>Ga0208356_1000358_pt1 | contig 12565 bp, 10 predicted proteins | sample NGESurshal072012_4_FD_184467 | JGI IMG/M metagenome (GOLD analysis project Ga0208356, IMG submission 184467) | Arctic peat soil microbial communities from Barrow, Alaska - NGEE Surface sample 53-1 shallow-072012 (SPAdes) | ecosystem: Environmental > Terrestrial > Soil > Wetlands > Peat ... | reverse complement strand
ATCCTTCGAGACGCGCGCAAGCGCGCTCCTCAGGACGAGGTCTTCGACCCTCATGGTGAGGAGCGTGGCAACGCCACGCGTCTCGAACCACGAGGCCCCCTGGATGCGCGGTCATGATTCGACCCAGCCGGAAAATGGACTGGTCTATGCCGGCGCGAATCCGAAGGCCGCCTCGAAACGCTTGACATAGCGCGGCCATACTTCGGGGTTGATGATGCGTGGCGGTCGCTTGCCGTCGAGCGCGTCGAGCATCTGCTCCGCGGCAATCCGGCCCATGTTCTCCCGCGCCTCCCTGGTCACGCCCGCGGTATGCGGGCTCGCCAGCACATTGTCGAACTGCAGCAGCGGATGGTCCGGCGGCGGCGGTTCCCTGGCCCAGACATCCAGCCCGGCGCCGGCGATCCGCTTGTTGCGCAAGGCGTCGGCGAGCGCGGCCTCGTCGTGAATAAAGCCCCGCGCGGTGGTGATGAAATAGGCGTGCGGCTGCATCAGCGCGAATTCGCGCGCGCCGATCATGTTTCGGTTGTCCTTGGTCAGCGGACACGAGACCGAGACGTAATCGGAACGGGAGAGCAACGCATCCAGTTCGACCTTCTCGCCGCCGCGAACGGCCATTTCCGTTGCCGAGAGATAGGGGTCATAGGCCAGCACGTTCATCCGCAGCAGGCCCTTGCAGAGTTCGGCGATGCGGCGGCCGACATTGCCAATCCCGACGATGCCGATGGTCTTGCCCTGCGCCTCGGTGCCGATCAGGGCGTTGCGGTTCACATCGGGATCGCGCCGCAGCGCGCGATCCGCCTCAATGATCCGCTTGGACAAAGTGAGCAGCATCGCCAGCGCGTGCTCGGCGACGGAATGGGCATTGCCGCCGGACTGGTTCACCACCACCACGCCCGCTTCGGTACACGCATCGACGTCGACCGGATCAAAGCCGGCGCCATTGCTCGAGACGATCAAGAGGCTGGGCGCGCGCCGCAGCAGGTCGCGGTCGACGTGGAAGTGCCGCGCAATCTCGTCGCGCGCCGCGCCGACTTGATAGGCATGCGCCGCGGCGACGATCGGCGCGGCGATATCCTCGGAACTTTCGTTATCGAGCCGATCGAGACGCACGTCGGGCCGTGCCTGCACGATGTCGGCGTAGATCTGGTGCGCCAGGTACTTGACGTAGAAAACACGCTTGCTGTTGACGGACATTGATCGCTGACCTTCAGTGCGGCAGGTCCAAGACATGGGCATGGGTATCGCAGGCGTTCGGCGGCGGCGGCAGTTTCGGCCGGCTGACCTCGCGCGGCGGTTGGCAGGCAGGAATCATCGGTGTCATTCGGCGGCAATGCCGGCGGCCTTGATGATCGGCCCCCACTTCGCATAGTCGGCGTGGATCTTGGCGTCGAATTGCTCGGGCGTACCGCCGATCGGCGTCGCCCCGAGCTTGGCGAGGCGCGCCTTCACCGAGTCGGTGTTGAGCGCCGCCACGAAGTCATGCGACAGCTTGGCAACCAGTTCCGGCGCCATGCCGGCCGGCCCCAGCAGGCCCCACCACACTTCGGTATCGTAACCCGGAACGGTCTCGGCCATGCTCGGCACCTCCGGCAGAAACGAGGCCCGCGACGCGGTGGTCACAGCCAGCGCGCGCAGCGTGCCGGCTTGCAGTTGCCCGACCGATTCCGGGCCGTTGTTGATCGACATCGGGATCTGACCGCCGAGCAGATCATTGATCGCGGGCGCACCGCCTTTATAGGAAATCGGACGGATGTCGATCCCGGCGAGACTCTTCAACAGTTCGCCGGCAAGCTGCGTCGAGGTTCCGGTGCCGGCGTGCCCGAACGACAGGCTGCCCGGTTTCGACTTCGCCTGCGCGATCATGTCGCCGACCGTCTTGAACGGAGAATCGGTACGCACCAGCAGGATGTTCGGCGACTTGGCGAGCAACGAGATCGGCGTGAAGTCCTTGAAGGTGTCGTAAGGCAGCTTTGAATAAAGGAACGGATTGGTGGCATGCCCGCTCGCGACGACGATCAGGGTATAGCCGTCGGGTTGCGAGGTCGCGAGCGCTTGCGAGGCGATGACGCCGCCGGCGCCCGGCCGGTTCTCGACCACCACCGATTGACCCCATTGCCGGGACACCACATCGCCCAGCGTGCGCGCCAGGATGTCGACGCCGCCGCCGGCGGGATAGGGCACGAAAATGTGCACGGCTCTCGAGGGAAACGGCGGCTCCGCGGACGCCATGCCGGCCCCGGCCAGCACCGCCAACGCCACGGCTGCGATTCGGAACCATCCGGCCATGCCAACCCTCCATCGCCGCATGGCGCAGAGCGGCGACCGGGGTATGTTGACAATCCCGGGGATCGCGTCAAGTTTCGACGGCACCGCGGGCGGCGATGTTGCGAATATGATGGTGGCAAGGCGCAGGGGGAATTCGATGGCGGCTGCCGACGGATCAGCAACACCGCAAACCCTGGCCTGGCACGACGTGGTGCTGCAATCGCTCAAGCGCAACGATATCAGGCTGGTGCCATACGTTCCCGATCGCGTGCTGACGACGCTGATCAAGAACCTTCACGCCGATCCGTTCTTCACCACCTTTCCAACCGCGCGCGAGGAAGAGGCGGTCGGCATTGTCTCGGGTGCCTGGATGGGCGGCCTGCGCGGCGCCGTGCTGATGCAAACCAGCGGCTTCGCGACGCTCGCCAACGTGCTGGCTTCGCTGGCGGCACCCTACCAGATTCCGCTGATCATGTTTGTCTCGGAGCGGGGAACGCTCGGCGAGTTCAACTACGGCCAATCCCTGGTCTGCCGCACCATGCGGCCGGTGCTGGACTCGCTCGCCATGGAGCATCACACCGCGACGCGGCTCGATGAGCTCGAATTCATCGTCGATCGATCGATCAAGCAGGCCATCACCACCCAGGCGCCGGTGGCGTTGATCCTGTCGCCGCTCCTGACCGGCGGCAAGGTGGAGAAGTGAGCGATCCCATGAACCAGCAGACGCCCGTCCCTGCCCGCAACACCAAGGTGATGAACCGGTTCGACCTCACCTCGCGCCTGGTCGCAAGGCTGAAGAACGAAGAGGCCGTGATCGGCGGCATCGGCAATACCAATTTCGATCTGTGGGCCGCCGGCCATCGCCCGCAGAATTTCTACATGCTGGGCAGCATGGGTCTCGCGGTTCCCATCGCGCTCGGTGTCGCGCTGGCGCAGCCGAAGCGCCACATCTTTGCACTGGAAGGCGACGGCTCGCTGCTGATGCAACTGGGCTGCCTGTCGACGATTGCGACACTGGCGCCGCCAAACCTCTGCATGATCGTGATGGACAATGGCATCTACCAGATCACCGGCGCGCAACCGACCCCGGCCGCGGCGGTCGCGGATATCGTTGCCATCGCGGCCGGATGCGGCCTTGCCAACAGCGCCTGGGCGGCCGACGAACGGGATTTCGAGCGACTGGTCGAACAATCCCTGTTGGCATCGGGGCCGACACTGATCGGGGTACGCATCGACGACCGGTCGGGAACCGGAACGACCCGGCGCGATCCCGTGCAGATCCGGGAACGCTTCATGCTGGGTCTCGGCGTGCGGCAGGCGTTGTGAGACGTGATCCGAACACATGAAAGCGCCGTCCGGCGAACCGGCGTTTTGCTGGTGCGCCGTTCGAATCTTCTACAGCAGTCCCGCGCCGCGCGCCCATTTGTATTTGGCGCCGAGCACGGCGACCGGGATTTCGGTCGTATAGGGATAAGCCACGATGCCGTTCTGATAGAGAAAATCGCTGGCTTCCTCGACCTCGATGTCGCCGGCCAGCGACGCCACGATCGGCTTCTCGATGCCCTTGGCCTTCATCGCGTTCTTCACTTCGACCATGTTCCTGGCAAACACCATCGGCGGCGTCACGATGGTGTGCCAGTAGCCGAGGATCAGGGCATGGATGCGCGGGTCTTCGAGCCCGAGCTTCACCGTGTTGACATAGGTGATGGGTGGTTCGCCGCCGGTGATGTCGATGGGATTGCCGGCCGCGCCGAACGGCGGGATGAATTTGCGGAACGCCGCATCGAGATCCGGCGGTATCGTCATCAGCGACAGCTTGTTGTCGATGCAGGCGTCCGACAGCAGCACGCCCGAGCCGCCCGCGCCGGTGATGATCACGACGTTCTCGCCCTTCGGCGTCGGCAGGATCGGGAGACCGCGCGCAAATTCCAGCATGTCGCGCAGGGATCGCGCACGGATCACGCCGGACTGGTTGAACACGTCCTCATAGATCTTGTCGTTGCCGGCGAGCGCGCCGGTGTGGGAACTTGCGGCCTTGGCGCCGGCGGCGGTGCGGCCGGCCTTGAGCACCACGATCGGCTTCTTCTTCGACACGCGTTTTGCAACCTCGGCAAAAGCACGACCGTCCTTGAGATCCTCACAGTGCTGCGCGATGATCTGGGTGTTGTCGTCCTGCTCGAAGAAAGTCAGAAGATCGTCCTCGTCGATGTCGGATTTGTTGCCGACCCCGACGATCGCCGAGACCCCCATTTTGGCGGAACGCGAAAAGCCGATGATCGCCATGCCAATGCCGCCGGATTGCGACGACAGCGCGGCGGAGCCCTTGACGTCGTAGGCGGTGCAGAAGGTCGCGCACAAATTGGCCGGCGTATAATAGAAGCCGTAGATGTTCGGCCCCATCAGGCGGATGCCGTATTTCTGTCCGATCGCCTGGATTTCCTCCTGGCCTTTGACATTGCCGGTTTCGGCATAGCCCGACGGAATCAGGATCGCGCCGACCACCCTCTTCTCGCCGCACTCGATCAGTGCGCCGGCAACGAGGCTCGCGGGAATCGCAAATACCGCGATGTCGACCTCGCCGGAGATATCCTTGACCGACCGGTAGACCTTCTTGCCCAGGATCTCGTCGGCCTTGGGGTGGATCGGAAAGATCTCGCCCTTGTAGCCGCCATTGATGAGGTTTTTCATCACCGAGTTGCCGATCTTGCCGCTCTCGGATGACGCGCCGATCACGGCAACCGATTTCGGATTCATGATCCGGTTCATCTGGCGCACGATGTCGTCATGGTTGGGACGCGGACGTGGCGGCTTCGGCGCGAAATCGACCACGATGCGCACGTCGGCGGCAATCGCATTGGTCCTGGTCGCGAACACCGGGTTGAGATCCATCTCGGCGATTTCCGGAAAATCGGTGACCAGCTTCGAGACGTTGACGATGATATCGGCGATGGCATCGCGGTTGGCCGGCTCGCTGCCGCGCACCCCCTTCAGCATCTCATGGGCCTGGATGCCGTCCAGCATCGACAGCGCGTCCTGCTTGGTCGCCGGCGCGAGCCGGAACGTGATGTCCTTGAGGACCTCGACCAGGACGCCGCCAAGCCCGAACGCCACCAGCTTGCCGAACGAGCCGTCGGTCACCGCGCCGACGATGACTTCCTGGCCGCCGAGCAGCATTTGCTGGATCTGAATGCCCTCGATCTTGGCGTCGGATTTGTATTTCCTGGCGTTGGCCAGGATGGCCGCATAATTCTTCTCGGCGTCGGCGGCGGTCTTTACACCGACCACCACCCCGCCGGCCTCGGTCTTGTGCAGGATATCCGGCGAGACGATCTTCATCACGACCGGGAAGCCCATGTCGGCGGCAATCTTCGCCGCCTCGCTGGCGGATTTGGCCACGCCTTCCTTTGGAACCGGGATGCCATAGGCATCGCAAACCAATTTGCCTTCCGGCGCTGTCAGGCTCGTGCGCTTGTCCGCCTTGACCAGATCGAGGATTTTGCGGACGGCATCTTTGGAATTCGACATTGGGTTCCTCCTTGAACGTCACTTTTTTCGGGTCGGCACGAGCGCGGGCATTCGTGACCGCCGTCGTGCCGGTCCGCGCCGCTGCGGCATTCCTTCGAACCCGGGAAGGCGCTTTATGGCATTTGGTATGCCAGAAACGAAGTTGTCAAGCCCATCCGACGGCATAGAAGTGCCAATAATATGGGTAACTTGACATTCTGGCATTTGGTATGCCAAAAATAATCGCTATATCGTTCTGGTAAGAAGGCAGCATCTCCCACCAAGGAGATCACATCGTGCCCGCACGGAAACAAACCAAGGCGCCGCCCCCCATGACCGAGGCAGAGATTTCAATTGTCCGGATCGCGCCGGAGACGAGCTTCAAGAACAAGGCCTATGAGGCTTTGAAGGAAGCCATCCTCAAGATGGACATTTATGCGACCCCCGAACCGGTCATGCTCGATGAGCGGGCGCTGTCGGAACGGCTCGGCGTCAGCCGGACCCCGATCCGCGAAGCGATCGCGATGCTGGAACAGGATGGTTTCGTCAAGACCGTGCCACGCCGCGGCATTGTTGTCGTGCGCCGCAACAAGAACGAAATCGTCGACATGATCCGGGCCTGGGCCGCGCTTGAAAGCATGGCCGCACGGCTGATCACGACCACCGCACGCAAAAAGGATATCTCGGCGCTGCGTGACTTTTTCAGGAACTTCGGCAAGGATCGTCTGCCGCAGGATCATATCGAGGAATATTCCAAGGCCAACATTGCCTTTCACCAGGCGCTGATCTCGCTCAGCGAGTCGCCGGTGCTGATCGACATGACCAATGATATCCTGCTGCACGTTCGCGGCTACCGGCAGTTGACCATCGGGCGCGCCGATCGCACCGCAACGTCCCTTCCCGAACATATGGCCATCATCGAAGCGCTGGAAGAGCGCGACACCGAGCTTGCGGAAAGGCTTGCGCGCGGTCACACGCTCGGCCTCGCCGCCTATGTCGAGGCGCACGGCCAAGAGTTGTTCTAACAAGGTTGTTCTAACAAGGTTGTTCTAACAAGCCGGAGTCCTTCATCTCGGACGAGGGCCTGGAACGACCAACTCGTCCGTACCAAGAAACGATCAGGGAGAAAGCGGAATGTCCGCAGTCGTACAGAGAATTGATGCAGCCACGGCCGACGCCGAGCGGGAACTGACCGACGGCTTCCATCTCGTGATCGATGCGCTCAAGCTCAACGGCATCGACACCGTCTACGGGGTACCCGGCATTCCGATCACGGATCTCGGCCGCATGGCACAGACCGCAGGAATTCGCGTGATCTCGTTTCGACACGAACAGAGTGCCGGCAACGCTGCGGCGATCGCGGGCTTTCTGACCAAAAAACCCGGCGTCTGCCTCACGGTGTCGGCTCCCGGCTTTCTCAATGGTTTGACCGCGCTCGCCAATGCCACGACCAATTGCTTCCCGATGATCCTGATCTCGGGATCCTCGGAGCGTGAGATCGTCGACCTGCAGCAGGGCGATTACGAGGAGATGGACCAGCTTGCGATCGCCAAGCCGCTGTGCAAGGCGGCGTTCCGCGTGCTGCATGCCGCAGACATCGGCATCGGGCTCGCGCGGGCGATCCGCGCCGCCGTTTCCGGCCGTCCGGGCGGCGTTTATCTCGACCTGCCGGCCAAGCTTTTCTCCCAGGTGATGGACGCAGACGCCGGTGCGAAGTCGCTGGTCAAGGTCATCGACCCGGCGCCGGCGCAGATCCCCTCCCCTTCGGCGGTCAAGCGCGCCCTCGATGTGTTGAGAAGCGCGAAGCGTCCGCTGATCATCCTCGGCAAGGGCGCGGCCTATGCGCAGGCCGACAACGATATCCGCGCGCTGGTCGAGACCAGCGGCATTCCGTTCCTGCCGATGAGCATGGCCAAGGGACTGTTGCCCGACACCCATCCGCAATGCGCCGGCGCGGCCCGTTCGACGGTGCTGAAGGACGCCGACGTCGTGCTGCTGATTGGCGCGCGGCTCAACTGGCTATTGTCGCACGGCAAGGGAAAGAGCTGGGGCGATGCGCCGAAGAAATTCATCCAGATCGATATCGAGCCCAGGGAAATGGACAGCAACGTCGAGATCGTCGCTCCCGTGGTCGGCGATATCGGCTCCTGCGTGGCCGTGCTGCTTGCGGCGATGGGCAGCAACTGGCTGTCCGCGCCGGCCGACTGGGTGAAGGCCGTCAATTCAAAGCGGGAAGAAAACATCGCCAAAATGGCGCCCCGGCTGATGAACAACAAGTCGCCGATGGACTTCCACGGCGCGCTTGGCGCGTTGCGGACCATCGTCAAGGAGCGGCCCGATGCCATCCTCGTCAACGAGGGTGCCAACACCCTCGATTTGGCGCGCGGTGTCATCGACATGTACCAGCCGCGCAAGCGGCTCGACGTCGGCACCTGGGGCGTCATGGGCATCGGCATGGGATTTGCCATCGGCGCCGCGATCGAAACCGGCAAGCCGGTTCTCGCGGTCGAGGGCGACAGCGCCTTCGGCTTCTGCGGCATGGAGGTGGAGACGATCTGCCGCTACCACCTGCCGGTCTGCATCGTAATCTTCAACAACGACGGAATCTATCGCGGAACCGACGTCAATTCCTCCGGGACTGGCGATGCTGCGACCACCGTCTTTGTCAAAGGCTCGCGCTACGACAAGATGATGGACGCCTTCGGCGGCGTCGGCGTCAATGCCACCACGCCCGATGAATTGAAACGCGCCGTGAACGAGGCCATGGACTCCGGCAAGCCGACCCTGATCAACGCGGTGATCGATCCGGCGGCCGGCACCGAAAGCGGCAGGATCGGCAACCTCAATCCGCAAAGCAAAATCCGCAAGAAATAAGTCGACACATCATGAGACAGGAAACCCGTCGAAGTCATTCCCCGCTGAGGCGGATGCCCGCTTGCGCGGGCATGATGACAGCATTTCGATTTCTAAGGAGAGACAGATGACCAAGGCGCTAAAGGGCGTTCGCATTCTCGATTTCACCCACGTCCAGTCGGGACCGACTTGCACGCAATTATTGGCGTGGTTCGGCGCCGACGTGATCAAGGTGGAACGTCCAGGCATTGGCGACATCACCCGCGGCCAGTTGCAGGATGTGCCCAATGTCGACAGCCTGTATTTCACCATGCTCAACCACAACAAGCGCTCGATCACGCTCGACGCCAAGAACCCGAAGGGCAAGGAGGTGCTGACCGCGCTGATGAAGAACTGCGACGTGCTGGTGGAGAATTTCGGCCCCGGCGTGCTCGATCGCATGGGATTTCCGTGGGAGAAGATCCAGAGCATCAATCCAAAACTGATCGTGGCCTCGATCAAGGGGTTCGGCCCCGGCCCTTATGAGGATTGCAAGGTGTATGAGAACGTCGCGCAATGCACCGGCGGCGCCGCCTCGACCACCGGATTTCGCGACGGTCTGCCGCTGGTCACCGGCGCGCAGATCGGCGACAGCGGCACCGGGCTGCATCTGGCGCTCGGCATCGTCACCGCGCTCTATCAGCGCACCATGAGCGGACGCGGACAACGGGTCACCGCCGCGATGCAGGACGGCGTGCTCAACCTCGCACGGGTCAAATTGCGCGACCAGCAGCGCCTCGCCCATGGTCCACTCAAGGAGTACAGCCAGTTCGGTGAAGGCATTCCATTCGGCGAAGCGGTGCCGCGCGCCGGCAACGATTCCGGCGGCGGTCAGCCCGGCCGTATCCTCAAGTGCAAGGGCTGGGAGACCGATCCCAACGCCTATATCTACTTCATTACGCAGGCCCCGGTTTGGGAGAAGATCTGCGATGTCATTGGCGAGCCCGGCTGGAAGAGCCACCCCGATTACGCCAAGCCGGCTGCCCGGCTGCCGCGGCTGAACGAGATCTTCGCCCGCATCGAGCAATGGACCATGACCAAGAGCAAGTTCGAGGCGATGGAGATTCTCAACAAGGACGACATTCCCTGCGGACCGATCCTGTCGATGAAGGAATTGGCGGAGGATCCGTCGCTGCGCGCCACCGGCACCGTGGTCGAGGTGGATCATCCCACCCGCGGCAAATACCTGTCGGTCGGCAATCCGATCAAGCTGTCGGACAGTCCGACCGAGGTAAAGCGCTCGCCGCTTTTGGGCGAACACACCGACGAAATCCTGCGGCAGGTGCTCGGCCTTAGCGATCATCAACTGGCCGAAATCCACGATTCCGGCGCGCTCGACCCGGCACGCAAGCAGGCCGCCGAGTAGAGCAGCCTTCATTTTCCGGACGTTCGAGGGCCGCCGGTTTCCGGCGGCCTTTTTCGTCATCTCGACCGCAAATACCCCGTTTTGGTGCGCTGCAAAATCGAAAATGCTGCTATGCAAACAAAGAAGTTGTCGCTGGTATCTGGTATACGTAGATTGTCCCTCGAACGCAGCGATCTGCTGTCCACACCAAACAAGGGGGACAAAACATGTCCAACACTGCCTCTTTCGATTTTGCACCCACCGCGACCCTGTTTGGCCGGCTGAAGGCCTCGATCGACCGCCTGCTGCTGGCCTATGCGGAAATGACGATCCGCAACGGCGACATCCAGCGTTTCGACGTCTGAGATTGTCGGCATCCCCGGCAGGATCTCGGCATCCGCCAAGCGGATTATTCAGAATTTTCGGCTGATGGCCCCCGTTTCGGGGCCATTTTTTTGCGAGCTTTCCTGGCCAGAGGCCAAAGGTTCTGCGGCGCAGGGACCGTGAAGCCTGCTGACTTGCCTGACGATCACGGTACCCCTGCGCCTTCCAAGCAACTCCTCCGCACATTCAGGCGCATACTTTAGGCCTGCGGCAATTTCGACCTTGCAGATTGGAATATAATATACCAGAATTTTAAGACAAAGCGCCGCGGGGCCTTGGGCCGTTTTCAAGAAGCGCACATTCGGAGGAAAACAATGACCGCAAACGCAGCAGGTGCGCCGAGTCAGGCACCGTCAAGCAACTTTCGCTGGATGCAGCTCATCGTCGGCCTTGTCTGCATGGCGATGATGGCCAATCTTCAATATGGCTGGACTTATTTCGTTGGTCCGATGGCCAAGGCCCATTCGTGGTCCATCGGCAGCATCCAGGTTGCCTTCAGCATATTCATAGCACTGGAAACCTGGCTTACGCCGCTTCAGGGATGGATCGTCGATTCCCTTGGCGTTCGCGGTCCCAAATTCATGGTCGCTGCCGCCGGCATCATGGCCGCGCTTGGCTGGCTCATCTATTCCAAGGCGGATTCGCTTGAGGCACTCTATTTCGGCGCAGTGGTCTCCGGCATTGGCGCCGGCGGTGTCTACGCAACATGTGTCGGCAACGCCGTGAAATGGTTTCCCGACCGCCGCGGCCTGGCGGTTGGCCTGACGGCGGCCGGATTCGGTGCGGGAGCTGCCGTCACCGTCATCCCGATTCAGAAGATGATCGTCTCGATCGGCTATGCGGACACCTTCTTCTGGTTCGCGCTCGTTCAAGGCGGCGTTGTTTTCGTCCTGGCGTGGCTGCTGCGGGCACCGTTCCCGGGCGAAGCTCCGAGCGCCTCCGCCGTCAAGGTTCTGCAGTCGAAGACCAGCAGCACGCCAGGCCAGATGCTGACATCTCCGATCTTCTGGCTGCTCTACCTGATGTTCGTGCTTGTGTCGGCGAGCGGCCTGATGGTCGCCGCACAGATCGCGTTGATCGCGAAAGACTACGGTGTCGCGCAGACCGTCATCTTGTTCGGCGCGACCACGCTGATCGTATCTGGCGTGATCGACAATCTCGCCAACGGCAGCGCGCGACCGTTCTTCGGCTGGGTGTCGGATCAGATCGGGCGCGAGTACACGATGGGGATCGCTTTTACCGCGGGAGGCATCGCCTATTGGCTGCTCGGCACAGCAGGCACGACACCCTGGACTTTCGTCATCTGCGCGGCGCTGATCTTCTTTACCTGGGGCGAGATATTCAGTCTTTTCCCCTCGACCTGCACCGATATGTTCGGCGCGAAATACGCCACAACCAACACCGCCTTGCTCTATACTGCGAAGGGCTTGTCGGCATTCGTTGTGCCGCTCGCCAACATCTTGAAGTCGCACACGGGCAGCTGGCACTCGGTGTTCGTCGTAGCCTCGATCATGAATTTTATCGTGGTCGGATTGGCATTGTTCGTCGTGCGGCCGATGCGGCGCTCGATCAGTGCGTCAGAAAACAAGAGACCGGTGGGACAGCTAGCCGAATGAGCGCCGCTGACGGGCCGGCCTCCGAGGCCCGCTGAACGCTCGCATCTGCCGACCTCGCGGAAGAAGCGCACTTGATCATGGTGCGCTTCTTTTTTTGTCCACTTTGATTGGAATACAAAATGCCAATTGCGCGGGCTCGGCTCAAATCCCCCTTCCGCCGCAGACCCGATCGACCATCGCAGCAGTTCGGAAGCGTCAATAATCCTGCCGCCTCCTTTCAACGGTAACAAATCGCGAGATTTCGGCAAATCGGATTGACAATTGGAATAATGTATACCACCATCGTTGGCATTGGCGGCATCATCCCTGCGTTTGACCTGAGGAGGTTGCGATGAAGGTCGGAGACATCCTGCGCAAGAAAACTGCACGTGTGGCAACGGTTCGAATGAACGAAACCGTGGCGATTGCTGCCCAACTCATGCGCGCCAGCAATATCAGCGCGCTCGTGGTCAAGGACGTAGTGCGGACCGAAGGCAATACCGCGGTCGGCATGTTCACGGAACGCGATGTCGTGCGCGCGATTGCCGAACACGGCGCGGCCGGCGTCAACCTCAAGGTC
>Ga0208356_1000354_pt1 | contig 12650 bp, 10 predicted proteins | sample NGESurshal072012_4_FD_184467 | JGI IMG/M metagenome (GOLD analysis project Ga0208356, IMG submission 184467) | Arctic peat soil microbial communities from Barrow, Alaska - NGEE Surface sample 53-1 shallow-072012 (SPAdes) | ecosystem: Environmental > Terrestrial > Soil > Wetlands > Peat ... | reverse complement strand
CGCCGCGACTACCTCGACGAGTCCGGCGGCCGGTACGTGCACGTGATCGCCGACGGCTCGATGACCCGCAGCGGCGACATCGCCAAGGCCCTCGCGCTCGGGGCGGACGCGGTGATGGTGGGCTCGCCGCTGGCCCGCACGCACGAGGCGCCCGGTCGCGGCTACCACTGGGGGAGCGAGGCCAACCACCCCGAGCTGCCCCGCGGCGCCCGGCTCAAGGTCCCCGCGATCGGCACGATCGAGCAGATACTCAACGGCCCGTCGACCGTTCCCGACGGCTCGATGAACCTGATGGGCGCGCTCAAGCGGACGATGGCCACCGCCGGCTACACGGAGCTGAAGGAGTTCCAGCGGGTGGAGGTCGTGGTGACGCCGCCCGACCCCCGACGCCGATAAACTTCACGCCCATGGGCACTCGTCGCGTATTCTCCGGCATCCAGCCGACCGCCGATTCGTTTCACCTGGGCAACTACCTGGGCGCGGTGAGGCAGTGGGTGGACCTGCAGGCGTCAAGGGACGCGATCTACTGCGTGGTGGACCTGCACGCGATCACCGTGCCGTACGACCCCGAGACGCTGCGGCGGCGCACCCGGGTGGCGGCCGCCCAGCTGTTCGCGGCCGGCCTCGACCCCGAGCGGTGCATCCTGTTCGTGCAGAGCCAGGTGCCCGAGCACGCCGAGCTGAACTGGGTGCTCGGCTGCCTGACCGGGTTCGGCGAGGCGAGCAGGATGACCCAGTTCAAGGACAAGTCGTCCAAGGGCGGCGCCGAGCAGGCGTCGGTCGGGCTGTTCACCTACCCGGTCCTGCAGGCGGCCGACATCCTGCTCTACCAGGCCGACGAGGTGCCGGTGGGCGAGGACCAGCGGCAGCACCTGGAGTTGTCGCGCAACCTGGCCCAGCGCTTCAACCACCGGTTCGGCGAGACGTTCACCGTCCCCGCCCCGTACATCCTGCCCGCCGTGTCCAAGATCACCGACCTGCAGGACCCGACCAGCAAGATGTCCAAGTCGTCGTCCTCGCCGCAGGGCATCATCGACCTGCTCGACGAGCCCGCCGCGATCCGGCGCAAGATCAACCGGGCCGTGACCGACGCCGAGTCGGTCGTCCGGGCCGACGATGAGGCCAAGCCGGGCGTGACCAACCTGCTCCGGATCTTCTCCGCCCTGTCCGGCGACCCGATCGACGACATCGCCGCCCGGTACGGCGACGGCGGCTACGGCGGCTTCAAGAAGGAACTCGGCGAGCTCGTGGTCGACACGTTCTCCCCGGTCAGGGAGCGGACGGCCAAGTACCTGGCCGACCCCGACGGCCTCGACGCGCTGCTCTTCGAGGGCGCCAGGCGGGCGCGCAGGATCGCCGGCGAGACGATGGTGGCGGTCCGCGATCGCAGCGGCTTCCCCCCGCTGAGTTCCTAAAATCAGTCGGTCGAACGGACCGGGGCGGCTGTAACAGGAGTAACTGGACGTCTAACCTCAATCAGCGCTATTGCGGGACGATTCAATATTCCAGGGGTGGAAACGCTAGGGAGGCACCCGTATCGCGAAATTTAGTCGCGATACGCTCTCGGCGCCCCCCTGGAGGCCTGTCATGACGATCGAGTGGAACCCTTCCGCCGGACCGACGCTCGGCGTCGAATGGGAGGTGCAGCTCATCGACGCGCAGACGCGCATGCTCAGGCAGGATGCGTCTGCCGTGCTGGCCGATCTGCCGGGCCTGCTCGAGAGCGGCGAGCACCCGAAGATGCGCCATGAGCTGATGCAGTCCACCATTGAGGTCGTGACCGGCATCTGCGGCACCGTGGCCGAGGCCAAGGCGGACCTCGCCCTGTCGCTGAAGGACTTGCAGCGCGCCGTCGAGGCGCACGGCATCCTGCTCGCCAGCTCGGGGACGCACGCGATGAGCCACTGGCGGGACGGGAAGATGGCGCCTGGCCAGCGCTACGCCGAGCTTGTCCAGGAGATCCAGTACCCCTCCCGCCGGGCTCAGACCATGGCCGTGCACGTGCACGTCGGGCTGCGGGACGAGCACCGGGTGATGCCGGTGATCAACGCGCTGGCCGTCTACCTCCCGCACCTGCTCGGCCTCACCGCGTCCAGCCCCTACTGGTGCGGCGAGGCCACCGGCCTCGCCTCGAGCCGGTCGGTGATCTTCGGGTCGCTGCCGCACGCCGGCCCGCCGATCGGCCTGCCCGACTGGAAGGCCTTCGAGGAGTACATGGCCAGCCAGCTCCGGGCGGGCACGATCCGCACGATCAAGGAGGTCTGGTGGGATGTCCGGCCGCACCCGGACTTCGGCACGGTCGAGATCAGGATCGCCGACGCGGTCCCCACGTTCCGCGAGGTCGGCATGGTGGCAGCGCTCGCCCAGTGCCTCGTGCACCTGTTCGACACCCAGCTCGACCGGGGGTACCGGCTGCCGTCGCGCGCGTCCTGGGTGATCGCCGACAACAAGTGGCGGGCCACCAGGCACGGGCTCGACGCCGCCATCATCACCAGCGACGCGGGCGCCACCGCCCCGCTCAGGGACGAGGTCTATGAGCTTCTTCGTGACCTTGAGCCGGTAGCATGGCGACTCGGGTGCGCCGAGGAACTCGCGGTCGCCACCGAGGTCCTCGAATGCGGCGCCCCGTACGAGCGGCAGCGCGCTGTGCACAGCAGCGAAGGCGACCTGGCGAGCGTGGTGGACGCGCTCGTGACCGAGTTCGCGGAGGACAAGTTCGTCTTCCGGGGGGATGGCGTTCATGGCGGATGACCTGGGCAGGGATCTTGGGTAGGCAGGCCGGCCCGGACGGCAGGCAGGTGTTCCGATCGCCGATCGCAACCCTGATCTGGTGGATCTGGGTGCTGTTCGCGGTCGGCAACCTGATCGACCTGGCGGTGCAGGGCCGCGATCACCTGTCGGTGATCGCCGCCTGCACGCTGCTCGTGATCACCGGGATCGTGTACGCGACCGCGCAGCGGCCGAGGATCATCGCCGACGATGACGGTCTCACGATCGTCAACCCGGTCCGCGAGCACCGGGTCGGCTGGCCGGCCGTGGTCGGGTTCGACTCCACCGAGCTGCTCCGCGTCCGCTGCCTGTGGACGCGCGAGGACGGCACCGAGAGCGACATGCGGGCGATCTACGCCTGGGCGGCGCACTCCTCGCGCCGAAGGCAGGTCGCGTCGGAGATGCGGGCGCAGCGCCGGTCCCGCGGCAGCGCCAGGGCCGGCTTCGGCGGCTTCGGGAGTTTCGGCAGCGCGCCGATTGACGACGCCCCGCCGCCGGCCCCGCTCGGGATCGACGTTGACGTCGTGATGGCGACGCTGACCGAGCGCGTCGAGCAGGTCAGGTCGGACGCCGTCGACGTACGGGCGCGGCGGCCGGTCTCGAGCTGGTCCTGGCCCGCGATCGCGGGCGTCCTGGTCCCCGTCCTGGCCCTGGTGCTGGCCGTCCTGCTCTAGCCCCGGAGCCGCGGCCGCGCCCACGGCCTAGCGGCTAGCCCTTGGGCGGGTTGGACGGCCTGGCCTGGAGCCAGTCGATGTAGTCGGACGGCGCGCCCGCCTTGACGGCCGCGTCCACCAGGATCGTCAGCCGCTCGGCCGAGGGCAGGCCGCCCTCGTAGGCGTCGAGCACGTAGAGCCACGCGAGCGTGTCCCCGTCGAGGCTCTGCACGCGGACCTTGATCTTGCTGTAGAAGCCGAGGTTGACGCCGTCCCAGACGTCGAGTTCCTTCTCGTCGATCTCGGGGACGTCGTAGAGCGCGACGAACGTGCGCTGCGCGGTGTCCTCGACAACGGTGGTCAGGGCGCCGTCCCAGCCGAGCTCGTCGCCACCGAAAGTCAGGCGCCAGCCTTCAAGCCACCCGGTGCCCCGTTGCGGGGAGTGCGGGCAGCGCAGGAGCATCTGCGCCGGATCCATGTTGCTGCCGTAGGCGGCGTAAAGGGCCACGCTGCCTAAGCGTACGGCGTAATCGGCGGGGGCGACGTACAACCTAGTGGGTAACGTCCGGGATAATTGCTCAACGTGACCCTGCCACGTCCACGCGTCGCGATCCTGGGCGGCGGGCCAGGCGGCTACGAAGCCGCGCTCGTGGCCTCCCAGCTCGGAGCCGAGGTAACCGTCGTCGATGAGGACGGTCTCGGCGGCGCCTGCGTGCTCACCGACTGCGTCCCGAGCAAGACGCTCATCGAATCGTCGTCGACCATGACCTCGCTCGGCCGCGCCGCCTCGCTCGGGCTGCAGCTGGCCGACGGCGGCAACCCGGTGCTCGGGGTGGACGCGCCGGCCCTCTACACCCGGATCAAGGCGCTGGCGGCCGATCAGTCGAACGACATCGCCGAGCACATGGCGGCCGAGGGCATCCGGGTTATCCGGGCCAGGGGCCGCCTGGCCGGGGGCCGGCCGGCCGGGGGCCAGCTGACTAGCCCGCACACGATCGACGCCGACGGCGCGGCCGTGCAGGCGGACGCGGTCCTCATCGCGACCGGGGCGTCGCCGCGGGCGCTGGCCGACGGGGCCCCTGACGGCGAGCGGATCCTCACCTGCCGCCAGATCTACGACCTTCCCGAGCTCCCGCCGGAGCTGGTCGTGGTCGGCTCCGGGGTGACCGGGGCCGAGTTCGCCAGCGCCTTCCAGGCGCTCGGCTCGCAGGTCACGCTGGTGTCGTCGCGGGAGCGGGTGCTGCCGCACGAGGACAAGGACGCCGCCGTCGTCATCGAGGGCGTGTTCCGGCGGCGCGGCATGAACGTGCTCGGCAAGTCGCGGGCCGAGTCGGTCCGGCGCAAGGGCGACGGCGTGGTGGTCACGCTGGCCGACGGCCGCGAGGTGTCCGGCTCGCACTGCCTGCTGACCGTGGGGATGGCGCCCTGCACGACCGGGATCGGCCTCGCCGAGGCGGGCGTCCACCTCGACTCGCGCGGCTTCATCGAGGTGGACCGGGTCTCCCGCACGTCAGTGCCGGGCGTCTACGCGGCGGGCGACTGCACCGGCGTGCTGATGCTAGCCTCGGTCGCCGCGATGCAGGGCCGGATCGCGATGTGGCACGCGCTCGGCGAGTCGGTGCACCCGATCAGGCTCAGCCACGTGGCGTCCACGATCTTCACCGATCCCGAGATCGCCTCGGTCGGCGTCTCGCAGGCCACCGTCGACCGGGGCGAGGTCCCGGCCCGGGTGGTCAAGCTGCCGCTCGCCACCAACCCGAGGGCGAAGATGGGCGGCTTCCGCGACGGCTTCGTCAAGGTCTTCGCCCGCCCGGGCACCGGCCTCGTGCTCGGCGGGGTGGTCGTCGCGCCGAGGGCCAGCGAGCTGATCCTGCCGCTGTCGATCGCGATCGAGCAGAACCTGTCGGTCGAGCAGATCGCGCACACCTTCTCGATCTACCCGTCCCTGTCGGGCTCGGTCACCGAGGCCGCCCGCACGGTCATGGAGTTCGGCACCGACGCGATCGCCTAGCCCGCTCACCGGATGACGACGTCGGCCCGGTCCGGGGTGCCCTCGCGGGCGAGCATCAGGTCCTCCTGGGCGGCCCACCGGTCCCAGTAGGGGGCGAAGGTCGCCCCGTCGCGGTCGAGCGCCCGCTGCTTCCTGGCCGGCCCAGGGACCTCCAGCCAGACGAGCACGCTCTCGAACGCGGCCGCGCGCCTGGCCCCGGCCCCGACGCCCTCCACGATCAGCACGCCGGGCGGCTCCAGGACCATCGGCCGGGCCCACTGCCCGGCAATCCAGTCGTACCTCGGCACGAGCGCCGCCCGCCCGGCCGCGAGCGGCTCCAGAACGGCGGCGACGAGCAGGTCGATCCCGTGCTCGAGGCCGTCCCAGCCGCCGTACAGGTCCTCAAGGGACACCACCGGCGCCCGCAGCCGGTCACGCAGCGTCGCCGCCAGCGACGTCTTTCCCGCCCCCGACCGGCCGTCGACGGCCACCACCCGGGTGTCGCCCGCCCGGGGGGCCGCGCGCCGCGCCGCCGCCGCGATGCGCGCAACCCCGTCGCCAGCGCCGTCTAGCCGGCTCACCTGACCATCGCGCGTTACCTCGGCCCGCGCACGTCAGTGGGCGGGGCGGCCGGTGTCGGGGTCGTTCGGGACCGGCAGATCGTGCTGGTGCAGCCGGGAGGCGCGGATGTCGCCGGCGCTGATCGCGACCGTGCCGACGCTGGCGACCAGCGCGAACAGGGGCACCGCGACCCGCAGCCAGACCGGTCCGGGCAGGAACGCCAGCGCTATGCAGATCGGCACCAGGAGCACCAGCAGCCGCCGGATCGTCCGGCCGCGCCAGCCCGCGTCGATCAGCTCGTGGCGCACCCACTCCCGGTTCCTCGGCGGCAGCCGGAACCCGATCGAGAACAGCAGCCAGCCCCAGATACTCGGGTCTCCAGGCAGCCGCGGCATCCTCTCAGTCCCTTCGCCTACTCCTTGATCTGGCAGATCTCGGTGTCGGCGGAGACGGTCTGGCCGACCTCGACCGCGAGGCCGGTGACCGTGCCGTCCTTGTGCGCGGTGAGCGGCTGCTCCATCTTCATCGCCTCCAGGATCACCACCACCTCGCCCGCCTTGACTACGGCCCCCTCGCCCGCGACGATCTTCACGATCGTGCCCTGCATGGGCGTGACCAGGGCGTCGCCGCCCGCGCCGCGGGCCGGCCCGCGGGCGCCGCGGCCGGCCCCGCGCGCGCCCCTTGACCGTTCGGCCGGGGCCGCGGCCGCCGAGGCGGGCACCGCGAGCATGGCCGGCAGCACCACCTCGAGCCGCTTCCCGCCGACCTCCACCGTGAGCCGCTCGCGGGCCCCTTCAGGCTCCACCGCCGCGGCCGGCTGCGGTTCGAGCACGGCGCTGAACTCGGTCTCGATCCAGCGGGTGTGCACGCCGAAGCTGTCGCCCGCGAACGCCGGGTCGTCGACCACGGCCCGGTGGAACGGCAGCACGGTCGGCATCCCGCCGATGGTGAACTCCGCCAGCGCGCGGCGGGCCCGCTCGAGCGCCTGGGTCCGGCTCGCGCCGGTGACGACCAGCTTGCCGATCAGGGAGTCGAACGCCTGCGGCACCGTCTCGCCCGCGCCGTAGCCCGCGTCGAGCCGGACGCCCGGCCCCGACGGCGGGTTCCACTCGGTGATCGTGCCCGGCGCGGGCAGGAAGTTGCGGGCCGGGTCCTCGGCGTTGATCCGGAACTCGATCGAATGGCCGCGCAGGGCCGGGTCGCCGTAGCCGAGCGGCTCGCCGTCGGCGATCCTGAACATCTCCCTGACCAGGTCGAGGCCGGCCACCTCCTCGGAGACGGGGTGCTCGACCTGGAGCCTGGTGTTCACCTCGAGGAAGCTGATCGTGCCGTCCTGGGCGACCAGGAACTCGCAGGTGCCGGCCCCGATGTAGCCCGCCTCGCGCAGAATCGCCTTGGACGAGGCGTAGAGCTGCTCCATTTGCGCGTCCGACAGGAACGGCGCCGGCGCCTCCTCGACCAGCTTCTGATGGCGCCGCTGCAGCGAGCAGTCGCGGGTGGAGACCACCACCACGTTCCCGTGCGCGTCGGCCAGGCACTGGGTCTCCACGTGCCGCGGCCGGTCCAGGTAGCGCTCGACGAAGCACTCGCCGTTGCCGAACGCCGCCGTCGCCTCGCGGACGGCGGACTCGTAGAGCTCGCCGATCTCGTCCTCGGCCCGGGCGACCTTGAGGCCGCGGCCGCCGCCGCCGAAGGCGGCCTTGATCGCGATCGGGAGGCCGTAGGCGCGGGCGAACTCCCGGACCTCGTCCGGCCCGCTGACCGGGCCGTCGGTGCCGGGGGCGAGCGGCGCGCCGACCCGCTTGGCGATCTCCCGCGCCCGGACCTTGTCGCCCAGCGCCTCGATCGCGGCCGGCGGCGGCCCGATCCAGGTCAGCCCGGCCTCGATCACGGCCGTGGCGAAGGCGGCGTTCTCGGCCAGGAAGCCGTAGCCCGGGTGCACCCCGTCAGCGCCGGCCCGCCGCGCGATCGCGATGATCTTGTCGATGTCCAGGTAGGTCTGCGCCGGGGTGCTCCCGTCGAGCGCGTACGCCTCGTCGGCGGCGCGCACATGCTGGGCATCGAGATCCTGGTCGGAGTAGACGGCGACGCTGGCCAGGCCCGCGTCCTTGCAGGCGCGAGCCACCCGGACCGCGATCTCGCCGCGGTTCGCGATTAGAACTTTCCGCAATTTAGACCCCTGGTAGAGCTGGCATCCTGTTTCGTCGTAGCTGTGGGGAGTCTAGATCAGTACCGTGGGGTGGGTGCTGATCTGGGTACCCGCGAACTGGGTCTCGACCGGACTGACCGGTCTATCGAATACCGATGTCGAGATCGTGGCGCTTGGCCGCGATGTCGGGCAGACCGGCGATGTGGGCGACGTCACCGTCCCCGATAGCGTCGCGGGGGTCGAGTTCTACGTGCCGAGCTTCTTCCCCAGCGCGGCCGGCGTCGCCGTGCTCAGCCGGATGCCGCGGCTCAAGGTGGTGCAGACGCTGACCGCGGGGGTCGACTGGCTCCGCCCGCACCTGCCGCCGGGCGTCGCGCTCTGCAACGCGCGGGGCGCGCACGACGCGTCGACCGCCGAGTGGGTGGTCGCGGCGATGCTCGGCGTGCTGCGCGGGTTCCCGGCGTTCACCCGCGAGCAGGCCGAGGGGCGCTGGGCCTACCAGGCGACCGACCAGCTCGCGGCCAAGCACGTGCTGATCGTCGGCTACGGGTCGATCGGGGCCGCGGTCGAGCGGCGGCTGGCCGGGTTCGAGGTGACGGTCACCCGGGTGGCGCGCCGCGCCCGGCCCGGCGTGGCGGGCCTGGACGAGCTCGCGGGCCTGCTGCCCGGCGCGGACGTGGTGGTGCTGCTGGTCCCGGCCACGCCGGAGACGGCGGGGCTGGCCGACGCCGGCTTCCTCGGCCGCATGAAGGACGGCGCGCTGCTGGTCAACGCGGCCAGGGGCACCGTGGTGGACACGGCGGCGCTGACCGACGAGGTGGCGAGCGGCCGGCTGCGGGCCGCGCTGGACGTGACCGACCCGGAGCCGCTGCCGCCCGGCCACCCGCTCTGGTCACTCTCCGGAGTCTTCATCACGCCGCACGTGGCCGCGTCCACCCCGGTCTCGCGGGGCCGGGCCGCCCAGCTGGTGCGGGAGCAGGCCGAGGCGTACGCGCGGGGCGGGCCGCTCCGGAACGTGATCAGCGGCGCCTACTAGCCCCCGCATGGGGACTGCAAGGGCCGCTACCCCAAGGGGAAACTGCCTTAAGATAGGGGAGGCAGCCGGCTGCGCACGATCGCGGTCGATCCGGCCGACGCCGGCGATCGCACTTGTCTCCCGGTGGACGCCCTTCCTCAACCGAAGCGTGATCTCACATACGTAGAGTGAGCGTTACAAGTCGAGGGCGGTGTGATAATCGCCGCCGGTGACGGATTGTTGTCGATCCGTTGCCTGATCCTCAGCAGCACGCCACCCGAGAACCGCACGCTATCCAGAGAGCGTCGGCGACCCAACGAGAAGCCCGGAAGGAGCCCCGGTTGCACCTCAAGAGCACGGGGGACCTACGGTGAGCGTCCTCGCCATGGTCGCCTCGGCCGGCGCGGTCGTCGGGCTGTGGACGGGTGCGACGCGCTACGCCGGCCCGGTCGCCCGCGGGTACCGCTGGCTGGGCGGCGCGGCGCTGTTCTGGTTCGCCGGGTTGATCGTCTCCCAGGTGCTGTCCGGGCAGCTCAGCTCCACCGGGCTGCCGCTCTCGCTGGCCGACGTGGCGCCGCTGCTGGCGCTCGCGTCGGCCGCGATCGGGGTCATGGTGCTGGCCGAGGGCGAGCGCAGGAGCGATTCGGCCAGCGTGCTGCCCGGCCTCGCCGACGGCTACGTGATGGCGGTCGCCCTGCTCGTCATCGGCTGGGTGCTCGCGTTCGGGGCGGAGTTCCACCACCTGGGCGAGAGACCGGAGACGTTCCTGGTCGACCTGCTGCACCCGCTGTCTGACCTGGCCGTGCTGGGCGCGCTGCTGCCGGTGCTGACCGCCGCCTGGCGGCGGGTGCTGGTCCCCTATCTCGCCCTGCTCGCGCTGACGCTGGCCGACTCGCTCGGGGTCGGCGCCCGGATCTCCGGCGGCCACCAGGGCGTGCTCGAGCAGCTGGCCATGGTCGTGGCCGCCTGCCTGCTCGGCCTCGCCCCCTGGGTGGAGAGCATCGCCGCCCGCTTCGACCTGCTGCCGGCCCGGATCCAGAGCGCCGCCCGCGGCGCCGACGTCGGGACGCCGGGGCTCCTCAGCGTCCGCCGGTCACCGGTCACCAGTTCCGGCGCCGCTACCATCATCGCCGCGTTCGCCGTGGTCATCGCCGCGTTCGTGGTGATCGTGAACGGGCTCGCGAGCGCGCCCGCGTCCGGGCTGGCGCTCGTCATCGCGGGCGGCGCGGCGGTCCTGGTCGTCGGGGTCCGGATCCTGATGCTGGTCAGGGAGAACGGCGTCGCGGTGCGGATGTGGCGCGAGGCGAGCAACAGCCTGCGCGAGCTGGCCGACCGGACCGGCGACATGGTGCTGATCTGCGACCTCGACGGGACCATCGGCTACGCCAGCCCGCTGGTATCCGGGTTCAGCTACTCTCCGGAGGCGCTGGTCGGCAAGGGGCTGAGCGAGTTCGTCCACCCCGAGGACATCGGGGCGGCCCGGGCGGCGGTCGCCGCCGTGGCCGGCCTGCCGGCGGATGAGGCGCTGACCCCGGCCGCGGCCGACAGCGTGCTCGGCCCGCGCGGCGGGGCGGACGGCGAGGACGGCGCCGTCGAGCGCAGCGGCCGCTTCTCCGGCCGGCTCCGAGCCGCCGACGGCAGCTGGCGGCACGTCGAGTGCGCGGTGCTGCTCTACCGGCTGCCCGGCGAGCCCGCCCGGCTGCTGGTCAGCCTCAGGGACGTGTCCGACCAGGTGGCGCTCCGCCAGCAGGTGACGTACCTCACCTTCCACGACGGGCTGACCGGGCTGCCGAACCGCGCCTACGTGGAGGAGCGCGCGCGGGAGGCGCTCGAGCCGTCGCCCGACCGGCAGGCCGCCGTGATCTTCCTCGACCTTGACGGCTTCACCGAGGTCAACGACCTCGTCGGGCACGGCGCGGGCGACCTCGTGCTGGCCCAGGCGGCGCGGCGGCTGCGGGAGGTCGTGCCCGCCCAGGAGACCGTCGCCCGCTGGGGCGGCGATGAGTTCGCGGTGCTGCTCGAGAACGCGGCCGGCCCCCAGGAGATCGTCGAGCTGGCCGAGCGGCTGGCCGGCATCGTCGCCGGGGCGCCGTTCAAGGTCGCCGAGCGTGAGCTTGGGCTGACCGCCAGCGTCGGCGTCGCGCTGGCGGACGAGAGCGCGCCCGGCGTGGTGCTGCGCAACGCCGATGTGGCCATGGCCAAGGCCAAGGACAGCGGCGGCGCCCGGGTGGAGGTCTACGCGCCGCAGATGCACGCGGACGTGGTCCGCCGCCTCGATATGGCGAGCGACCTGCAGCGGGCGATCACCAGGGAAGAGCTGACCCTGCAGTACCAGCCGATCGTCGAGCTGGCCACCTCGCGCGTCATCGGCGCCGAGGCGCTGGTCCGCTGGTGGCGGGGGGACGAGGCGGTATCGCCGCGGGCGTTCCTGACCGTGGCCGAGGACTCCGGTCTTATCAACCAGCTCGGCGAGTGGGTGCTGCGCAAGGCCTGCGCTCAGGGCGCCGCCTGGCGGGACGCGTCGTGGGACGTCGGCGTCTCGGTCAACATCGGCCTCCGCCAGCTGAACGCGCCGCAGTTCTCCGCCCAGGTGGCGGCCGCGCTGGCGGAGAGCGGCCTGCCGCCGAGCGCGCTGACCATCGAGGTGAGCGAGCGGATGCTGGTCGAGGACGCCGGGCTGATCGGCGACCGCCTGGCGGAGCTGCGCGATCTCGGCGTCAAGCTCGCCATCGACGACTTCGGCACCGGCTACGCCTCGCTCGCCCACCTGCGGCAGCTGCCGGCCGACATCATCAAAATCGACCCGTCCTTCGTCTCCGGCCTGGGCGACGACCCGGTGCTGACGCTGCTGACCAAGACCATCGTCCAGGTCGGCCGGGACCTCGGCATGCAGGTGGTGGCCGAGGGCATCGAGCACCCCCGCCAGCTGGCCGAGCTGAAGGAGATGGGGTGCGGCTACGGGCAGGGGTTCCTGGTCGCCAGGCCGATGGGCGCCCCCGGCGTGGAGGCGCTGATCAGGACCGGGAGCGGTCAGGATCTCGGAATTTCTGGGCAAGTCGTCTCAGATAATGAGACCAAGCCAGTGATAATTTGACGCGAGGCAGGCTTGTGGGTGAGGGTGGAACCATGAAGCGGATCCACATCCTCGTACTTGGCTGGCGCGCAGAAAGCTAACCGAGCTACTTTCTGCGCGCGCCCCTCGACTGCCGCCCGGCACGAGGGGTTTTTTAATGCCCACCCGCGCACATCGTGATCGTGACCAAGGAAGCCACCCGATGACCGAGCAGACGAGTCCAGTCCCTCCGAAGGCGCACGCTCCATCACCGCTGGACATCCCGGCGAGGACGGCCGCGCAGCAGCCGCCAAAAAGCACGCCAAGGCCGTCCGCCCCGCCGCAGCCGTCGTCGTCGTCGTCGCCGCCGTCCGCGCAGCAGCCGTCCGCGCAGCAGCCGTCCGCGCAGCAGCCGTCCGCGCAGCAGCCGGCCGCGCAGGCAGCAGCGGCCCCTGCTCGGG
>Ga0208356_1000351_pt1 | contig 12687 bp, 10 predicted proteins | sample NGESurshal072012_4_FD_184467 | JGI IMG/M metagenome (GOLD analysis project Ga0208356, IMG submission 184467) | Arctic peat soil microbial communities from Barrow, Alaska - NGEE Surface sample 53-1 shallow-072012 (SPAdes) | ecosystem: Environmental > Terrestrial > Soil > Wetlands > Peat ... | reverse complement strand
GGTGACGTGCTCAGCGAGGAAGAGCTGATCGCGACCTGCATCCTGCTCCTCGTCGCGGGACACGAGACAACGACGAGCCTGATGGGCGCGGCCGTCCTCGGGCTGCTTCAGCACCCCGACCAGCTCGCCCGGCTCCGGGCCGAGCCCGAGCTCATGACCGGCGCGGTCGAGGAGTTCCTGCGCTATGACCCGCCCGTCCAGCTGACCGCGCGCGTCGCGCTGACCGATGCGAGCATCGGCTCACTGCCGGTATCGGCCGGCTCGGCCGCCTTGATGCTGGTCGGCGCGGCCAACCGGGACCCCGCCCTGTGCGCCGACCCGGACGACCTCGACATCGCGCGGCCGCCAACTCACCACGTGTCCTTCGGCCAGGGCATCCACTTCTGCCTGGGCGCGCCGCTCGCTCGCCTCGAGACGCAGATAGTCCTCCGCCAGCTGCTGGAGCGGCCGGATGATCTCCGCCTGGCCGGCGAGCCGGCCTGGAAAGAGAACACCGTCCTGCGCGGCCTTCGCGGCCTCCCGGTCACCTTTGGCCGACGGTGAACTGCGGCTGGCCGAGGCTATCCCCCGGCCAGCCGCAGTCAACCGGTCTGGGCCTTGTCAGGCGACCGTGAATCCCCCGTCCATCGGCAGGATGGTCCCGGTCACCAGGCTCGCCTCGACGAGGTAGGCGACGGCGCCCGCGACGTCGGCGGCGGTGCCGATGCGGCCGGCCGGCACGCTGCCCGCGGCCGCCGTGAACTGAGCCTGGCGCTGCTCCTCGGGCAGGAACGACCACCAGGGGGTGTCAATGATGCCGGGTGACACGGCGTTGACCCGCACCGGCGCGAGCTCGGCCGCCAGCGGTGAGACCATCCGCTCGATCGCGCCGTTGACGGCCGCGAGGGTGACGGTGCCGGGCAGCGCGGCGCGGGCGCTGGCGGCCGAGATCATCGTGATCGACTCGGTCACCTGCGCCTGGCGGATCGCGTGGACGTAGGCGAAGAGCTTGGCGGTGAAGGCGGTCTCGAAGTCGTCGAGGCTGATCTCGCGGATCGGGCCGAGTCCGACCGGGCCGGGGCTGAAGGCGAGCACGAGGTGCTCGAACGGCCCCAGTCGGTCGAAGAACGCGGCCACCGCGTCCCGGTCGGTGCCATCGAGCCGCTCCGCCCCGGCGAATCTATCCTCCAGGCCGGCCAGCCTGCCCGGGTCGCGGCCGGTCACCGTGACGTCGAACTTGGCGCTGGTGAGCTGCTCGGCGGTCGCGAGACCGATGCCGGACGTCCCGCCCATGACCACTGCGCGCATGCGTTTTCCCCTCATCATTTCGGAACAGTACGTCTCGATACTATACGAGACGAATCGTCTTGTAACATCGGCTCATGAATGACGGACGACTGCCGGGCCGCCCGCGCAGCGAGGCGTCCCGGCAGGCAACCCTGGCGGCCGCGCTCGAGCTGGCGACCGAGATCGGCTACGGCCGCCTCACCATCGAGGGCATCGCCGCGCGGGCCGGGGTGGGCAAGCAGACCATCTACCGGTGGTGGCCGTCCAAGGCCGACATCCTGCTGGAGGCGGGCGCGGCCAAGGCCGATCTCCACGTGCCGGTGACCGATCACGGCAGCTACCGGGCCGACCTGAGGGCGTTCCTCGAGGCCAGCTACCGGATGGCAGGCCACCCGCAGCTGGCCGATGTGCTGCGCGCGCTGATGGCGGAGGCCCAGATCGACCCGGAGTTCGGCGACCGCTTCCGCGCCGCCTTCCTGGAGCGCCGCCGGGGGGCGTTCGCCGTCATCACCGACCGCGCCCGCGAGCGAGGCGACCTCCCGCCCCGCCCCGATCCCGGCACCGTCGCCGACATCGTGTTCGGCACCATCTGGTACCGAACCCTCGCCACCCGCCAGCCGCTGGACTCCGGCCTCGTCGCCGACCTCGTCGGCCTGCTCGCCGACGAGTGGACGTATGACCAGGACATTAAGGTCAAGACGAGCCCCCGGCAGTGAACGGCCGGCGAGGCGGGCTGTGGCGGCAGCGGAACTTCGCGCTGTTCTGGTCCGGTGAGAGCATCAGCGAGGTCGGCAACTCGGTCACCGTCATCGTGGTGCCGCTGGTCGCCCTCGACACCCTGCACACCAGCACGTTCATCGTCACCCTGCTGACCGCGATGGCCTGGATCCCTTGGGTCATCATCGGCGTTCCGGCCGGAGCGTGGATCGACCGGCTGCCGCCCAGGCCGGTCATGCTGGCCTGCGATGCGATCTCGCTGGCGGTGAACGCAAGCGTCCCGGTCGCGGCCTGGTGCGGAGTGCTGACCGTGGCCCAGCTCATCGCGGTCGCGCTGATCGCGGGAACCGCGACCGTGTTCTTCAGCAGCGCCTACCAGGTCCTGCTGCCCGGGATCGTCGACGAGGCGGACCTCACCGAGGGCAACGCCAAGCTGATGGGCAGCCAGGCGATCGCGCAGATCGGCGGGCCGGGGCTCGGCGGGCTGCTCGCCCAGGCGACCGGCCCGGTCGGCGGGCTGCTCGCCGACGCGATCAGCTTCGGCGTCTCGTTCTGCTGCCTGGCCGCGCTGCGGGCACCGCGCGATCGCCGGTCGGGCGCGCCCGCGACCGGGGGCGTGCTCGACGGTCTTCGCTTCGCCTGGCGAGACCCCTACCTGCGCGCGATGACAGCGTTCTCGTCGCTCGCCAACCTGGCGCTCACCGGTGTCGACGCCCTCCTGGTGGTCTTTCTCGTCCGCACCGTCGGGCTCTCCTCGGCCGCGACCGGCCTCGTCATGGCCAGCCTCGGCGTCGGCGGCGTCCTCGGCGCGCTCGTGGCCCGGCCCCTCGGACGGAGGTTCGGCACAGCGCGGGCCATGCTCGCGGCCGTCGCCGGCGGCCTCTGCTTCGCGCCGCTGCTCCCGCTCGCGGACAAGGGACCAAGGCTGGCCTTCGCCAGTATCGCGATGATGTGCGCCGGATGCGTCATCGTCATCGGAAACGTGATCGCCGACAGCTTTATGCAGGCCTACGTCCCGCCGGACATATTCGGCCGGGTCACGTCGGCGACCAGGACCGTCGGGTTCGCGATGATGCCCGTCGGGGCGCTGCTGGCCGGGGCGCTCGCCACCGTTCTCGGGGTCCGGGGCGCCCTGTGGATACTCACCGCCCTGATCGCCGCCTCCGGTCTCCTCTACCTGCTCACCCCCATGCGGCGCCTGCGCGACCTCCCGCAGAGAAGTCACGCCGCCGAATCATGCCTCTGAGCTGGCGGCGTCGAGAGACCTGGTGCGGTCTTACGGGGACAGGCTGCTGGCGATGAAGAGGTAGCCGCCGAGCACGATGGCCGATAGCGGGAGCTGGGCGGTGAACGTCCCGGCGTGCAGGTGCCCGGCCTGCACCGCCCGCAGCGCTGGGAAGGCGCCGATCAGGCCCACGATCACGCTCAGCACGCGACTGATCAGCCACGGCGGGGTGGCGCCGATCGCCAGGTTGGGGCCCTGGTCGGCCGGGTTGATCGGCGCGGTGCGGGCCATCCGCAGGGCCGCGGCGGCCACGCCGGGGCCGGCCGCCAGGCCGAGCAGCGGCCACAGCCAGCCCGACAGCACGCCGGTCGCCGCCAGCAGCGTCAGCGCCAGGGTCAGCCAGGCGGCGGCGAGCAGCGCGGGCAGCGCCGCGCGAGCCAGCAGCGCCGCCGCCGGGTCGACCCCCAGCATCCGGCGCAGCGTCTGGTCGTTGGTGTCTCGCCTGGTGGCGGCGGTCCCGTGCAGGCCCGACACGATGCCTCCGGCCAGCAGCGCCGCCGCGATGGTCACCCCGTGCGGCTTGCCGGTGATGGCCGCGCCGGCCAGCGCGGGCACCAGCGCGCTGGCCGCGAGCACGGTCAGCAGCGCCGGCCGGCGTCCCAGACGGCGCCAGTCGGCCCAGGCCAGCGCCATCGCAGGCGGCAGCCCGGGCCACCGCCGCGACGTCAGCAGCCGGCCGCGCCAGTGATTGTCCTCGGCGATCCAGGTCAGCAGCGGCACGTTAAGGAAGGCCGCCGCCATGAGCGCGGTGCCCGTCCGAGTCGAGTCGGCCCGCAGCACGCTGGCCGGGAAGCGTCGCAGCGTGAGCCAGCCAAGCGCGCCGGCCAGCGCGGCGAGGGCGACGGAGACGGCGGCGACCACGCCCAGGGTGCCCGTGGTCGTCCTGGCGAACTCGGTCGTGATCGCATCCGAGAGGCCGGTCCACCGCTCGCCCGCCACGGCGCCAACCAGGGCGATCACCATGACGGCGGCGCAGGATCGGCGGAGCCGGGCGCGCCAGCGGGGATGCGGCTGGGCGAGCGCCGCTGCGAATACGACCGCAAGGAAAATGCCGGCCCCGCCAACGGCCGACAGAACCAGCCAGGACGCCGGCAGCGCGAGCGACCCGTGGTGCAGGTACGGACCCGCCATCGTCAGGGCGAGCACGCCGCCGAGCAAGCCGGTGAGGGCGGCGACGGCCGCGACGGTCGCCGTCGGCCGGCGCAGCAGCGAGCGCCGGTCGAGCGGCGAAAGCAGCAGCCAGGAGGAGTCGGCCGGGGAGAGCGCAAGGGGGCCGAACGCCTGCACGAGCATGAGCAGTCCGGCCGCGACCCCGATCACCAGCGCGGCGCCTGCCACCGCCTGACTGGCGGCCTGGCCCGCCGCCTGACCAGCGGCGCGACCCGAGGCGGGACCGAGCCGGCTGAGCGGGTCGCTCAACAGGTCAGAGAGGTAAATCAAGGCGACCACGATCGCGAAGCCAACCGCGTACACGTCCTCCCAGGCCCGGCGTCGGCGTCCGCGCACGAACGACCGGATGGCCCTGACGCTGGGCGCGGTGTCGACGGGCGCGGTATCGGCAGCCGCCTGCAAAGCGCCTGCCTGATCTGCGGTCACCAGCCTCACCCGGCCACGGGCGGCGGCGCAGTCGGCTCGCCGTGGGCGACGTCCGTGTCCTCGATCCCGCCGTCGGACAGCCGCACCTCCCGCGCGCCCGCCGCGAGGGCGAAGACCGGGTCGTGGGTGGCCATCACGACGGTTCCGCCGTGGCCTGCGTACCCGTCTCTGAGCAAGGCGGCGAGTTCCCGCCGGAAGCCGGAGTCGAGGCTCTGCTCCGGTTCGTCGAGCAGCAGCAGGCTGCTCGGCCGCGCGAGCGCCGCCGCCAGCGAGAGCCGCTGCCGCTGGCCGGACGACATGTCGAGCGGACTCGCGTCGGCCCGCGCGGGCAGGCCGAAGATCTCGATCAGGTCATCGGCTGGCAGGCACCAGCCCCGCACCGGCTCATGGGTGCGCCTGATCAGCTCGAGATGCTCCCGCACGGTGAGCCCCGGGTACCAGGTCGGCTGGTCGGCGACGAACGCGACCGCCCGCCAGAACGCCGGGGTATCCCTCGGCGGCCCGGCCAGCACCGAGACCGTGCCGGCGGCGGGGCTGCGCAGTCCGGCCAGGCAGGTCAGCAGCGTCGACTTGCCGACGCCGTTGACCCCGGTCACCGCGACTACCTCCCCGGCGGCCACGGTCAGGTCGATATCGGCCAGTACCACGACGCTGCCGTAGGCCATGCGCATGCCGCGCACCGCCACCACCGGATTGCCCATGGATGCCACGGTAGCGCCGTGCCGCCGACCGTGGGGATCGCCGGCGGTCAGGCGGTCTCGGCCAGCGAGGCTTCGGTAACCAGAAGCCCCGCGACCGGGTCGTCGGCTGGCGACTCATGAGGGGGAGGCCGGCGATCGGCGAGAGCGCGCCAGCCGATCGTCGCGGTCAGCGTCAGCGCGAGGCCGGCCAGGCCGAGGCCGTCGCGGGGCCCGTCAACCTGCGTCACGTAGCCGACGAATGGCCCCGTCACCGGCTCGCAGCCGGGCAGCGCCATGGTCCACAGGCCCATCACCCGACCTCGCATCGACGGGTCGGCGGTCAACTGGACGAGCGCGTTCGCCCGGGCGATGAACCAGATCGAAAGGCACCCGGTCGCCGCGAGCCCGATCAGCGCCAGCCACAGGGTGGGGGCCGTCACCGTGCCGAACACGGCCGCCGCAGTCGCCAGGGCCAGCACTGCGACCGACCGGCCGGTCGGACGGCGGGGGCCGGCCGAGGCGAGCAGCGCGCCCGGCAGCGCGCCGAGCCCGGCCGGCCCGGAAGGCACGGCGAGCGCATAGCGCGGCCGGTGCCTGATCAGAACGTAGAGCGGCTGCAGGTACGAGGCGGCGTTCACCGCGCAGCAGGCCGCGACGCCGACGGTGGCGAGCAGGGCCCCGCCGACCGCGGGCCCAGCCACCCGGGAGGTGTTCAGGATGACCTCGTACAGGCCGATCGCGCTGGCCACCCCGTCGCGGCCGACCAGGTCGATCGCGTAGACCTGGCGGGCGGTGCTGTCCGGCGCGCTGACGCAGCCGGTGACCGCGGCGATGACGAAGATCATCCACAGCCGGACGGCGCCGGTGGCGATCAGCACCGCGGTCAGGCCGGCGATCAGCGCAAGCAGGGACTGGGTCACGATCAGCAGCCGCCGCCGGTCCATCCGGTCGACCAGCGTGCCCGACCACGGGCCGACCAGCAGCATCGGCAGGAACGTGCACGAGGTCATCAGGCCGAGGTCGACGCTGTTTCCGGTCAGCCGGAGCACCAGCCAGGAGAGGGCGACGCCCTGGGTCATGGTCCCGGAGGCGGAGAAGAGCTGGCTGATGAACCACGGACGGTACTCGGGTGACTCAAGCGAGCGAAAGGCATGCCGCAGGCTCGGGCGGGCACGCTCATTTCCGGCAGGATTCGTCATATATAAGGCATATTAACCTCGACAAACCGGGATAAATTAATCCGAATCCGTCATAATAAGGAGCGGAAGAGGCGAAGGCGGCGGCCGACCCACTGGCCGCCCTGGTTCGGAGGGGAAGCCGATGACCTACGAGCCGGGGGGCAGCGCCGGGGAACTGCTCGCGCTACTCGAATGCTCAGGACCGCTTACCCGGTCGGACCTGGTCCGGCTGTCCGGACTGCCCCGGACGACCGTTACCGGCATGGTCGGCGACCTGATCAGCCGGGAGCTTATCGCAGAGCGCACGACCGGTCAGGCGGACCGCGCGCAGGGGGAAGCCCGCCGCGGCGGGAGGCCGCAGGCCGGGCGTCCGCCGCGGACGCTGGCGTCGGCCACGCCGCCGACCGTGACGGCGGTGCTGGCGTGCGGTCGGTCCGGCATCGAGGCCGCGCTCGTCACCTACCCCGGGCAGATCGTGGCCCGGTTGTCGTCGCCCGATGCAGTGGGGTACCAGGCGGCCGACCTTGACGCGATCGCGGGGCCGGGCGGCGACCTGGTCGGGAGGCTGCTGGCCGGGGCGGGCTGCTCGCGGGATCAGCTTGGGTGCGCCGTCATCGGGCTGCCGCGGCCGGTCGGCCCGGGCGAGTCGGCGGTCGCGCTGGCGGAGCGGCTGGCCGTCCCGGTGCGGGTGGAGAACGACGCCAACCTGGGCACGCTGGGCGAGGCCGCCTATGGCGCCGGCCGTGGCCACGACAGCTTCATCTACGTCAAGCTCGGCCACAACGTAGGCGCGGGCCTCGTCATCGGGGGGCGCTTGCACCGCGGCGCCTCCGGGTTCGGCGGCGAACTCGCCCACGTGCAGGTGCGGGCCGACGGCGACCTGTGCAGCTGCGGCGGACGCGGCTGCCTGGCGGCGATCGTCGGCTCCTCGCTGCTCGACTACGTCCGGCTGTCGAACGAGGAACGGCTTGCGCTCCCCCAGATCCTGGCGCTCGCGGCGGAGCGCGATCCGGGCGTCCGCCGGGTCTTCGCCGACCTCGGCCGGCTAGTGGGCCGGCCGCTGGCCAGCTTCTGCACGATGTTCGACCCGGCCGCGGTGGTCGTCGACGGGTCGCTCGGCGCGGCCGGCCAGTACGTGCTGGCCGGGGTCAGGGAGTCCATCGACCGGCACACCGCCCCCGTGGTGGCCGACTCCGTCCAGGTCATCACCGGCGAACTGGGCGACCGGGCACAACTGCTCGGCGGCGCCGCCCTGGCCCGCAACCTCCGACTCGCCGCCGTCCGCGGCGCGCGGGCGCACCGGTTATCTAGGGCAGGACCACCGTGCGGTTGCCGTTCAGCAGCACGCGGTGCTCGGCGTGCCACGCGACGGCGCGGGCCAGCACCTGGGTCTCGACGTCGCGGCCGGCCTCGACCAGCCGGCCCGGGCCGTAGGAGTGGTCCACGCGCATCAGGCCCTGCTCGATGATGGGCCCCTCGTCCAGATCGGGCGTCACGTAGTGCGCGGTCGCGCCGACCAGCTTCACGCCCTTGGCGTGCGCCTGGTGGTAGGGCTTGGCGCCCTTGAACGACGGCAGGAACGAGTGGTGGATGTTGATCATCCGGCCCTCGACCCGCTTGCACACCTCGGGCGAGAGGATCTGCATGTAGCGGGCGAGCACCACCAGCTCGGTCCTGGTCTCGTCGATCAGCGACAGCAGCCTCGCCTCGGCCGCGGGCTTGCTGTCGGCCGTCACCGGGACGTAGTGGAACGGCACCCGGTAGGTCTCCGTCAGGTCGCGGAAGGCCTCGTGGTTGGAGACCACGCCGGCGATGTCGATCGGCAGGGAGCCGGCCGACCAGCGGAACAGCAGGTCGTTCAGGCAGTGCCCGAGCTGGGAGACCATCAGCAGCGTCTTGATCCGCTCGGACTTGTCGTGCAGCCGCCAGGTCATGTGGAACGACTCGGCCACCCAGGCGAAGTCGCGCTCGAGGTCGGCGACCTGGCGCCCCGGCTGCGGAACCGAGAAGTGCACCCGCATGAAGAACAGGCCGTCGTCCGGCTCGCCGTACTGCTGGCTGGTGATGATGTTCGCCGAGTGCTGCACCAGGAAGCTGGACACCGAGTAGACGATGCCGGGCTTGTCCGGGCAGGAAAGGGTCAGGATGAACTCCCGCCCGCTGCGATCCTCCGTGCTCATATCCCCCACCATTCGGGACGGCCGAGCCGCAAGTCAAGGGGCGGCCGACCGTGTTAACTTCGCCTGTCTTCGCCCCCAAATGTACGTGGCACGGCTCTGTGGCGTGAGCCTACGCACGCTCGATATCGCGCGCTGAGCACAGACTTAGAGTTCCAACCGCTCACAGTCCGGCTTTGGGCTTTACCACAAGGTCAAGGAGAGGCGAGCGCTCCTATTGACAGCAAGGGCCATATCGTAGAACTTGGTCCCATAACGTGGTTTAGCCCGATAGGCGAGGCGCCGATGACCAACCCCAACGGCACGCAGGCCGTGGACCGGGCGGCCAGGCTGCTGTCCGAGGTCGTGCACGCGTCCGATCCGGTCACGTTCACCGAGCTGACCGCCGTCACCGGCCTGGCCAAGTCAACGGCGTCCCGGCTGCTGCTCGCGCTCGAGCGCAATCACCTGGTCCGCCGCGATGTCCACGGGCGGTTCCTGCCGGGCGAGATGTTCGTCAGCTTCGCCTGGCGCGACGGGGCGGGCACCTCGCTCGTCGCCGTCGCGCGGCCGTTCCTCGACCGGCTCGGGAAGGCGACCGGGGAGACGATCAACCTGGGCGTGACCTCGGGCCACAGCGTCGACCAGATCGCCCAGGTGGACTGCGCATACCTCATCGGCGGCACCAACTGGGTGGGCAGGCCGGTCCCGCTGCACGCCTCCGGGCTGGGCAAGGTGCTGCTGGCCTACGGCGCCGCCAAGCTGCCGCCGGGGGAGCTCGTTCGGTGCACGGACAAGACGATCACGAGCGAGGCCGCGCTCCGCGCTGAGCTCGCCGCCGTCCGCGCCCGCGGCTACGCGGTGACCGACGAGGAGCTCGAGGCCGGGCTGATCGCGTTCGCGGCCCCCGTCTTCCGCTACGACGGCACGGTGGTGGCGGCCCTGTCGGTCTCCGCCCCGACGTCGCGGATGAGCAGGGAGACGGCGGCGAATGCGGCCCGCCGGTGCGCGGACGAGGCCGCCGGGCTGTCGGCCGCCCTCGGCCACCGGCCGCGCAAGTCACTGTCCAGAGCCACCTAGCCGCACGTCCGTCCTAGCTGAGTTGCCGTGCTGGCCGTTCGTTGAGGAGACACCATGACCGACATGCCGGCCCGCGCGAGCGCCGTGGTCATTGGCGCGGGGATCGTCGGCAACAGCCTCGTCCACCACCTGGCGCTGCTTGGCTGGCGGGACGTCGTCCTGCTGGACAAGGGGCCGCTCCCGAACCCGGGCGGCTCCACCGGCCACGCGTCCAACTTCATCTTCCCGATCGAGTACTCGCGGCTGATGCTCGAGCTCACCAGGGATTCGACCGAGCAGTACAAGGCGCTCGGCGTCTTCACCGAGTCCGGCGGGATCGAGGTCGCCCGCACCAGGGAGCGGATGCAGGAACTGCGCCGGCGCACCACCCAGGCCAAGGCCTGGGGCATCCCGGCCGAGATCCTCACCCCCGAGGCCGTGCAGAAGCTCGTTCCGTACCTCGACCCGTCGGTCATCCTCGGCGGAGGCTACTTCCCCACCGTCGGGGTCGTCGACTCGCTGCGCGCGGGCACGCTGATGCGCGAGCAGGCCCAGGCGGCCGGGGCGCTCGCCGTGGTATCCGGCGTCGAGGTGCTGGACATCGCCACCGCCGCCGAGCGGGTCACCGGGGTGGTCACGAGCAGGGGCGAGATCGCGACCGAGAACGTGGTGATCTGCTGCGGGGTGTGGTCGACGAAGGTCGCCGCGCTGGCCGGGGCCCGGCTGGCGCTTACCCCGGCCGTGCACCAGATGATCAGCGTCGGCCCGATCGGCCTGTTCGCCGGGACCACCGGCGAGATCTCCTACCCGATCGTCCGCGACGTGGACGAGGGCATGTACGAACGCCAGCACGGCGGCGACCTGGAGGTCGGCTCGTACATGCACCGGCCGATCATCGTGCCGCCGGAGACGATTCCGTCGAACGAGGAGGCGGTGCTCTCGCCGACCGAGATGCCGTTCACCGCCGACGACTTCGACCCGCAGCTGGCGGCCTCGCTGGACCTCATGCCGGAGCTGCTGGGCGATGAGAAGGCGGGCATCAGGTACTCGATCAACGGGCTGATCTCGATGACGCCGGACGGCCACCCCCTGCTCGGCGAGACCCCCGAGGTCAAGGGGCTGTGGGCGGCGGCCGCGAGCTGGATCAAGGAGGGCCCGGGGTGCGGCCGGGCGGTCGCCGAGCTGATGTCGGGACGGGTGCCGACGGTCGACGTGCACGAGGCTGCGGTCTCCCGGTTCTACCCGTCTTCGCGCACAGTCGGGTTCGCCCGCGCTCGCGCGGCCGAGTCGTTCAACAAGATGTACGGCATCGTCCACCCGGCCGAGCAGTACGAGTCGGAGCGCCCGCTGCGCACCGGCCCGCTCTACGAGCGGGCCACGGAGCTCGGGGCGGTGTTCCGCGAGACCGCCCGGTGGGAGCGGCCGCACTGGTACGCGTCCAACGAGCCGCTGCTGGCGACCTACGCGGGCCGGCTGATGGACCGGCCGGCCGAATGGGACTCCCGCTGGTGGTCGCCGATCATCAACGCCGAGCACCTGGCGATGCGCGAGGCGGCCGGCCTGGTCGACCTCTCCGCGTTCACCATCCTCGACGTGACCGGCCCGGGGGCGCTGGCCGGGCTGCAGCGCCTCGCGGTCGCCCAGCTCGACGTGCCGCCCGGCCGGACCGTGTACACGCCGTTCCTCAACCAGGCGGGCCGCTTCGTGGCCGACCTCACGATCATGCGGCTCGGCGCCGGCCACTTCCGCGTGGTCACCGGCGCGGCCGACGGCGGAAGGGACGCCCAGTGGATCAGCGACCGGCTGCCGGACGACGCGCAGCTGGTCGACGTCTCGTCGGCGTGGTCCACGATCGGGCTCTGGGGACCCCGGTCGAAGGACGTCCTCGCGTCGGCGAATCGCGACGGTGACCACAGTCGCCCCGGTCCGTTCGGGATGATCGAATCCTTTGAACTTGGCGGCGCGGCGGTGCTCGCCTCCCGCATCTCCTACGTGGGCGAGTTCGGCTGGGAGCTGCACGTGCCCGCCGATCAGGCCGGGCACCTGTGGGATCTGCTGCTGGCGGCCGGCCGGCCGCACGGGCTGGTGGCGGTCGGGATCGGCGTGTACGGGACGACGGGCCGGCTGGAGAAGGGGTACCGCGCGTTCGGGGCGGAGCTCACCGGCGAGTACAACCCGGTCGAGGCCGGGATGACGCGCCCGCGGGTGAAGTCGGCCGACTTCATCGGCAAGGAGGAGTACCTGGCCGCGCGGGCGTCCTCGCCCGCGGCGGTGCTGTGCACGCTCACGGTCGATTCCGCCGCGTCGGCCGACGGGACGCCGCGGTACCTCCTGGGCGGCGAGCCGATCCTCCGGCTGGACGGGTCGCGGCTGGTGGACGCCCTCGGGCGGCCGTCCTACGTGACCTCGGCCGGGTCGGGGCCGTCGGTCGGCAAGCACCTGCTGATGGCGTACCTGCCGGCCGCGGTGGCCGAGGTCGGCACGCCGCTGCTGGCGGAGTACCTGGGCGAGCAGTACCCGGTGACGGTCGCGTCGCACGGGGCCGTGTTCGACCCGGCCGGCCAGCGGATGCGGTGAGAGGCGGTCATGAAGATCCTGGTCTGCGTTAAGCGGGTCCCCACGGTCGGCGGCGCGATCACGCTGACGGCCGACCGGCGCGCCATCGACACGAGGATGTCCGGGTTCACGATCAGCCCGCACGAGGAGTGCGCGGTCGAGGAGGCGGTCCGGCTGGCCGAGCGGTTCGGCGG
>Ga0208356_1000350_pt1 | contig 12750 bp, 8 predicted proteins | sample NGESurshal072012_4_FD_184467 | JGI IMG/M metagenome (GOLD analysis project Ga0208356, IMG submission 184467) | Arctic peat soil microbial communities from Barrow, Alaska - NGEE Surface sample 53-1 shallow-072012 (SPAdes) | ecosystem: Environmental > Terrestrial > Soil > Wetlands > Peat ... | reverse complement strand
CGGCCGCCTTTCCTACCGCGACAGTCGCGGTTCTGGCCGTGCCCGGTCCATGGGCCGACACCGCCCCGGGTGAGGCGGCCCTGCTCGCCTTCGCGATCCCGGCCGACATGCGCGCCTAGGTCGACCTGCCGTATGGCGCTTCTGTCGTCCTGGTCCTGGCAGCGGAAACGCCATACGCCTGTCGTCACCGCAGCTTGCGGAGAAACGGATCCTGCGGAAGCGGCGGCGCGACGCGGACGCGGGCGTCGACGACCAGAGCGCCTCCCCGGCCGACGATGACGGGATTGAGGTCGAGCTCGGCGATTTCCGGCAGGTCGTCGGTCAGCCTGGACACCCGCAGCAGCGTGTCGCGCAGGGCCGCCCCGCCGTCGGCGGCGGCGCTCCGCAGGCCACGCGGGGGCAGAGCGGAGCGGAGCGAGTTGATCAGCGTGTCGGCGTCGGCGCTGGTCAGCGGCGCCAGTCGGGCGGCCCGGCCGGTCGTCGGGTCGGTCGCAGGCCCGGCCGGCCCGAGCACCACCAGCGGTCCGAACATCTGGTCGTCGGTGACCCCGATGCCGACAGCGTCGTCGCCGGCCCCCGCCTGCGCGGCGGGCGCCACCGACATCCCGTAGTACCCGAGCAGCGCGGCGGCCTCGGCCTGCGGCAGCCAGCCGCCCTCGGGCTGGGCGGCGAGGAAGCCGTGCACGAGCCCGCGGCCCCGCTCGGCGTCCACGTCGGTGAACGCGGTCAGCGCCTGGTGCGGCGCGGCGCGCCACTCCGCGTACCGCGCGGCGCGGGCGAGCGCCCTGGCCGCCGCCTCCGGGTAGGCGTAGGCGGGGACCTTGCCCCGCCGGGTGTCGAGCGTGCGGACGGCCTCCGGCTGGTTCAGCACCACCGCCGCGAGCGGCACCCCGACCTCGGCGTCCTCGATCGCCGAGAGCAGGTCGCCGGTCGCGCCGGTCCGCAGCGCCAGCGCGATGATCGCGTGCACCTCCTCGTCGGCCGCGAGCACCTCGAGCGCCTGGCGGAAGTCGTCGGCGGAGACTGTGGCGACCGTGTCCACCGGCCCGCTGACCGAGCCGCCGTCGGGGATCAGGTCGCTCAGCAGCTGCCTGGTCGCGCCGTGCGGGTGGTGCACCGTGAGCCCGAGATCGGTGCAGGCGTCGGCCGCGAGCACACCCGCGCCGCCGACGTTGGACACGATCGCGACCGTGCGCCCGGCCGGCGGCGGCTGGGTGGCGAGCAGGGCGGTCGCGCCCATCAGCTCGCCGAAGCTGGGGGTGGCGATGATCCCGGCCTGCTCGAACAGCGCCTCCCTGGTCACCAGCGGGGTGGCGGCGGACGAGGTGTGGGTCGCGGCCGCGCGCTGGCCCGCCTCGCTGCGGCCGGCATGCACGGTGATCACCGGCATCCGCGCGCCGACCCGGCGCGCGGTCCGCGCGAACTTGCGCGGGTTGCCGAACGACTCGATGTAGAGCACCGCCACCCGCGTCTGCCCGTCCCGCTCCCACCACATCAGCATGTCGTTGCTCGACACGTCGAGCTTGTTGCCGACCGACGCGAACGAGGAGATCCCGATCCCGAGCCGGGTGAGGTGGTCCACCAGCGCGAAGCCGAGGCCGCCAGACTGCATGACCAGGCCGGCCGTGCCCGCGGTCGGGTTGGCGGCCGCGAACGTGGCGTCGAGGCCGATCGACGGCACCGCGATCCCGAAGCAGTTCGGGCCGATCAGCCGCATCCCGTAGCGGCGGCAGACGGCGAGCAGGCTGGCGCCGGCGGCGGTGTCGATGGCGGCCGCGAACACCACCAGCCCGCGCGCGCCGCGGCGGCCGCAGGCTTCGGCCGCGTCGATCACCTCGGCCGGAGGCACCGCCAGGAGCGCCAGGTCGGGCGCTTCGGGAAGGCTCTGCACGTCGGGGAAGCACGGCACCCCGGCGATCTCGCGGGTGTTCGGGTTGACCGCGTAGAGCTGGCCCGCGTACCCGCCCGACTTGATGTTCTCCAGCACCGACCGGCCGACCGTGCCCGGCCGCCTGCTGGCGCCGATCACCGCCACCGACGCGGGCTGGAAGACCGGCCGGAGGCTGGCCACGTTGGCCGACCGCTCGCGGGCCGCGACCGTGTCCAGGTACGCGTCGAGCTCCAGGCCCGCGTCGTCCGGCGGCAGCGGGATCGTGATCGTGACCACGCCGTCGGCCCGCCTGGTGCTGACGGGCAGGCCGGCGTCGGAGAACACGCGGAGCATGCCGGTGTTCTCCGGCAGCGTCTCGGCCACGAACGCGTCGACCTGGCGGGCGCGGGCGAGCGAGACCAGGTGCTCGAGCAGCAGCGTGGCGATCCCCCGCTGGTGCATGGTGTCGGCGACCGCGAACGCGACCTCGGCCTTCTTGCCGCCGCTGCCGCGCTCGACCTCGTAGCTGGCCAGGCCGACGACCTGGCCGCCGTAGACGGCGAGCAAGGCGGCGTGGTCGAGGCTTGGCTCCCTGGTCACGCGGCGCGCCTCGAGCTCGGCCGCGGTCCTGCTCAGGCTGAAGAAGCGCAGGTAGGCGTTGCCGGGCGACATCTCCTGGTGCATCGCCTGGACGGCGTCGAAGTCGGCCGCCCCGGCCGGCCTGATCTCGACCGTCCGCCCGTCGGCCAGCAGCGCGTACACCCCGGCGGGCTTCATGAACGGCTCGCCCATGCGCATCCCCGCCCTTCGCGGCGCGTCGCCGATAAGCCAACTCAACCGTATGCCGGGCCGCCGGCGACGACGAAGCCGGGGAGCGCCGCGCGATGCGGTGCTCCCCGGCTACGGGCTGCCTTGCTCTTGAACTGCTGCGCTCTCGAACTGCTGCTTACTCGGCGCCGAAGGACTTGATCTCGGTGAGCTCGGCCTCGCTGAGCTCGCGCGGAACCTCGCCCTTGGCGTGCTTGGCCGACTGCACCTGCTGGCGGATCTTCTCCACGATCTCCGGGTTGGCGAGCGTGGTGATGTCCCCGGTGTCGGTGAAGTTCGAGGTCGCGGCGATCACGCGGCGCATGATCTTGCCCGACCTGGTCTTCGGCATGTCGGGCACGATCCAGATGTTCCTCGGCCGGGCGATCTTGCCGATGTCCTTCACGATCGCATCCCTGACCTTGGCCTCGATCTCGGGCGAGGCGGCGAAGCCGGGCTTGAGCGAGACGTACATCTCGACCACCCGGCCGCGGACGTCGTCGACCACCGGGACCGCCGCCGCCTCGGCGACCTCGTTGACCGTGAGCGCGACCGACTCGAGTTCCTTGGTGCCGAGCCGGTGGCCCGCCACGTTGATCACGTCGTCGACGCGGCCGAGGATCCGGAAGTAGCCGTCGGCCGCCTCGGTCGCGCCGTCGCCCGCGAAGTAGGGCCAGTCGTGCCAGTCGGTGGACTTCGGGTCCTTGTTGTACTTGGCGTAGTAGGTCGAGACGAACCGCTCGCGCTGGCCCCAGATCGTCTGGAACACGCCCGGCCACGGGTTGCGGATGACGATGTTGCCCGCCTTGCCGCTGCCGGCCGGCACCTCGTTGCCGTCCTCGTCGAGGATGACCGCGAGAATGCCGAGCGCGGCCGGGCCGCAGGAACCCGGCTTGGCCGGGTCGATGCCGGGCAGCGTGGAGCCGAGGAAGCCGCCGGTCTCCGTCTGCCACCAGGTGTCGACGATGACCGCCTCGCCCTTGCCGACGCTCTCGTAGTACCAGCGCCACACCTCGGGCTCGATCGGCTCGCCGACCGTGGTCATGTGCTTGAAGTGGTAGCCGTACTTGGCGGGCTCGTCCGGTCCGACCTTGCGCAGCATCCGGATCGCCGTGGGCGAGGTGTGGAAGATGTTCACGTTGAGCTGCCGCGCGATCCGCCACGGGCGTCCGGCGTCCGGGTAGTTCGGGGTGCCCTCGTACATGACGCTGGTGGTGCCGAGCGCGAGCGGGCCGTACACGATGTAGGAGTGGCCGGTGATCCAGCCGATGTCGGCCATGCACCAGTACGTGTCGTCCGGGTGGATGTCCTGGTAGTACTTGGACGTGCCGGCCACGTACGCCAGGTAGCCGCCGATGGAGTGCTGGCAGCCCTTCGGGCGGCCGGTGGTGCCGCTGGTGTACATCAGGAACAGCGGGTCGGTCGCCTGCAGGGGGGTCGGCTCCACCAGCTCGCCCTTGTGCTCGGCCAGGAGATCGTCGACGAAGACGTCGCGGCCCTCGACCATCGGCGTCTCGGCCGAGTACCGGCCCGGGTAACGACGGAAGACCAGCACCTTGTCGACCGGCTGGCCTTCCTTGGCGGCGGCCTCGACCGCCTCGTCCGCCTTGACCTTGTGGTCGAGCAGTTCGCCGCTGCGGTAGTAGCCGTCGATCGTTACCAGCACGGTCGAGCCGGAGTCGGCGATCCGGTGCCCGGCGGCGGTGCCGGAGAAGCCGGCGAACACCTGCGAGTGGATGATGCCGAGGCGGGCGGCGGCCAGCATTGCGACCGGAAGCTCGGGGACCATCGGCATGTGGAAGGTGATGCGGTCGCCCGCCTTGAGCCCGAGCGACTTCAGCACGGCCGCGAACTCGTTGACCCGGACGTAGAGCTCGCGGTAGGTGATGGCCTGGTGCGCCTCGCTCTCCGGCTCGGGCACCCAGATCAAGGCGGCCTTGTTGGCCTTGTCGGCCAGGTGCCGGTCGACGCAGTTGTAGGAGGCGTTCAGCTCCCCGCCGACAAACCACTTCCAAAACGGCGCGTCGGACGTGTCGAGCACCGTGTCCCAGGGCTTGAACCAGGTCAGCAGGTCCGCGTAGGCAGTGAAGCTGTCGGGGAACTTGTCCTCAGTGAACTGCTCCCGGATCGCCGGGTCGGACGCGTTGGCCTGGGCGACGAACGAGGCTGAGGGCGGGTAGTAGCCTTCGTCCCGCCAGTGCACCGCGATGAGCGCCTCGGAGGATTCAGATACCTCGTCGTCGTCGTCGGTCACGTCGTTGAGATCGTCAGCCATGTCTATCTCCTCCGCGTCCCTGCGTTGGCGCGCCTTGCGGCGCCGATACTGTTCGCGTTAGCGCCTCGAGTGATTCACCACGGGCGTAATCCAAACTTAACGCTCTGGACCGGCTCTCACCATGGGTCAATGGCCCGGTGTGCCCGGTGTTTCGGCTGTGCGGGCCATGGCGCGCGCGGAGGGATCAGCCGAGGGAGGTGGCCGGCGCCTGACGCGGCCAGGAGATCATGGCCAGCGTGGGGGTGCGAACCTCCGGGAAGGCCTCGTCCATCCCGGTGATGCGCATGATCCGCAGCAGCGACGGGCGGGCCGCCGTCAGCTTGAGCGAGTGGCCGGACCGGCGGGCGTACCCCGCGACCCGGGCGAGCACGCCCAGCCCGGCCGCGTCGCAGAAGGTCAGCCCGGCCAGGTTCATCGTCACCGGCCCGTCCTGGCTGTCCACAACGTCACGCAGGTACGCGTAGGCCTGGTCGGCCGTGGCGATGTCAAGCTCCCCGGTAAATCTGACGGTCGCCTTTCCATCGGTCGCGACCTGATAGGCAAGCTCAAGCTGGAGCGTGCGCGGAAAATCGACCGTTGCCCCCATGTCCCCGTTCTTCTCCGCAGGCGCGGCCTGGTTCCCCACGACTCGGCTCACGCTTCCCATCAAAATGTCCCCTTCCAGATCGTAGTGAACCAAACGGTCTGTCCGCACCAACCTCGTCTCAAATCGATATAACTCGGAACGGGTGTCACCCGGCTTCGGTAGCAAGTGAAGTGCACGAACCTGATGGCCGCACCGCGCATTTACTGAATAAAACGTGAGAACAGGCTCGTTGGTTCTCACGTTTCGCAGATACTCCACTGTGTTAACAGTGGATCACTCACAGTTAATTCCGTCGCACCGGGGTGCCCGTATCGCACGTCCCGCCGACCGCCCTGGGAGCGGACTGCCAGCGGGGGAAACGCTGTGCCCCGTACTCTTATACCTGCACAACCGGCGCACGGGGCGTCAGGTTGGACAAGAGGTAGGCGAAGATGCGCATCCGGGGCAGCGTGGCGATCGACCTGGGCACGGTCAACACGCTCATCTGGGTGGCCGGCCGCGGCATCGTGCTCGACGAGCCGTCCGCCATCGCCATTGACTCCTCGACCGGCGCGATCATGGCCATCGGCACCGCCGCCGACGCCCTCGCGGAGAAGGAGCCGCAGGACATCAACGTCATCCACCCGCTCAGGGACGGCGTGATCGCCGACCTCGACGCGACGGCGGAGATGCTCCACGGTTTCCTGCGCAAGGCCGGATCCTCGGGCGGGCCGCTGCGCGCGAACGCGCTGGTGTGCGTGCCAAGCGGCGCTACCTGGGTGGAACGGCGCTCGGTGGCGGCCGCGCTGGAGACGCGCAGGCGGTACTCGGTCGAGCTGATCGACGAGCCGGTCGCGGCCGCGGCCGGGGCGGGCCTCGACCTCGCGGCCGGCGCGGGCGGGTTCATCGTGGACATCGGCGGCGGGACGACCGAGGTCGCGGCCGTGGCCGGCTGGCGGGTCGTGCGGGCGGAGAGCCTGCGGATGGCGGGCAACGCGATGGACGCGGCGATCGTGAACGCCGTCAGGAGCGGCCTGGGCCTGATCCTGAGCCAGCGGGCGGCCCGTCAGCTCAAGGTCGAGCTCGGCCTCAGCGGCGGTCAGGACGGCTGGGCCGAGGCGGTGGGCCTCGACGCCGCGCGCCGGACGCCGCGGCTGGAGAAGGTGCCCGGTGAGCTCGTCGCGGCCGCGCTCGAGCCGGTGGTGTCCGCCATCGGCCGCACCGTGCAGCAGGTCCTGTCGGACATCCCGGCCGGGCTGGCGGAGGACGTCATGCGGGGCAAGGTCCGGCTGACCGGCGGCGGCGCGCTGCTGCCGGGCCTCGCGAGCCGGATCGAGTCGACCGCGGAGATCAGCGCGGTCGTTACCGAGGACCCGCTGCGCTGCGTCGTCCGCGGCGCGGCGCTGATGGTCGACGCCCGTCGCGGTAACGATCTGCGCGCCGACAAGGAGTAGGCGGCGCGGTCGCGCCTCAGATGCCCTCGGCCGCCGTCAGCCGGCCGGACTTGATCGCCGTCACGAACTCCTGGTAGTCCCGCTCGTTCTGGTCGGCGTAGCGCTCGGCGAAGTCGGTGATCGACCGGGCGAACGCGTCGCTCGCGCCGAGGTAGGCGGCGATCGCCACCGGGTCCCCGGACCGGGCGTGCGCCCGCGCCAGCGTCCACCCGCACAGACGGGCGTAGAGGGCGAACCCGAGCGGCGTCATCGACTCGATCTCGACCGAGCCCTTCATGTCCCGCAGCTGACGCCAGTAGAAGTGCCGGCTGGTGTCCAGCCCCCGGGTCCAGCCGAGGTAGATGTCGCTGGCCGCCTGCATCATCCGCTGCCCCTGTACCACCCGCTGACCGTGCTGCCGGTAGCGGCTCTTGGGCAGGTGATCCTCAAGGACCGAGGCCGTCGCCTCCTTGACCTGCAGGAAGAGCGGGTCGTGCTCATCGCGTCCCTGCAGCAGGACGATGAACGCGCGGGTGCCGACACTGCCCACCCCGACGACCTTGCGGGCGGCGTCGACCACCTCGAACCGCTCCAGCAGCTGTCGCAGGTCGGGCTGCAGGGTGGCGCGGTAGGCGTCGAACTGATCCCGGATCAGCTGCTCGGTCTGGTCGGGGGACAGCCCGCTGGGAAGGTCGCGCAGCGGTATCACGACCGGGGGCTGGCTGACGATCCGGTACCGTCCGTCCGCCACCTCGCCCAGCTTGGACAGCGCCTGCAGGCTGTCGCGCCCGTGCGCCTTGACGCTGGCGCGGTCCACCCGCTTGGCCGCCCGCTTCGCCAGCTTGGCCTGCTCACGGGCCTTGCCGTGGTGCTTCTTGGCCGACTTGGCCTTGTCCGCGGTCTCGGCCGCGATGCTGGCGGCCGCCCGCTTGATCTGGTCCTCGTCCAGGCTGGCGTACCAGACCTCCATCGTCGACTGCTGCGCGAACTCGGCCATCGCGTCCTGGTAGGCCGTCACCGACGCCAGCGTCGCCGCCCGCGAATCCGCCGCCGAGAACCCGTTGTCGCGGCCCGCGATCTCGAAGCTGGCCGCCATCCGCTTCACGTCGTACTCGAACGGCCCCGGCAGCGTCTCGTCGAAGTCGTTCAGGTCGAACACCAGCCTGCGCTCGGGCGAGCCGAACACGCCGAAGTTCAGCAGATGGGCGTCGCCGCAGAGCTGGACGTCGAGGCCGGCCGGCGGGGTTTCCCTCAGGTCGGTGGCCATGATGTTGGCCGCGCCGCGGTAGAAGGTGGCCGGCGCCACCATCATCCGGCCGTGCCGGACCGGCACCAGGTCAGGCTCGCGATTGGCTTCCTGGCTCTCAAGCAGGGAAACCGGGCTGGGGCGGCGGGGAGATGGAACCCACCCTGAGTGGATGGAGCGCGGCGTACTGGCGCGGGCGTCCTTGCCCCTGGCCCGCCGCTCGTCCATGCTCATCTGTGCAGGCATTCCGGACCCCCGATTCATCGCGCTTCCTGCCTAGGCTCCCCGCTGCCGAGGCCTGACATGCCGGGTGAACCGCAGATCACCCGGTACGGGTGAAGCTCGCGCGATCGCCCCGGCCGCCTGCCCAGGGGCCGCCTGCCCAGGGGCCGCCTGCCCCGGGACCGCCTGGCCCGGCTCAGTACACGCCCGTCAGCCCCAGCGCGCCATTGACGATCAGCACGGCCCCCGCGACGCCCAGGGCGTAGCTGACGACCATCCTGCCGTGCGTGCGGAGCCAGCCGTTGAGCACCGCCAGCCTGCGCGAGGTGGCTTCGGGGGCGGCCAGGTAGCCGACCAGCGGCAGCCAGACGACCAGGGCCGTGATCGCCACCACGAGCACCAGCGCCAGCACGATTGCGGGCACACTGGCGTCGCTGGTCGCGACGACCTGGACGGCCGCGATAAAGGTGGCCCCTGGCGCGAAGAGCAGCACGCCGCTCACGAAGGCGGCCCGCGGCGAAGGCCGGGCGAGCAGTCGGTCGAGGAACCCGTTGCGCTGCTGGCCGGCATCGGTCTGGGGGCGTTTGCGCAACATCATGAAGGCGGCGCCGGCCAGGGCGAGGACTCCCAGGCCGAGCCGCAACCCGTAGCGAGGATCGTGACCGCGCTGCAGGTTAAGGCCGGTGACCCTGATCACGATGAGCACCGCCACCGCCATTGCCACCGTCATGATCACGGCGCCGGTCACGTAGAGCATCGCCATCCTCCTGGGGTTGGCGGAGACCAGCCAGACCGCCATCACCAGCAGCGCCGTGGGCGAGATGGCGGCCAGCACGGCGAACCCGGCAGCCTGAAGAAGCACCATGTCATCCCCCGGACACGACAGTCATTACCGCGCTTCCGCCTCGGGACCGCCCGTCCGTCCGCCGATCAGCTCGATCAGCCCAAGCGCCAGCAGCAGCAGCACCACAATCCAGATGGCGACCGCCAGCGTCGGCTGGCCCCAGAAGACGAAGATCAGCGCGGCGAGCGCGATCACGCCGATCTGCAGCACCCGCTTGTGGGCGCCGGTCCACGCGCCCACCGGGCCGGGCTGGAGGCCGACACGCGTACCCTGGGCGCGTAGCCAGCCTGCGCCTGATTTCGCCGCCTTACGGGTCTGCACCGCGAGCCTCGACGGCCCGGTGAGGAACGCTCCGGCGGCGATGACGAGGCCGACCACGAGCAGCAGCCGCAGGCCGTCCTTCAGGAACCGGACCAGCGTGTCGAACAGGACCGCGGCCGCGTCCGGCGGGAGCGTCGACTGCGGCACGCTGTTCAGGTAGACGCCGCGGGCGATCGCCAGCGCGGCGCCGAGGACAAGCATGGACGCCGAGAGCCCGAGCGCCGCGCCGAGCAGCGCCCGCCGCCGCCCGCGGGCGATGTAGACGCCGGCCGCCAGCAGCACGATCGAGAGGAACGGGAGCACCCATCTCAGCGTGTTGACGAGGCGATAGCCGGCCTGAGCCTTGGATAGGTCTGGTGCTTCGAAGAGCGCGAAGGTGGGGTTGACCGGTGGGAGCTTGGCCGCGAGGGAGAACCCCTGGCTGACAAGTGCCTGTTCCGCCTTGGTGATGAACGGGCCGAGCGAGATCGTCACCTTGCCGTTGACAACGCCGACAGCGCCGTTGCCCTGACCGGACAACACCTTCACCAGTCCTGCATGAACCGTCTGGTTGGCTAGCACCCATACCTTGGCCATGGCCGGGCTGGCGACGACCCGGGCCACCGCGGTACCCACGGCCCCGTTCACTCCGTCGGAGATCGGTCCGGAGAAATTCTTCAGCAGAGTGGAAAGGCGCGGCACGTTGCTGTTCGAGAGCTGGGTGGCAGCCTGGTTCACCAGCGCCTGCACGTCGATCTGGCTGGTGATCACCGAGGTGATCTTGGCGCTCAGCGCGTCCTGGATCGGCGGCTGCCCGATCAGGGGCGTTACATTCGCAACGTACCGGTCGGTGTTGGAAACCTGGTTGCTGGCCCAGACGCCAAGGACCGCCAGCGGAGCGAGCACGCAGCCGAGGACGATCGCCACCGCCGACACGGGGGCGCGCCAGCGGCCCCGGCGCGGTCCCTTGTCGGCGGTGCCACCCGAGTGCGCCCCGTCTCCGTTGGCCTGTTGAGCGCGCAGGGAACTCACCTCGGCCCGCAGCCGCTCAAGTTCGGCGTGCTCGTCTTTCTCGTTCCCGGGCCCGGCCGTGGTGCCGGGCCCGGGGCTGTCGCTGGACAACGGTCGCTCCCGCTGGCGCCGGCTGGCTAGGCTTCCTGCTCGAAGGCCTCGCGGAGCTTGGCCTCCTGGTCCTGGGACAGGTTGGTGCTGATCAGCTCGGCCTCGGTGCCAGAGAACTCGCTCTTGACCTTGTCGATCACGGCGTCCGAGCTGAGCAGGAACAGGGCCGAGGTACCGGGGGTGACCTTGTCCCTGACCGTCTTGATGAACTGATCGCTGATCCCGACGTCGGCCAGCGAGCCGATCAGCGCGCCGGTGGCGGCGCCGATGGCCAGGCCGAGAATCGGGATGAAGAAGATCAGGCCGAACAGCAGGCCCCAGAAGCCGCCGCCGAGCGCGCCGCCCTTCTTGGTGTCGTGCATCTGCTCGGTCTTCGGCTTCTTGCGGCCGGCCTCCCAGCTGACCACGGCCGCGTCCTGGACCTGGATCAGTCCCTGCATCTCCAGCCCTTTGAGCTTCTGCAGCGCCGCGTCGGCGCCGAACGGTGTTTCGAACTTCCAGACGGTAAGGGATGACATCTCGGCTCCGTTTCGTTGGTCCGGCGGCCACGCCGACGGAAGGGGCTGCCGCCCGAGGGGCATGTGCCCGCTCCGCCGCCGGTCGCCCTCACCCGTCCGGGGTGAACCTGGTGGCGCCGCCTCACCCGTTTCGGGTGGGGACTGGATCAGACCAGGTGCAGACGGCGGCCGCGGGCGATGGCGGCGCGCCGGGACGTGACCCCCAACTTGCGGTAAACCGAGCGGAGGTGGGTCTTGACGGTGTTGACCGACAGGAACAGGGCGTCCGCGATCTCCTGGTTGGTCAGGTAGGAGGGCAGCAGCCGCAGCACGGCCAGCTCGCTGAGGGTGAGCGGCGGCGACTCCACGTCGGCCCGGGTGCCGCTGGCCGGCAGCTGGCAGACGAAGCGCTCACGGACCCGGGCGGCGAAGGCGACCGCCCGGCTGGCGGGCGGGATCAAGATTGCGATGGCCGAGTGGACTCCCATCCCGGCCTCGAGGAACGGCCGGTACGCGCCGTGCGGCTCCGCGATCGCGAGCGCGTGCTCGAGCAGCGCGGCCGCGTCGTCGGCGGTGCCGAGCCGCCGGCTGGCGACGGTGGCGACGAGTAGCGCCGTGATCTGGTCCCGCAGCGTGACCCCGGCCGTGTCCAGGCACTCGCTCGCCGCCTTGAGCGCGCCGGCCGGCTCGCCGTCGGCCAGCAGCAGCCGCGCGCGGGCCAGGATCTGGTCCGCGCGCTGCCGGCCGGCCGGCGCCTCGTCGGCCGCGTCGCCCGGCATCTCGTCCGCCGGGCCGGCCAGCGCCGCCGCGGCCAGCGGAACGTCGCCCGCCCGGAGCTCGATGTCGGCCTCGAGCACCCCCGCCGCGAGCGGGTCGAGGCCGCGCTCGCGCACCAGCCGGGCCAGGCTGCGGGCGGCGGTGATATCGCCCCCCGCGAGCGCCGCCCGCGCCCTGATCAGCGCCTCCACCGCCTCGATGTCCGGCTCGGCCGGCCGTCGGCGAACGGCCGCGGTGTCGGCCTGGTCGAGCAGCAGCCCGGCCGAGGTCAGGTCATCGCGGTCGAGGGCCAGCTGCGCGGCGGCCAGGGCAGCCAGGCCGGCGGCGTCAGGATCGGCCGGAACGCGCTCCTCCCCGGCGATGATCTCGGCTGCCGCCCTGAGGTCACCGTAGAGCGCCTCGGCGAGCGCCTGCCAGCCGCGCGCGCGGGCCAGCAGCCCGGCCAGCCCGGCCGCCTCCAGCTGTCGGACCGCGTGCCTGAGCTCGCGTCGCGCGTCGGCTATCTCCCAGCGGCGCAGCCGGGCGGTGCCAAGGGCGAGCCAGAGCGTCCCCAGCGCCCGGTGAGCGGGCAGCGTCCCCGCAGTCGCCTGCGCGCGTTCCGCCAGCACCCGGCCGCGGGCGAGGGTCAGCTCGTCGGCCGTGTGCATCACCCGCAGCGCCGCCAGCCAGAGCTCGACCACCGGCCGGGCGGCCGGCGCGCAGCCGCCCATCGTCTGCTGGGCGCGGTCCAGGTAGGCGACGGCGGACTCCGGGCCGCCCCGGCACAGCCGGGCCGCCCCCAACGCCGCCGCC
>Ga0208356_1000349_pt1 | contig 12777 bp, 15 predicted proteins | sample NGESurshal072012_4_FD_184467 | JGI IMG/M metagenome (GOLD analysis project Ga0208356, IMG submission 184467) | Arctic peat soil microbial communities from Barrow, Alaska - NGEE Surface sample 53-1 shallow-072012 (SPAdes) | ecosystem: Environmental > Terrestrial > Soil > Wetlands > Peat ... | reverse complement strand
CTGGACGATCTTGACCAGGTCGACCTTGGCCTTGACCTCGGCGAAGGCGTCATCGGACGCGGGGGTGGGCATCACGTTCTATTGTCCGACGGTCCGGGGCTCGGGAACGGGCATAGAGTTAAGGGATGGCCCTGGAGTTGTTCGGGGTGGCGCTGTGGCTGGTTTTTGCCGGGGTCGGCGCCTGGCTCCTGGTAACAGGTCGGAACACGTTCTTCTGGCAGCCCTTGGGCATCAACGACGTACGCCTTCGCCGCCTCTTTGGGCTGGTCTGCGTGCTGGTGGCCGCGTTCTTTGTTTTCTCGTTCAGCCGGGGGTCGTTCAGCCTCTGGCCGGTCATCGGCCTCTACTCCGGGATGGCTTTTTCGGCCGTGCTCGGGTGGTGGAAGGCGCGTGATGCGCGGGTTTAGGAGCGGGTAGAGGGTAATGGTCGTCGCGGAGGTGCTCGGAGTCGGGTTGTGGGCGGTCCTTGGGTTGGGCGGCGCCTGGTGGCTGCTGACCGGCCGCAAGATGATCTACGGCCTACCCAAGGGCATGAAGGAAGGGTGGCCTCTGCGCGTGATGGGATTGGCGTACTTCCTGACGGCCACGTTCCTGATTTACCAGGCGGTCCATGGCTCGGTCAGTGCCGATAGCGTGGTCTTCAGCTACGCCTTCGTGGCGGTGGCGTTTGCCGTTTTCCTGAGCCGACGGCGGAAGGCGAGGATCGCTGAGCCGCCGGCGCCGCAACAGTAACGGCCCGTGGCGCTCGAATTGCTTGGACTCGCGCCCTGCATCGTCATGGGGGTGCTCGGATACGCACTCCTGGTGACGGGCCGCAAGCTGCGATTCGGAATTCCGGCCGGCATCAGAGAAGGTTGGCCTCTGCGCGTGTTCGGGCTGGTCTACTTGATAGCCGGTCTGTTCTTTGCCTCGAGAGTGATCCAGGGGTCGTTTGAACCCGCGGCGTTGATCGCCACTTACCTGGCCCTGGCCATTGGTGTCTTCCTCAGCGTCGATGGGTGGCGAAGAGCTCGATCTCAGTAGGGGCTTTGGGGGGACGGGGAAGGACTGTGAAGAGGGGGTTGGGGTGGGCTTGGGAGGACGGGGAAGGACCGTGAAGAGGGTGTTGGGGGTGGGCTTGGGTGGCTCGAAGGACGGGTTGGTGTGCGGGAACTTTGTAAATTAGGGCTTGACATACGAACATTCGTTTGCTAGACTTTCCTTATGTTGGGGGAAGGGGGAACAGCCCTCTCTAAACTGCAGGCGGCGGTCCGCGAGTTTCGGGCTCTTGAGGATCGCTGCGTCGACAACAAAGAGCTCCGCGTCGTCATCGAGGCGCTCGAAGGCGAGTTCTGCGCCAATGCGCGAGCCTCCCAAAGGGCCGGCGAGCACCTCATCTCCGGCAACATCACCGCCGCCTCCTGGATCGCGCGGACCTGCGGCATGTCGATCACCTCTGCAGCCGATCGCCTTTGTGTCGGTGCGCAGATGGAATCGCTGCCCAAGTTGGCGGCCGCACTCAGCTCAGGCGAAATCTCCTACCAATCCACTTCTGTCCTCTGCCACCTGCGCGAGCAGCTGGGCGACAAGCGAGATCTTTTCGACGAAGAGGAGATGCTCGCGTACGCCCGTGACTGTTCGGTGTCTGAGCTGCGCAGGCTCTGCAACGCTGCCCGCCATGTCGCCGATCCCGACGGCTTCTTCAGCGACGCCGAGGAGAGCTTCACCCGCCGGCGGCTGCATATCAGCCAGATGGCGGACGGCCTTTACGTGGTCGACGGCTTGCTCGACCCGGTCAGCGGGGCTGCTTTCAAGACTGGGCTCGATGTCCTGGCCAAGCGCAAGGGACCGGAAGACGAGAGAACCCGCTCCCAGCGGATGGCCGATGCGGCCGGTGAGCTGGCGTTGCACGCGATGGAACAAGGCAGGTTGCCTCGGCGCCACAGCGTCAAGCCGCACATCAACGTGACGATGACTCTCGAAGGCCTTAAGGGCGAGCTTGGCGTGCCGCCGGCCGACCTCGAGCTCTCGCTTCCCATCTCGACTCGGACTGCTGAGCGGATTGCTTGCGACTGCACGATGTCGCGGGTGCTGCTGGCCGACTCGATGGTGATCGACGTCGGGCGGGCGACGCGAACTGTGTCGGCGCCGACTCGCCGCGCTTTGCGGGTGAGAGACAAGGGCTGCCGGTTCCCGGGGTGCGATCGCCCAGTCAACTGGTCCTCCCCGCATCACATCATTCATTGGACGAGAGGTGGGCCAGGCAACCTGCCAAACCTGGTCTTGCTCTGCTACTACCACCACCGATTGGTGCATGAGGGCGGCTGGCAGGTCATCAAATCGGGCCGCGAGTTTCGGTTCATGGCGCCTGATCGGGTCTTGATGAGGCGAGCGCGCGGGCCGGGTTTGCGCTGGGCTGCGTGACAATAAGGTCGTGGCCCGTGCCATCGAGGAGCTGAATCGCCGCATGCTGCGGGCTCGTGATGCCATCGATCGCTCCTATTCGCGGCCACTTGACATCTCCGATCTCTCCCAGGTGGCGCACGTCTCTGAAGCGCACTTCATCCGGACCTTCAAATCCACCTTCGGGGAGACGCCGCATCGCTACCGACGACTGCAAGAAGACCTACGAGACGCTCAAGGCCCGGGGTGTCGAGATTACCTCGGAGCCGACCGAGCACTTCTACGGCACCGACTTCGGATTGCGCGACCCGTTCGACAACAACATCCGCGTCGTACAGCTGGCGACCGTGGACACCGGGCTACCCAAGACCTTAGATGCGCCGAAGGCGGCCAAGGCGTAGCGCGGCGATGAGATTTCGGGCCAAGATCCTGCAGTCCGGCAAGACGGCCGCCGGGATCGAAGTTCCAGAAAAGGTGGTGGCCGCCCTCGGTTCGAGCAAGCGGCCACCCGTCCGCGCGACTATCAACAGCTTCACCTACAGGACGAGCGTGGCGTCGATGGGCGGTAAGTTCATGCTCGGCGTGCCTCCCGAGTTCCGCGAGGGGGCCGGGGTGACTGCCGGCGACACGGTCGACATCGAGCTCGAGCTGGACACCGAGCCTCGCGAGGTGTCGATTCCGCCCGACCTCGCCGCCGCGCTCGCGCGCGATGCTCGGGCCAAGAAGTTCTTCGACGGGCTGAATTACAGCAACAAGCGCCGCCTGGTCATCCCGATCGAAGCCACGAAGTCACCTGAAACCCGGGAGCGGCGCATCGCCAAAACGGTCGAACAGTTGAGGGACGGTCGGGCTTAGATCTCTTCGCCTTTCGCGGCCAGGTCGGCGCGCAGCCGCTCGCCCATCGCGGCCAGCACCTTCACCAACAGCCCGTCGCTGCCTTTGATAGCGTCGCGGAACTGCGCGTGGCTCATGACCAGGAGGCGCGCATCGGTCTTGGTCGTCACGGTCGCGCTGGCCAGGCCTCGATCCAGCATGCTGATCTCGCCGAAAAAGTCTCCCGTCTTCAGCGAGCGGCGCGGCTTGCCGTCGACGTCCACGTACGCCTCCCCTTCGAGCAGGATGTAGAACGAATCCCCGGGGCGCCCCTGAGTCGTCAACTTCTGGCCCGCCGGTGCATCGACTTCGTCCGCCCTGGTGGCGACGAACTCCAGTTCGCGTTTGGAGAGCTGCGCGAAGAGCGGGACGCGGCTGAGGGCCTCCGTCTTGGTATCGCTCATCGGTTTGCAGCATATTCTGCTGCGATGGTCACTACCTGCGCGGTCTGCGGCCGTCCGCTGCCGAACGCGGCCCGGTTCTGTCCGAACTGCGGCGCCGCGGTTGGCCCGCTCGTCGGAACCGAGGAGCGGAAGATGGTCACGGTCCTGTTTGCCGACATCGTCGACTCGACGGGCCTCGGCGGAAGGCTCGACCCCGAGCGGTCACGCGAGGTCCTGGGACAATTTTTCGGCGCGGCGTCCGAGGAGCTGCTCGCGCTCAGAGGCCGGCCCGAGAAGTTCATCGGCGACGCCGTGATGGCGGTGTTTGGGCTGCCGCACGTTCACGAAGACGATGCGCTGCGCGCGGTCCGTGCCGGCCTTGCGATCCGTGCTCGCGCGCTCCGGCTGGGCGAGGAGGCCGGGCTCTCCGAACCGCTCGAGGTCCGGATCGGGATCGAATCAGGCGAGGCGGCCATGGGGCGAAATCCCAGCGGCCAGATGCTGGTGACGGGGCCCGTCGTCAACGCAGCGGCGCGACTGCAGACCGCCGCCCGGCCAGGTCAGCTGCTCGCCGGGCACACGACTCATGCGCTCACGACGACAACGGTCTCTTACGGCCGCCATCACCGGGTGCGGGCCAAGGGCTTCAACTCGGCTCTCGATGCCTTTCCGGTGGAAGGGCTGACGACGCGCTCTGCCCGGCGGACCATCCCATTCGTCGGACGCACCGCCGAGCAGGCGATCCTCGACCAGAGTCTTGGCCTTGCGACCTCCACTGGCAACCCCGTACTCGTGACCGTCCTGGGCGAGGCGGGCATCGGCAAGTCGCGCCTCGCGGACGAGTTCCTGGCGGGCGTCGGGGCGGCGGTCGTCGTCCTCCGCGGCCAGCCCCGTTCCACCACCGACACGGCGACGTTCTCTCCGGCCGCGGCCATCGTCGGGGACCTCGCGGGCATCGAGGCGGGCGACCCGCCCGACAAGGTGCGCCGCTTGCTCCACCAGCTGGTGGATCGCTGGAGCGAACCGTCGGAGGCCGAGCGGACAGTCCACCGGCTCGCCCTCCTCTTCGGCGTCGACGAGCCACTGGAGGAGGCCGCCTTCGTCAGCGACGTGCATGCCGGATTCGCCGCCGTGGTGGACGGGCTGGCTCGCGATCACCCGGTGCTCGTCGTTTTCGACGATGCGCACTTGCTTCATGCGCCGATGCTGGATCTCATCGAAAGGTTGGCCGCCCCCGGCCGGCGCGGCCCTCGACGCGTGCTGATCCTGGCGCTGGCCCGCAACGAACTGCTCGCGCGGAGGCCGAACTGGGGGTCGAGCAGTGGAAACGCGGTGCTGCTGCGCCTGGATCCCCTTTCGTCCGAGGAGTCGATCCACCTCGTCCGCCACGCCGGGGGCGGTGACATGGCTGACCCGCAGGCCGTGGAGATTGCCGCTCGCGCCGGTGGCAATCCTTTTTTCATCGTCGAGACGACCGGCATGCTGATGGCGAACGGCGAACCCGGTTCCGCCACGGCACACACGCCGATTCCCCCGACCGTGCAGGCTGTGATCACCGCCCGCCTGGACGCGCTGCCGGCTCGGCTGCGGGATCTGGCTCGGCGCGCATCCGTGTTCATGTACGGCTTCGACCTGGACGAGCTGGCGGTCGTTGACGGAGCCGCGAAGGCCGAAGAGCTTCAGCAGCTCGAAGACGCGGAGCTCGTCGTGCGCGACAACCCGGCATCAAGCGCGCCGGCGTGGCGCATTCGCCATGCGACGTTGAAGGACGTCGCGTACGCTAGCCTGCCGAAACGAGAGCGGCTCCGCCTTCACAACCTGGTCGGGGATTTCCTGCTGGCCAACCGCCATCCGTCGCTGGCCGCCGATCACTACGAGCTCGCGGCGTTGGCCTCTCTCGACCTGGACCCCAACGATCGCACCGCGCCTGACCGGGCGGTCGGCGCTCTGCTGGTGGCGGGCGATCGGGCCCGCAGGCGGATGGAGAGCCGTTCGGCGATCGATCGGTACGAACGCGCGCTCGTCATGGCCGGGCCCGAGAGCGCATGGGGGATGCGCGAGGCGCGGATCCTGGCGGGCCTCGGCGAGTCGCGCTACTGGCTCGGCGAGTATCGCCTGGCGACCGAGGCCCTGACCCGCGCCGTCACCCTGGCCGAAGCCAACGGCGATGACTTCGCGCTGGCGCTCGCCCTGCGCTTCCTCGGCGACATCGCGATCAACTTCGAAGCCGACGTGGACAAGGCGGAGAGGCTGCTCGATCGGTCGCTGCAGGCGGCCGAGAAGCTGGGCGAGCCGTGGGCCATCGTGCGGACCCTGCTGTTCGCCGGCTGGGTGCCCTGGACACGCGAGCGATTCGACGAGGCGGAGGTGATCTGGCGGCGAGCACTCGAGTTGGTCGACCCGAGCGATCACTGGGCTCGGGTGCGCGCGCTGACGGCTCTTTCGATCAACCGCGGCGAGATGAAAGACCTCGAGGGAGCGCTGAAGCTGATCGATGAGGCGAGCGCCCTGGCGGAGGATACCGGGGACCAGTTCAGCGTCGCCAACACGTCGGTGCAGAAGGGCCGTGTGCTAGACGATCTCGGCCGCCGGGAGGAAGCGCTGCCCTGGTTCGATCGCGGCGTGGCGATCTTTTCCGAGCTGGGCGCCCGCTGGGAGCTGGCCGACGCCCGGGCGGCGCGCGGAATTGCGAAGCGCGAGCTGGGAAGGCTCGATGAGGCTGAGGAAGACCTGCGGTACGCAATCCGCATCGCCGAGGAGATGGGCGATCGTCAGCTGCCTGGCTGGACGTGGCGGGCGCTCGCGCGTGTGGCGGAGCTTCGCGGCGACGGCGCCGCGGCCGAGGAGCACTGGCGCCGGGCGCGAGAAGCCGAGTCCCGCGGGCCGCATTAGCCCTTCTGCTTTCTCGCCCTGCTACTTCTCTTTCTCGCCCCTCTCCCCGACCCTCCCCCCTGAACGGGGGGAGGGGGTCCTTTCCGCGGCTCGCCCTAGCTCAGAGCTTCGGCGCGCGAAGAACTATGGCGGAGCGCCTCATCTGCAAGCGCGCCAGCTGTGGCGACCAAATAAACGGCGCAGCCGCCAATCACCAGGCCCAGGCCGAGCCCGACCGCAACGGTCCGGGCGCCGCCCTGGAAACCCAAAAGTGAAATTAGAGCGATGGCCGTCCCAAGCACCCCAAGGAAGTAGTAAGGGCGGAGTCTGAAGATCCGGCCAAGAGGTAGGAAGTGGAGGCTAATCACAAGCCCGATCAACGGCCAGATCAGGTCGAGACGGTGCAGCTTCCAGCAGATGAAGCCAACCAGCCCGATGCTCACCGTCTGCACCGTACCAACGACGTTGAAGGCGATGCCGATCCTGCGGATCGAGCTGCCCTTTGGCGCGCCGCGCAGACTCGCTCGAGAGAAGCCCGGGGCCTGGCGACGAATCCGAATGCCACGCCAGATGAGGAGTCCGCTGAGCAGAAGGATTGGAGCAACCGCTATCAGGAGGACGCTCGCGCCCAACGTCCACGCCGCGAGGCCCATCCAAAAGCCTGCCGAGACTGCGAGAACGACGACGCCGTTGGACAGGCCCCACATGAATTGCTCGCGGCTCACGTCGTCAACACCGCCCGGACCTACCTGCAACTTCAGTTTCATGAATCGTTTGATGGGACTGTTTCGGCGGCTCTGAGCAGGGCTCGCAGCGATTCTTCTGGACCCCGGCGTAGCTCACGACCCAGCGCCAGGGCGACCAGGCGGCCCCGCCACCCGGGCGGGAGATGGAAGTCTCAATTGAACCGGACGAGCGTGTCGCCTTCCTTGGTTTCGGTGAGCGTCAGGTGTTCGTGATTGTCGACGCCGAACGGCAGATGCACAAGCAAATCGATCCAGCGCGACTGTGGGTCCATGTCGCGCACCTCGATCGTCACCGGCCACTTACGTCCCAGGGACGGCGCCGCGAGGTGGATCTTCTGTCCGGGCTTTACTGGACCGGGCGGTTCGGCCGAGACAAAGGTCGCGTCGTTCCATTCGCCAAAGCGTTCGAATGTGGTCAGCACGCGCCAAACACGGTCGGGAGGCGCGGACGTGACTGCGGCGGGACAAACGTTGACCACCATTTCCCCGCTAATGTGACAAGGCACCGTGAGCAATGCAAGGCTTGACTGAACGAAGGTGCCGCCTGATCTACGTGTTGGCGCCGGACGGCAGCCTTGGCGAATACCTCTGACGCAACCAGCCGGACCTGCGTTCGATGCGAGGAACGAGGGCCTAGTTACTACGTCCACCAAGCGTCATGAAGGGCGATGATGGACACCATGCTCGACCGAGCAAAGATGCCCAGGTTCTCGGCTCGTCGGATCTGGGTCCCAGACGAGGCCTCCTCTCAAGCCGGACCCCCGATCGTATACGTCACCGAGCATCGAAGGCGGCTGCTCGGCGGGCTGCTCATCGGATTGGGACTGATGGTGATGCTTGCGATCGCGGTGACCTCACTGCCAAGCGGCCTGCTCGTGATTGCACTCTTGCTCATCGTGCCAGGCGGTGCGTACGCGCTTGGCGGCGAGTCCGGCTTTTACGAAGTGGCGGAGGACGGAAGCCTCGGCGAATACCTCGGGAGAACGCAGCCGGACCTCCGTTCGATGCGAGGAACGAAGGTCCGGTAGTCGGATTTCGTCAGACCGCGACGCTCGCCGGCGCGGTGGTTTCGTCGGAGACGACCTTGCCGTCCTTGAGCTTGATCACTCGGTCGGTTTCGGCCGCGAGGTCCAGGTCGTGGGTGACCAGGACGAACGTCACCTGATGCTGCCGGTTCATGCGCCGCATGATCGCCACCAACTGCTGTGCCGTTTCGGTGTCGACGGCGCCTGTCGGCTCGTCGCCCAGCACCAGTGACGGCCGGTTGACGAGGGAGCGGGCGATCGCCACCCGCTGCTGCTGCCCGCCGGACATCTGGTCCGGGCGGCTGTTCATCCGATCCTCGAGCCCAACTTCGATGAGCAGCGCCCGCGCCCACTCGCGGTCGCCCTTCGGCTTCGCCGCGTAGTGCAGTGGGAGCATGACGTTCTCCAGTGCCGTGAGCGTCGACAGGAGGTTGTACTCCTGGAAGATGAACCCGATCTTCGAACCGCGGAGTCGTGCCTTTTGGTCGTCCTTCAGCGCCGAGGTGTCCGTGCCGTCGAAGACGATCCGCCCGCTGGTCGGGCGGAGCAGCAGCCCGAGGCTGTCAAGCATCGTGGTCTTGCCCGAGCCGGAGCGGCCCACGACGGCCACGAACTCGCCCGATTCGATGGTCAGGCTCACCTCGTCCAGCGCGCGGACGATGGTCTTGCCCTGCTTGTAGTGCTTGCTGAGCCGGTCGATCTCGATCATTCGAATTTCTCCTTTTCCTGAATTTCTAGTTGGACCGCAGCGCCGCGACCGGGTCCATTCGGGAGGCGCGGAAGGCGGGGATGATGCCGGCGACGGTGCCGAGGGCGAGCGCAAAGCCGATGCACAACGCCGCCAGGCCTGGCGTGACCAGGAAGATGGCGCCCTGCGAGGCGGGCATGGTCGCGTTGATGAGCGTCGTGACGGCGAACCCGAGACCGAAGCCGATCACGCCGCCGACCAGTCCGATGAAGCTCGACTCGAGCAAGAACTCACGCATGATGGCTCTCGTCGTGGCGCCGATCGCCTTCTTGATGCCGATCTCGCGCACCCGCTCGCTGACGGCCATGATCATCGTGTTGATCACGGCGAGACCGCCGATGACCAGCGCCAGCAGGGCCGCCGCCATGGTGATCTCGGTGAACAGCGCGCCGCCGGCCACGAGCGCGGCCACCAGCTTGCTCGGCTTCTGCGCTTTCACTCCGGTCACCTGCGCGTTGATGCGATCCGACAGCGTGTCGAGGTTGGTACCAGGCGTCCCGTAGACGTCGAACCCGCTCACGTACAAGGTCTGGTCGAAGGTCGACTGCAGCGCCGGGGACAGCTGGTCCTTGAACAGCTGCTGCGCGTCGGTCAGGCTCACGAATGCGCCTGTGTCGGGTTCCGTCAGCGTCTTGTCCAGGATTCCGACGACGGTGTAGGTGTGTTGAACAAAATCGGGGTTCGCGTCTGAGGGCTTGATCGGCAGCGTGATGGTGTCCCCCACTTTCTTGTTGAACTCGGCCGTGAAGTTCGAGCCGAGCACGACCTCGCCAGTCGCGCCTGCGTCCAGGGTGTGGCCAGAGGCGTACGTGATCTTGAGCGCCGAATAGCCGTACTCGGCGGGGTCGAGGCTCGAGATGTAGTCGGGCAGGCCCAGGCTCACGACCTGGAACGAGCCGGGCTTGGCCGCAACCTGGACGCTCGGGAACACCCGCGCCACGCCCTGGACGGCCACGAGGTCGCTTTGCTTGGCGAGCGGCAGCACGCCACTACCGGATAAGCCGTTGGAGCTCGCGTCGCCCACCGGGACGTAGCTCGCGATGTACTTGGCGCCGCCGTCGAGTAGGGCGTTGAAGTTGTTCGCGAGCGCACCCATGGTGGTGAGCGCCAGGATCCCGATCACGATGCCGCTGATGGTCAGGAAGCTGCGGAGCTTCCTGCGAGTGAGGTTCCTGACGATCTCGTTCATGGTCGTTGCTCCCCTGATGTTTCTTGGCCTTACGGCGTGACATCAGAGTCGGGTCAAACCGAGTTTTCAGACAGTCGCAGGGGTCATGACTTTGGGCTGAGGCGGGTCAGTGGTTGGGGGTGACTCCAGCCTGGGAAACGGCTGACTTTTGTCACGACATTGCCTAAGGGAGCACCCCCACCCGGCCGCGCTCGCTTCGCGAGCCGGGCCGTCCTCCCCGCATGGCGGGGAGGTGAACTACTTACTTAGAGCCAACCCTTTTCCTCAGCTATTCGGGCGGCTTCTACTCTGTTGTGGGCGTTCAGCTTCTGGATCGCGATCGACAGGTGGTTGCGCACTGTGCCGTTGGTGAGGTGCAGGGACCGGGCGACTTCCTCGACGCTCGCGCCGCGGACGCTCATCGCCAGCACGTCGCGCTCGCGCGGCGTCAGCGGGCTCGAGCCCTCGCTCAGCGCTGCATGCGCGAGCTGCGAATCGATCACCTTCTCCCCTTTCGCCGTTCGCCGGATCGCCGAAGCGAGCTCGTCGGGCGGCGCGTCCTTGAGCAGGAAGCCGCTCACGCCGGCGTCGACCGCGCGGCGCAGGTAGCCGGGCCGGCCGAAGACGGTCAGGATGAGCACCCGGCAGCTAGGCAGCTTCGCGCGCAGCTCGGAGGCGGCGGTGATGCCGTCCTTGCCCGGCATCTCGATGTCGAGTAGTGCGACATCAGGTTTGGAGCGAAGAGCCTCGTCGACCACGCGGTCGCCCCGCTCGACCTGCGCGACGACCTCGATGTCCGGCTCGGTCGACAGTAGGGCCGCAAGGGCTCCGCGAATCATCGCCTGGTCCTCGGCGATCAGGACGCGGATCAACCGACGGGCAGCTCGCTCGGCGCCGGCAGCCCCGCGGGGAGGATCACTCGCAGGCGAAGGCCTCCCTTCGGATCCGATTTCACGTCGAACTTTCCGCCTGCGAGCTCAACCCGCTCGCGCAGGCCGACCAGCCCGATTCCGCCACCGTCCAGCGTCGCAGCTCCGCGGCCGTCGTCGGTGACCTCGAGGGTAGCTTCGCCATCCGCTCGCGAAAGGCGCAGCACGCACTTTTCCGCCCCGCTGTGTTTGAGGACGTTGGTCGTGCCCTCCCTCACGCACCAGGCGAGCACGGAATCCTGCTCGGCAGCGACCCGGCCGAGCGTGTCCTCGACGCGCAGGCCGATTCCGGCCGCACGAAGCGCGCTGCGCGCATTTCCGATTTCCATCGAAAGGCTGGGGCGGCGGTAGCCGGAGGCTGCTTCGCGAACGTCGTTGAGCGACTTGCGGGCGACGCGAGTGAGGTCGCGAAGCTCCTGGCGGGTCGACTCGTCAGTGTCCGCCGGCACCTGCTTGGCGACGAGCTCGCTCTTGAGGACCAGGACCGCGAGGCTCTGGCCCAAGAGGTCGTGCAGGTCGCGCGAGAATCGCAGCCGTTCCTCGCTCACCGCCAGACGGGCGATCTCCTCGCGGGCCGCCACCAGCTCCCGATAGGACTGCCACAGGAGGCGAGCGCCGACGCCCACGCCCCCGACAAGGATGCTGTTGACGAGGTTGTTCACGACCGTGGCAAGGTCCGTCAGCCGGATCACGGCCATCGCGACCTGGAGCAGTGACAGGCCGCCCATGATCCAGAGGGCGCGGCGCAGCGGGAAGCACGCGCCGGCCACGATGAACGAGAAGACCAGGAAGGTGCCCCCCGGGCTGGGCTGAATGAGCGTGAACATGGTCAGGACCACGGTGATCCCGACGAGACCAACCACCTCGGCGTTGTGGCTGCGCCCGGCCGCCCGCAGCCAGATCCACGCCCAGAGGGCGCCCCAGATGACGAATCCGAACGTCGCCGCCTCCTGAGGAGGCTGCAATCCCGAGGCCAGGATGGCGACCGCGGTCGGCACCGCGAACAGGACCCAGGCGACCATGAACCACCGGCCGGTCTGGGTCCAGCGCTCGACGTTGGCCATCGCTGTCAGCTTAGGTCCGCGCGGTCGCCGTCCGGAAGTGACAGCCGCCGCGGATCCGGCGTGACGGATGTCAGGGGTAGCAGGTCGGGGATACTTCGGCAAGTCGCGGGATAATCGTCGCCTCCGGAAGGTGAGCACATCAAACAACCTGCCCGCGCAGCTCAGCTCGTTTGTCGGACGTGAGCGCCAGCTGGCGGAGCTGCGCCGGCTCTTGCGGAAATCCCGCCTCATCACCCTGACCGGGCCGGGCGGCGCCGGCAAGACTCGGCTCGCGCTTCGCCTTGCGGCGGACGTGCTGGATCGGCATCCCGATGGGGTCTGGCTGGTCGAGCTCGCTGCTATCGGTGACGCCCGGCTGCTGGAGCAGACCGTCGCATCAGCCTGCGGAATCGCTGAGAAGCCCGGCCGGCCCATGGCCGACGTGGTGGTTGAGGGTCTCGCGGGTCACCGGGTGCTGCTGGTGCTCGACGGATGCGAGCACCTCGTCGACTCATGCGCCGCCCTGGCGAGCCGCATGTTGCGCGGCTGTCCGAAGCTCACCCTTGTCGCCACGAGCCGAGAGCCGCTTGGCGTCCCCGGCGAGATTAC
>Ga0208356_1000348_pt1 | contig 12793 bp, 10 predicted proteins | sample NGESurshal072012_4_FD_184467 | JGI IMG/M metagenome (GOLD analysis project Ga0208356, IMG submission 184467) | Arctic peat soil microbial communities from Barrow, Alaska - NGEE Surface sample 53-1 shallow-072012 (SPAdes) | ecosystem: Environmental > Terrestrial > Soil > Wetlands > Peat ... | reverse complement strand
GTCAGTTTTTGGGAAGTTCGACGCCGACGAGCCTGGAACAGCGACTGGCGGCTGAACTGGCGGCAGATGTCGACGATTGCAGCGGGAAAGGCTCGGATCTCATCAATCTGGCGCGAAGCTATTAGGTGTCTCGTACGCAAGCGAGGTTATATACACCCAGTCGTCGCAATTGTTTCAAAAATGTGCAGCGCCCAAATCGTAGGAACCTTTGCTTCCGCGGATATAGAGCTTGGCTGCGGCGGCACATATCAAATTACGATTGGAATCGAACGCGCTTAGAAAGCCCGACTCGTCGGGGCCGGCATCTGGTTGAATTCGCCTCAAAGCCTCTTCGTTTATAAAAAATGATGCCTCTATTGCACTATCGTGTCCCCAAAATCGCACGGCGCGCCGCGTTGAGTCATATGAACGACTATGATTCGGGAAATCAATCACGTGGCGGAAGACCGATCAAGTCGCCTCCGGTTCGCCAACGTTTTTATCGGGACTGGAATCAGCGAACCGTCATTGTTGAACACGTGTTGCAACGTCCGCTCGGTCGCAACAAAAACGTGGCCGTGGATTTGTCTGAGCGACTTGATGCGTTCAGCCCACTGCTGTTCGATGCGGCGATGGACGCTCAATGGATATATCGCGCTCATTAGGTCAACCTCGCTTACCCGCTCCTGCGTGAGACTGCGTCTCGAGGATTTGCATTCTGCCGGTGGACGAAGTCCCGGAGACGTGAAAGGTTCCGGACGAAGCGTCAAATGAGTAAGGCCTGCTCGGAACAACCTTTTGCTGAACGGCGATGTCGTTGTTTCGCCGGCACAGGGCTCTCTGTTCAAATCAGATCGGCCTCCCTGTTTCTCCCTGTTATCTGATTTGTCGAAAAAACCCGAAGTCACCGGTTTCTGGCGCTTTCTTTCATTTTTTATAATCCGTTCGCTGTTTTTGTCGAAAATCACCCTGCTTTCGGCCAAATAACAGGGAGACCGGTTCGTATAGGACTGCCCCGCACGCTACTAAGTATCTGATATAGATATAGAAAAATAAGCCTCTCAAAATTGTGCGGAGAGTTCCGCGGGTCAGCAGCCGTAGTTGCGCAACTTGGCCGCTGAGAGAAGCAAATTTCTCCGGCTTCGCACCTTTGGCTCGGTGGTTTCTCAGAACGCCAGTTTGCCAGTGGCTTTCTCAGCGAATGATATGCTGCGGAAGCCAAAATAGTTATTGCTCATCATCATAATGACGCTGATGCAAGAGACGGAATAATCTGTGGATATGAAGCGGGGGAGGGGTTGCAAATGGGAAGCGTCCAACATTGCCGTGCCATGGGTTCACTGTTCCGTCAGTTCGCGGCGTTCGATCCTGTACATAGTTGGAAATATTTAATCGAAGCACAGAAGTGGGAGCGGCTCGCCGAAGTGGAAATTGCTTCACACTTCAATGAATGCAACAACACGGAATCCAAGGCCGCGAACTCCGTAAAGGCCAGGGAGGCTTAAGGCAATTAGGCAGGGTCCCACTGACAAATAGTAAGGGGCGCTCTTCGCTCCGATTTGCACGACATTGCCAGGAGCCCGCTTGCAATATGGGCCTTGGCAGACAAAAACAGCGCGTCGACGCTAAGTTGTTATGAAGACCATGCCGTGAGGATATCCATCTCGGCCGGAGGCAAGGCGCCGAGCAACCGGCCACTGGACACATGCTGATCGCCTATGAACGACAATTTCAGTGCACTTTCTTATCGTTCGAAGGGTCTATTCCCGCGCGTCCTTGCGCAGACAGATGCGCGACAGGCAAATGCCAGCCGTGTCTGATCGCCATGAAGCGAAGGCCGAAGCACAAAGCCCCTCCGGCCAGAGCTGAGACACCATAGGAAAGACCAAGCATATCGCCGATGACGACGATGGACGCGCCGGCCAGTGCTGCAACGGCGTATAGATCGGAACGCAGCACCTGCGGGATCTCCGCGAGGAGAACGTCGCGCGTCATGCCGCCGCCGATGCCGGTCAACATTCCCAGAAGAGCTGACATTACCGGGCTCAATCCGAACTCAATCGCCTTTTGCGCACCGGCGACTGCAAAGAACGACAGTCCCGCCGCGTCGAACAGGAGCACGGGACTGCGCAGCCTGTCGACGCCGGCATACGAGAAGAAGGTGATGAGCCCGGCCAAGACCGAAACCAGCAAATATCGACCATCGGTTAGGGCGGCCGGCGGCACCGCGCCGATCAGTAAATCGCGGCCAATCCCACCAAAATTTCCGGCCACGAAGGACAGGACGAGGATGCCGAAAATGTCGAGTCGGCGATTGACCGCGGCAACCGCCCCGCTGATCGCGAAAACGAAGGTGCCCCCCAAGTCAAGTATATGCACGAAAGTTTCAATAGTGATCATGATGGCTCCGCCCGCCAAAGCTTAACGTATCGAGCCGAAAGCACGAAGCGGCACCGGGACAAATCCGATACGTAAGCCGCCACCGCGTCGCTGTGTTTCCACACAACGCACTCCCACGGTAGCCTTCGGCCCGAAAACACGTCAGGTTGCGCCAAGCCAGGCCAGCGCGCCGACGACCAGTGCCTCGACGCCAGTCTCCATGGTGGGGTGCAGGACCGGCGCGAATTGTGGGCTGTGATTGACCGGCAACTCATTCAGCTTGCCCGCGGCCTTGGCCGTGGCATAAATCTTGGGATCATTGCCGCCTACGAACCAGAACACCGAAGGCACGTGCCATGCGGTGCCGAAGCAGCCGAAATCCTCGCTCGCCGGCGCGGGCCCCGTGTGCTTCACCCGATCGGCGGGAAAATAGGCGCGAAACGCCTCGGCGATACGGTTGCTCGCGATCTCGTCATTCACATTCAACGGGTAGCGGTCGAGCGGCGTAATCTCCGGCTTGCGCGGGGCGCCCGAGGCTTCGGCCTCGGCATTGACGATCCGCTCGATCGCGGCAAGCACGTGCTTGCGCACGCCGGCATCGAATGTCCGCACATTGAGCTTGATGACGGCCTCGTCGGGAATGACGTTCTCCTTCGTGCCGGCCTGCAACACGCCGACCGTGAGCACCGCCGCGTCCGTTGCGGCAACCTCGCGGGACACGACGGTCTGGAGCCGCATGACGACGGATGCCGCCATGACAACGGGATCGATGCTGGCCTGCGGCATCGAACCATGCGCGCCGCGCCCGAACAGACGGATTTGCAGGCTGTCCGCCGCGGAGGTGATCGGCCCGGCGCTGCCGGCTACGGAACCGGCCGGACCGACCATGACGTGTTGGCCAAGCACGACATCCGGCATGGGAAAGCGTTCGAGCAGACCGTCATCGATCATCGCCTGGGCGCCCTGCGCGGTTTCCTCACCCGGCTGGAAGACGGCCATCAATGTGCCCTTCCAGGCCTCGCGCGCCTGCGACAGCAATGTCGCCGCACCGACCAGCCAGGCGACATGCATGTCGTGGCCGCACATATGCCCCACTGGCATAGCGTTCCCCTCAGCATCCGTCGCTATGACCTTGCTGGCATAGGCAAGGCCGGTATTCTCGGCGATGGGCAGCGCATCCATATCGGCGCGCAGCATCACGATCGGCCCGTCGCCGTTGCGAAGCAGTCCCACCACACCCGTCTTGCCCACCCCGGTCGTCACCTCGTAGCCGGCTTTCCTGAGCCTGTCGGCGGCGATGCCCGCCGTTCGCGTCTCGTGCATCGACAATTCGGGATGGGCGTGAATGTCCTTATAGAGCAGTTCAAGATCGGGGAGCAGCTTGCCCAGGTTCGTCAGGACAACGGATGCGTTGTTGGGGGAGGCATGCTCAGCCATGATGATCTCCTTCTGATACCTGCTGGCGGCTAGTATCCGACCGTGAAGCGCTGGCGGCTGTGCGCCGGCTGTTCAAACTCGTCGACCATCGCGATCGCGAAATCTTCCATCGAAATATGACTCTTACCCCTTGCATCGCTCAGCAATTGACGCGAGGCGCTTCATTGCAAGCAGCGAGGATGCCCAACAGTAGTATTCCCGCGTGATGCGCCAAGAGCGGCCTCCAGCTTGTCTGCGTCTCTGGCTTCGATCTCGTTGCGTAGAGGCGTTCCCCGACAGTAGCCAACAGCAGGATCGCGCGGGGAAGATGCGCGGCTCTGATCGGCCCTGGTCTCAATTGTTACGCGCGAAAAGCCTGCCTGGCCATGAGCAGCAGGCGCCCTGCGATTTCTGTTCGGATTTCTACGGCGCCTGGGAGAGGTTCCAAATGCGAACCGGAACGGCTCAGGCTGCCAATCTTCGGGAGTGCGCCTGAAGCTGGCCCGCATCTTGCAAACGTTTCAGACTCAAGGGTCGTTTGCTGGTCCCGCCGAAAGCGGGGGATCGCCATCGAGACTGGAAGGTCGAGTGAGCGGCGTGGCCTTCCAGTGATCCATTGCAGAAGGTTGTCCGCTGCAGATCACGAATCAGCCTCAGCACATGAGGCGACCGGAGGCGCCGTGAAGGACGTGATGCAAGCCACGTTGCAGGCAGCAGGCGCCTCCTAAACAGGCATTTGCTGAATTGTTGGGCAAAAAGGGCCGTTGGTGATGGTTTTGTAATTGGACTGAAACATCCGGAGCCTGCATTGCCGGCGTCAGAAACATTCAGAAGCCGAAAGGCGCGTGCCGCTCGCCATGACATTGTCGGAGCTAATCAAGAAGGCGCTTCGCTTGCAATTCCATGATCAAGACTATCTCGCTATCGCCTTGGAGGAACAATGAGACTGACCGTCCATACGGACTACGCGCTGCGCCTTTTGATGTATCTCGCCTTGAAGAAGGACAGCCTGGCGACCATTGCCGAAATCGCCGCAAGCTACGACATCTCGAAGAATCATCTGATGAAAGTGGCCTATGAACTCGGTGTCGCGGGTTATGTCGAAAGTGTTCGAGGTCGCGGTGGAGGCTTGCGGCTCGCAAAGCCGGTCGAGGCGATCATACTCGGAGAGGTCGTTCGCAAAACCGAGCCTGACATGCCACTTGTACGGCGCACGAAGCCGGGCGACCCGTCCCGCGCCTTATTCGTCGTGCGTCGGGCTATGCAGCTGGCCAGCGCTGCATTTCTTGAATCTCTTGACGGTTATACGCTTGGCGACCTGATTCAGCCAAGCGCGAAGCTGCGCGCGTTACTTACGATTTCTTAGAGCGGCCCAGTTGAGTCAATCACCCCAGACCAAAGATAGTGGTGGATTGACAGGGGTTCAAAGCGAACACCTGCGCGGTGGTAACGTTGACCGGTTAGGTTAAGAAGAGAGTTTCGTTGCGCCGTCGCGGCTAGCCACTATCATTTTTGAATGAATTCAACTTTTGGTTTTGTTTTGATGATTGACCGTTATGAAAAAACAGCGTGAAGTTTTGACCGAAACTATTTGCCCCGCCTGTGATGGCACAGGGGCACAGATGGTCAAACAGCCAGAGCAACCGGGCCGCAAAATCTATCCTGCAAAATGCAAGGAATGCCTCGGCAAGGGACGAATAACCCGGCCATGAGGCATTTCAGGTCGTGACTGGTGTGACGGGTGGCGAATCCGATTACCGTGCGCCAAATCACAGAACCCGACCGGATGGGCTTCTAATCTCCTGACCCAGGCGAAGCGGATGATCCCTTCGCCTCACGACGGGAGACAGACATGGATCTCATTTGAAAGCGAAGTTGTATGGCTTGCGGACGAGGAACTCGACGCCGTTGCCGGTGGCAAGCCCACCCGGTACATGCAGACTTATCGGCCGTGAAACATCTCGACAGCGATTCGGTGAACCTGTGCGAATAGGCGACGTTCGGGCCGTCAGGTGACAGGGACGGCTATCCGTCCCTTTTCAACTTCGGCTTTCCCCAATGATGATCCTTGTGCGACGGATCGAACACCCGCTCGACGTGGCGGTTCAGCACCCGTAGCACTCCGATCGGCGTAAACATTGTCGGGCCGCCCAGCGTCGCGACCAGGACCGGGGTTTTCGTCGCGGCCCGAATTCTCGGAACCAATTCTCGCCTTCTGCGTTTTAGGCGGGGCCCGGGGGGCCGAACGATGCTGGGTTCCAACCGAGACTTGGTGCTGTTGCTGGCCGCGCTCACCTTGGCCGGCTGCCTGATGATCGCTGGCGTCAGCGTGGCTATGGATCGGTTGTTATATCCAGATCAGTCTCTCGCCATTGGCGTGTCAACAGACCTTCAATCAGCGGGCGGCACTTCGCCTCGAAATTGATCCGGCTGAGGTGACCTTACTTCTCTGGCGCCATTCGCCTGTCCTTCACTCCGTGGGTAGCGGGTCCGCCACCTGATTTTGCGGCAGCGCTCAGTCGAGTGACAAATCGTTCGTCGCTCCAAAGCTCAATGTAGCGGAGATCTCAAAGCGACCGATGCCGGCGGCGTCATTTTGTTGCGGTGCATGGCCGCATTACCTGCCGTCGCTGCTTCAGTAGCGATGGCTTGATGCAGACGATCGGCGTGTTGATCCAGCGCCGGCCAATGCGAATCCGAGGCGCGATTCACTGCTGCGGCGGCATCCAGTGATAGAGGCGAATGCGATCGTCGGCATCGCTAAGTTTTGCACGGAGTGGCTCGGCCAAGGAAGATTGCGGATGCACAGGCATCGGCCGGTCGTTATCTGTCATCGAGCGTGCCTTACAAGGGGACGGACGTCAATCGCCAAGCTTGGTGAGCGCGGCACCCTTGTGGAAGGCGATATGGTCGGTCTTGTTGCTCTTGATTTCGTATTGTGGAGCGTCTGTGCTCGCATGGTGGGTGTAGCCCTTGACCTCGAACTTGCGAGTATGCACGCGGATGATCGTGCCGTTGACACGCCCAGCCTCGGAATTCCAGCTCACGCGATCATGGATCTTGAAGGTCTTCGGCACGGTCGTTCGATCCGATGCCGCCAGAGAACTGCAATGAGGCAGTTCTCGCATTGAATGCATATTTACTCGAGCGGCACGAGCATTCCAACCGCTGCGCTCCCGGTCGGTTCCTCGAAATCGCAGTATTTTCGACAAACTCGCGCTTTTGGTTCCGGAGTCGGACACTTAGGATCAACAGCGACGCGGGTTGGTCACGCGCCTTCGCCGCTTGGAGGGACGACACGAACATCTTTTTCACCATAGGCCACTCGACCAGGACGATCGTCGAATTTGTCGATCTCTTGCGGGAGGCCGGTGTCAACCTCGTTATCGACGTAAGGTCGATGCCCCGGTCGCGGACCAACCCACAATTCAATCAGGAAACACTCCCGGAAACGCTGGCCCCTTTGCAGATCGGTTACGAACATATCAGCGAGCTCGGCGGCCATCGCGGAAAGTCGCGCGGCGCGGAAGCCTCGCCCAATACCTATTGGCGAGTGCGCAGCTTTCGTAACTACGCAGACTATGCCCTGACGGCGCCATTCGCTACCGGCCTGGCGCGGCTCCGAGAACGCGGCGCGGAGCAACGGTGCGTGGTCATGTGCGCCGAAGCGGTCTGGTGGCGCTGCCACCGCCGGATCATCGCCGACTACCTTCTGGCCGCAGACGAGAAAGTGATGCACATTCTCGGAAAATCGCATGTCGATGTGGCGAGCCTTACACCCGGCGCCGTCATTCGCAACGACGAGACGGTGGTCTATCCCGCTCAAGGTCTGCAACCGGAATGAGGCAAGGGCTGCCCCGGCTCAGCCGCCGAAAGCGATGTGCAGAGTGGCGATGATGCCGATCACGGCGAGTCCGTAACTGCCGAGCCGGATCCCAACTATTGCTACGAACCTGACATCTGAATGGACATAATCCTCAATCACCACCTGTAGGCCAAGCGCGGAATGATGAAATAGCGCTATCAGCAGCAGTATCATGCAGCTCGTTGCAAGCGGCGTCCTGATCCAGGCGATGAAGACTGCGTAATCGCTCCCGGAATGAGCGATAATTGACGCGACGAACCATAGGCACAGAGGCACAAGCGCGACGGCTGTGATGCGTTCGGCCCACCAGTGCTGGACGCCGCTTTTTGCCGCGCCAAGCCCAAGGGCGCGAGCCAGCGGCGAGCGGAAGGATCGGCGATTCATTGGGGCCACCCCGCGACCAGCAGGCTGATCCCCCATGCCGCCGCTGTGAGCAGGACACTCGCCGCCACAACGAGCCACCCCGAAATGTAGATCGACCGAAGTTCGAAGCCGTGGACCGTGTCCCAGACGAGATGCCGGATGCCACCGCACAAATGCAAGAAGAAGGCGAAGGTGCAGCCGAACAGCACGACCTGACCGGCGCAGGATCCGATCACGCTCTGAACGACGCCATAGGTCGGGGGACCAGCCGCCGCAGCGCTTAGCCAGATCACCAGGCCTACGGCGCCAAGGCTCAGAATTAAGCCGGTGATGCGATTAGCGATCGACAGCACCGATGTGAGCTGCGGCCGGTAGATTTGAATATTCGGTGAGAGCGGACGCAGATGCTTCGGCATTGAATCGGGGTTGCCCGGGTTCTCAGCCACGATTAGCTTTCCCGCTCGCCGATCGCCTTCTTGATCTCGGCGATGGCCTTGCCAGGATTCAACCCTTTGGGGCAGGTCCGGGTACAATTGAGAATAGTATGGCACCGGTAGAGCCGGAACGGATCTTCGAGCACATCGAGCCGTTCTCCTGTCGCTTCGTCTCGGCTGTCGGTCAGCCAGCGCCATGCCTGCAACAGCACCGCGGGTCCGAGAAAACGATTGCCGTTCCACCAGTGACTGGGGCATCCGGACGTGCAGCAGAAACAAAGGATGCATTCGTAGTAGCCGTCGAGCTGACTGCGTTCCGCCGGGGATTGCAGTCGCTCCTTCTCGGGCTCAGGCGATTTGGAGTGGAGCCACGGCTCGATCGCGGCGTATTGTGCAAAGACGTGTGTTAGGTCGGGGATGAGATCCTTGACGACCCGCATATTGGCGAGCGGGTAGATAACTGCCTTCGTCCCCATGTCGGAAATGAACCGCGTGCAAGCGAGCCAGTTGGTGCCGTCCAGGTTCATGGCGCACGAGCCGCATACTCCCTCCCGACACGAGCGGCGGAAGGTCAACGTCGAGTCCACCTTATTCTTAATCCAGAACAGCGCATCGAGAACCATCGGTCCGCAGTCGTCGAGATCGACATGAAAGGTATCGAGACGAGGATTAGCGCCGAAGTCGGGATCGTAGCGATAGATCTCGAATGCCTTCACGCGCTTCGCGTCTGCGGAGGCGGGCCACGTTCGTCCCGTTTCTATCCGCGATTCCGGCGTGACCTTGAAGTTTCGCGGAATGGGAAACCGCTTGAGCCAAGAAAAGCGAGATACCTGATCCGAGGATTCGATGATCATGTAGATCTTGCCTTTTCGCACGATTAGGCAGCGCCGGCGTGACCAAGCATCAAATGAAGGCGGTACATAGAACTGCCAGAGAAAGCAATTATCCCAACATCGATAGGAGCACAGTACACCATCTGAACTGCCGCATCCGCTTGATTCCATGTTCAAACGGCCCCGAGCAGCCGGGTCATTTTCGGAAGTCGGCCGGCGAAGTCGAGAGGTCCGCTCTACCAACGGCATCGCAACGGAAGCGGCGGGCGATCACCAGAAGCTGCACGATCCGCCCCGAGAGCGGCAGATCGGTCACGCGTCGTCGATACCGGCTATGGACACGCCTGGAAACGGTTCCGCACGATGGACACAGACCAACGCTTCCGGACGCCCGGACCGCAATAATGGCCTTATCATCTTGGTCGTACGCACTCTCTGCAACGAACCCACGCGGCACCAGACTGGAGCGCTGGAGATGGCGCTGATTCTCCCCCAATCAAAGCGCCAGACGTCCCTCAAACTGCATCAAAAGTGAGTCAGAGCCAAATTTGAACGCCGATTGACAGTTGGTGGAAGCGGCGACAACAGCGCCATAAGGCCGAGTTCCAGGGTCGCCCCAGCGCACGAATCGATATTTAGTTCTTTCCCATAATCATAATGACTCTGACGCAAACGAAAGAAATAAGGTTGTGGATAGGAGTGCTGGGGGAGGTGACAAATGGAAACTGCCCGCAATGGGCTCTCTGTGCCGTCAACATGCCGCGTACCGTCCCGACCGCGTATGGAACTTGCTCGCGGAAGCGGAATACTGGGAATACCTCGCGGACCGTGCGTTGGCTTTCCACTTCAAAGAATGAACCTCCTCCGTGCTTCCAACGGAACAGGAGACGTGCCGCTATCCCATAGTGGCGCGCCACCTCCGACAGGCTGGCGCCAGGCTCAACGATCCGGCGTTTGTCAGCTTCGCTGAACTTCCGCCGATGCCCCTCGCGTGCCGGCGGCACGATCGGCTCTGCAAAGCCGTAAGTCATATGACGAAGGCTATGACTAAGGGCATGACTTAAGCCCCGGCGTCGGTAGAGCAGTTTGCCCACCGGCGGCTCAGGCTCCGCTTTGAACTTCGCTCGCCAGTTGCCGGAAGCCTTCAGCGGAATTCCTTGTGCTTCGCAATACTCCCGCTGATTCAATGCGCTCTGCCGCTAAGCCTCATGATGTGCCCGCCAAAACGCCGCGCCGAACCGCACCCACGACCCGATCTCGTTCGACATCTCCATCCTCCTCACCTGCAAATTTGCCGGTGAGAACAGATCGCGGCTACGGCACAACTAAACAAGTGCGTGAGAAATGGACGCTACCGAACGGACGCAAATTTCCCTGTTCGGGCCGCAGACTTCCCTGTTATCGAAAATAATTTCCCTGTTAATCCTCTCAGGGAAATCGTCCGGAAACCGCTGCAGCACAGGGGTCTTTGCTACTGAAAAGGCTTCCAAAAGCCCAGGAATCGCAAAATTCCCTGTTATTTTCCCTGTTAGCAGGGAATTGCGGTTCGAGAGCGCGAATTACTCTCTGTTTTAGTGACTAACGCGGCGGATTCTCAGAAGGGTACTTTTCTGGTACGGTTCTCTTCGCAATGATGCGACTGTCATACCGACTCCGACGAGTCTCCGGCACGCACGTAGTAGTTATCCTGGCCCAGATGCGCGTAGTAGCCGAGCGCGGCCTGAACGCCGCCGCGTGCCGAGATCGACGCCACCACGGTTACCCGACCGAGCCCCTCGCCAACTTCCGGACCTATCGACAATTATCCGGGTGAGATCCTCCTCCACAGGTGTTCCGCGCCTTCGGGGCGCACTGCCAATACCGGACATCATCGTTGGCAGCAGATCGATATGAAAGAGTGCGGACCTAGCTCAGTCCGGCCTTTCTCATGCCGTCCAGGAAAAGCTCGATCAATTCGGGCGTCTGATAGGGCACGCTTGAACGAATCCAGGCAAGCGAAATCTGCGGCTGCTCGCGCTTTACGGTCGCGAGGTAGGACTTCGCCTCGTCGATCCGGCCAGACTGCGCGAGGCTTGCGCAATGAAGCCGCTGAGCGCCTTGGAATCCCGGCCGGAGGCGCAGCGCTTCGCCTGTATAATTTGCGGCTTCGTCAAATCGGCCCGCTGTATAGTGCGCGACGGCGATGCCGCCGAGAAAGCGTGCCATTTCCGGATCGAGCGGACTGAGCCTGATCGCCTCCTCACCATGCTCGATCGCCTCACGGTCCAGTCCGGCAAACCCCAGCCCATGACAGAGATAGGAATGGGCCGCAGCTGAGTTCGGATTGAGGCTGACGGCACGCTGGAAGGCCGCGACCGATTCCTGCGTGCGGCGTTCCATCATTGAGCAATAGCCGAGCGCTATATGTCCCCACGGATCGCGATCATCGAGCGCAATGGCGCGCACGGCGTGTTCGCGGCCGCGCGGTAATCCCTCCTCGCGCGCGATCCAACCCATGTGCGCCGTAAAGACGAGGCAGAAGCCGAGCAGGCTTCGCGCGGGCCCATAGTCGGGATGCGCCATCACCGCCTGTTCGAGGATCGTCCGCGCGGTTGCGCAGTCCGCCCGCGTCAGCCGCCAGAAATGCGTCTGCGCCTGCGCGGCCATCTCCCACGCACCAAGGTCGTCGACCGAGCGCGTCAGCGCGCGCACACCCTCGGCCGCGAGCAGATGCGGCTCGATCGCGCCAGCGACGCTGCGCGTGATCTCGTCCTGCACCGCGAAGATGTCGCCGACCTCGCGGTCGTAACGCTCGGCCCATTGATGGCCGCCGCTCACCGCATCGACGAGCTGTGCCGTGATGCGCAGCCTGCTTCCGGAGCGACGCACGCTGCCTTCGAGCACGTAGCGCACCCCGAGGGTTCGTGCGACCTGGTTCACGTTCACGGCACGCTGCTTGTAGACGAAGGTGGAGTTGCGCGCGATCACGAACAGCCAGCGTATGTGCGCGAGCCCCGTGATCAGGTCCTCCGAGATGCCGTCCGCGAAATGCTCCTGGTCCGGATCGCCGCTCATGTTGGCGAATGGAAGCACGGCGATGGAAGGCCGGTCCGGCAGCGGCAAACTCGCGGACTTTGCCTTCAGCACAGCCGCCGGCGCCGGCTTTGCGATGAAACGGTAGCCGCGCCGGTGCAGCGTCTCGATGTATCGGGGCCGCCGCGCATCGTCGCGCAACGCCTTGCGCAGTTCCTGGATGCAGGTGACGAGCGCGGCGTCGCCGACCGTCGTCTCGGGCCACACCGCGCCGAACAGCTCATCCTTTGTGACGACCTCGCCGGGCCGCTCGGCGAGGAAGGAGAGAAGCGACAGCGCCTTAGGGGTCAGGCGCACCTCGTGCGCGCCCGCCATCAGTCCGCCGCGCGGATCGAGACGGAAGCGGCCGAAGGTAAGTGCCCGTTTTGGCATGGATTCCTCGTCCCGCGACGCTAACACACACTTCCCGTCCAAATCCCGTTTCTCGCTTATGACTTCATCCTCTGCGCTCC
>Ga0208356_1000345_pt1 | contig 12924 bp, 9 predicted proteins | sample NGESurshal072012_4_FD_184467 | JGI IMG/M metagenome (GOLD analysis project Ga0208356, IMG submission 184467) | Arctic peat soil microbial communities from Barrow, Alaska - NGEE Surface sample 53-1 shallow-072012 (SPAdes) | ecosystem: Environmental > Terrestrial > Soil > Wetlands > Peat ... | reverse complement strand
CGACATTCAAGCTGGCCCGGGACGGCCGGAGTTAATCCGGCCTACATGCCACGGGGGGAGTGGCTAACTAGCCGCCAGTCACTCGGCGTCGCCCGAGCGAGCGCCGCGGGACGGCCGGAGTGAATCCGGCCTACATACCGCCCGTTAGGAGTTAGCCGGCACCCACTCGGCGCTGGCCCGAGCCGATCCTCGCTCGAACCGGGACGGATTCAGGCGACTGGTTCCGCCGCCAGGCTTGCATGCAGGCCTCGCACGAGCAAGTCGGCCCGTACGGCTCGACAGGATCGGCCAACGATCCGCCGATCAGATGAAACAAGGTTGTGGCGATCTTTGCGGGACGTAGAGATGACATTTGGTTGCCTCCGTCGTGTGTTCTACAAAGGCTAACGCATGAGTGTGGGATTTCCTGCTAACGCCAACCATTTGTAGCCTGACGGCACCTGACCGCCGTTCAGCAACCAGGGTGCGTGACGTTGCCGCTGGAATCGATCGAGGTCGAGCTGCAGGATCCTGAATGAAAGCTCAACTGGCCGTTGACGCACTCGAAGTAGTACGGACCCGTCACGAGGCCCGTTCCGCCGCCGCCACCAGAGCCGTGCGCGGGGCACACGATCATTCGCTCGGTGACTTCGAAGCCCGCGACCAGGACGGCGACGGCGACCACCGCCGCCGCGACTGCCGAGAGGGATGACGGGGCCAGGAACGGGCCACGAAGGGTGCGCACTGTCGCGCCGGTCGCCATCGCGCCGGCGATGACGAGCGGAAGCCCGATCGAGAAGATGGCCAGGATGCCAAGCACAAGCAGCCCACCGGCGGCGGCCGCCCGCAAAGGCATGCGCCACTCCGGTCTGCGGAAGCGCATCAACGAGGTCAGCAACAGGGCCGCCATGAGGAGGAGGTAACCCGCGAGGAATATGGTCGTGTAGGCATCGAACGGTGTGTCGCCCTGCCCCAACTTCAACCATAGGTAGGCAGCATCCGTCGCGAGCGCAACAACCAGCGCGAACCACGCCATGAAGCGGGCCGGCCGAGAGTCGATGAGCGGCGCCGCGCTGGCCATCGGCTGAACTGTACTCAGGTTGTGCGCCGGGTCTCCCTACACTTACTTCCAGTGACGGATTTCAGCCCCGGGCTCGAAGGCGTGGTCGCGGCGCAGACGGCCGTCAGCGAGGTCGACGGAGCCAACGGCCGCCTTATCTACCGCGGCGGTTACCTGATCGAAGACCTCGCGCCCGTGGTGGCTTACGAAGAGGTCGCGTACCTGCTGCTGCACGGCGATCTGCCGAGCAAGGCGCAGCTCGACGCGCAGTGCAGGCAAATGGCCGCCGCTCGGCCGCTCAACAAGGCTGGGCACGGCGCATTGATGGCGCTGGATCCGGCGACCGATCCCATGGACGTGCTCCGCACCGTGGTCTCGGCGCAGGGCGCGAGCAAGACGCTGGCCAAGCCGTCGCTCGAAGAAGCGATCGCGTTGACTGCAGTCTTTCCGACCATCGTCGCCGCGAGCTACAGGCGCCGTCAGGGTCAGGAGATCCTCGACCCTCGCGATGACCTCTCGCACGCCGCCAACCTGCTGTGGATGATGGACGGCAAAGAGCCCGACGCCGATCGAGTTCACCTGGTCGATGCGTACCTGGTGCTGCTCGCCGATCACGGTCTCAACGCGTCGACCTTCGCGGCGCGGGTGGTCGCGTCGACCGGCACCGACCTCACATCCGCCGTCGTCGGGGCCATCGGAGCGTTGAAGGGTCCTGCCCATGGCGGCGCAACGTTCGCCGCTCGCACCATGCTCGACAAAGTCGGGACCGCCGAAAACGCTGAGAAGTGGATGCGCGAAGCCCACGCCCGCCACGAACGATTCGCGGGATTCGGCCACCGCGTCTACCGCACCTACGATCCGCGGGCCAAGATCCTGCGCGAGATGGCGAGCACGGCAGCGCCTGAGCTCCACCGTACGGCGGCGCGCGCCGAGGAGCTGGCCCTTCAGATCCTGCACGAAGCGCATCCGGAGCGGCCCAACGCGACCAACGTCGATTTCTGGGCCTCCGTCGTGCTGACCGGAGCGGGGATTCCCAAGGAAATGTTCACGTGCCTGTTCGCGACCTCACGCGTGGTGGGCTGGACGGCGCACGTGCTCGAATCGCTGGACGACCTGCGGATCATCCGCCCGGCGTCGGTGTGGACCGGGCCCGAGCCGGGGAAAAAGCCCGCGCCAATCGCCAGCAGATGAGCGCCTACGTCCCCGGCCTCGAGGGCATCGTGGCGGCGCAGACCGCGATCTCGATGGTGGACGGCGCCAACGGCCGGCTCGTCTATCGCGGTTACGTGATCGCGGATCTCGCGGAGGACATGTCCTTCGAGGAGGTCGCCTACCTGATGTGGTACGGCCGGCTGCCGGCGCGCGCCGAGCTGGACGCGTTGACGCTGGAGCTGGCCGGCTCACGCGCATTGACGCAGGCCGCGAAGATCACGCTGGACGCCCTCCCGACGGAAACCGACCCGATGGACGTCCTGAGGAGCGTGGTTTCCGTGCAGGGAGTCGAGCACCGGCTCGAGAAGCCGAGCATCCCGCTTGCGATCCACGCCACGGCGTCGTTCCCGACCATCCTCGCGATGTTCCATCGCCGGCAGCTGGGGCTCGAACCCGTCAAACCTCGGGCGGACCTCAGTCACGCGGCCAACTACCTCTACATGCTGAATGGAAAGGAGTCGAGCCCCGACCTGGTACGCGCACTGAACACATACCTGGTGCTGCTCGCCGACCATGGCATGAACGCGTCGACGTTTGTGGCGCGGGTCATCGCTTCCACCGATTCCGACCTGGCTTCATGCCTGGTGGGCGCCATCGGCGCGCTGAAAGGCCCGGCTCATGGTGGGGCGCCGTCAGCGGTGATGGACCAGCTCGAGCAGATCGGCACGGCCGAAAACGCGGAGCGGTGGATGCGCGAGGCCCGAAAACAGAAAGTGCGGTTCATGGGTTTCGGACACCGCATCTACCGGACCTACGACCCGCGCGCGAGAATCCTGAAAGAGTTGTGCGCCCGGCTCAACCCCAAGTTCTACGAGCTTGCGTCGAAGGTCGAGGAGACGGCGCTGCAGATACTCCACGAGGAGCACCCCGAACGGCCGCAGGCGACCAACGTCGAGTTCTACTCGGCGGGCGTGCTGCAGGCCATCGGCCTGCCGAAGGAGTATTTCCCGCCCACCTTCGCCGTGTCGCGCGCTGCGGGCTGGACCGCTCACGTGCTGGAGCAGAGCGCCAACAACCGCCTGATCCGCCCGCAGTCCGAGTACATCGGGCCGGAGCCGCGGAAACCCGTACCTCTGTCTGAGCGGGGCTAGCCAATCCGGCGGCCGGGGCTCGACCGCGGGGCCTGGCTAGAGTCGCGGCCGGGGGCCTCGGCGAGAGATTCGGGGACCAGATGGTCCAGCTGCTAGGCGCCGCCGAGAACCGCAACGAAATGTATTGGACATACATGTCGTGAGGAGCGGAGGCGGCAACAACAAAGATGGGCCGCATGGGCGCCGAAGCTCCGTCGAGGATCCCCGGCCACGACTCTACAATCTGGGCGCGGTCGGCCTTGGTTGGTTCCTCCTTCTTGGCGGCGCTTTCATCGGATGGTTCGTCATCGCCGTCCCGCTCCGCAGACAGATCCTCGACAACGATCTGACCCTGGTCTACATCGGCGCACGAATCGGAATCGAGCACGGCTGGAACCACATCTACTCGCTGAGCCTTCAGCACCAGATGTTCACGCAACTGCGACCCGGGGCTCCATTCAACGATGGAGAGCGTTTCCTCTCGCCTCCCCCGATCGCCTGGCTGCTCGTTCCGCTGACGGTCCTGGGGGCGGCCGGCACAGTCTATTTCTGGCTGGCCGCCTCGGCGGCCGCCCTGGTCGGGGCCTGGTGGATCGCCACGCCCGGGTCGGGGCTGGCCCGGATCCTGTGGCTGATCGCTGCAGTCGCCTGGTACCCCGTGCAGTACAGCCTCAGCCTCGCGCAGCCAGATGTGATCGTCTTGCTGGGGGCCGTGGCGTGCTGGAAGCTGGCTGATCGGGGCAAGCCTTACCTGGCTGGGGTCGTGCTGGGCGTATCGGTTCTGAAGCCGCAGCTCACGCTGGTGCTGCCGCTGGTTCTGCTGGCCGCCGGCAGGTGGCGTATCGCCGCGGCCTGGGCGGTGACCGTCGGCGTCCTGGCCGCACTTTCATTGCTCGTAATCGGCCAGCAGGGACTCAGTGACTACCGCGCGCTGCTGTCCGAGGCAGGGCACGTGGTCAACAACCGCTACTTCACGCCCGCCTACGTCTTTGGTCCCGGCGCCCTGAGCTACGCCGTGCAGGCGATCTTCGTGCTGGTCGGGCTGGCAGGCGCGTACCTGAACCGCCGCGCGAGCCTCGCCCGGTTGTTTGCCCTCGGCCTGGTGACCACCACTCTCGGCGCTACGTACTGGCATCTGCAGGACTACTCGATTCTCGTTGGCGCAGCCTGGCTTTTCTGGCACGATGCAGCGCCCGCCTGGCAGCGCTGGTGGCTGCTGGTCGTGGCGATTGGAGGCGAGCTCGCCTGGCCGCTGAGCCCGCTTCCCATCCTCATCGGGCTGGCGGTCTGGTTGGTGTACATGGCAGTGCCCCCGCGCCCTGCGGTCGGCGTGGCAACGGCCCCGACCACATGACCATCTCGTCCGTACGGATTCCCCACGCAGCGCTGATCGTCGGCGCCGCTGCGGTGATCATCGCAACGGCCATCCTGTGGCTGTCCCACACCTACAGCTTCTACTTCGATGAGTGGACCTTCATCCTGACGGCGCCCGACTGGACCTTGATCACCTATCTGCAGCCGCACAACGAGCATCCGTCAATCCTGTTTCGCCTCCTTTACGTGGCGCTGCTGAACACCGTAGGGCTGCGCAGTTACGTGCCCTACATGGTTGTGCTCCTCGCCCTCCACGCGGCCAACGTGGCCCTTCTGTTCCTGGTCGTGCGGCGGCGGGCGGGGGACGGCGTCGCTGTGGCATCAGCCGCGCTCCTGCTGGTGCTGGGGGCGGGCTGGGAGAACCTGCTGTGGGCTTTCCAGATGGCGTGGCTGGCATCGGTCACCTGCGGGCTGTCAATGGTGCTCGCACTGGATGCGGCCCCGAGCAGGCGCAATCTCTCAATCGCGGTGGTGCTGGCCACGGCCTCGCTGATGTTTTCCGGCATCGGATTGATGTTCGCCGCGTTCGCCGTGGTGATGCTGGCGTCGACGCGCGAGCGCCGGCGGCAGCTGTTGTGGTTCGTCCCGTTGGGGATCGCCGTTGGCGCCTGGTACCTGGCCTTTGGGAAAGGTGGCGTACCGCCCAACCCGCCGCCCACCGCCGCCAATGTCGCGCTCTTGCCGGTCTATGCCCTGTGGGGCCTTGGACAGAGCGCCGCGGGCTTGATCGGCGAAGGCGGCGCGTGGGGTCCGCCGGCGCTTGTGGTGGCCTCACTGGCTACCGGCTTGAGCTGGTGGCGACGGAAGCCCGACGCATTCGCCCTCGGGGCGCTCGCGGGGCTTCTAACGCTCTACCTCGTGACCGGCTTGACCCGCGCTCAGCTCGGCTACGGACAATCGGGCGCCGGCCGCTACGACTACGAAGGGGCCGTCTTCTGGCTCATCCTCCTGGCCGGCGCGGCCCGCAACCTTCCCTGGCGCGGAACCTGGCGGCCGGTGCTCGCGGCTTGCCTTTTCCTCGCGTGCTTCAGCAGCGCGGTTCTGCTGTTCTCGTTTGCCGCCGCCAAAGGTGTCCAGATGCAGCGTGAGGTGGCCGACCTCCAGGCGCTGGCAGCCGAGCGATCCGACCCCTGTTTAAACCCAGACGCGTCGGTCGATGCCTTGGTGATGCCCCAGGTCAGCACGCCAGCCGTCTACTACCGCGCCACCGATCGCTACGGCGACCCGGTCGCCGGCCTCCCGGTCACCGACCGTGGTGACTTCGACCGCGCCCTGCGCAACCTGGTCATCCCTGGCTGTCGCTGAAGTCCTTTCGAACCGGCTTCTACACTTAGATCGAAGTGCCCGCTAGCGATTTCGACGTGGCGATTCTGGGAGGCGGGATGGGTGGTTACCCGGCGGCCATCCGAGCCGCCCAGCTGGGCTTGAAGGTGGCCCTGGTCGAAGCCGACAAGCTCGGCGGCACCTGTCTTCACATCGGCTGCATCCCGACCAAGGCCCTGCTCGAGTCGTCCGAGCTCTACCACCGGGTCTCCGCGCGAGGCGCCGAGTTCGGGGTCAACGCCGACAAAGTGGTTTTCGACTACGCCCGCATCGCCGCCAGGCGCGACTTGGTCGTGGCCCAGCTGTACAAGGGCGTCCAGTACCTCATGAAGAAGAACAAGATCGAGGTGGTCGCCGGTAGCGGCCGGGTGCGCGATGGCCATACGCTCGAGGTCAGCGCCAAACAGATCAAAGCCAAGCACCTTATCGTCGCCACCGGCTCCACGGTCAGGACGCTGCCCGGGCTCGAGTTCGACGGCCAGTTCATCATCTCGTCCGATCACGCGACGCTCTCTACGACCGTCCCCGAGTCGATCTGCATCATCGGGGCGGGCGCGGTCGGAGTCGAGTTTGCGACCCTCTACAACGAGCTCGGCGTCAAGGTCACGCTCATCGAGGCGCTGGACCGGCTGGTGCCGCTGGAGGACGAGGAGATCTCCAAGGAGATGCTGACCGCCTTCAAGAAGGCCGGAATCGACTGCCGCCTGGGCGTGAAGGTCAAGGGCGCTAAGAAAGCGCGCGACGGAGTGAGCGTGGACACTGACCAGGGCGAGGTCTGGGCGCGCCAGCTCCTGGTCGCAGTCGGACGCTCACCGAGGTCGAAAGACATCGGCCTCGAGCAGGTCGGGGTGACGACGCATCCGAACGGCTTCATCAAGGTCGACGAGTGGATGCAGACCTCGGCCGCATCCGTGCACGCGATCGGCGATGTTGTCGGTGGCTTCCTGCTGGCTCATGCCGCCGCCCACGAGGGCATCACCGCGGTCGAGGACATCGCGGGCCAGCGCGTGGCGCCTATGGACCAGGACCTGGTCACCCGCTGCACCTATTCACATCCCCAGATCGCGTCGGTCGGCCTCACCGAAAAGCAGGCCAAGGAGAAGGGCCACGACGTGCGGATCGGCAAGTTCCCCTTCACCGCGCTCGGCCGCGCGATCATCCACGGCGAGACGGGCGGCTTCGTCAAGATCGTCGCCGACGCCAAGACGGGCCAGGTGCTCGGGACGCACATCGTCGGGGCCAACGCGACAGAGCTCATCGCGGAGCCGGCGCTAACGCAGCTGTTCCAGGGCGACGCGTGGGAGCTCGGGCGCAACATCCACCCTCACCCGACGCTGAGCGAAGCGGTCATGGAGGCAGCGCTGGCCGTGGACGGCCACGCGATCCACATCTAGATGTCCACCACCAAGCCGCGAGAATCCGCGGCCGGGCGCGCGCAGGAAGGGGTCCCCGCGAACTCGCGGCGCAGCCTCAGAGTTCATGGGGTAAAGCGCGCATTGAATAAATTGGCACACGAGCCGGAGTTCAAGCCCGAGTGGCGCTACCAGAATCCAGTCGCGTGGCGCGACACCGACCTCGATGAAAAGACGCTCAAGGAGTGGTTCAACTACATCTTGCTCGGAAGGCAGGTCGACTACCGGTTCCAGGTCCTCAACCGCCAGGGTCGAGCTCCCTTCATCATCTCGTGCGCCGGCCACGAGGCGGCGCAGATCGGCGTCAGCTGGCCGCTGAAGCCCAAGCACGACTGGCTCGCGCCCTACTACCGCGACGTCGTCCTCTGCATGCGCATGGGCATGACGCCGCTCGATCTCATGCTTGCGGTGCTCGCCAAGAAGGCCGACCCGGCGTCGGGCGGCAAGCAAACGCCGGGCCATTTCTCGGATTCTCGGCACAACATCACGTCCGGCGGCTCCCCAGTGGCCACCCAGATGGTGCGCGGGGCAGGCGTGGCCTACGCGCTGAAGATGGACGGGACTGACAAGGTGCTTCTCACCTGCTACGGCGAAGGCGCCGGCTCCGAAGGCGATGCGCATGAGGCATTCAATTTCGCGGCGGTCTACAAGCTGCCCGAGATCTTCGTCTGCGAGAACAACGGCTTCGCAATCTCCACCCCATTCAGCAAGGAATACGCCATTGAGCACGTCGCGCAGCGCGCGGCGGGCTACGGGTTCCCTGGGGTGACGCTCGACGGTCGAGACCCGGTCACGGCCTATGTGGTCGCCGGCGAAGCGATCGCCCGGGCGCGTGCCGGGCATGGGCCAACGCTGATCGAATGCCTGGTCGACCGGCTGGGCGCGCACTCCTCCGAGGACGACCAGCGGCGTTATCGGACACAGGAGGAGATCGACCGGCTCGCCGAGAACGACTGCCTCGAGCAGTTCAAGAAGAGCCTGCTCGACGAAGGCGTGATGTCGGCGAAGGAAATCGCCGAGTACGAGGAGCGCGTCAAAGAGGAGGTCGCCAAGGCGACGAAAGAAGGAATGGAGTCGGCCGACCCGGCGCCTGAGGACGCGCTCACGAATGTATACGGCTCGGGAGCGCTCGGAGCCATCGATCCCGCAGCCGGGGTCGAGACGGAGGACATGAACATGGTGGCCGCGCTCCGCTCGGCTCTGACCGAGGAGATGGAGCGCGACGAGCGGGTCATGGTGCTTGGCGAGGATGTCGGGCAGAAGGGTGGCGTTTTCCTCGTCACCGACGGGCTGCGCGCCAAGTTCGGGGAGGCCCGCGTCATCGACACACCGCTCGCCGAGTCATCGATCGCCGGTGTGGCGCTGGGCCTTGCGATCTACGGCAAGCGGCCGGTGGCCGAGATGCAGTTCACCGACTTCGCTCACATGGCCTTCAACTCCATCACCAACGAGATCGCTAAATACCGGTACCGCAGCGACGGCGACTGGTCGGTGCCCCTGGTCGTTCGCGCTCCGATGGGCGGCCACGCGCACGGCGCCCTGTACCACTCCCAATCGATCGAGGCGCGCTTCGCCACACCGGGGCTGAAGATCGTGATCCCGTCCAGTCCCTACGAGGCGAAGGGCTTGCTGCTGGCGGCCATTCGCGACCCCGACCCCGTCCTGTTCTTCGAGCACAAGCGGCTCTACCGCATGTTCAAGGAGGCGGTGCCGAAGGGCGAGTACATCATCCCGCTGCAGGTTGCGCGCACGGTGCGCGAGGGAAACGACATCTCGGTTTTCTGCTACGGGCTGATGGTGCACTACGCGATCGAGGCGGCGAAGAATCTCGAGGCGGATGGAGTCAGCGTCGAGATCGTCGACCTGCGCACCGTCTATCCGCTCGACAAGGCGGCGATCATCGCGTCCGCGCGCAAGACAGGCAAATCGCTGGTCCTGTACGAGGACAATTTCAGCGTTTCCGTCGGCTCGGAGGTGGCCGCTCTCATCGCCGACGAGGCGTGGAGCTGGCTGGACGCACCGGTCAAGCGGCTCGGGGGGCTCGACGTTCCATCGATGCCTTACGCGATCCCGATGGAAGACTTCTTCATGCCGAGCCCGGACAAGATCACCAAAGCACTTCAGGACCTCGCGGCTTACTGATGGCCAAAACATAAATGGCTAAGACCACCCGCGTCGTGATGCCGCAGCTTGGAGAGTCGGTCCACGAGGGGACGATCTCGAAATGGCTGGTCAAGCCGGGTGACAAGGTCGTCGAGTTCGAGCCCATGCTCGAGGTCGACACGGACAAGGTCAACGCGGAGGTTCCGGCACCCGTGAGCGGGATCCTGCGCGAGATCCTGGCGAAGGAAGGCGAGACGGTCCAGGCGGGAGCAGAGATCGCGGTCGTGGAGATCGGTTCGGACGGAGAAGTGACAGCAACGCCAGAAACCCCAGCGCCGGCCCCAGCCACAGCGGCGCCAAAAGCCTCCGAGGAAGCACCTATAAAACCGTCGGCAAAAGTTCCCGAGGAAACTGCTTCAACGGCGGCGGCAAAACCGGCGCCGGCAGAACGCATCCCCTCGCCCCCTTCAGGGGAGAGGGTTAGGGAGAGGGGCGAGGAAGAAGGCCTCGCGTCGAAAGGCGAGAAAGAAAGCCACGCGTCGAAGGGCGAGCAAGAAAGCCTCGCTTCGAAGGGCGAGGAAGAAAGCATCGCCTCGAAGGGCGAGGAAGAAAGCCCCGCTCCAAAGCTCGACTCCGGCGAGCACCGCTACTCACCGGCCGTGCAAATGCAGGCCTCGGAGCTCAAGGTCGATCTCTCGAAGGTGACCGGCACCGGCATCGGCGGCCGCGTAACGAAAAAGGACGTGCAGGAGTTCGCCGCCCGACCAAAGGCAGCCCCCGCAGCGCCGGCCCAACCGGTGACGCCGAGAGAAGGCGACGAGGTCGTCCAGCTGACTCGGGTGCGCAAGCTGATCGCGGAGAACATGGTTCGCTCCAAGACCACGATCCCCCACGCCTGGCAGACCCAGGAGGCGGACATGTCCGGCGTGGTCGCCAACCGCGCCGCGAACAAGGCTGCTTTCCAGAAACAGGAAGGCTTTTCTCTGACCTACCTGCCCTACGTCATGGGCGCGGCAGCCTCAGCCCTGCGGGAGCATCCCGAGGTCAACGCAACCTTCAACGACACCGAAATCATCATCCACCGCGACATCAACCTCGGCATCTCGGTCGGCCTGGACGACACCCTGATCGTGCCGGTGGTGCGACGAGCTGACGGCCTTTCGCTCGCGGGGCTCGCCCGCTCGGTCAACGACGTCGCAACCCGCGCACGCAACAAACAGCTGAAGGCGGACGACCTCGCCGGTGCCACGTTCACCGTCAACAATTCGGGCACGTTCGGAACTCTTTTCAGCTACTCGGTCATCAACCCGGGCCAGGCGGGGATCCTGACCATGGAGGCGATCGTCGAGCGACCGATGGCGGTGAGCGGGATGATCGGAATCAAGCCGATGATGTACCTCTGCTTCTCGTTCGACCACCGAGTGCTGGACGGGCTGCAGGCCGCGCGTTTCCTGACGTCCTGCCGCAGATGGCTGGAAGCGGTCACGGCGGAGAGTCCGGTCTATTAGAGCCGGCGATCAGACCTGGCCGTCTATGGCGGCCGGGATGAGTGCCGGGCGCTGCTGGTCAAAGCGATCGCCCCACTCGTTCGCGCCGATCTACCGAAACCGGCCGCAGTCGCGGCGCCAGACCCGACAATTGGCCGCAAATGCGCCCGCCGGCCGCCGTTGAACATGGAGAAATGCCCGTTCAACGGTTGAAACTGCCGCCGCTTTGGCTCGCGGCCAGTGCCCTGACAGCCGCCATTACTGTCGCCTTCGGAGTTTCCCGATGGATCGATCACTTCGTCTCGGATCCGAATGCTCAGGACTTCCGCGTATGGCAGGTGGCGGCGCGTATCGGGCTCAGCCATGGCTGGTCACACATCTACGATCTCGGCCTGGAGAGGCAGGCTTCCGCCGGTCTCGGTCCCGTCGGGAGCTTGATCGACTCGATGCATCTTTACTTGAGCCCGCCGCCCGCTGCGTGGATCGTCGTCCCCATGGCCGGGCTCTCCACGCCGGTGGCTTACGTCGCCTGGACGTTGATCAACCTCTGCGCCTTCATCGCGGCGTGGTGGCTGGTCTGCCCCGGCTCGCGGCTGGTTCGCGTCACCGTGCTGCTGGTTTCGCTCGCCATATGGCCGGTCCACTACCAGTTCTGGCTCGGCCAGTGGGTGGTGGCCGATCTCGCCCTGCTTGCCGTGACCTGGTGGTTGCTCGAGCGAGATCGCTGGGCGCTCGCCGGGGTCGTGCTGGCGCTCCCTTTTTTCTTCAAACCGCAGGACGTCGTGCTGGTCCCTGTAGCGCTGCTCGTCAGCGGGCGCTGGCGGCCCGTCGTGGTCTTCGCCGTGACCGCCGCCGTCCTCGCCGCGCTGTCAGCGGCTTCTCTCGGTCCGGCCGGGGTTGCTGCCTGGCTCAACGACCTCGGGATCGCAAGGGCGGATCCCCACACCGGGCCCATGACTTATTCGTTCGTCCTCGGCCGGACCTCGCTGGCGACCGGAGTGGAGGTCGCGTTGGGATTGGGAGCGCTGGCCCTGGCCTGGTACCGGCGTGACCGGCTGGATCTGGTGTTCGTCCTGGGTCTCGTCGGCACCACGGCGTCCGCGACCTATCTTCACGAAGACGACTTAGCGATGCTGGTATTGGGAGCGTGGATCATCCTGCGCTCGCAGCCCAGCGTGACGCAGCGAGTCTGGCTCGTGGCGGGAATCGCGGCGGCCCAGTTCATCGCTATCGGGATACCCGTCCCGATGCTGCTGTGGGAGCCCGTATGGATCGCGCTTCTCGGACTCGAGCCCCGCCTGAAGCGTCTGGAGCCCAAACCGCGCCTGGTCCGGCAGCTCGTGCCATCGCCGAGCCGAGAATGATGGCCGGGGTGAACGTTTCCACCTCGGTCCGCAGGCCGCCGCTCTGGCTGGCGGCGGCGGCGGTGGCGTCGGCCTGGGCAGCCCTGTACACGGTCGCGAGCTGGATCCTGCTGTTTCTGCTGAAGTCGCCCGTGCATGAGGACGTGGTCATGTACTACACAGCCGCCGAGGTCGGCCTTCGCCATGGTTGGCCGGCCATTTACGACCAGGCGCTGTTCAGGTCCGTGTCTCCGGTTGTGACCCGCCTCGTCGACCTGCCCGCTCCGTTCGCCAGCCCGCCGCTCCTTGCCTGGCTGTTCGCTCCGCTCACGGCGTTTCCGGAACCGGTCGCGTATGCGCTTTGGACATTGCTGTTGGTCGCGGCCCTTGTGGTGGCCTGGCATATCGCCGCGCCGTACACAGGCCTGGCCAAGCTCACGCTCTTGTTGCTTGCCATCGGCCTGTGGCCGGTCCTGCTGAGTTTCTTTCTTGGCCAGCCGAACACCATCCTCATCGCCTTGGTAGCCACGAGCTGGTGGTTCAGCTCCAAGGACCGCCCGC
>Ga0208356_1000344_pt1 | contig 12998 bp, 24 predicted proteins | sample NGESurshal072012_4_FD_184467 | JGI IMG/M metagenome (GOLD analysis project Ga0208356, IMG submission 184467) | Arctic peat soil microbial communities from Barrow, Alaska - NGEE Surface sample 53-1 shallow-072012 (SPAdes) | ecosystem: Environmental > Terrestrial > Soil > Wetlands > Peat ... | reverse complement strand
TTCTGCAATTGATTAAGCAGCATTTGATTTGTACCGTTATTTATGGAAGGTACATTTTGCTGATTTGTATTTGGCTGTATCTTTTTGCCGCCGCATCCACACCCCATAATTTAGATAATTTCACTAAAATTATGAATTAATTTTGTTTAGATGCAAAAAATTCTTTAATTGTCTTATTAAGAAAGGAAAGTGATATGCAGTAAATAACCCAAAAAACATATTTTGCACTTGTTGGATTAGAAGATAATTCAAAAATATTAGGGTAGTAAAATAGAAGTGTCCAATAAGAAATTGTGCCGCCTATTCCTGCAAAACAAGTGTAGCAATTGGTTATTTTCCTAACCCATTCAGGAAATCTATAAACAGGAATATTATCATAAAAAAAGATTACAAATTCATTTCTGTAAGTATGGCAATTAAGTACAAATTCAATATCTCTTACTTCTGCATCAGTTGGTTTATTTTCAAAATATAATGATTTACGATCAGGTGTTGAAAAAGTTATCGTACCCATGTAAGCAGGTTTTAATTGCTCCAATATTTTAAGTTTAAATTCTAATTGGTCGCCTTCATAAAAGTTTTTCTTTTGGTATTTTATTTCTTCCCAAAATATCTGCCATGCTCCAAATATTTCTTTTTCTTCAATCTCATTTCCATTTGGAAGTATTTTTATTTCACCCCTTGTAATAGTATAAAATCCTAAAGTAAAAATGCTTCCGGCAATTAGCATTAGTAAAAATGTTATAAGAAAGTATATCATTGTGCGAACATATTTACAAGATTATCATAAGTTTCTGCCCTACTCATTATTGGTTCATTTAAAACGTGCTGTTCCATTATACAATCTAAATCAATTTCTCTTATAATGTAATATTTTTCATTATCAAATATTAATTCAGATATTTCATTACATAGATAATTATTCAAACTAACGGCATCACCTACACTAACTGTTATGGGTGTAAATTCGCCAGTATTTTGGTCTGTAAACCCTTTACCACATTTAATAACAGTAGCCATTGATTTAGGCGAAGCGTTTACGCTATCAGGAATTATTATGCCTCCCTTACTTACTTTATCCTGCTCATGTAGTTTTATTAATACATAGTCTCCAAATATCTCTTCTATATCATTTATGCTCATTTAAAAATTATTTTGTTTTAAAATTAGCTTCCTAAAGTTGCCTACTGATTTTACCCCTTCAGTTGATAACGTGTATCTTATATTCATTAAATCAGCATGTCTCATTATGTATTTGTTTAACAATAGTCTTTTTAACGAAGTCCCAATTTTCTTTTTGTTATATCCTGAAAAATCAGCCCAAATTTCTTCTTTTGAAATGTATCTATGCCTAAATTGATTCAGGTACAAAATGATTTTTAAGTCCATTGAGGTAATGCCTAAAATTGAAGGTACTAAGTCAATATTTATGGCGCAATTATACAATGTCTTATCAATAATATCTGCCGAATTTGATGCTTCCCTAAATTCTGCCCCTTCTGGCGAAATTTCTGTCTTTTTCCAATTTTTTAAATGATAAGCAGTTTTATTTAGTTGTTGATTTAAAAAATAACTTTGATGATGTATTGTTTGTGATAATAGAGAAAGTAAAAATGCTGTATCTCTATCTGAAACTACAAATGTTTTTAATTGAGAAGCTACTCTTACCGCCCCCGCATTCAAATCATCTTTATACAGATGCATTATCTTTTTTAAGCCAACTGCATTTTCTATTTTCTCTTTTGAAATTATAAATGCAAACTCAATCCCAAGTTCTGAAAACAAATCCATTTTTTGTTCCAATGTGGAGAAGTCCGCAAAGTTTCTTGCCCTTATAGCTGAAATCATTAATCCCCAATATTTCCTACTTAATTTCTTTTTATTATCAGCCGAAATATTCCAAAGTAAATCATAAACATAATCTGATAAATAAGGGTTTGCAGATATATTTTTTCGTGGCATTTTACATTTTATTATCTTTAAATGCGAAAATAAACATCAAAAAATCACTTAACATTTTCAACTATGATGGAATTATCTATTGATTTACAACTATCTGCGCCAAAATTAATTAAAAAACACCTTGAAAAGAACGGCTCAACTATATCATGGTTAGCAAGAAATGTAGATATTGACCCTAAGCATTTATCCGGCATCATTAGAGGGGCAAACTACCTTTCTGAAATAAATAGGCAAAAAATAAACAATTTCCTTGGAACTAACTATTAACTCCATATAGCTTTCTTCCTTTCATGTATTTATCGTAATTTCTTTCTCTTTTTCTATTATCGCTAAAGCCGTTTGCCTGAAACGCCACAAATGGGTCGCAGACATAAAATTCGTATTTATCAGCGAGCAACCCAATTTGTTTATCCAAATTATCAAAAGAATAAACATTCAGAAAATCATAATAAAACCTCTCATGCACCACGTATAAAGTTAAACCACTTAATATTTCATTTGCTAATTCAGATTTTACAAGTCTATTATTTTCATCAACCTTTCCTTCGTAATATCCACAAAAAAATAAATCATAGGATTCAGGTATTTGACTAAGGAAATAATCATAGGCTCCTGTACTGGTAAAAATTATATCGTCCTCCGCAATTACAACCCTCTTTAAGCCTTTTGAAATCGCATACCTTACCACACGCTTATGGGCATCCGAAATGCCCCGCATAACCATTGGAAGGTCTATTATTCCATCAAAAACTTTATATTCAAATCCTTGCTCACTTGCTTGTATTTCAAAGCTACGTAGGCGATCAGTTCTTTTTGGCAAATTGATAACGTTTACTATATCCTTCATATCACTTCCGCTTTAGGAAATATTTCTCTCATTCTGCTAAATATAAAATAGACATCTTTACCTTTTTTGAATTTTGCCAATTCCTTATTAGTCATAAATGATGTATCTAAATTTTCAATTTTGCATTTTAAGTTTTTAACTTGATAGTCATGCTCTACATAAACAGGCTTTTTAGTAACTGAATCTAAATCTATATTGGTTAAATAAGAATGATGAAAGCAGCCCATAGTATTTTCAACGATTGCCTTTTTACATTTAGCCATAAAAAGTATTCTAAATGCCGCACTATATGACTTTGCAGATATTATTTTGAACTGCCCCGATTTTTCATTTATTATGCTAATGATTATATCTGCATAATTATTACTCCCGCCATCACTGTTAAGTATTAATACTTTTTCTTCATCCTCATTTCTATTTATAAAATCCAAAAATGAATTAAATAATTCAGTGTTTATGTCTTTATCAAAGTGAAAGTATTTCATTTTATTTCTTTACCATTTTTTACGTTCTGTTTCCATGCAGACTTTAATTGCTTATATTTTTTCTTAACGCCTGACTTATCAATTAAGTCTGCATTTTCTTCTGCTATCTTTTTTAATAATTTAGCTATGTGCTTTTTCATTTACAGAATCGTATTTTATTATTTTAGGATTAGCAATAAGCCTTTGTTTCTGAATATAAATTTTTGCTTCTTCTATGCTGCCATGTATTTTATACGGTGACATAGGAAGAACAGAACTATCTTTCATATAAACATGGATTGTGTTTTGACAATAGAAAGTAACCACTTTTTGTATATTATCTGTACTCATATATTTTCAAGTATTAATTTCTTATTCGCTTCAAAAGTAAAATAGTTTTCTAAAACATACCTTCCATTATTTTGCATCTTAATAATTGATTCAGTAGAAAATGATTTTAAAATATCATCAATCTGCAATTTTAATTCAAAGGGAATTACAACTCCAAAAATATTAAAATCCAAATTATGTATTGGCACATATTCGTCACTAATCCATACGGGTATAGCCCCATATTCAAGACTTTCCTGAATACGAAAAGAATTTGCCCCATACCCTCGACAACATAAACAAAATATTGATCGTGATAAAATTTCGCAATAGTCAGGTAAAGAATGAGCCTTTGTAGAAACAAAATAACCTTGTTTACCTATATAAGCATTAACTATTTCTTGTCTTATTGGGTTAGTAATCCTTCCGACAAAAGAACAGAAAATATCTCTTTTATTATTGAATTTTAGTCTATGCGGTTGTGCGATTAAGGGCAATCCGTAATCTTTTCGACCACCGGCCATTGAAAAAACTTTTATGTCTAAATGTGATATGTCATTTAATATTCCGTCATCATATTGGCAAATACAGAAGTACTTTTTTGATGTATCTAATTTATCTAAAAAGTCTTGTAATATTTTAATGCCAAGTTTATTATTCCCATAATCACAAACATTTTTATAAAATTGGGTGAAGCCAATTGGTAAATAGACCCTTTCACCAATTATATCATCTTCTTTTATATTTTGACTAAACCAATATTCTGCTGATGGGTAATTGTCGGCGGGATAGAGGCTAACATCTTCCTTACGAAAAATAAATGGAACTGATTGTATTTTACTTTCTATTGGCATTACGCTGTTTTATATTTCCATTTATATCCCCCTGATGTTTTATTTTTGCCATTGCAGGTTCCACTTATAGATGTTTGATATAAATTTAACTGCCTACCAGCTTCTGATGCACTTCCCCACTCTCTAATGTAATTTCCTTCCAAATCCATTTGTATTACAGTTCTCGAATTAGGACACAAATACCCTGTTTTACCTAAAAAGTTTCTGGGATGGACTCTTCCATTATTTTGGTATGAATGTTTTTGATTCATAGAGTTGTCGCACCATTCTATATTGGTTTTCCTATTATCGCATCTGATACCATTTTTATGATTAACCATAGGGTAGTTATTTGGATTACAAATAAAATGAATTGCAAATTCCCTATGCACACCAAAACTTATTTGAATATTATTGCAAGAAATCATTGTCCTACAGTATCCTTTTTGAATATTCTGTTTTATAATTTTGGAAGGCATTCCCTTTTTTATTTTTCCTCTTTTACTAACCCAAGATTCCATTTCATTCCTTCGGATTCTTGAATAAGAAGAAATACTATATAAGCCATTTGTGTTCCTGAAATCAATCCATATCTCTCCTTCGAATGAATCCAGTTGTGTTGATTGAGCAATATTAAACCTACAATCAACCTCTATTAATTCTTCTGCTGATAGTTTAGCCCTTAACTCTGGCAACCTACTTAAATAAATCCTTAAATTTCTTTTATCTTTTGTTTCCATGATCTCTTGTGTAAAATCCGTCAGTCCAACAGTCACCAACCCACTTAGCTACTTCAACTCTTTTAAACCCGTAACCATAAACATATTCATCTATTTCATTAATTAAACCACACCCGATATATGTTTCTCTTTTATTCAACTCTAAGTACAAGTAGTCAAATTCATTTAATTTATCCCCCATACCTCTTAAAGCGAAAATCTCTCCGCCTTGCAAATCGGCGTTAAGCATCCATTCTTGTCCGAATATAAATGACTTAAATAACTTATCGACCCTTATTGTTTTTGTCTTAAATTCCCTTACATAATCAACCGTAGGATGTATTTCTTTATGATAGCCAAGTTTTAAAAAAGAACTTGATTGAGAATCATTATTTGAAACATTGAATACAACCTCTTTTCCATTCACATCACTTATACAAGCGCAAAAAGCATCTTGATTATCATATTTTAGTAAATTTATTTGCAACTGCCTAAATACCTCTGGTATTGCTTCTACCCAATAAACAAATTCAATTCCCATTTTATTGTACATTTCAGCTTCCTGCCCTGTATTTGCGCCTAAATGTAAAATCCCTTTTGGCTTAAACCTATACTTTTCCATCAAATAATCTAATGGCATTAACATATTACAATTTCATTTTTTTATTCCAAAATAATATCCACTTTCCCATTTTTTTAATTTACCCTTCACTTCTGATTTATCACAACTGTTTAAAGAATCAGTTAACCACTTTGCTTCATCATAATCATTTACACTTATTGTTTTAATAGAAGATACACCAAATGGAATATCTACATCAAAGAATATTTGGCCACCCTTCATCGTTCCTCTTTCTACCAATTGAGCGTTCATTTACAATTTAATTTTTTCAGTTTTCCTAAACCACCACATACCCCAACCATGCGCCGTATCTTCAATGTGTAATAAATCTTCGGGGATAACTTCACGTATTGCTTTACCAACTCCATCTTTATATGCTGCATCATGTCCGGCTAAAATACCACCATCTTTTATTTTATGAATCCAACATCTTAGTTCAGCTTTTGTACTTTCGTATGTATGCGAACTATCTAAGTACACGAGATCAAATAATTCATCAGGATAACAACATGAAGCATTAAGGGAATCCTTTGGAACGAAAGTAATATTTGGCAAACCGGACTGAATGATATTGTTCATTATCTCTTTCATTTGAACTTCTTTTCCATAGTCTAAATTGTCTATCATATCCATTTGATAAGTCTTCCCAAGATCAGTAAGTTTAGAAGCAAGAAACAAAGCACTCTTTCCATTTGATACGCCTACTTCTGCAATTCTACAATTATCAGGGAGTTCATTTGCAAACCTTTCGTATTGTTCCTCAAAATCAAACATATCGCTTCCCTTATCAATACTATACCAATATTCTGTATTTGCCATAATTTAATATTTTTCTTTAATCCATCCATGAGGATAGAGCGTTGATGTATCTAAATGCGAGTTCCCTTCGCCAAAAAACTTTTCAGGGCATATTACAACCTTATTTGGATTAGGAGCTAAAATAGCAGCCAAAACGCTAAATGTGCTATTACTCGTTACAATATGTTCGCATTGCATTATATCATTAAAATCACTTTCGGGAGAATTGTTTTCGGAAAATACAAAATAGTTAATACCATTTAATTTTTTAGTAAATTCCTTGCACCAATCAATATCATCAGAGTAATAGGCATGAAGAGTATTTACATCCATTCTGCTATTTAACCTAACCATTGATAATGATAAATAATTTTCGGTTACTACAGGGTGTTTTAATTGTAATTGCAAGAAATCTGTTCTTCTAACGTGATAAGCAATCTTATTCGGAATAAATGTTGTTGGCAATTTAAACGCCTCTCTTATTTCATCATGGTATCCTTTTAGATATTTGTAACTTTGGAAAAAGCCTGTACTTCCATCTTTTGTTCCTATAATAATATTTTTACATCTCCATTCCTCTTTAAAAGGTAATTCTGTATAAGAATGTTTGCCATCATTTACATAAACTGTTTCAAGATTTGGATTCCAATTAGGATTAGATAAGTGAGTAAAGTAATTAGGCCATATATCAGATGCAAGCGTATTGTCAGGACAATGGTATTCTAATCCATGTTTTAAAGCATAACAATAAGCAGCCATTTGTATAAAGCCATTATTGCCTAAGCGACCTTTGATAATACATGATACCATAGTATATAAACTCATTCAGGAAACTTAGGGTTGCAAGAACAATCAAACTATGAGTAGAGAAAGTAACCTAAGTTCCCTGAAAAAGATATTTTTAAAAACCTGATTTAAAATTGGAACTCATAATTTATTCTTGCGATATAAAAGTAAATACTTATTCTGATAATTGCAAAATTAATTTCTTAATTTCTTCTGCCTTTTTAATATTCTCTCGTGCGTTAGATAGCCATGCAGAACCCGAATGAACATTATGGATATACTCCATGTTAGGAACAACATAAAAATAGCCGCCATTCTTTAGCCACAAATAATTCATCCACAAAGTATCTACCTCCTTAACTGTTGGATTGTATTCATAAACTTCTAAGTATTTTTTTCTATTAACAACCATGTTGCAGGTGTTTAGAAGCTGCTCAAACATCGGCTCGTTCATAAGCCTTTTCATTTTCCCTGAATGTATCATCTTGCCTGCAAAATTTCTATAATCGAACTCTGTTTTAGCAAAAGATGGCATTAAGAAATGTTTATCATAATTATTAACCTCAATAGTTTTTAAAGCATCTATATAATCATTACCAAAAACGTTGTCCGAATCCGCAATTAAAACAAAACTTTCTTTGCAAAGTCTTATAGCAAGTTCTTTATTTCGGCTCATGTTCAAGTTTTCTTTATTGACATAAACTTTTACTTTAGGATTATCTTTAAAAAATGCTTTAAGTATTTCTGCCGACCCATCTGTACTTGCATCGTCAACAATTATAAATTCACTCACGAAATCGTTATCTATAATTTGAGCAAAACAGTCTATTGTCATTTGACACCTATTCATTGTCGTTATAGCCATTGAGATACTCATAATAAATGTTTTGTTCTTTCATTAAATCTTGTTTCGAGTACATTTCGCCAATCCATTACTTTATTTTCAATATCTGAATAAGAAACTATCTGCGAAGTCAATGAAGGGAAAGAGCAATAGCATTTACCATCTGGCATTATCTTTTTTTGTATCAAAACATCTAATGGTATAAATGTTTCCATTTCTTTTATGGCTTCCAAAATCTTCTCCATCCCTTTTCTTGAATAAATAACCGACTGTAATCCGAAAGCATCATACAATTGCAACAGGTTAGGACTGTATTTATAAATAATCGTTTGAAATAAATTGCAGCCAAGAAAACAGCAATCATAATCCAATGGTAATTGTTCCAATACTTTTTCGACCTGTTCATTAAAATCATTTCTTAAAAAAGAAACATCATCTTCAAATACAAGTATATTTTCGTAGGTGTTTTTTTGATTGAAATATTTATCAAATGCAAATGAATTATTTAAACATTCAGTAAATAAATTTTCTACAGTTTTTAATAGACCTAACGCACCATTATCATTTTTAATTGCGGTATAATCTCTAAAATGTTTTATATCTAATTCATACAATTTATAAATCAGCGGAACTAATCTATCCTTATGTCTTTCTTTTAAACTTAAAATAAATATATTGTTAATTTTAATACCCATTATATAAATAGTTTATTTAAATTATCAACGTTAGGTGTTTGTCCGATAGAATGACGCAGACAATTATTTCCGTATAACCTTTCTGTCATAGTTAAAAGTTTATTGCATCTGTGCCACTGGCATCTTTGTTGTTTTATTTTCAATGTTTCTTCGTTAATCGGTTTAAATTTAATATAAATAGGAGCATAGACAATTTCTATATAAGCATGATCTTTTACAGTAGAATTACCTCTCTTTTTTAGTTTATAATAATCTTTGTGATATTGATTATAATATTCTATCCTGCCTTTAACTGTTAGCCCTTCTATCTTTCTCATATTGTGTCATTAGTTCCTATATTATGTATTAGTGTATTCTTTTACGTTAGTATTCAATATTTTCGTTCCAGCAAATTATTTTTACGTTTTAGATACTCTTTTCTGGATGAACTCATTTTTAATTTAGTCGCCTCGGATCTTGTTTTACCTGTCCATGCACCATATCTTCCCATTTGGGATAAACTCATTTTTTTCTTTGTTTCATCTGAATGTTTCCTGCCTATCATAACCGTATTTCCCTTTTTTATTTCACTCATTTTCTTTCTGTATTCATCGGATACAGGTGGAAGTTTTCTACCTCGGTTCGCATCTCCTATCTTTCTTTTTACTTCATCGGTTCTTGGTATTCCTTTGAATATAGATATATGCCCCTTTATTTTTATACCAACTTTATCCCGGCTTTCTTGTGCCCAAATTGGCCTATTACCACCACTACGAAGATTAAGTCCATTAACAGTATTAAATGTATTAAATTTATTTATGTAATATATTTCCAATTCATTAAGTTGTTCTATATCGCATTTGTGAATTATTTCAAATGAATGCGTTTCCCATCCATACTTAATTAATGATCTATATAATTTAATTTGCAGTTTACAATGAACTCCTTTATATACACTTTTCCTTGCATTACAATCTTTTGATTGTCCAATGTAAATATTGCCTACAGGATTTGTTATTTTATATATGCCGGAAACTTTATTCATTAATATTTAATTTTATCTGACCAACAAATCACCTGACCGACAAAAGGTAATTTATTAAACCAATTATTAAAATCATAAATATTCAACCCATCATTTTTTGCTAATTCGGCTAATTCGTAATTATTTAAAACTTTCCCATTTACCCATTTTGTAAATCCTAAAAATTCAACATCAAAAACATTAGCTATAGTTATATCCGGTGCAATAGTTATTTGTTTTGAACGATATGGGTTACCTGACCAAACACGGGGAGAAAACTTATCTCCTACCTTCCATCTGTTACCTGCTCGTATTGTATGGCTTTTAATATCCTCACTACTGCATAATAAAACAAAATCGTTTACAATACTTCTTACTTCTTTGCTAAGTAAATTCAAATCAACTATGCCGCTTTGCATCTTTTCGCCTATCCCGTTTAAAATCTTTTCAACAAAAAAAGTATCTTCTCCTTTACGTGGATGATAAGAAGGAAAATATCTTGAAAACGTAATTACCCTACTCATAGTTTATATTATTTTAAGTTCTTTTGCTTTTTTTATTGCTGAATCTTTAAGAGTAAACTTCATTATGTTTATTTCTAAACAAGGAAGCCAGTCTAAGCAATTAAATATTTTTCTTTTCCCTAAACTGTCAATAAAATTATGGCTTAAATCTTCATAGTCATTATCTTCATCACTTAAACTTCTTACTATTGAGCCGTCTCTTAAATCATGTACCTCTTTTATAAATAAATCTTCATTAGCCATTCTTTTAATAACTTCTTTTTGCTTCTTACCTAATCTTTTTAAATCCGGTTTCATAATTTAAATTTCTACCATTGAATAACTCAATAACCTTTTTAATTCTAATTAACTCCTTTAATCGTTATAGTTAAATAGTACTTGTTGCTTTTAAAATGCTTCACAAGATTCAGAACATCCGTTTAATTTTTCTGTTTCAGCGAATAAGTCTAATTGTTGTTCTTCAAGTTTAGCCAGTTTGAAAATATCTTTTGGTGAAAGATTACCACGATAAAAATTAAATGGCGGTTTTAATTCTGTATTACGTGGATTAAGATGCCCATACTTATCCGTTTGTTCTTGCCACCAATCAAATGATGTAGGCGTATTTTTTGCTATTCTTGTAAGTCTCTTAATATCTTTTTTCCAACAGCAATCACAATTTCCTAAATCAGCATTTATATTCAAATCAAATACCTGCGCTTTCCACCAATCATTAATCATTTTTTTACTCATTGGATTTAAACTTACTAACGGATAAAATAACTTTTCTTCCCTAAAGTTTGCACTTATTCTATCAATTTCATCACCCCTAACCCCAATAGCAATTTCATAATCTTTCCATCCAATACTTTTTGCATATCTTCTTATCGCAAACCCTTTTAATTGGTCAGAGCAAAAAGGGGCATTAGTTGTTGGTATTCCTAATTTACTAATCATTAATTCAAAAGGTTCTCCTTTTCTACTTGCCGTTTTAAAATCTACAATTTTAAAAGTTACACCCCATCCTTTTTTAGTATATGGGACGGATTCAATCCAAACAATTTTTATATCCCATTCAATAGAACATCTTTCTACAAATTCCAAAGTTCCTTCTTGTTCTTTCCCAGTATTAGCAAACACAACTATAATTTCATATTCATTTCTTAATTCCCAGCAATTTAACAACCACCAAAGCATATAAGCACTGGTTCTTCCACCACTAAAACTTATTAATAATTTTTTCTTCTCTCCCATTTATCAAATAATTTCAAATGAGTAACTAAGTAACCTTTCTAATTCTTTTTCAGAAAATAAAACTGTAGTACCCTCTTTAGTTAAAGACTTAGTTATTAGATACTCGTAGTTTATTTCTGTTTTTGTTTTCAAAGTTTTCGAGTACTCCATTACGTTATCGTCTGATTTAATTAATATTACCTTTGGAGGAACAAACGACATATTAGTACTTTAATGTCAGAACTTTTACAACATTCATTTGTGCATCAAGTATTGAAGCATACGCATGAGGTAATAATAAATCTTTCATTGATGACCTTTCGCTTTGTGCATCATCATTAAAAAGTAAATCGGCAAGGTCGGCACATAATTGTTTTGCCTTACTTACCTTATCATCATTTGAAGGATTAAAATTTAACCCTACCAATTTTTGACCAAATGTTAATTGTGGAGTTCTAAATGTTGGGTCACTTTGGTCTCTTTGTGGTTCTGTAAAATCTTGATTTTGTTCTTTCATTTTTTTTATTTTTTAATTGTTAAGAATAATTTTTTAATATCTTATATAAGAGGGAATATACATTAGCCTTTTTTATGTTCAAACCTTGCTTGTCTTGCCTTTTTAACTGCTGTTATAAATTTTTCTCCCACACATGGTAAATAACTTTGGTCAATTTCTTTTGTCATAATATTTACATAATCCGGTTCTGCAAACATTCTATTTTCTTCAACCGCCTGATCTGCATTTGGTAATCCTAAATAATATGTTACTCCTTCATCGTCATCATGCCTGACTAAATAAACGTATGCGATAAAATCGGGAACACCTTCTGCTAACCAAACACACTTATAGGACTCAAAACATAAATCTCTACATTTTTCAATTTCTTCTTGTGTAAATTTTGGCTTTACTTCCACAAACATACCTCCATTAAATGTTGGTAAATAGAAATCAGGTAGATAACAAGTTCCGTCACTCAAAATGAATCCTTCGTCCTCGTAACGCCATTCAATACCCAATTTATCTAAAAATACTGCCCAACGAGCCTCTAATCTGCTCCTGAATTTATAGCCTTTATATATCGTCTGTATTATTTTCAAAAGTCAATTGGTTTATACGCCCTTGTATCTTTATTAAAATCGTAACTGCAAAATCCTAATTTTCCCAACCAACTCCATTTTACTTTTTGAAAATAAATATCAACTTTATTTGTTTCAAAATCCCTGTAAACACTTATCCCGTTATGTGTTCTATTAAAGAAATGTGCGCTACCCGAAATATCGTATAAGTTTGGTATGACATACTTTTTTGTTTGCAAATCCTTTTTAAGTTTTGTTGGGTGAGCCACAAGAAATCCATGA
>Ga0208356_1000342_pt1 | contig 13091 bp, 10 predicted proteins | sample NGESurshal072012_4_FD_184467 | JGI IMG/M metagenome (GOLD analysis project Ga0208356, IMG submission 184467) | Arctic peat soil microbial communities from Barrow, Alaska - NGEE Surface sample 53-1 shallow-072012 (SPAdes) | ecosystem: Environmental > Terrestrial > Soil > Wetlands > Peat ... | reverse complement strand
GCTGCACGGGATATCGGCCGATCATCGACGCCGCTCTTCGCCAGTGGACCTATCCAACACCTGCCCGCTGGAGCCGCGAGGAATCTCAATCCGCGGCGCGTGTGGCGGCGCTTCGGGGCCTCGAGCGCGATGCCGGTGCCGCCGTGTCGCTCAAATATCCGGGCTATCATGCGCCGCGCAGCGTCGAGGAGCTCGCCGCTGCACTCGAAGTTCGGCCCGACTCGGTGCTGCTCGCGGGGGGCACCGACATTGGCCTTGATGTCACGAAGCAGCTGCGCGAGCTGCCCGCCGTGGTCTATCTCGGCGACGTGGCAGAGCTCAGACGTATCGAGGAGCGCGCACACGAGTTGTGGATCGGCGCCGCGGTCACCTTCACCGACGCGTGGCCGGCGCTGCTCGGCCCGTATCCCCAGCTCGAAGAACAGGCGGCGCGCTTCGCATCCCCGCCGATCCGCAACTCCGCCACCCTGTGCGGCAATCTCGCGAACGGCTCGCCGATCGGCGATTCGATCCCGGCCTTGATCGCGCTGGGAGCGCAGATCGAACTGCGCCGCGGTGCGCAGCTGCGCCGCGTGCCGCTCGAGGATTTCTACCTCTCTTACCGCAAGACGGATCTGGCGGCGGGCGAGTTCGTCACGGGGGTGGCGATTCCGCGGGCCACCGCCGGACGGTTGCTGGCGAGCTACAAGCTCTCGAAACGCATCGACCAGGATATCTCCGCGGTCAGCGCGACCTTTTGCGTGAGCGTCGAGGGCGACCGCGTGCAGAGCGTCCGTCTCGCCTATGGCGGCTTGGCCGGCATCGCCTGCCGCGCACCTCATGCCGAGCGTGCCCTCGCCGGCTCAGGCTGGACTCCGCAGGGGATCGAGGCCGCCGTCGCCGCGCTCGCGACCGATTTCAAACCCTTGTCGGATCTGCGTGCCACGGGCGCCTATCGTCTGCGCGCCGCCGGCAATCTGTTGCGCCGCTTTTTTCGGCAACAGCAGCCGACGGACCGACACACGCGTACCGCCGATGCATTGCGGGACGTGGACTAGCGCATGCCATCCGGTACCTCGCAGACCCACGACAGCGCGCCGCTGCACGTCAGCGGCACCGCTCAGTACTGCGACGACATTGCGTTGCCGGCGAATACTCTGCATGCCGCCTTTGGACTGAGTCCCATCGCGCACGGGCGCATTCGCTCGCTCGATGTGTCCGCGGTGCTCGCCTCGCCCGGGGTGGCGTCGATCGCGCTGCCGGCGGATATTCCCGGTGAGAATAACTACGGCGGCGCGGTCCACGATGACCCGATTTTCGCCGAACAGGAGGTGCAGTACGCCGGGCAGCCGCTATTCGCCGTCGCCGCCGACTCGATGCGCGCCGCGCGCAAGGCGGCCCGCTGCATGAAGCTCGACGTGACGCCGCTCCCCGCGCTGCTCGATATCCGCGCCGCTCTCGCCGCCGGGAGCTATGTGCTGCCGAGTCAGACCATGCGGCGCGGCGATGCGCGCGCGCAGCTGGGCCTCGCTGCGCATCGTCTGCGTGCATCCATCGTCATCGGCGGCCAGGATCATTTCTACCTCGAAGGGCAGATCGCGGCGGCCATCCCGCAGGAAGACGGCGGCATGCTGGTGCACAGCTCCACCCAGCACCCCACAGAGGTGCAAAGCGTCGTGGCGCACGCCCTGGCCGCTCGCACCAATCGCATCGTGGTGCAATGCCGGCGCATGGGCGGCGGCTTCGGCGGCAAGGAAAGCCAGGCCGCCCTGATTGCCGCCGCAGCCGCGATCCTGGCGCACAAGACCGGGCGCCCGGTGAAGCTGCGTCTCGACCGCGACGTCGACATGCTGATGACCGGCAAACGGCATGACTTCATCGCAGACTACGAGGTGGGCTTCGATGAGCAGGGGCGATTGCGGGCCTTGTCGCTGATGCTGGCCTCGCGCTGCGGCTATTCGGCGGATCTGTCCGGCCCGGTCAATGATCGCGCCATGTTTCACATCGACAACGCCTACTACCTGGAACACGTCGAAATCACCTCGCATCGCTGCAAGACCCACACCGTGTCGAACACCGCGTTCCGCGGCTTCGGCGCACCGCAGGCCATGATGGTGATCGAGGGCGTGCTCGACAGCGTCGCGCGGGTGCTCGGCCGCGATCCGCTCGATGTCCGGCGCATCAATCTGTACGGCACCCAGGACCGTAACGTCACGCATTACGGCCAAGTCGTCGAGGGCAACGTGCTGCCGGCGATTCTCGATCGGCTGGAGCGCAGCAGCGACTATCGCCGCCGCCGTGCCGACGTGAACCGCTGGAACGCCGCCGAACCCTTCATCAAGCGCGGCCTTGCATTGACGCCGGTGAAATTCGGCATTGCCTTTACCTCGACGATCTTCAACCAGGCGGGCGCGCTGCTGCAGGTGTATACGGACGGCACGGTGCTGCTGAATCACGGCGGCACCGAGATGGGTCAGGGCCTGTATATCAAGGTGGCGCAAGTCGTCGCCGCCGAGTTGGGTCTACCTTTATCGGCGATTCGCCTCTCGGCCACCGACACCAGCAAGGTCCCCAATACCTCCGCCACGGCCGCCTCTTCGGGCTCCGACCTCAATGGCAAGGCGGCGCAAGCGGCGGCGGCCGCGATTCGGCAGCGGCTCGCCGACTTGGCCGGTGCTCTGCATGGCGTCGCAGCGGAGGACGTGCGCTTTGCAGACGGCTACGTGCACGCGGGCGCACGGCGCGTCCCGTTTGCCGACCTGGCGCGCGCCGCCCACGAGGCGCGCGTGCCGCTCTCGGCCACGGGCTTTTATCGCACGCCGAAGATACATTGGAACAAACAGACCCAGGTGGGCCGACCCTTCTATTATTTCGCGTTCGGCGCTGCGGTCGCCGAAGTGGCGGTGGATACGCTCACCGGCGAAACGCAGCTGTTGCGCGTCGACATCTTGCACGACGTGGGAACGTCGCTCAATCCCGCCATCGATCTGGGCCAAATCGAAGGCGGTTTTCTGCAGGGCGTGGGCTGGCTCACCAGCGAGGAGCTGTATTGGAACAGCACCGGGGAACTGTGCACTCACGCACCGTCCACCTACAAAATTCCCACGGCGCGCGACTGGCCCGCGGCCGCTCGCGTGGAGCTCTTGCAGGCGGCGCCCAATCCCGAGGATGTCATCTATCGATCGAAGGCCGTCGGCGAGCCTCCTCTGATGCTGGCGCTGTCGGTGTTTCATGCCATCCGGGATGCCTGTGCCGCCTGCGGGCCGGCCGGCTGCCTGCCGGATCTGCCGGCGCCCGCGACGCCCGAAGCGGTGTTGCGCACGATCGACGCGCTGAATCCGTCGCGGGCCGCATGAACGCGCCGCACGAAAAGTCCGGCGGCCACGCGGCTACCCCTACCGGCGGCGCATGGCTCAACCCCCTCGCCGGTCATTGGATCGACGGCGCTTGCGCGCACCTGACCCAGCATGCGGCGCTGGTGCGCGTCACGGTGGTGGCGCTGCGCGGCTCCGCGCCGCGCGAGCCCGGTGCGAGCATGCTCATCGACGGCTCCGGCATGCTGGGCACGATTGGCGGCGGTCGGCTGGAATGGCATGCCGCACGCGCCGCACGTCAATTGCTGTGCGCGAACGATTCGCCCGCCGTGCAGATCGACGATGTGATCTTGGGCCCGGAGCTGGGTCAATGCTGCGGCGGCCGCGTCCAGCTCTGGCTCGAACGCCTGACTCGCCAGGATCTTCCCTGGCTGCAGGCGGCATCGCAGAGCGCGCGCAATGGCGGCGCCAATGCCGTCGAGACCCGATTTGCGGCAGGGATCGTCACGCACAGCCTGCGTTCGTTGGCAGACGCTGCCCCGGTGACGCTGCGGCGCGATGCGGCCGGGGAGACCCTGGTCGAAACGCTTGGCCCGCGGCGTTCGCCGCTGTGGGTTTTCGGCGCCGGCCATGTGGGTCAGGCATTGGTGCGTCTGCTCGCAGAGCTTGCGCTGTTCGACATTCGCTGGATCGATCCGCGGCCCGAACTCCTCCCTGCCGGGTTGCCCGACGGCGTCACCACCCAGGCGTGCGCGGCACCGGTCGATCTGGTCGGCGCGGCGGCGGCGGCTACCCGCTACGTGGTGCTGACGCACGATCACGCGCTCGACTATGAATTATGCCGCTCGATATTAAAGCGCGGCGACGCTGCCTGGGTGGGTCTGATCGGATCGGCGAGCAAGGCGGCGCGTTTCCGTGCGCGGCTGCGGCGCGACGGCATTGACCCCACGGGCCTGATCTGCCCGATTGGCGTCTCGGGGATAGTGAGCAAGTTGCCCGCGGCCATCGCCATCGCCGTCGCCGCGCAGCTGTTGCAACTAGGCGCCCCCGCTCCGGTCGCCGACGCCGCTCCGGCGGTCGAGGCCGGCGCCGCCGCTCCGCATGCCTGCGACGGCGCCTGCGAGATCTGCGGGCAGCGCCGCGACGACCCATGAACGAGCATGCGCCGCGACCGGCACCGCGCTTGGTTCTGCGCGGCATCACCAAGCGCTACCCCACCGTGCTCGCCAACGATGGTATCGACCTGCACGTCGATGGCGGTGAAATTCATGCGGTGATCGGCGAGAACGGCGCCGGCAAGAGTACCTTGATGAAAATCATCTACGGCGTCACCCGCCCGGACGCGGGCAGCATCGAATGGGAAGGCCGCCCCACCGTCATCGATAATCCCGCGGCGGCGCGCCGCCTAGGGATCGGGATGGTGTTCCAGCACTTTGCGCTGTTCGAAACCCTGAGCGTCGCGGAAAACATCGCCCTGGCGTTGGACGAACGCATGACGCCTGCGGCATTGGCGCCGCGCATCCGCGCGGTGGCGGAGCGGTACGGACTCCCCGTCGATCCCGGGCGGCTGGTCCACAGCATGTCGGTGGGCGAGCGCCAACGCGTGGAGATCGTCCGCTGTCTCCTGCAGTCGCCCAAACTTCTCATCATGGATCAGCCCACCTCCGTGCTCACGCCGCAGGCGGTGCAGCAGCTCTTCACGACGCTGCGCCGGCTGGCGGCCGAGGGCATGAGCATCCTTTATATCAGTCACAAGCTCGAGGAGATTCGCACCCTGTGCGACTCCGCCACGGTGCTGCGCGCCGGGAAAGTCAGCGGCACGGCGCGGCCGCGCGAAGAATCGGCGGCGAGTCTCGCGCGGCTGATGGTGGGCGATGACCTGCACGATGCGCCCCTCACGGCGCGCGAACCTGGCGAGGTTCGCCTCGAGCTCAAGGGCTTTTCCATGGCCTCGCGCGACCCCTTCGGCACCGCGCTTCGTGAGATCAACTTCGCGGTGCGCGGCGGCGAAATCGTCGGCATCGCCGGCGTGTCGGGCAATGGTCAGAAAGAACTGCTCGCGGCGCTCTCGGGGGAGACCATCGGCGCCCACGACGGCGCGATCAGCCTATGCGGGGTGCATGTCGATGACATGGGTGCGGCGGCTCGCCGCGCCTTGGGGTTGGGATTCGTACCGGAAGAGCGTTTGGGGCGCGGCGCGGTGCCGGCAATGACTCTCGCTGACAATGCGCTGCTCACCGGGTCGCGCGCGGGGATGGTGCAGCACGGCCTCATCAGGCATCGTGCGGCGCGCCTGTTCGCCCGCGCGACCATCACGGAATTCAAGGTCAAGGGCGCCGGCGAATTATCCGTCGCCGAGCGGCTTTCCGGCGGCAATCTGCAGAAGTTCATCGTCGGCCGCGAGATTCGGCTCGCCCCCAGGGTCTTGCTGGCCGCTCAGCCCACCTGGGGCGTCGACGTCGGCGCCGCACTGTTGATTCATCAAGCGCTGATTGGCCTGCGCGATGCGGGCGCGGCGGTACTGGTGATTTCCGAGGAACTCGACGAGCTGTTCGCCATCTGCGATCGAATCGCCGTGCTGACCGCGGGGCGCCTGTCCGCCGTGCAGCCGCGCGCCGGCCTTAACGTCGAAGCGGTCGGACTTAAGATGGCGGGCGCCGCGCCGAATGCGGCCGCAAAGCCCTCGCCTGCGGAGGCGCTGCGTGCTTGAATTTCCCTGGCGTCTCGAGAAGCGTGCTGCCGCCTCCGGGTGGATGCGCGTCGCCGCGCCGCTGATCGCCGCGGCGGCCATGCTCGCGACCGGCTTCATGATCTTTGCCCTGCTCGGCAAGCAACCTTGGAACGCCCTCGACGTGTTCTTCGTGCAGCCGCTCAACTCGCTCTACGGATGGGGAGAACTGCTGCTCAAGGCCACGCCGCTCGCGCTCTGTGCCTTGGGACTCGCGTTGGGATTCAGCGCGAACGTTTGGAACATCGGCGCGGAAGGCCAGCTCATCCTCGGCGCCATCTGCGGCGGCGGTGTCGCCTTGTTCGGCAGCACCGCGCTTGGGCCGTGGGCCTTGCCCGTGATCTTGCTGGCAGGGATCGTCGGCGGTGCCGCCTGGGCCGCCATTCCCGCCGTGCTGCGCACGCGCTTCAATACCAGCGAGATTCTCGTGAGCCTGATGCTGGTGTACATCGCCCAGTTGCTGCTCGGCTTTCTGTTGCATGGCGCCTGGCGCGATCCGGAAGGATTCAACTTCCCGCAGTCGAAGGCGTTCGACGAGCGGCTGATTTTGCCGGTGCTGATCGAGGGCCAACGTGCCACGATCGCGTTTCTCTTCATGCTCGGGCTCGCCGCCCTGTCCTGGCTGTTCTCGAGTCACCTGTTTGCGGGCTACCGTATGCGCGTGTCGGGACAGGCGCCTGCCGCCGCAGCCTATGCGGGCTTTGGCGAGAGCCGCAATATCTGGGTCGCGCTCCTGATCGGTGGCGGCGCGGCGGGTCTCGCCGGCGTGTGCGAGGTCGTGGGTCCGATCGGCCGGCTACAGGCCGACATCTCCCCGGGGTACGGCTTCGCCGCCATTATCGTCGCCTTCGTCGGCCGGCTGCATCCGTTGGGGATCGTGCTCGCGGCTCTGCTCATGTCGCTGCTGTATCTCGGCGGCGAATCGGTGCAGCTCGGGCTGCAGTTGCCGGCGGCGGTCACGGGCTTGTTCCAGGGACTGCTGCTGTTTTATTTGCTGGCGGCGGATCTGTTCGTCGGTTTCCGCTTGCGCCGCCGAGCCCCAAGGAGTCAGCCCCACGCATGAACGCCGACTTGAGTATCGCCATCGTCACCGGCACCGTCGTCGCGGCGACGCCCCTCATTTATGCGTCGCTGGGCGAGCTCGTGGCGGAGCGTGCCGGCGTCTTGAACTTGGGGGTCGAGGGCATGATGCTCGTCGGTGCGCTCGCCGCGTTCGCGGTCGGCGTCGGCACGGGCAGCCTCATCGCAGGCTTCGCGGCAGCGGTGTGCGCATCGATGTTGCTGGCGCTGCTGTTCGCCTTCCTCACCTTGAGCCTGCAGACCAACCAGGTGGCGACGGGACTCGCGCTCACGCTGTTCGGGCTTGGCCTCTCCGCCTTCGCCGGTCGCCGCTTCGCCGGCCTGCCGATCGAGGGCCTGCATTCGCTGCCGATTCCCTGGCTCAAGGACCTGCCGCTCTTGGGGCCCCTGCTGTTTCGTTTCGATGCCGCCGTCTATGGCTCGATCCTGTTGTACTTCGTGGTCGACCGCGTGCTGACGCGCACCCATGCCGGCTTGCAGCTGCGCGCCGTCGGCGAGTCGCCGTCCATCGCCCATGCGCTCGGCCAGCCGGTGCTGCGCACGCGCTATCTCGCGGTGCTGTTCGGCGGCGCAATGAGCGGGATTGCCGGCGCCTACCTCTCCACCGCCCTCACCCCCATGTGGGTGCAGGGCATGAGCGCCGGACGCGGCTGGATCGCGCTCGCGCTCGTGGTATTCGCCACCTGGAAACCGCTGCGAGTGCTGCTCGGCGCCTACCTGTTCGGCGGCGTGACCATCCTGCAATTGCACGCGCAGGGGTTGGGACTGCGCGTGCCGAGCGAAATCCTTTCCATGCTGCCCTATGCCGCGACCATCCTCGTGCTGGTCATCATCTGCCGCGACCCCAAGACCATCCTGCTGAATCAGCCGGCCTCCTTGGGAAAGACCTTCTACCCCGATGCGTGAGCCGCCGCCATCATGAGCGCCTACGTATTCGACTGGCTGAGCCTGCTGGGCCGCTGGGTCCACCTCATCACCGGCATTGCCTGGATCGGCGCCTCGTTCTATTTCGTGTGGCTCGATAATCACCTGCTGCCACCCACGGATGAGACGCTCGCGCGCAAGGGCGTCGGCGGGGAGCTCTGGGCGGTGCACGGCGGCGGTTTCTACAACGCCCAGAAATACCGCGTGGCACCGCAGACGCTGCCGCATCCCTTGCATTGGTTCTATTGGGAAGCGTATTCGACTTGGGTCTCGGGCTTTTTTCTGCTTGCGCTCCTGTACTATGCGAAGGCGCCCGTCTATCTCATCGACGCGCGCATCGCCGCGCTCAGCCCCCTTACAGCCATTGCCTCGAGCCTCGCCTTCCTCATCGGCGGCTGGGTGGTGTACGACGCGCTCTGCCGAAGTCCCCTCGCCCGCCGCGGCGCGTGGCTCGGCGCGGTCATGGCGCTGCTGCTCGGCGCCGCCGCCTTCGCCATGTGCCACCTGTTCAGCGGCCGCGGCGCCTTCATTCAATTCGGGGCCATGCTCGGCACCCTGATGGCGGCGAACGTGTTCTTCGTCATCATACCCGGCCAGCGCGAAATGGTGCGCGCCAAGCAAGAAGGACGCGAGCCTGACGCGCAAGCTGGGTTGCGCGGCAAGCAGCGCTCGGTGCACAACACCTACTTCACGCTGCCCGTGCTCTTCACCATGATCAGCAACCACTACGCTTTGACCTTCGGTGCGCGGCGCAACTGGCTGGTGCTGATCGCAATCTCCGCAGCGGGCCTCCTGATCCGGGTGTACTTCGTCGCGCGCCACAAGCGCCACGAACGGGGCGGCAGGACACCCCTTTGGCCGGTCGTGCTCGGTCTCATGATCCTCGCCGCCGCTGCGGCGGCCCTCGCGCCCCAAGCGCTGCCGTGGCTCGCGACAGCAGATTCTTCGGCCGGGCAGTTCGCCGCGATTCAAGGGATCGTGGCGGTGCGCTGCGTTCCGTGCCACGCCGCCGCGCCGACCCAGCCGGGATTCGCCGCGGCGCCGCAGGGCCTGCGGCTCGACACGCCGGAGGCGATCGTGACGCACGCCGCCGCCATGGGCGCGCAGGTGCAAGCCGGGGCCATGCCCATCGGCAACCTCACCCGTATGACCGACGCAGAACGCACCCAACTCCTCGACTGGATTCGCCATGGCGCACTTCACTGACGCTGCCGGTCCGGCCGCGCACCGCGGCCAGCTTTTGAGCTTCGTGTCGGACCCGGGCGACAGCGAGGACCCCGCGAGCTACCGCTTTTTTTCGGATGGCGTCCTCGTCGTCGAGGGCGGCCGGATCGCGGCGCTGGGTCCCGCCGACAGCATCCTTGCGACGCTGCCCGCCGGCATTCCGGTCATCGATCATGGTCGACACCTGATGCTGCCCGGTTTCATTGACACCCACATCCACTACCCCCAGTCGGACGTCATTGCCGCCGGCGGTAGACAGCTCCTCGATTGGCTCGAGAACTACACCTTCGTCGAAGAGCGGCGCTTCGCCGATCCAGAGCATGCGGCCGAGGTGGCGGAGTTCTTCCTCGATGAGCTCGCTCGCAACGGCACCACCACCGCCCTGGTCTTTTGCACGGTGCACGCGGTCTCGGTGGACGCCTTCTTCGCGGCCGCTGCCCGGCGCCGCCTGCGCATGATGGCGGGCAAAGTCCTGATGGATCGCAACGCACCGCTCGCGTTGTGCGATTCGCCGGCCCGCGCCGATGCCGAGTCGCGCGCGCTGCTCGAGCGCTGGCATGGCCGCGACCGGCTGCTCTACGCCATCACCCCGCGTTTCGCGCCCACCTCCTCCGAAGCGCAATTGCGGGTGGCGGGACAACTGGCGCGAGAGTTTCCGGACGCCTTCATTCACAGCCACCTCGCGGAGAACTACGACGAGATCCGCTGGGTGCGCGAGCTCTTCCCGGCATCGCGCAGCTACCTGGACGTCTATGATCGTTTCGGACTGCTGCGCGAGCGCGCGGTCTATGCCCACTGCATCTATCTCGACGCGGCGGACCGCCGGCGCCTGGCACAAAGCGGCGCGGCGGCGGCGTTCTGTCCGACGTCGAATCTGTATCTCGGCAGCGGACTGTTCGACATCGCCGCCGCCGACGCTGCCGGCATGCGCTTCTCGACGGCGACGGATGTGGGCGGCGGCACCAGCTTCAGCATGCTGCGCACTCTGGACGAAGCCCGCAAAGTGGCTCGCCTGCAAGGCCAGGACTTATCGCCGCTGCGTGCGCTGTTTCTCGCCACACTCGGCGCGGCGCGTTGCCTCAAGGTCGACGATCGCATCGGCCGCCTCGAAGTGGGAGCCGAAGCCGATTTCATCGTGCTCGATCTTGAGGCCACCGCCCTCATGGCGCGGCGCGGCGCCGCGGCGGCGACTTTGAGCGACGCGCTGCGAATTCTGATCACGCTGGGCGATGAGCGCGCGATCGCCGCCACCTACATTCTCGGCCGTCAGGTTCACGGAGACCCGCCCCTCGTCCAACCACTGTCCTCGCGGAGGCCCTTAGCATGAGCCTCCGCCTGCCGCCCGCCGCGCGCGAGCAGGAGACATGGCGCAGCAACAATCGCCGTGCCATGCTCAGGCTTTCGGGAGAGCTCCACTTGGCGTTCGGAGCGTGGCAGTGACCTATCCTCGCGACTTGCGCGGCTATGGCCCGAAGCCCCCGCATCCGCGCTGGCCGGACGGCGCTCGGATCGCGGTGCAGTTCGTGCTGAATCACGAGGAAGGCGCCGAGAATTGCGTGCTCGACGGCGATCCCAGTTCCGAGACCTTCCTGTCGGAGATCATCGGCGCGCCGGCGTTCCCGATGCGCCACATGAGCATGGAATCTTTGTTCGAGTACGGCTCGCGCGCCGGACTCTGGCGCGTACTGCGCGCCTTTGAGCGGCGCCGCTTGCCCTTCACCGTGTTCGGCGTCGCCCGGGCGCTCGAGCGCCACCCCGAGGCCGTGGCGGCCTACCGCGAGCTCGGCCACGAGATCGCAGCGCACGGCTTGCGCTGGATCAGCTACCAAACGGTGGACGAGGCCGTCGAACGCGAGCACTTAGCCGAAGCGGTCGCGATCTTGAAGACGCTGACCGGCAGCGCCCCCTTGGGTTGGTACACGGGTCGCGACAGCCCCAATACGCGGCGCCTCGTGATCGAGCACGGCGGCTTTCTTTACGATTCGGATTCCTACTCCGACGACTTACCTTACTGGATTCGCCTGGCGGGCGCGCGCTCGCCGCCGCACCTGGTCATACCCTATGCCCTCGACAGCAACGACATGCGCTTCGCCACAGCGCAGGGCTTTAATTCCGGCACGCAGTTCTTCGACTACCTGAAGGACTCCTTCGACACGTTGTATCGCGAAGGCGATCCTTCGGGACTCGACGCGCCGAAGATGCTGTCCGTCGGCCTGCATGCCCGGCTGTGTGGGCGGCCGGGTCGCATCGCCGCGTTGGAGCGGTTTCTTGACCATGTCGGCGGACACGAGCGCGTGTGGATCTGCCGGCGCATCGACATCGCCCGGCACTGGATCGCCGCGCATCCCGCGCCCGCGGCGGACGACCACCCCGCGCCATGATCGACCTGAAAACGCTGAACCAGATGTCCGCTCAGGAGTTCGTGGCCGCTCTCGCCTCGATCTTCGAACACTCGCCCTGGGTCGCGCAGCGAGTGGCAGAACTCCGGCCCTTCGACAGCGGCATCGCCCTGCACCGCTCCCTGTGCGAGGCGGTCATGCAGGCGGGAGAGGCGCAGCAGCTCGCCTTGATCCGCGCGCACCCGGAACTTGCGGGGCGCGCCGCGATCCGCGGCGATCTCACCGCGGCCTCCACCGGCGAGCAGCGGCGCGCAGGTCTCGCGAACTGCACACCGGAGCAGCTGCAGCGCCTGCGCTCACTGAACGGTGCCTACTCGAGCCGCTTTGGCTTCCCCTTCGTGCTGGCGGTCCGAGGGCATACGCCGGATACCGTGATCGCCGCCATGGAGCGGCGCGTGGTCCACGATCTTAAGCAGGAACTGGAAGAGGCGCTGCGCGAGATTTTCACCATCGCCCGCTTTCGTCTGGCGGATCTGGTGCAAGAGCCGGCGGCGCCGGCCACCCCATGATGATGAGGATACCCGCATGATCACCAAGCGCTGCTGTTTCGCGACAATTCTGCTCGCCGTCCTGGTCGCGGCCCACGCCGCAGCCGGCGAGCACAGGCGGCGCGTCATCATCGATCAGGACGCCTTCGGCCCAGCCGGCTCCAACTTGCAGGCCATCCTGATGCTGCTGCAGGCACCCGATGTCGAGGTGCTCGGCATCACCATCGTGAGCGGCGACGGCTGGCGCGACGAAGAGGTCGATCACACGCTGCGGCTGCTGGAAATCGCCGGCCGTACCGACGTGCCCGTGATCCCCGGTGCGGTGCTGCCCCTGGTGAACTCCGCGGCGCGCACCAAGGTCTGGGAAAGCGCATACGGCAAACTCTTCTACAAGGGCGCTTGGACGGAGCAGTGGCCCGACCAAGGCGTCGCGCGGCGCGCACCGCATCCGATGAACCCATACCTCGTCCCGCCGTCGCCCGCGGGGGCGCCGCACATCAAGGCCGCGGACGACGTCGCCGCCAACTTTCTGGTGCGCGAAGTGCGGCGCTATCCCGGAGAAGTGACCCTCATCGCGGCGGGACCGTTGACCAATGTCGCCCTCGCCGCGCGGCTCGACCCGAAGTTCAGCAGCCGGGTTCTGCAGCTGGTCGTCATGGGCGGCAGTTTCAATCCAACCGCCGCGCAAAACGCCTTTGCCGCGGAGTACGTGAACTCGCCGCGGCGCGAGTTCAATATGCGCTTTGACCCCGAGGCGGCCTCCCTCGTGCTGCACGAACCCTGGGCCAAGATCACCGAGGTGCCGATCGATCCCACGACCAAGACCTATTTTACTGCCGAGATGCGCGCGCACATCGCGCACGGCCAGGCCCCTTTTGCCGCCTACATCGGCGAGTTCGGCCAAAGCTATCCCATGTGGGATGAGCTCGCAGTGGCCGTGTGGCTCGACCCGTCG
>Ga0208356_1000336_pt1 | contig 13216 bp, 11 predicted proteins | sample NGESurshal072012_4_FD_184467 | JGI IMG/M metagenome (GOLD analysis project Ga0208356, IMG submission 184467) | Arctic peat soil microbial communities from Barrow, Alaska - NGEE Surface sample 53-1 shallow-072012 (SPAdes) | ecosystem: Environmental > Terrestrial > Soil > Wetlands > Peat ... | reverse complement strand
GGACGAGCGGGTGCCCGCGCACGTGGCGTCCGCCTTCTACTGCGTGCCGAGGTACCTGGCCGAGCCGGACTACCTCAGCGACGTCGTCGCGTTCGACCGGCCCCTGCTCGGGGATATCGCCGGGCTGCGCGGCGCCCACCTGCAGTGCCACATCGGGACCGACACGATCTCCCTGTCCCGGCTCGGCGCGTCGATGACCGGGCTCGACTTCTCCGGGCCGGCCGTCGAGGCGGCGACGAGGCTCGCCGCCTCGACCGGGGCCGACGCCACGTTCGTCCAGTCGGACGTGTACGCGGCGGCCGACGTGCTCGGCACCAGCGCCTTCGACCTCGTCTACACGGGGACCGGGGCGCTGTGCTGGCTGCCCGACATCCGCCGCTGGGCGCAGGTCGTCGCCGCGCTGCTGCGCCCGGGCGGGCGACTGTTCATCCGCGAGGGCCACCCGATGCTGTGGACCATCGAGGAACGCGACGACGACCTGCTGGCCGTGAAATACCCGTACTTCGAGCAGCCGGAGCCGCTCACCTGGACCGAGGGCGGCACCTACGTGGACACCGACCAGGTCTTCGAGCAGAAGATCAGCCACGAGTGGAACCACGGCATCGGCGAGATCGTCACCGCTCTCCTCGACGCCGGCCTCGCGCTGACCGGGCTGGTCGAGCACGACAGCGTCGCGTGGAACGCCTTCCCCGGCAAGATGGACCGGATCGCAGGGAACGAGTGGCGGCTGGCCGACCGGCCCGCCCGGCTAGCGCACAGCTACACGATTCAGGCGGTCAAGCCACGTCAGTAACGCCCGGTCGGTAACGCCACTTCGGTGAGCGTCACCCGGCGGGCCAGGTCGATCGTGCCGGGCAGGCCAAGCAGGTGGCTCGCGGGCGGCGCCGGGACCCCTTCCCTCAGCATCCAGTGGTCCATGTAGACCCCCGCGGGCAGCCAGAACTCGGTCGCGGGGAGGCTCCGGCTCATGACCACGCAGCCGTGCGCCCGGCTGGCGCGCCGCTGGTTCTGCGACGGCACCCAGAACCCGTGGTCGGGCGCGGCGGAGATCAGCGGGGCGAGGTCGACGAGCTCGCCCCGGTCCAGGTACTCCCACAGCCGCCCGTCGTCGAGCGGGCTCACGGTGAACGTGGGCCAGCGCAGCGGCTCGCTGCCGACCAGCGGCAGTACCCGGATCTGGGGCCCGCCCGGCAGCCGGCTGCCGGGCTTCCCGTGGCAGACCGAGAGCAGCACCATCGCCTGCCGGTCGCTCACCCAGCCGAGCAGCGCGCCGTCGCGCGGGACCGGCATGCCCTCGGCGATCACCTGGTGAACGGCGGCCGGGACCGGGTCGACCGGGCGGATTTCCTGGTACGTGAACTCGCCGGGCTGGCCGGGCTGGCCGGAGTCGGTTGACTCCCCGCCCGGCCAGGGTTGCAGCACAAAATGTTCAGCCGTGTCCTGACTCAGAATGAAAAAGCCGCTCTTCCCTGACGCGCGATCTTCTTCAGCGCCCGGGTACCGCAGGACGATGGATCGGTGCTTGCCGTCCGCCGACCAAGGCGAGACGGCGAGGGGGTAGGACCGAAACAGTCGTAGGCATGCGGCGAACGACGCTGCCCCGGACAGGGCATGAACGAACACGGGCTGCTCCTCGCGTTCCCTCTGACCGCACCCGCCGCATTAGGCGAGGTCCGAGGTGTATCAAGTGGTGAATTGACATGCGCTTATTGGCTGTCAAATGGTGCTGCGAGTTGCGCCAACAGACATCGGTCAGGTGGCGTATATCGATGCGGCGTCAGCACACGGGTGAGGCCTAAGCCTGCCCTGCGGACGCCTCCGAACCCAGCACCGAGCCGATCTGGGACTGTCCATGATGATCACCCTGTATCCGGACATAGTCATCGCCTGATTCCGGGAAATGATTGATGCCGCGCGGGCCGCGGCCACGGCCCGCGCGGCTGGAGAGCCGCCGGGAAGTTCCCCGTGCGGTGACCGGGCTACCGGCGAGCGGAGGAGGAGACGCTCGCAGGATGCCGCGCGGTCAGTTGACACATGGTGCCGCCGCCGACGGCCCCAGACATCGGACAGCTGACCGACATCGGTGACACCGGTGCGAAAGATTACGGGTGGAACGGGGTGTGGAACGCCGTGTCGCCTAGCGGTCCCGCAGGGCCGCGCGGATGAGGACGCCGGAGCGGCGCAGCCGCCGCAGCGAGGCAGGGGCGCTGATGGCGGCGGTCTCCGCCATCAGCGCGGGGAGCAGCTCGCTGGGCCAGCCGACGCCCTCGTCGTCGCGTCCGACCGGCACGTCCACGCCGGCCATGGCGGCCTCCGCCGTCACGCCTAGTTCCGCCGGGGCGGCCAGGTCGGCGATGAAGCGGGCGATGTCGACGGCCGCGCCGGGACGGCTGGCCCGCGCCGACGCGTCGCGCATGGCGCCGAGCGCGGCCGGGTCGCGCCGGAGCCGGCCGACCTCGGCCGCGAGCTGCCTCGGCCGCGGCGCGTAGAGGCCCGCGCCGGAGTCGGTGACGAACTCGGCGTTCCCCTTCTCCTGGCCGGGCACGAACGAGGTCAGCACCAGCGGGGCGCCGCAGCAGGTCGCCTCGGCGATCGTGCCCGGGCCGGCCTTGCCGACCACGATGTCCGCGCAGCGCAGCCAGTCGGCCATGTTGCCGACGAAGCCCTGGGCGGTCAGCCGCCCGTCCCCGGTCCGCTCGGCCAGCCGGCCGACCCGCCGTCGCAGCGAGCGGTTGCGCCCGCAGATGACGACCACGTCCACGTCCGCCACCTGCCGCAGGATCGCGGCGGCGCAGCGGCGCAGCCGGCCCGACCCCTCGGCGCCGCCGGTGAGCACGACCAGGAACTCGCCGCGGAGCCCGAGTTCGCGCTTGAGCTCCCGGCGCTGCGTCTCGTCGAGCGGCGGCCGGCAGAACTCGGCCGCGACCGGCAGCCCCAGCGGCACGTACCGGCCGGCCGGCGAGCCGTCCGCCGCGCACTGGTCCGCGACCACCTCGGACGGCACCACCACCCGGTCGACGGCCGCGTCGACCCAGGACAGGTGGGCGGTGACCAAGTCGGTGACGACGGTGACGACCGGCGCGTGGGCGTCGGCGGTCCGCTGCGCCCGGACGGCCGGGTCGGCCGTCATGGGATGGAACGCCACGATCAGCGCGGGCCGGCAGGACTCGACGGCCCGCTCGACGCTGCCGTAGACCGGGGCCATGATCGTGCGGCGAAGCGCGCGGAGCCCGACCGGCGAGTTGCTCGTCCGCCAGAACGACCACCAGAGCCAGGGCGTGAGCCGGATGCAGAGGCCGTAGAGCCCGGCGAACCAGCGCAGCAGCCCGGGCACGTCCGGGCCGCGCAGCGGGTCCCAGGTGACGGGAGCGAACCGGCCGGGCTCCACCCGGTCCAGTGCCTGCTGCACCGCGGCGGCGGCGCTGCGGTGCCCGCCACCGGTATCCCCGATGAGGAAGAGCAACGGCAGGGGAGGCTGTTCAGGGCTGGCCATCGCTCACCTTTGCCTGTCCTTCTCTTCTGATGTTGTACCGCGGGTTGCCAGGGCGCTGTAGATGGATTCCCACCGGGCTAGCAGACGATGTCGGTCATGGTCGGCGATGATCCGCAGCCCCGATTTCGACATCCGGGCGCGCAGCTCGCGGTCGCGGCAGAGCAGGTCGAAGCTCCCCGCCAGGTCGGCCGCGCGCCCCGGCCGGGCCAGGAAGCCGTTCTCCCCCGGGTGCACGAGCTCGCCCAGCGCGCCGGCGTTGACGGCGACCACCGGGAGCCCGGTGGCCATCGCCTCCATCGTCACCAGGGACTGCAGCTCGGCCTCGGACGCGATCGCGAACATGTCCGCCAGCCGGTACAGGCCCGGCAGGTCGGTGCCGGGGATGAAGCCGAGGAAGCGGACCCGGTCGGAGACGCCGCGCCGGGCCGCCAGCTCCCGCAGCCTGCCCTCGTCGGGGCCGGAGCCCGCCAGCGCGAGCACCGTGTCCGTGACGTCCTGCGCGGCCACCGCCTCGATCAGCACGTCGGCCCGCTTCTCGGGGCTGAGCCTGCCCACCGACAAGATCAATGGCCGGCCGGCCGGCAGCGCGTACCGGCGTCGCAGCGCCTCGTCGGCCGCCCCCGGCGAGTAGACGTCCAGGTCGATGCCGTTGGACACCACCTGCGAGGGCGCGCGGAGCCCGTGCTCGCGCAGCAGCAGCAGGGCGGTCGCGGTCGGCGCGGTGACCCGGTCGCACCGGTTCGCGAACGCGGTCAGGTACCCGTAGAAGCCGACGTCGAACAGCGCCCCGGCCACGCCGCCGACGGCCGCCGCCGTCGCCCGGGTGGCGGCCGAGACCCGGGTCGCCGGGGTGGTGGAGCCGACGGCCGGATCGCCCGGCGCGGCGGGCCGGCGCCTGGCCTCGGCCCGCTCCGCCCGGTCGGCGGTCGGGTGAACGTTGGCGGGCAGGTAGTGGTTGGTGTACACCACCGGGACGCCGCGCCGCCGGGCGGCCGACCGGGCGGCCGCGCCCAGCGTCAGCGGCGAGTGGACGTGCACCACGTCCGGCGCGAACCCGCCGATCAGCTGGCCGGCGGCGGCTCGGCCGAGGAGGCCGAGGCGCTGGTCCTCGTACCACGGCCAGCGCACCGAGCCACGGCGGGCCACGGTCAGCCTGCCGGGCGCGGTCGCGCTGCGGCCGGTGGCGGACGGGGCGAGCAGCTCCACCGCGTGACCGCGCTCGGCCAGCCCGCGCGCCAGTTCCCTGGTGACCGTCGGCACCCCGCCGACCATCGGCTCGTACTGGTCGGTGACGATCAGGACGCGCAGCTCACTTGCCTGCGCGTCGCCCTTCAAGGCCGGTTCCCGCCGGCTCGGCGGCCGGCCAGGGGCACAGGGCCCTCGTTCTTCGCGATGCCGTTCATGGTCATCGCCATGATGCCAGTGTTGTCGTTGTCCCGGTAATTGCCATCGCCCGGCAGGATCGCGGATCGGGACAACGCGATGGTGAACGGCACGCCAATAGGTGGCGGCCACCGCGTGACGGTCCCTCCTGCCGCGAGAGTGCGGTGATCACAGCAGGCGCAGCCAGCTATCGTGCAGCGGCCAGGTCACCCGGAGCGTGCCGTCGACCGGCAGCGCCGACCACTCCCGGTACAGGGCCTGGACGCCGGCCCGGGCGACCCGGATCGACTCGTCGTCGAGCCGGGCGGCCAGTGCCGCCGTGTCCGGGCCGGTCCTGCTCAGCCGGTCCCGCACCCCGGCCGGGGTGTCGGGGCCGTCGCCCCACCGGTTGAGCACCGCGTTGACGGCCGCCTTGGCGACCACGTGGGCGGGCCAGTTCCTGACCGCGATCTCGTCCGGCACCGTGTCGGTGACCAGCCTGATCCGCCCGCTGCGGCGGGTGGCGGCCCGGCTGGCGGGCGCGTAGCCGCCGGCCGCGAGCGTCCCCCAGAGCCCGTCGTCGAGGTCGAACGCCGACTCGACGACCAGATGCGGCAGGTCGTGGCTGACGTGCACCACCACGCGGCGCGCGGTCCCGTCGGGGAACGACAGCCAGGTCCGGTCGGAGGCCGGCGTCTCCCCCTTCACGATCGCGACATCCGCCACCACGCTGAACGCCGGCGCCTCGGTCACGAGAAGACACGATAGTCGCGCTGCGGCCGGGATACCGGGATTTTCCCGGCGTGTCCCGCGCGTAAAACGGGGCGGCCGGCCCCGGTGATCTCGGGGGGGGATCGGCGGCGAAGCAACGGCCCGTTCGAGAGAAAGGATTTGAAAATCGGAGTCCCGAACGGTCCCGTCGTCCCCTGTCACCGTCAGCTTCTCCCTGCGGTTAGCCAGCGTGGCCGCTTCTTGCTGTTATTTCGTGATTACTCCAAGGGCTGGCGGGAGACGGCCGACGGCTGGCGGCCGCCCAGCAGCCAGCCCGCGATCGCGCCGATCAGCGGCATCCCGATGACCAGCAGCCCCACGTCGGACCAGGGCACGTTGCCGAAGACCTGGATGAGTTTGGAGTGCGCCCACGCGATCACCGCGAGGAACCCCGCGACCGTGCCGAGGGCCGCGCCCAGGAAGGCGATCGCGGCCGTGGTGACGCCGGTCAGTGCCCGCCTGGTGCGGGCGCCCGCGCCCGCCGCGGCGAGCGTGCGCAGGTCGCGGAGGGTCTCGCTGCGGATCAGGCCGACGGTCATCGCGAGCACGCCCAGCGCGAGCAGCAGACCGCCGATGGTGGCGCCGTTGCTGATCTCGTTGAGGTCGAGCTCACCGGACTTCGACTCGATGGTGGTGCCGACGCCGAGCGCGGCCTGGCGGGCCGCGTTGACCTGCGCCGCGGTGATCGCGGAGGGGGCCTGGATCAGCCACCCGGCGGGAACGATGGTCTCGTGCAGCGCCTTGGCTGCTTGCTCGGTGATGACCGTGTTCGGCACCGAGGTGCCGGACGGCAGCTTGCTGATCTGCTGGATGACCGGGCTCAGGATGCACATCCCGGCCGGGCAGCCGGGCGGCGACTGGGCGAGGAAGCTGCCGCTCACTAGAGCGAGCCCGCTCGTCGAGGGCAGTCCGCCGCGCATGGTGAGCACGTCGGCGTCCGGGTTGACCTCGCTGGCAGGGATGCCGAACGCCTTGAGCAGCGCCGGGGTGGCCGCGTAGAGCTGGCCGCCCGAGCCCTGGCCGTGCAGCGAGACGACCGCGCCGGTCTGGTTCTGCGTCGGCTGGCCCTGCGACGCCACGTTCGCGCTGACCGCCAACTCGAGCTCGAGCGGGGCGGGGGCGCGCAACTGGGCGGCGAGCGCGTCCGCCTGCTGCTGCGTCGCGGCCAGCTTGGCGGGCGAGGTGAGCTGACCCGGCTGGTAACTGCTCGGGTCGTTGCCCGGGTTGTAGAGGATGAGCTGGTTGGACGCCATGTTCTGGGCGGTGTAGTTGAGGGCGTTGTCGAACCGCACGCTGGCGATGACGATCGCGACCGTGGCGATGAACACCGCGAACGAGACCGCCGCGAGGGCGGCACCCGACCTGGACCGGTACCGCGCCAGGTCGCGCAGCGCCAGCCGGGAGGCCAGCGGGGCGCGCCAGGCCAGCCGGGCGAGCTTGTCGACGATGAACGGGGCGAGCAGGGCGCTCGCGATCTCGCAGCTGAGCAGTCCGGCGATGACCAGGAAGCCGGCGCCCCCGTTGCCGTTGGCGCCGCCGGAGAAGTACAGCACGAAGAGGCCTACGGCCAGGAAGATGAGGCCAGGCCGCAGCGACCGGGTGACCAGCTGCGGCGGGTCGACCCGGCCCGAGATCGCCGCGACGACCGGGATCTTGCTGACCGAGCGGCCCGGCCACACCGCGGCGATGACGGAGGTGGCGACGGCCAGTAGTAGGCCGATGACCACGGCCGCCCAGGGCAGGTTGAAGGGGTCGGTCCGGTGCGCGGTGGCGGTCTCCAGGTGCGGGTAGTACCACAGCCACCCGCCGAGCGCGACCGCCGCGCCGATGACCGCGCCGGTCACGCCCGCGAACAGGCCGTCGGCGATCAGCACGAACCGGACGTCGGCCTCGGTCGCGCCGAGCGAGGCGAGCATGCCGAGCGCGCGCTGCCTGCGCTGGGCCATGACGGTGAACGCGGCCGTGGCGACCAGGCCGATGAAGACCAGGCCGACGACCGAGATGATGAGCACGATCGTCGCCGCCGAGAGGACGGAGTCTTCCGGGGTGGGCGCGGAGACGATCGCGATCTTCGGGATGACGTCGCCGGCCGCGGACGCGGCGGCGGAGTCCAGGGACTCGCCCAGGAAGATCCGCACCTGACCGGAGCTGGTGAGCTGGCCGGGGGTCGCGAGCTGGCCCGGGGCGACGAGGGCGAACTCGTCGAGGAGGTTGGACGGGTCCTCGACGATGCCGGTGACGGTGAAGGCGCGGCCGGCCTCGACGCCCGACCCGGCCGGGACGTGCCAGGTCGAGCCGATCTTGAGGCCGTAGAGCTGCGCGAGCCCGGACGTGACCGCGGCCTCCCCCGGCCCGGACGGGTAGTGACCGGAGTCCAGGGCGAGCAGCACCCGGGTGTACCGCGCCGACGGGTCCTGGGCGCGCAGGTCGGCCCCGCCGGCCTGGCCGGTCACGATCGGCTCGTCGTAGACGAGGCTGGCCTGCCCGTAGGCCTTCTCGATCTTCGCGATGACGCCGGGCAGTCCGGCCGTGTCGCCCGGCAGCTGGACCAGCGTCGACGCGGTGCCGTAGATCCCGGCGTTCGGCGTTCCCCCCGTCGCGGAGGCGACCGCGATGCCGAGCAGCGTCGCGGCCGAGGCCACCGCGACCAGCAGCACGATCAGGATCCGCTGCTTCCACTCGCGCAGCGCCAGACGCACCGCCCAGCGCGACAGCGAGCGGCGGGCCATCGCGGCCCGGCGGGGGTCCTCGGGCTCGCGGGCCGGCCGGTCGTCGCGTTCGTCCATGGTCAGGCTCATGACGGCTGCTCCAGCAGCGTCTCCGGGCCCGCGGGGGCCGCGGTCTGGTCGGCGACCCGACCGTCGCGCAGGAACACCACCCGGTCCGCCCACGAGGCGAGCTGCGCGTCGTGGGTGACGACGACGGCGGCGGTGCCGCGCTTGCAGTAGGTGTGGATGAGCCGCATCACGGCCTCGCCGTTGGCCGAGTCGAGCGCCCCCGACGGCTCGTCGGCGAGCAGCAGGCTCCGCTCGCCCACGACCGCGCGGGCGATCGCGACGCGCTGCCGCTCGCCGCCCGACAGCTGGTCGGGGAACCGGCGGGCCTGGCTGCCGAGGCCGAGCTCGTCCAGGGCCTTCAACGCCGCCAGGTGCGCCTTGCGCATCGAGGTGCCGTCGAGCTCAAGCGGCAGCGACACGTTCTCGGCCGCGGTGAGCCCGGGCAGCAGGTTGAAGTCCTGGAAGACGTAGCCGATCGTGCGGCGGCGGATCCGGGACTTCGCGCCGCCGGACATCCGCAGCGTGTCCTCGCCCTTGACGAGGACGGCGCCCGAGGTCGGGTCCTCCAGGGTGCCGGCGATCGTCAGCAGCGAGGACTTGCCGGATCCGCTGGGCCCCATCACCGCCACCATCTCGCCCTGGGCGACGCCGAGGGAAACGTCGCGCAGCGCCTGCACCTCGGCCGCGCCCCGGCCGTAGACCTTCGAGATCGACCGCAGCTCGAGGACTGCCTGACCCTTGCTCATCACTGCCTTATCTCCTTACGCCGAGTCGCCGCCGTGGCAGCGCTGCTCCTGGTCGGGCGCTGTTGGCGCCCGGTTGCCGATGCGCGCCCGCCGCGCCGAGGGCGGGCGTCCAGCCATCTGCCGTGGCGCGCCGCAGCCGTCCCTCGGCCGCGTCCAGCCAGCGGACGACCGAGTCGAGACGGAACAGCTCGGAGTCCACCACCAGGGCGAATGACAGGTCGGCGCCGTCGTCGTCTTCCTTGAGACGGGTCCACTCCTGCATCAGCTCGATCAGGTACCGGCGGTGCGCCTGGATGACCTCGTGCACGTCGATGCCGGGCACCCGGACCGCGATGAGGATCTTCATCACCAGGTCGTCGCGGGGCGGGGTGGACAGGTCGGGCACCGTCCGCAGCCAGTCGGCCAGCTCGGCCCTTCCCGCGTCGGTGATGCGGTAGGCCTTCTGCGGGCCGGGCTCGGCCGGCTCTTCGTCGCCGACGGCGGCGACCAGCCCGTCTCGCTCGAGCCGCTGCAGCGTCGTGTAGACCTGGCCGACGTTCAGCGGCCACACCTCACCGGTGTGGGCCTCGAACTCCTCGCGGAGCTGGAGCCCGTACTTCGGCTCCTCGCTCAGCAGTGCCAACAGCGCGTGCCTGACGCTCACCGCATACCTCCGAGCAGTATTAAACCCTGTATATAAGCGAGTACAATACTCAGTATATAGGGGTGTGGCAAGCGTGTCGGACAGGCTTGCCGCCGACCGCCGGTAACGCTTTTTCTCCGGTCGTCAGACGCGGACTAGAATTGGTGACATGACAACTACTCTCGCCACGAAGCCCGTCGTCGACTTCTACTTTGATCCGCTCTGCCCGTTCGCCTGGGTCAGCTCGCGCTGGATCCTCGAGGTCGAGAAGGAACGCGACATCGACCTGTCCTTCCGGGTGATGTCGCTGTCGGTGCTCAACTCCGGCCGTGAGGGCCTCCCCGAGCAGTACAAGGAGCTCCTCGACAAGGGCTGGGGCCCGGTCCGCATCTGCATCGCGGCCGAGCAGAAGTACGGCACCGCGGCGCTGCGCGACCTGTACACCGCGCTCGGCACCAAGCGGCACATCGAGAAGCGCGACTTCGACCGCGAGCTCTATGTCGAGGCGCTGACCGAGTGCGGCCTCGACCCGGCCCTGGCCGACGCGGCCGACTCCACCGAGTACGACACGGCGCTCAAGGAGTCGCACCACCGCGGCATGGACCCGGTCGGCGACGAGGTAGGCACCCCGACGATCCACATCGACGGGGTGGCGTTCTTCGGCCCGGTGATCACCCGGGTGCCGCGCGGCGAGGAGGCGCTGCGGATGTTCGACGGCGCCCTGATGCTCGCGTCCAACCCGTACTTCTTCGAGCTCAAGCGCACCCGCACCGAGCCGCCGCAGGTCGACAGCTAGGTTGCGGCGGGCCCGGCCTCGACGACCTCGCGCACCCGGGCCAGCCCGGGGTGGTTGCCGAGATCGGTGACCGACCAGGTCGCGCCGGCCTGGGCCCACGGGTCCGGGTCGTCGCCCGGCGGCAGGTCCACGACCACGTCGAACGGATCGCCGGCCGGGCGCGCCTGGCTGATCTCGCCGACCAGTTCGGCCAGCGCCTCGGGGCCGGGCAGGCCGATCGGGTAGAGGCCGTCCCACCGCAGCGCCCGGCGCACCGGCCGCCGGTTCGGCCACTCGCCCGCCACCCAGACCGGGATCCGGGGCTGCTGCACCGGGACCGGCAGGAACTCCCCGGCCCAGTACCTGGTCAGCTCCTCCAGCCCGGCGTCAAGCAGCTTGGCCCGCTCGCGCGGATCATCGACCTCGCCGAACGGCCCGAACTCGCCGTTCCTGGCGCTGCCGAGGCCGACCCCGAGCGTGAGGCGGCCCGAGCTCAGCAGGTCCAGCGTCACCGTCTCGCGGGCGAGCTTGTGCACCCGCCTGCGCGAGAGCGGGGTGACCATCGGCCCGATCCGCAGGCGGCTGGTGGCGGACGCGATCGCCGCCAGCGCCACCCAGGGATCAGCCACCGCCTGCACCGGCGGGCGGTAGGCGACGTGGTCCCAGACGAAGAAGCCGTCCCAGCCCCGTTCCTCGGCCGCGACGGCCAGGTCGGCCAGCACCCGGGGGTCGGCCAGCTCGTCGAACGGTCCCACATCGATCGCATGCTTCACGCGGGCGAGTCTAACGGCCGGCCCGCCGGCCACCCGGAGGCGGCGGTCTCCCGGCGGCCAAAACCCATTCGACGGAGGCCGCGGGCGCGCGGCACTATGACGGCCATGCCTTCTGACGTGTGGGGAGCTGACGTCGCGGCGCGCTACGACGCCGGGGACCCGGAGATGTTCAGCCCGGCCCGGCTCGACCCGTGCGTGGACGTGCTCGCCGCGCTCGCGGGCGACGGCCCCGCGCTCGAGTTCGCCGTCGGCACCGGACGGGTCGCGCTGCCGCTGAGCGGCCGCGGCGTACCGGTCAGCGGGATCGAGCTCTCGCCGCCCATGGCCGCGCAGCTGCGGGCCAAGCCCGGGGCGGACGCGATCGGAGTGACGATCGGCGACATGACCACGACTCGGGTCGACGGTCCGTTCGCGCTGGTCTACCTGGTGTACAACACGATCGAGAACGTCACCAGCCAGGACGAGCAGGTCGCGGTGTTCGGCAACGCCGCCCGGCACCTGACTCCCGGCGGCCGGTTCGTGGTCGAGGTCGAGGTCCCGTCGGTGCCGCGTTTGCCGGCCGGCGAGCGCGGCCGGGTCTTCGACTTGTCACCGGTCCACATCGGCGTCGACACGCACGACGACCCGGTCGGCCAGCTGCTCTCCTCGCACCACTGGACGCTGATCGACGGCCGCTGGGTCCAGAACTCCGGGCAGTACCGCTACGTCTGGCCGTCCGAGCTCGACCTGATGGCCCGGCTGGCCGGCCTCCGCCTCGAGCACCGGTGGGCCGGCTGGGACCGCTCGCCGTTCACGGCCGACTCCGCCAGCCAGGTCGCCGTGTACCGGAAGCCGGCCGACGCCTGACCGAGCGCGGCGGGCCTGATTGCCCTACCGTTGGGCCCTATGGACGAGCTGTTGGCGCGCGCGTGGCGGATCGCCGGTCCGTTGCAGGGCTGGCTGGCCTGGCTGCTGCACCCGACGTTCAACGTCGGCGTCACCGGGGTGGTCCGGGCCGACGACGGCCGACTACTGCTGCTGAAGCACCGGCTGTGGCCGGAGGAACAGCAGTGGGGCTTCCCGGGCGGGTTCGCCAAGCGCGGCGAGCAGTTCGCCGAGACCGTCGTCCGCGAGGTCCGCGAGGAGACCGGGCTGACGGTGCGCGTCGGCCGGCTGATCGAGGTGCGGGTCGGCGACCGGTACCGGGCCGAGGTGTACTACGAGGCCGTGCTCGTCGGCGGCCTCGAGGGGCTCGCGCTCCAGGAGCGCGAGATCCTCGAGGCGCGGCTGTTCGCCCTCGACGCGCTGCCGGCCGCGATGCCGCCGCTGCACCGGGAGTTCGCGGGACGCGGCGCGACCCCGTGACCTCCCTGACCCGGTGACCACCCGACCCCGTGACAGGAAAATGTCAGGTCTCGGGGAAAGTGTCAGCTATTTGGGCTCGTCGCGGCCGCACGTGCCATGTGACGATGAGGGCGCGGTCGGCTGCTGCCACGGTCGGCCCCCGGAGTGCGGCGTGCGTGGGGGGTGGGGCCACGCCGCACCCCACCGAACGCTTAGTACAGCGTCGCGTCGGCTGACTTGTCGTAGGGACGGATGTCCGACAGGCGGCCGTCGGCGACCTTGGCGGCCCACGCGGGATCGGCCAGCACCGCGCGGCCGACCGCGACGAGATCGAACTCGCCGCGCTCGAGCAGGTCGACCAGCGGGGCGAGGGTGAGGCTGGGCTGCGCCGCCTCGTCGGCGGCGCCGCGGAACGCGCCGTAGACATAGCCCTGCACCTCGCAGAGCGCGATCGGTCCCTCAGCCAGCGTGCCGTCAGCGTGGAAGACAGAATCGTGCGAGTCCTTCCACCCCTGCTGAACGAGCCCCTTTTCGGTCTGGCGCGCGTACTCGACGAAGCCGTCGCCATCGGAGT
>Ga0208356_1000335_pt1 | contig 13308 bp, 11 predicted proteins | sample NGESurshal072012_4_FD_184467 | JGI IMG/M metagenome (GOLD analysis project Ga0208356, IMG submission 184467) | Arctic peat soil microbial communities from Barrow, Alaska - NGEE Surface sample 53-1 shallow-072012 (SPAdes) | ecosystem: Environmental > Terrestrial > Soil > Wetlands > Peat ... | reverse complement strand
CGAGCATCTCCGCAGCGCGATCCACACTTGCCGCGGTCGGACGCGTCTCGTCGCGGACGAGGAAGCCCGCGGCGCTCGGAAAATCCGGGACCTCGACCTCCTCGTCCCACAGGTCCTGGAAGACGTTGAGAACGACCGGCCCCGGGCGCCCGGACGTCGCGAGCTTGATCGCGCGGAGCGTGTGCTCGACGATCTGCAGGGCCGACTGCGGCTGCCACACCTTCTTCGTGATGTGCCGTAGCCACTGCGCGGTGTCGCCGTCGTACGCGCGCGCAAGCTCCTGGTAGGCGGAGCGCCCCAGGGAGTCCTTCGCGGTCTCGCCCGTGATGACCAGCATCGCCGACGAGTCCGCGTAGGCATTCGCGATCCCGACCGCGGCGTTCGCCGCGCCGGGGATCGAATGCGTGAAGACCGCCATGAGACGGCCGGTGAGGCGGAAGTAGACGTCGGCGGCGAACGACGCGATCGCCTCGTGGCGCACAAGCAGCGGTCGGATGGCCGGCTGTTCCGGCACGGCGTTCGCGAAGGTGAAGATCGTGTGGCCCGGGATCCCCGACACGATCTCGACGCCCGCATCCGCCAGCACGCTCGTCAGGAGCTTAGCTCCGGTCAACTTCATGATCTCGCCTCCTGTTCCGTTTTCATCTGCCGCAGAGCGGCGTTGTATGACGCGAGGGGATCCGCGGCGAAGAGGCGATCGGCCCACGACGTTGTCTCCCGCTCGAGACCGCCGCGCAGGCGTGCGAGATCCGGCGCGGTCCATGGGCCGAGCTCCGCGGCGGATGCGCTCTCGGTACCGGCATCGGTGGTGACGTCGACCCGCGCATCATCGAGCGACGTGCTCCGAGCCTCGTCGAGCCGCACGCTAACGCTCGCGATCCGCCGCTGGAGCGCGTCGCCGCCGATCCGGAGCGTCGAAGCGGCGAACGCTCTGTAGCTCGGACCGTGCAAGGCCGCCGCGGCGACTGCGCCCTGCACGCTGTTGCGCAGCTGACGCACGTCGGTCGGCCGGGGGTTGTCGAGGTGTCCGACCGAGGGAAGCACGACCTCGATCGGCCCGTCCGTGGGGCCGAGGCGGAAGAGCGCTCGGAGCGCGATGTTGATGTAGATATTGCAAGCGTAGTGCTTGAACGCCGGCGGACGCGACGCGGTGGTGAAATCCGCGGCGTCGAGCTTCGAGAAGTCCCCTTCGGTGCCGAAGAGCGTCTGGTATGCGAGATCGAGGCGGTGCGACGCGGTCCACCCGTCGGCCGCGAGCAGCGCCGCCTCGAGCCCATGGGACGCTGCGGCCCCAAAGTGCGTCAGTCCGATCCGCGTCTGCGCACTGTTCAGCGCGAGACCCGCGGCGCGTGTTAACGAGATGGCGATGGCCTCGGTCGTGGCGCGCGCGTCGAGGCCGAGAAGCCGCGCGCACGTCGCCGCGGTGGCGAAGAGGCCGAATGTGCCGGGGCTGTGGAACCCGACGCCCGGCCGCACGGTCGTGACGGCGCGGCGCAGTCGCGATCCGCATTCCGCGCCGATGGAGACCGCCTCGACCACGCACATGGCCGGCAGGGATCGCAGGTTGGCGAGAACGAACGCCGCCACCCCGCACGGCACGGCGAAGTGCGCTGGCCCACGGTCGAGAGGGTCTAGGTCGGATGCCGCTGCCAGCGTCCCGAGCGCGTCGGCGAGCGCGAGAGCGTCGCGTAGGTCGGTACACGGCGCGGTCAACACCGGTCGAAGAAATGTCGGAACCTCCCCCATCTCGGTGAGGGCGGCGAACCCGATGCACGCCACGATAGACCGCAGCTGAGCGTCAACGTGCTTAGCCGTGATTGGCCGAGCGTTCGCGGTGAACTCGCCGAGGGTAGCGAGTGCGGAAGCAGGAGCCGTCGGGGCACCGAGCACGACGAAAATATAATACATTTGAAGCCTGGGCCGCTGACTCGCTCGGTACCCGTTGCCAACCGCCGCCTTCGGCACTCGTGGCATTTACGTCACCGTGGTCCGCGCCCCTGGGCGCCCAGCCCCGGTTTTTCAAGACCGAGGCATGGCCCAGGCCCAGCAGCTGCTGGAGGCCGAGGAGCTCGAGCGCGGCCGTCGCGTGATCAGCGTGATCATCGTGGTCGACGAGTGCCCAGGCGGACCTGGCAGGTGAGCATGGGCTGGCCGAGGAGGATGCCGGCGAAGGGGCTGCCTGCTCACCCCGAGCAGCTCGAGGAGCTACGCCTGCTCACCAACTCCGACATGGACTCCCTGCCCTCGACCAGCGCATCGCCACTCGCTTCCACATCCGGCCTTGCGGCCGCTCGTTCTTTTTGGCCGAGCCAGAGCGAATCGTGGCGGCATAGGGCCTGCGGGAGCTGGCCGCAACGCATCTGGTGAAAGTGCGGACGACGTGCACGGGTGAAATCAGCTGGCCTCGCGCAACGCCTCGTCGCCGAGTTCACGCAGCGTGTGGTAAGGCGCGGCGCAGCAGCTTGCGAGCGACCGCCAGTCGGGCGCGGCTGCCCCCGCACCTGTCCTTCACTTCGAGGTAGTGGGCGGGGTCGGGCGAGGTCTCCCTTGAGGCCGAGGTGGCCGCTTCGTAGAGGGCCCAGCGAAGCACTGGCGGACCCTGCCGGGAGAGCTTGCCCAGACCCGTTTGCCGTCCGACTCGTAGACCGTGACGTCGGGGCCGCTGTGCCGGATGGCCTTTCGCGAACTGGAGAAGCGACGGGCATCGCCTTGCTCGCAGAAGATGGTCACCGCGGTGTTCGGGCCGATGCCGTAGTGCTGCATGACAGCGCGGCAGCCCGGCTGCTGGCGACCGTAGCGGAGGAGCTGTTGCTCGATGGGTACCAGTTCCTCGTTGATCCGGTCGATCACGCGCAGGGCGAGGTCGATCACTTGGCGGCCGGCCGGACTCAGCTCGAGACTGGCCAACCACTCCCGCTTGTCGACAGTGAGAACGTGAGGTCGCGCTGGCTGGCCCTGGTGATAGAGGACGGCCTGGATGCGCTGCTGCCAAGCTCGGTGGTCGTCAATCAGCGTCTTCCGGAGGCGGATGACTGACCGTAACTCCTGGATGTGCTCGGGCGGAATCCAGGACTCCGGCAGCCGACCAGCCTGAAGTAGCTCGCGCAGATGGCGGGGGGACCCACGCGACCAATTTGATCGCTGACCCCCCCATAACCAAGCAGATATAGAATGTATCTGTCCTGCCCAAGTGCAAATCTTCTCGTCAGCCGGAGGAACGTGATGGCCATGCCCGCCGTACCGAGCTCTCTCGCACAGATCGTCGAGCCCGCCCGTTGCGCTCTCGTCGTCTGGGACATGCAGAACGGGATCGGCGCACGTGCGAGCGGCGCCGACGCCTCAATCGCGAAGATCCGCGAACTGCTCGACGCAGCACGATCAGCGGGCGTTCTCGTCGTGTGGAGCCGGCATATGGCGCCGCCCCTAGAGCTGACGCCGCCGTCCGGTCTCTATTCGCTCATGAAGCGGCAGGGCGTCAGCGACCCCGCAAGGGTCAAGCCGTTCATGCAAGCAGGGACGGCAGACGTCGAGATCGTCGCTGCCCTAGATCCCCGTCCAGGGGAGCCAATCATCGATAAGTCGACGCCGTCGTTCTTCGTCGGCACGCCGTTCGAGCTGCGCCTGCGAGCCCGCGGCATCACGACGATCGTTCTCACTGGCGTCGCGACAGAACAGGGCATCGAGATGACGGCGCGGCACGCGCTCACCCTCGGGTTCTTCGCGGTCGTCGCCGAGGATGCGGTTGCCTCGTTCGCCCCGGCGGCGCACGAGCTGGGTCTCTCGTACCTCCGCACGGCCGTAGACGTCGTGCCAGCCGCGGCGATCGTGGCGGAGTGGCGACGGTGACGGAGGGACCGCAGGGCGAGGAGACGGTCTGGTCCCTCCTCGCGACGGCTGCGGCGTACCATCCCACGCGGCCCGCCCTGAACGATGGGCACGAGGTCCTCACCTATGCCGAGCTCATGCGCCATGTCGACGAGGTGGCGCGCGGCCTCGCCGCGCTCGGCCTCCGGCAGGGGGATCGCGTCGGTCTCGCCACGGGGAACCGGAACGAAACGATCTTCCTCTACTACGCGCTCGCGCGCATCGGTGCAGTGACGGTGTGGCTCAGTACCCGCTGGAGCAGCGAGGAGTTCATCGGCGCTACGGAGCGGACAGAGGTGCGCTACCTCGTCGTCGAGCCGGTCGTACGGCACAACAGCATCGCGGACACCCTGAGCGCCGCCGTTCCGGAGATCGCCGGCTCAACATTCGGGGCATTACGCTCCGCACGGCTGCCCGAGTTGCGCGGCGTCATATCGGTTGGAGGACGTCTCGAAGGGGCGGTGCCGTGGATCGCCATCCGCGAGCGCGGGGCGTCCGGGCGGAGCATCACCCCCGCGCCGGTGGCTCCGACCGACGTCGCCATGATGGTCTTCACCTCGGGAAGCACGGCCTTCCCCAGGGCGGCGATGCTCACGCACGGAGGCATCGCACGGAACGCGCGGGCGCACTCCGCACGTCTCCGCGTGACCGAGGAGGACCGCTGGTGCACGGCGATGCCCTTCTTCCACGTCGGAGGGACGGTATGGGGACTCGGGACGTGCGCCGCGCGCGGCGCCTGCCTCGTTTACCTTCCAGTCTTCGATCCCGAGCGCATGCTGGACGCGATCGGACGCTATCGCTGCACGGTGCAGTTCGGCGTCGAAACGATGATCCGGGATGAGCTTGCACTGCCGACGTTTGACCGCCACGACCTCTCGAGCCTGCGCCTCTCCGCCGCGGGCGCGCCGACGGAACTGCGGCGTGAGGTGCGCGAGCGCTTCGGAGTGCCGACCATCCTCAGCATGTACGGCATGACCGAGGCGCACGGGAACGTCGCCGTGACAGGTCCCGACGACACGATCGAGCAGCAGGACACGACGATGGGCCGCCCGCACGCGGACGTGCGGGTCGAGATCGCGGACCCTGAAACGGACGGCCCGCTTCCGGCAGGGATGGAAGGCGAGATCGTGCTCTCGGGGCGGGGGCTCTTCGCGGGGTACTACGGGGACGCCGCAGCGACGCGCGCCGTCCTCGGCGACGACGGCCGGCTGCACAGCGGCGACCTTGGAGTGCTCGACGGCGACGGCCACCTCACCTTCCGCGCGCGGCTCAAGGAGATGATCCGCGTCGGAGGCGAGAACGTCTCGCTCGCGGAGGTCGAACGCATCGTCATGGCGCATCCGGCGATCGAGCGCGCCTACGCCGTCGGCGTCCCCCACGACCGGCTCGTCGAGACGGTCGCCGTCTTTGCCCGCCGCCACGACGGAGCGGAGGTCTCCGCTGACGAGCTCCGCGCGTACTGCGCCAGCCGCCTTGCGCAGTACAAGGTGCCGACCCACGTCTTCTTCGTCCAGGAGCTTCCGCTCGGGAGTTCCGGCCGCGTGAGCAAGGCGCAGCTACGGGACGACGCACTGCGGAGGCTGCGGAGCGCTTCGTGATCGACGAGGATGTTCGGCCGCTCCCGACCCCGAGCGCTCTGGCACGTCCGTTTTGGGAGCACGTTCGTGCGCATGAGCTCGCGATCCAACACTGCGTCGAGTGCGACCGCTACATCCATCCGCCGCTGCCGTTCTGCCCATCATGCCGCCGCTCGGCCCTCGATTGGCGGGTCGTCCCTGGGACCGGGAGCATCTATTCGTTCACCGTCGTCCACCGTGCGCCGCTCCGGGTGTTCCGCGCAAAGGTGCCGTACATCATCGCTCTCGTCACGCTCGATCTCGCGAACGTCAACGTCCTCAGTAACGTGATTACCAGCCTGGCCGACGTCGGGATCGGGACGGGCGTCCGCGCCGTCTACGAGGACGTGACAGCCGACCTCACGCTCTTCGCCTTCACAGCGGAGGCCATGTGATGGGGGCCATGGACGGCGCGCGGATCGTTGGCGTTTACAGTACGGAGCAGGGCGAGCTCACCGGACGGACGCACTACGACGTCCAGGCCGAAGCGTTCTTCGGCGCGCTCGCGAACTCCGCGATCGACCCGCGCGAGGTGGACGGCCTCGCGAACGTGCGCGCCGAAACGAAGAGCGCCGCGCACGCCCCGGCAGCCCTGTGGGCGGAGCTCCTCGGACATCCCCTCCGATACCACGACATGCCGGACGTCGCCGGTGCATCGCATTGCGCGAGCATTGCGCACGCGGCCGCGGCGATCACCGCGGGTCTCTGCGAGACGGTCGTCGTCCTCTCCGGCGGGATCCGCGGGACACGCGCCGAGATCGTCCAGGAGATGGCGTACATGCATGGGGAGTTCGACGTCTCCTGGGGCAGCATCGTGCCGTCCTGGTTCGCGATGCTCACGCGGCGCTACATGCACGACTTCGGTGTGCCGCACGAGGCCATGGCCGAGGTCGCCGTCGCCGCGCGCATGTGGGCGGCAAAGCACCCGCAGGCCATCATGAAGGAGCCGATCACCATCGAGGACGTCCTCGCGTCGCGGCCGATCGCAGAGCCGCTGCGGCTCCTCGACTGTTGCCTCGTCAACAATGGAGCAGGCGCGGTCGTACTCACGACGGCGCAGCGGGCGCGGAGCTGTCCGACCACGCCGGTGAGGGTCATCGGCGCTGGTGAATCGTACGCGATGCGCGCGTACACCGATCTCGCGCCTCAGGTCGCCGGATCGGGGGCGCGCCTGAGCGCATCGCAAGCCCTCTCGATGGCCGGCATGCGGGCCGAGCAGATGGACGTGCTCGGGATCTACGACGCGTACACGAGCGTCGCCCTCATGCTCCTCGAGGACATCGGGCTCGGCGAGCGGGGCGACGGTCCGCGCATCGTGGCGAACGGGGCGCTACGGCCCGGCGGTCGTATCGCGATGAACACGCACGGCGGCAGTCTCGCATGGGGACACGCCCTCGCCGGCCTCGGTCACGCGATCGAGGTGATCCGCCAGCTGCAAGGCGCGGCCGGCGATCGCCAGTTGCCCGACGCAAGGGTCGGCCTTTCGCAGACGATGGGCGGCCCGCTGAGCCTGCACAGCACGGTCGTCCTCGCCCGCGATCAGTAGTACAGGCCGTACACGGTCAGGACCTCGGCATACATGTACGCGGCGGCGTCGAGCGTGAGGAGACGGATGACCCGCGAGCTCCTGCTCCGGCTCTCCGATCAGGCCAGACGTGACGCGCGGCATGAACATTTTGAAAGCCCGGTGTCTGCAGAACACCCTCCGTCAGCGCCGTCCGCATGATGCCGGGCGGGACCGCATTGACGCGGATCCCGAGCGGAGCGGGCTCGAGGGCGATGGCGACTGCTCAACGCCGGCCTTGCTCGCGGCGGAGGCGCTGCGGTTCGGCCAGACGTACTTTGCCCAGATCGAGCCCACGTTGACGATCGATCCTCCCCCCGGCCTCCTGCAGGAGCGGTATACGGCCGCCCGGCAACAGCGGTAGACGCCCGTCACGTTCGTCGCGATATCCTCCCACGTGTCGTCGTCCAGATCGCGGAGCGCGACGTGCGGGCGAAAATCCCCCGCAGGGTTGACGACGACGGCGACCTGACCGAACCGTCTTCCCCTCAGTGAACGGCTACGGGGACACTCGCTCGATCGCGCACGTCGATGGCGACGCCCGCGACGTCGCCGTGCGGGTGCTTCTTCCGGAGCGACGCGACGGCCGCGTCGACCCGCCTCGCGCGTTCGCGAGGAACCCCGATGCCGTAGCCCACCCGATGCCCGATATCGCGCGGGAGGAGCCTCAGATCAACGTGGGCCAGGGGATAGATCGAACATGAGCGCATCATATGGCGCTTCATCATCTGGGGATCCACGCGTCGAGGTCTGCCATGCCCTGACGGATGTCGACCCGCGGGTCGAAGCCGAGCTGCTGCCGCGCTGCCGAGATGTTACACGCGACGTCGTGGAGCCGGACCCGGAAGCGATCGTCCGCGACGCCCTGCCACCGGCTCGAGGCGCGATCCCGTCACATCGAAGATGATCTGCGCGATCTCGCCGTTCGTCCTCACGACGCCCGATGCGATGACGTAGGCCTACCGCCCGCGCTCGGTGGCGCCTCGGCCGCGAACAAGTTCCCGCGCGCGACATCCAAGGCGTGCACGTAGTCGTGCGTCTCATCCGGCGACCCAGCGAACCGCGGCGGCTCGCCCTGCCGCGCGCGCTTCAGGTTGTCGACGCTGTTGGGCTGGTGGACGGCCCGAGCATGCTACCGTCGTCCGTAGGCCGACGCGTACCGCAGCGCGATCTAGCTGACGCCCGGCGATCGCGAGGCGGTGATCGCCGCGACCTACTTGGTCGCGAGCTTCGAGGATTCGTACATCCCGCTCATCGCGGCGGTGCCATGGCCCGCCTCGGCCGCGCCATCGTCGCTCGACGGGGCGGGCCGTCGCAGGGGAAGAACAGCGTCGACTCATCGACGCGACCGCGTGGGCCGCCGAAAGCAGTGATGGACGAGGAAAATACGCAGCGCGTCCGGGCGGCGGCCGCAGCCTCGACGACGTTGAGCGCGCCAAGCAGGTTCAGCTCGATGCCCTCCGGAGTTGGTCGGCCATCTGCATGCTGAGCAGCGACGCCTGACGAGCGGATCTCGGCGACCGAAGCCGACGCGCTCGCGACGAACGGTCGACGGCGCGCACGCTCCAGTGAGGACGCTCCTCTCGCAAGAGGCGGACCAGGTACGAGCCGATGAGGCCGCCGATGAGGCCGCCGCCGATGACGGCGGCGGAGGTCGCCGTCATCCCCGGGGGCTCTACGCACTATATTTTTATTTGTGGGGCGCTGAAAGGATGGTCGTGCCTATGCCAATGACGTCGTTGTCGACCGGATCCCGGTCACTCGTCGTCGTCGGCGCGGGGTACGGTGGGCTGTCGACGGCGATCCGTGCGCAGGAGTTGGGCGCGAGCGCGACCGTGCTGGAAGCGACGCCGACGACACCCGCGTGGAGCAACTCGCGGATGAGCGGCGCGCGCTGGCACATCGCCTATCTCTCGCCGAACGCGGGCGCCGACCGGCTCGCCGCCGAGATCATGGCCGTCACGGGAGGGACCGCGCGACCGGACGTCCTTGCTGCGTTCGTGCGCGACGCCCCGCGGGCATTCGGCTGGATCCAGTGCCACGGCGCGCGGTTCATAAACCTCAAGGGGGCGCGCGTCATGACGCCCGTGCGACCGAACCGCACGGATGAAGTGTGGCCGGGTCGCGCCGGTGAGGTCGTCCTCGCCGGGATGCAGCGCGAGTTCGTCGCGCGCGGCGGACGCCTTCTGCAGGAGCATCGCGCCATCGAGCTGCGATGGCCCGACGGGCGCGTGGCGGGCGTCGTCGCCGAGACCGCGTCGGGTGAGCGGGTCAGGGTCGAGGGCTCCGCCGTCGTGCTCGCGGACGGCGGATTCCAAGGGAATGCGGAACTTATGCGGGACGTCGGGCGCATACCACGTCCCGATCTGCTCGTCACCCGCGGCGCGGGGAGCGGTCGCGGCGACGCGCTCCAGATGGCGATGGACGCCGGGGCGCTCATCGCGAGCCCGGAGGCGATCTACGGCCACATGCTGCATCGCGACGCGCTCACGGACCGACGCATCTCGCAGTACCCGATGCTCGACAAGATGTCGCTCGGCTCGGTCGTCGTGGCCGGGGACGCTCGTCGGTTCTACGACGAGCAGCTCGGCGGTCTTGCCGGAGCGAATCGGATCGCCCACCTCGAGGACCCATCGAACGTGTGGCTGGTGTTCGATCGGGAGGTCTGGGAGCGCGAAGCGCGCCTCGACCAGATCGTCCCTCCGAACCCGAACCTCGCGATCAAGCACGCGCGGATCGTCCGCGCCGAGACGCCCGAGGAGCTCGCCGAGCGGACGGGCCTCCCGGGCGACGCGCTCGCGCGGACGCTCGACGAGTTCAACGCCGCGGCGGCGACCGGCAGGCTGCGCGAGCTGGCCATCCCCCGCGGCGGGTCGCCGAGGCCGCTGCGCGCCCCGCTGTACGCGGTCCCCCTCACCGTCGGCGTGACGCACACTTTCGGGGGTCCCGTCGTCGACGGGCACGCGCGCGTCCTCGATCGGGAGGAGCGTCCAATCCCGGGGCTCTACGCCGTCGGAAGCGCGTCGGCGGGGCTCTCCGGCGGGCCCAACCCTGGGTACGTGGGGGGCGTCTCGGTCGCCGTCGGGCTCGCCCTTCTGGCCGCGGAGCACGCCGTCGCCGGCATCGTCGGAAGCACGAAACATGATGGTGCCGCTTGATCGGGGGTCTCTCGTACTTCACGAAGAAGGACGTCGTGGCCGAGTGGCTGCGGAACGAGATTCTGAGTGGGAAGCTGACCTCGGGCACCCCTCTCCTCCAGGACGAGATCGCGACACGTCTCAACGTCAGCCCGACCCCGGTGCGCGAGGCATTCCGCCAGCTCGAGGCCGAAGGGCTCCTAGTCAGCCGTCCGCACCGTGGCGTCGTCGTGAGCGTGCGCGACTACGAGGACCAGAAGGCGGTCTACGAGATCCGCGCCCTCATCGAGACGCACGTCACGCGCGTCGCGGGGAAGGAGCTGTCGAAGGAGTCGCTGGAAGAGCTCGCTGAGCTCGTGAAGCGGAGCGAGCACGCGCTCCGCATAGCGGATCTTAAGTCCACGCGGCAGGCGAACACTCGCTTCCACGACGTCCTTATGAGCCAGGCGAGGTCGCACGTCTACGTCGACCTCGCGCGCAACCTCATCTCGCAGTCGCGCTACTACCTCCCGCTCTCGCGCGCGCGGATTGTCGAGGTGTTGCAGGCGCACGGCGCGATCCTCCACGCCCTAGAAGCGCGGGACGCCGAGCGCGCGGCCTCGCTTATGGACCGCCACATGAGCGCCAACCTCAAGTGGCTGTATCAGTCGCGGACGAAGGGCGCGGGGCCCAAGCGTCGGAACGGCCAGACGAAGCGCGAGAAGAGCTGACGTACCGCTCGTCCTCCCCTAAGGGCAGGTAGCACCGCTCGAGCTCGAGAGTCCGCTCGTCCGTGTCAAGCTGGCTGATCCTGTCCGCGGGGGAGAGGACGTGCTCGTTCATCTCGCGGCCCTGGTGAACGCACTCCGAGCCCTTGTCGCCGCCAGCCCCATTGCGACGACCGCCAAATTGTGTCCTATACTCAGGGGCGCCCGAATGAAGCAACGTCGCCTCGCTCAACGGAGCACCATGAGGCACCTACGCTTCAGCCTTCACCTGTATGGGGACCCGACTGCGAGTGCACGGGCAGTCGAAGAGGCCGGATTCGACGCGGCGCATTTTGGCGAGCATCTGCTCTTTCATGCTGGTGGCACCATGAATGGCATCGTAGCGTTGAGTGGTGCAGCTGCCGTCACATCTCGAATTCGGCTTATATCGACAATTACTTACGTGCCACTCTATCGTCCCGCCATCCTCGCTTGGCTTGCGACGAGTCTTGATCATCTGTCGAAGGGTCGATTCGAAATAGGGGTCGGAGTAGGCGGAGAGTACCCGCAAGCGTTCGAACTGGCTGGCGTGGCACTGGAGGAACGCGGAGCCATTACCGATGAGGTCCTCGAAGTGGTGACACGGCTTTGGAGCGAGGAGGAGGTTACCTTTGAGGGGCGGTTCAGCAGTTTTCAACACGTACGCTGGTCGCCTAAGCCGATTCAAAAGCCGTTCCCCATATGGGTCGGCGGTCGCAAGGAGCCATCCATGCGCAGGGCGGCAAGGTACGGGACTGGTTGGTTGCCATATATGTACTCACCAGAGCGGTTGGCCAGTAGCATTGCCACTGTTAGGCGGTACGCTGAGCAATTTGATCGTGATCCCGATGCTATTCGGATGGGGGTGCTGCTGTTCGTAACCGTTGGGCCGGACTCCGCTACGGCCAAGACGGTTGCTGCAGAACTCGTCGGAGCTGGCTATAGGCGGGATGTTAGACATCTAGTGGACAGGTACCTCGTCGCCGGAACTCCTGATGAATGTCGATCCCGGCTGCGGGACTATTACGATGCCGGTGCGCGCTTCGTCTTCATCACACTACGGGCTCAACGTCAGGAAGCAGACGAAATGATGCGGCTACTCGTTTCCGACGTGTTGCCTGAGTTTCAGCTCGGCAAGTAGCCGGTCTCCGCTTGCCCAGACGTAGTCAAACCAAGAGTGTGCGCCCGGCGTATACGGCGTATGTGTGCTGAGTTGTAGGAGGGCAGAAGTCGATCCGTCTCGATCGGCGATCCTCCTGACGGGTTGGAGACGTCATCGTCGACAGCAGCGTGTTCGTGACGGCGGGCAGGCGTGAACCCTGGCACGACGATCGCCGCCGTACGCATGGTGGATGCAGCTCGCCGCGAATGCGGAGGTAGCCCCACCGCGGATTCTCCCGGGCCATCCTCTTGATCAGCTCCCGGCAGTCCTGATCCAACGGCGGCCGTCCGACCCATGGTCGTCCCCGATAGGCAGCCCAGCGGCCGCGGATCAGCTGGGGATGCCAGTCGAGCACGTCTCCGGTCGAACCAGCAGCGCCTCCCCAGGCAGATCTCGGCAGCCGCTCTCGAAGCAGGGCCAGCACCAGGCAGTCTTGAGGCTGTCAGTGGACCCGTTTGACCTGCCTCTCCGAGGACCTTCACCTGCTGGCGGAGGGCGAGCACCTCAGGCTGGAGGTCGGTCACCGGCTGCCCCCGAAGGCCGATGAGGTCCAGAAAAGACCGCCATCCATGCTCTCGATCGCCGCGACGGTTGGCCTTGGCCAGGATCTGGTCGGCGGTCTTGACCCACGCGAAGGGCCGGCAGTTCTCAATTCCACGCCCCCATGAATCGGCGGATGGCGGTGACCAAGCTGCCCAGGTTCTGGAAGACGCCGCGACGAAGAGCGTGACGGTGGAGTAGCGAGAACCAGATCTCGACCTGGTTCATCCAGCTGGCGAATGGTCGGTGTGTAGTGAAGGTGGAAACGAGGATGTCGAGCCATCGAGCGCTTGATGGTCGGGTGCTTGTGAGTGCCGTAGTTGTCGAGCACCAGATGCAGTTCCTGCCGAGGGTAGGTGCGTGAGGAACCGCAGGAAGACCCGGAATTCCTGATGGCGATGGCGCAGGGTGCAGCGCCCGGTGACTTCGCCGGTGGCGATGTCGAGCGCGGCAAACAAGGTGGTTGTTCCGTAGCGGGTGTAGTCGTGGGTGCGCCGTTCCGGCTGGCCGGGACGCAGCGGTAACAGGGGCTGGGTGCGGTCGAGCGCCTGGATCTGGCTCTTCTCGTCCATGCAGAGCACGAGTGCTTTCTCGGGCGGATGCAGGTAGAGGCCGACGATGTCGGTCACCTTCTCGGCCAGCTTGGGATCGCTGCTGAATTTGAAGTTACGGCTGCGGTGCGGCCGCAACTGGTGCTCCC
>Ga0208356_1000333_pt1 | contig 13429 bp, 13 predicted proteins | sample NGESurshal072012_4_FD_184467 | JGI IMG/M metagenome (GOLD analysis project Ga0208356, IMG submission 184467) | Arctic peat soil microbial communities from Barrow, Alaska - NGEE Surface sample 53-1 shallow-072012 (SPAdes) | ecosystem: Environmental > Terrestrial > Soil > Wetlands > Peat ... | reverse complement strand
GACTACGCAACACTCGCTACCGGGCGCCCGCTACGGCTTACCCGGACCGGTCTTCCACCGGCAGGACCGCGCCAGCTTTCCTGGCGCACAAGCAATCCAGTCTTTCCGCCTGCCGCGCCATGGATTGCTTCGCTTGCGCTCGCAATGACGGAGAGAATTGTAGCCCGGACGGAGCGCAGCGCAGTCCGGGGCCGTTGGATCGCGCATCGCGATTCCCGGATTTCGCTTCGCTCCATCCGGGCTACGAATCCAGCGCGATGCTGACACGCGCTACGCGGGCGGCGTGCCGTTGGCGGCGAGCACGTGGCCGGCGAGATACAGCGAGCCCGTGATCAGGATGCGCGGCGGCACTTCATAGGCAAGCGCCGTCAGCGAGTGCAACGCCGCTTCGACGCTTTCCGAAATCTCCACCCGCAGGCCGAGACGACGCGCCGCATCGGCGAGCCGCTCCGGCGGCATCGCCTGGCCGCGGTCGGGGATCTGCACCGCCATGACATGGCGGGTCAGGCCGGCAAAATTGGCGAGAAACGCGGCGGCATCCTTGTTGGCCATCATGCCGGCGATCACCACCAGTGGCCGCGATACCCGCTCTTCGAGGTCGCCGAGCGCCGCCGCGGCGACACGCCCGCCCTCGGCATTGTGTCCGCCATCGAGCCAGATCTCGCAGCCCGGCGGCGCCTGGTCCACCAGCGCGCCGGAGCCGATACGTTGCATCCGGGCCGGCCATTCGGCGGCGACGATACCGGCCTCGAACGCCGCGGCATCGATCCTGAACGCATCCAGCGCACGCAGTGTCGCAATGGCGAGGCCCGCATTGTCGAACTGATGCCGCCCGAACAGCCGCGGCGCCGCCAGATCCATCAGGCCGCGGTCATCCTGATAGACCAGCCGCCCGCGCTCAACATTGACATCCCATTGCTGTCCGGCGGCGTGCAGCGCGGCGTGCTCGCGCCGGGCCTGCTGCTCGATCACGGCCATCGCCTCGGCGGCCTGTTCGGCGCAGACCACCGGCACGCCGCGCTTGATGATCGCGGCCTTCTCGCCGGCAATCCGGGTCAGCGTGTCGCCGAGGAACTCGGTGTGATCGATGCTGATCGGCGCGATCACGGTGGCGAGCGGCGCATCGATCACATTGGTGGCGTCGAGCCGGCCGCCGAGACCGACTTCCAGCAGCACCAGATCGGCGGGATGCTGCGCGAACAGGCAAAACGCCGCCGCCGTTTCGATTTCGAAGATCGTGACCGGCAGGCCGGCATTGGCGCGCTCGCAGTGCTCCAGCGCGGCGCGCAGTTCGTCGTCGCCGACCAGCCGGCCGCCGCCGGGCCGACCGATCCGGTAGCATTCGTTGATCCGCACCAGGTAGGGCGAGGTATAGACGTGGACACGCAAGCCCGCCGCTTCCAGGATCGCCCGCAAATAAGCGATGGTCGAACCCTTGCCATTGGTACCGGCGACGTGAATCACCGGCGGCAGCTTGCGTTCGGGATGGTCGAGCCGGTCGAGCAGCCGAAGCGTCCGCGCCAGATCGAGGTCGATACGCCGGGGATGCAGGGCGGACAGCCGCGCGATCAATTCGCCGAACGGCGGTGCACGCTCTGCCGCGGGCCGGCTCACGCGTGCGGTGCTGCGGGCGCCACGTCCGCTTCCGACAGGATCTGGGCTGACGTGACCACCTGTGGCGCAGGCTTCGACGCCGCTTCCAGCGCCGGCGATTTGGTCAAAAGCCGGCACAGCCGCGCCAGCGTCGGCCGCAAGTCGTGACGGTGCACCACCATGTCGATCATGCCATGGTCCTTGAGATATTCGGCGCGCTGAAACCCTTCCGGCAGTTTCTCGCGAATGGTTTGTTCGATCACCCGCGCACCGGCAAAGCCGATCAGCGCACCGGGCTCGGCGATCTGCACATCGCCCAGCATGGCGTAGGAGGCGGTGACGCCGCCGGTGGTCGGATTGGTCAGCACCACGATATAGGGCTGTTTCGCCTCGCGCAGCATCTGCACGGCAACCGTGGTTCGCGGCAACTGCATCAGCGACAGGATGCCCTCCTGCATGCGGGCACCACCGGAGGCCGCGAACACGATGAAAGGCGATTTCTTCTCGACCGCGAGTTCAAGCCCGCGCACGATCGCTTCGCCGGCGGCCATACCGAGCGAGCCGCCCATGAAATCAAAATCCTGCACCGCGATGACGACGGCGGCGCCTTCGAGCTTGCCATAGCCGACCTTGATGGCGTCGTTCAGCCCGGTCTTGGCGCGGGCGTCCTTGATGCGGTCGGCATAGCGGCGCTCGTCGCGAAACTTGAGGGGATCGGGGGTTACGTCGGGCAGCGCCACGTCGAACCAGGTCTCGTTGTCGAAAATCGATTTCAGCCGCGCCACCGCGCCCATGCGCATGTGATAGTTCGAACCGGGAATGACGAACTGGTTGGCCTCGACGTCCTTGTAGAACACGAGTTGTCCGGAATCCGGACATTTGATCCACAGATTCTCCGGCGTCTCGCGCCGCAGGATGTTGCGGATTTTCGGCCGGACGACATTGGTGAGCCAATTCATGGTTCGCTCCGAATCGCGATCAAGGCGATCATCCGACTATATGGCGGCCCGGCCTGTGCCCGGCAAGCCGCCATCGGTGGACTGTCTTCATTACAATTGTGGCTTATTCCGCGGCCTGTTTGGCGCCCCGCACACCCCGTGCCAGCGCCGCGGCGAGATCGGCCACCGCGCCAACCGTCCTGGCCGTCGCGCGGCCTTCGGGATCGAGGCTGCCGCGCAAGGCATCGACCAGCGCGGTACCCACCACCGCGCCATCGGCGTGTTCGGCGATGGCGCGGGCCGCCTGCGGCGTGCGGATGCCGAAGCCGACACACACCGGCAGCTGGGTGTGGCGCTTGATGCGCGCGACGGCCTCGCCGACGACGTTGGAATCGGCGCTGGCGCTGCCGGTGATGCCGGTGATGGAAACGTAATAGACAAAGCCTGACGTGTTGGCGAGCACCGCAGGCAGGCGCCGGTCGTCGGTGGTCGGCGTCGCCAGCCGGATGAAATTGAGCCCGGCCTGCATCGCCGGCAGGCACAGTTCGGTATCTTCCTCCGGCGGCAGATCGACAATGATCAGGCCGTCGACGCCGGCGGATTTCGCATCGACGAGAAAGCGGTCGACGCCATGGATGTAGATCGGATTGTAATAGCCCATCAGCACCAGCGGCGTTGCGTTGTCGTGCGCGCGAAAGCCGCGCACCATCTCTAGCGTCTTCTTCAGGGTCATGCCGGCCTTCAACGCGCGCAAGCCGGCTGCCTGAATCGAGGGGCCGTCGGCCATCGGGTCGGTGAAAGGCATGCCGATCTCGATAATGTCCGCGCCGGCTCCCGGCAGCGCCTTGACGATGGCGAGCGAGGTCGCGGGATCGGGATCGCCGGCCATCAGGAAGGTGACGAAGGCCGACCGGCCCTGCCGTTTCAGCTCGGCGAAGCGCGCGTTGATGCGGGTGGTCATGGTCCGGCGCCGGCTGTGCTATACCTCTCCCCGACGGGGAGGTGAAGAAAACAATGGCGTTCGCTGCTCACTTCTTCCTGCCCTTCAGGATGTCGCCGACCTGTGGCACGTCCTTGTCGCCGCGGCCGGACAGGTTGACCACCATCAGATGGTGCTTCGGCCGTTGCGGCGCGAGTTCCATCACCCGGGCGATGGCGTGCGCCGGCTCCAGCGCCGGTATGATGCCTTCGAGCCGCGACAGCAACTGGAACGCCGCCAGCGCCTCATCGTCGGTCGCGGACAGATAGGTCACCCGGCCGGTCTCGTGCAGCCAGGAATGCTCCGGTCCGATGCCGGGATAATCCAGCCCTGCGGAAATCGAATGCGCGTCCTGGATCTGGCCGTCGTCATCCATCAAGAGATAGGTGCGGTTGCCATGCAGCACGCCGGGCCGGCCGCCCGCGATCGAGGCCGCGTGCAATTGCGTCAGCCCATGGCCCGCGGCCTCGACGCCGAAAATCTCGACGCCGGGATCATCGAGGAAGGGATGAAACAGCCCCATCGCGTTGGAGCCGCCGCCGATGCAGGCAACCAGCGAGTCCGGCAGGCGGCCTTCGACGGCTTGCATCTGCGCGCGTGTTTCGATGCCGATGATCGATTGGAAGTCGCGCACCATCATCGGATAGGGATGCGGGCCCGCCACGGTGCCGATGCAGTAGAAGGTGTCGTGCACGTTGGTGACCCAGTCGCGCAGCGCCTCGTTCATCGCATCCTTCAGCGTGCGCGATCCCGATTGCACCGGGATCACCTTGGCGCCCAGCATTTCCATGCGTATGACATTGGGCTGCTGCCGTTCGACATCGACCGCGCCCATATAGACCACGCAATCGAGCCCGAACCGCGCGCACAGGGTCGCGGTGGCAACGCCATGCTGGCCGGCGCCGGTCTCGGCAATGATGCGCTGCTTGCCCATGCGCCGCGCCACCATGATCTGGCCCAGCACGTTGTTGACCTTGTGCGAACCGGTATGGTTGAGCTCCTCGCGCTTGAGGTAGATCCTGGCGCCGCCGAGATGTTCGGTCAGCCGTTCGGCGAAATAAAGCGGCGACGGCCGGCCGACATAGTCCTTCAGATATCCGTTCATCTCCGCCTGGAACGCGGGATCGGCCTTGGCGGCGGCGTAGGCCTGCTCCAGGTCGAGGATCAACGGCATCAGCGTTTCGGCGACAAAGCGTCCGCCAAAAATGCCGAAATGCCCGCGCTCGTCGGGACCGCTGCGGAAGGAATTGGGCAATGCCGGGCTCATCATGGCCTTTCATCATCGCCGGGCGCGATCCGGCCATCCATGCCTGTCGGGCGAATTGTCTCGATCATCGATCACCTGCCACGGCGAGCGAGGCGCCCTGACCGATCGCGCGCGCCGTGCGGATGAAGGCTTCGATCATCTCGGGATCCTTGACGCCGAGGGCCCGCTCCACGCCCGAGGAAACGTCGACGCCGCCGGCGCGGGTGAGACCAACCGCGGCTGCGACATTTTCGCGGGTGAGGCCGCCAGAGACCATGAACGGAATTGCGAGCTCGAGATTTTCCAGCACGTGCCAGTCGAATGCCGCGCCAAGCCCGCCGGGGCGGGAGGCTCCCCTGGGGGCGCGGGCGTCGAACAGGATGCGATCGGCCACCGTGGCATAGCCGGGCAACGGCACCAGATCGGCCGGGGTTTCGACCGCGATTGCCTTCATCACCGGCAGTCCGAAGGCCTGCTTGATGTCGCGCAGCCGCGCCATGGTTTCACTGCCGTGAAGCTGCAGAATATCCGGCCGCAGGGTCTCGACGATGTTGGCGAGCGCCGCGTCGTCGGCATCGACCGTGAGCGCCACCTTGACGGCGCGGCCTCTCGCCCGCTGGCCGAGATCGCGCGCGGCCTCCATGCCGATATGACGGGGCGAGGGCGGAAAGAACACGAATCCAACCATGTCGGCGCCGGCTTGCAGCGCGGCATCCAGGGTCTCGGGCGTGGACAGGCCACAAATTTTGACGATCAGCGGCATGGTTCGGGGTACGGGTTGGGGCGGCGGCCCTGAGCGAGGCATCGCGGGCCGGGTTCTACAACGTCGCGCCCTGCTTGTCTCGCTCCGCGGCCCCGTAGCCGCTCGCCTGCGGCAGTGCCGGAAGCCGCTGCGGGTCGTACCGGGAGGTCGCTGCGCTCGCGCGCAGGTCAGCCAATTCCCTCTGCGCCTGCCGCGCATCGGCCTCATGCTGACGCGCCGCGCGGCGCCAGCGGCGCTGCCGCAACCAGGTTGCGGAGCCGCCAGCGGCCACCCCCAGAATCGCCACCGCGATGATGACGATGAACAGCGGCAGCCTGATCGCAACCGACGGATCGCTGGAATTGAACGGATCGAACGACACCGTTACCAGATGACGATTGGCGACCGCGAAGACGATGAAGATCACGCCGAGCGGAATGACGATCAGCGCCGTGAAGAATTTTCGCATGACCATCTCTCGCCTTGATGGAGATCGTCGGGAACATATTCCACGACACGGCATCCGTTGCGGACTGAACTGGCGCGACCCAACCCGCTCAGGCGCCGGCTTCGGGCGCTCCGCCTTCGCGGTTCAGCCGTTCACGCATTTCCTTGCCGGTCTTGAAAAACGGCACGCTCTTCTGATCCACCGGCACATGCGCCCCGGTGCGCGGATTGCGGCCGGCACGGGCGGGGCGGTGCTTCACCGAAAAAGCGCCGAAGCCACGCAGTTCGACGCGATCGCCACGCGCCAGAGCCGCAACGATTTCATCGAGGATCGCATTTACAATGTTCTCCACATCCCTCTGATAGAGATGCGGGTTGTGCTCGGCGATGCGCTGAACGAGTTCGGATTTGATCATCGAGACTGGACCCGGAAGGTGCGGACTTCCATTTCCGTGAAAATACCCTGAACTGTCAAGACGCTAAATGAAATTGGGCGGCGCGAAAAGGCGTGACAAGCGGCCCGATCGGGGATTGTGGCAATACCCGCAAAGCGGGAAGACCGCGCCGAAGCCCAACTCGTTAGATTCAATTGTTGCCCGGGGGCTGCCATAACGCCAGCATGCCGTCGAGGCTGAGGCGGTCAGCCGCCTGCACCACGCCGGCCTGCTCGACCTGGCGCGCGATCGACCCCAATCCGAGCGCATTGAGCGTGATGGAAGCCGCGGTGCGCAGGAAAGTCAGGTCGCCAAAGCGCGGCTGCAGCTTGTAATCGCGCACCGGCAGATCGCTCTTCACGCCCTTCTGCGCGACCAGCCAGGCTACCGCGGTTTTCTCATCGCCGAGTTCGTCGACCAGCTTGAGATCGATCGCCTGATGGCCGGTGAAGACCCGTCCGTCGGCGACCTTGTCGAGCAGCGCATCGTCCATGCCGCGGCGTTCCTTCACCAGCCCGCGAAACCACGCATAGGAATCCTTCACCAGCGAATCCAGCGCCGCGCGCGCCTCCGGACTGGTCGGCTCAAAGCCGTTCGGCGCGGCCTTCAGCGGCGACGATTTCACTTCCTCGATCTTGACGCCAACGGTCTTGAGCAGGTCGGTAAAATTCGGAAACTGAAACAGCACGCCGATCGAACCGACCAGCGATGTCTGCTGGGCGATGATGTGATCGGCCGCAATCGCCGTGATGTAGCCGCCGGAGGCCGCCAGCCCCTCGACGACCACCACCAGCGGCTTCTTCGCCTTCAACTGCACCAGCGCATCGTAGAGTTGCTCGGAGCCGGCGGTGGTGCCGCCCGGCGAATTGATGTGCACAATGACTGCCGCGGCCCTCGAATTGGCCAGCCGGTCCAGCGCTTCGACGCGATTCTGGTCGCTGCGGATCAAGCCTTCGATATTGATGCGGGCGATCGAGCCAGAGTTCGTGAACGCGCTACGCCCGGCCGGCGTCACCATCATGCCGACGCCGGCGATCGCCGCGATTGCGACCAATGCGGCAACCACGCGCCAGAATGTCAGCTTGCGGCGTATCCTGCGGCGGTCGACGATCACATCTGAATCAAGCGACATCGAAAATCTCCCGGGATCGGCCTTCAGGGGGTTCGCAGGGTCTGCTCTGCCCGGCGCTAACATGCCGTGTCCCAATTACATCAATTTCGGTGCAATATGAAGAAAACAAGGCCCCCAGAGGATAGCCCCGCCGGGATGGCCGGGCTTGCCCAGAAAGACTTGGATGCCCGCGGCCAGCGCGGGCATGACGAGCGAGAACCAATTTGGGCACCGAACAAAAAGGACCCCGGTCGAAACCGGGGCCCGATTGGCGATGACGTGAAAGTGAAAGCCTACTTGTCGCCGCGCTGCTTCAGCGCGGTGCCGAGAATGTCACCCAAGGTCGCGCCCGAATCGGAGGAGCCATATTGCGCGATGGCCTCCTTCTCCTCGGCGACTTCCAGCGCCTTGATCGAGACCTGGACCTTGCGGGCCTTCTTGTCGAACTGGATCACCCGCGCATCGACCTTCTCGCCGACGGCAAAACGTTCGGCGCGCTGGTCATTGCGGTCGCGGGCGAGTTCCGACCGCTTGATGAAGGTGGTGAAGTCGGTGCCGGCGATCTTGACCTCGATGCCGCTTTCCTTGACCTCCAGCACTTCGCAGGTCACGACCGCGCCCTTCTTGACATCGCCGGGCTCGGCGAACGGATCGCCCTCGAGCTGCTTGACGCCGAGCGAGATACGCTCCTTCTCGACATCGACATCGAGCACCACGGCCTTGACCATGTCGCCCTTCTTGAAGTTGTCGATCACCTGTTCGCCCGGCAGCTTCCAGTCGAGATCCGACAGATGGACCATGCCGTCGACGTCGCCCTCGAGACCGAGGAACAGGCCGAACTCGGTCTTGTTCTTGACCTCGCCTTCGACCGTCGATCCGACCGGGAATTTTTCGACGAACACTTCCCAGGGATTGCGCATGGTCTGCTTGAGGCCGAGCGAAATCCGGCGCTTGACCGAATCGACTTCGAGCACCTGAACTTCGACTTCCTGCGAGGTCGAAACGATCTTGCCGGGATGCATGTTCTTCTTGGTCCACGACATTTCCGAGACATGGATCAGGCCTTCGATGCCCGGCTCAAGCTCGACGAACGCGCCGTAATCGGTGATGTTGGTGACGCGGCCGGTGAAGCGCGCATTGAGCGGGTATTTCGCCTCGATGCCCTGCCACGGATCGTCCAGCAATTGCTTCATGCCGAGCGAGATGCGGTGGGTCTCGTGGTTGATCTTGATGATCTTGACCTTCACGGTCTGGCCGATGGTCAACACTTCGGTCGGGTGATTGACCCGGCGCCAGGCGATATCGGTGACATGCAGAAGGCCGTCGATGCCGCCGAGATCGACGAACGCACCGTAATCGGTGATGTTCTTGACCACACCGTCGATGACCTGGCCTTCCTCGAGATTCTGCACCAGTTCCTGGCGCTGCTCGGCCCGGGTCTCTTCCAGCACGGTGCGGCGCGACACCACGATGTTGCCGCGGCGGCGATCCATCTTGAGGATCTGGAACGGCTGTGAATTGTTCATCAGCGGAGCGACGTCGCGGATCGGACGGATATCGACCTGCGAGCGCGGCAGGAAGGCGACCGCGCCGTCGAGATCGACGGTGAAGCCACCCTTGACCTGGTTGAAGATGACCCCGTGCACCTTCTCGTTGTTGTTGAACGCCTTCTCGAGCTTGCCCCAGCTCTCCTCGCGGCGCGCCTTGTCGCGCGACAGCACGGCCTCGCCGAGCGCGTTTTCGATACGGTCGAGGAACACCTCGACCTCGTCGCCGACCTTGAGTTCGCTTTCGCGGCCGGGTCCTGCGAATTCCCGCAGCGCCACGCGGCCTTCGGTCTTCAGGCCGACATCGATGACGGCCATATCTTTTTCAATTGCAACTACCTTGCCCTTGATGACCGAGCTTTCCTGCAAATTGCCGCCGGCAAAGGACTCGTCGAGCATCGCGGCGAAATCGTCGCGGGTAGGATTATAAGAAGCAGCAGTCGAAGCCATTTGTTCTCCAGATGCGGTATCGCCGGCCGTTCGGGTTGGGGGGCGGATCGCGCGCCAGGTGTCAGGGGTCCGCAACCTCTGACGACCGCTGGATGCGGCAAGCGCAACAGCGGGCCGGCAGCATGCCTGCACGTTCGATCCGTTGATTTTTATCCGGAGCCTGAAACGAGTTGATCGATCTCGAAGCCTGGAGCGGGCTTTCCTCCAATGACGGCGACGGGTTCAAACCCGCTGCCGGCCCGCTCGGACGGCCTCGACAATGTCGATGGCGGCCCGGATGCCGCCTTCTATATCCAACTGCGAGTTATCGAGCAAGTGAGCATCCGGAGCCGGTTTCAGGGGTGCCGTGGCCCTGTTCTGGTCGCGTTCGTCGCGTCTGAGGATATCCGCCAGCACCATGGCCTCGTCGGCGTCCTCGCCGCGGGCCCTCGCCTCGAGGGTACGGCGGCGGGCCCGAACCCTGGGGTCGGCGACCACGAAAATCTTCACATCGGCGTCGGGGCAGATCACGGTGCCGATATCGCGGCCATCGAGCACCGCGCCGGGCGGACCGGCCGCGAAATGCCGCTGAAAATCGACCAGCACCTCTCGGACCCGTGGGATCGCCGAAACCACCGAGGCGGCCTCGCCGACCACCTGGCTCTTCAGTACCGGATTTCCGAATTTTTCGGGATCGAGTTCCATCGCGGCGGCGACCGCGAGCGCCTCATCGGTCAGATCGGCGCCGGCATCGAGCAGCGCCTTGGCCACCGCGCGGTAGATCACGCCGGTATCGAGGTGACGATAGCCGTAATGATGGGCGAGCCGCTTTCCGAGCGTGCCCTTGCCGGAGGCGGCCGGTCCGTCGATGGCGATGATCATGGTTCAAACTCGTATTACTTCATGCCTCTGATCATGCGAACCGCTTCCTTGATTTCGGGAAGAGCCGCTGGATCGACGACGATCGTATTTCCGACTTTTCGAGCGATCTGTGCAGGCCGCGCACCCGAATTGTCAAATATCCACGCAAGGTCGGCATTCCTGAGAAACCAGGGGAGCTGTCGGAGCGAGCGCTCGCGACGACTGCGAATTTTTGTGGTCGGGACGTGATGTCCGCCCTTTCCAACTCGTAGCTTCACGCGTTCCACGCTGAGTTCAGGGGAATTAAGTAGAATGTAGATCAATCGCACCTCAAACCCGTGTGCCTTAGCCGCAAGAACAAGCGCGCGGTATTTTTCGGTCGACAGCACCGTCTCAACACCGATTGTTTGATGGGCAGAGATCGACGCTTCGAGCCAACTATAGATACGGGTCACAGCCTGGATATTCGCGGCCCGTGGCCTCAAACGCTCTATTTCCTGAATCCGAGCTGTCAGAAGGTCCGGGTTGATGATCCAGACCGAACCGCCAAAATCCTCAATCTCGGTATCGGTATAGATACTGCTTTTGCCTGCTCCGTTCGGACCGGCGACGATCCAGAACTTCGGCTTATCAAGCTTTGTGCGCGACACGGTCAGGCGAGCCGAACTTCTTCTTGTTCGCGCGCCGCGCCTTAGCCACGTTACGCTCGAAAACGGTACTCAAATCATTCCCGAATGTTGGGCTGTTGGCGTCGATCGAAAGAATCCTGACACGCTCCCCGTTCGGCTTGTGAACACTTTTTGATACGACCGAACTTCGGCCGCGTCGTCCCAACCTTCCGTCGAGCTTTTTAACCAGGATCCGCGTCATGTGAGCCTCTGGTAACAGATCAAAATAATATAATTCTGCCAGGAAGGATAGCCATACCGCTGGCGTAAGACAAAATGCTAACCAAACGCAGCCCCGAGCCCGCGCATCATCGGGATGAAATCCGGAAAGCTGGTGGCGATGAAGCTGGTGTCGTCGACTTTGACCGGCTGGTCGGAGGCAAGTCCCATCACCAGCGCCGACATCGCGATGCGATGGTCCATGTGGGTGGCGACGAGACCGTTGCCCGGGACGTGGCCGCGGCCTTCGACGATCAGGTCGTTACCGGCGATCTCGACCCTGACGCCGTTGACGCGCAGCATGGCGGCGGTGGCCTCGAGCCGGTCGGATTCCTTGACCCGCAGTTCTTGCAGGCCGCGCATGATGGTGGGGCCCTCGGCAAAGGCGGCGGCCACCGCCAGCACCAGATATTCGTCGATCATCGAAGGCGCGCGCTCCGGCGGCACCTCGACCCCCCGAAGCTTCGAGGCACGCACGCGAATTTGCGCCATCGGCCCGCCGGCGTCGCCCCGCCTCTCACTCGCTTCGATAGCGGCCCCCATTTCGCGCAGCGTCGTCATCAGCCCGGTCCGGAGCGGGTTGGTCATAACATCCGACAGCACGATATCGGACCCCTGGACGATCAGGGCCGCCACAATCGGGAACGCCGCCGATGACGGGTCGGCCGGGACCACGACTTCCGCGCCATGCAGTTCGGGTTGCCCGGTGAGGGTGATCCTGCGGCCGTGGGGGCCTTCGCGGGTGGAGACGATCTGCGCGCCGAAATGCTTCAGCATTAGTTCGGTATGGTCGCGGCTCGCCTCGGTTTCGATCACCGTGGTGGCGCCGGGCGCGGCCAGTCCCGCCAGCAGCACCGCCGATTTGATCTGCGCCGACGCCACCGGCGTGCGGTAGAGGATCGGCAGCGGGTCGCACGCGCCGTTGAGCGTCAGCGGCAGTCGGCCGCTCTCCCCGCCCGCTCGGACCCGCGCGCCCATTAGTTCGAGCGGGTCGAGCACCCGTCGCATCGGCCTCGTGCGCAGCGAGGCGTCGCCGTCGAAGATCGCCGTGATCGGGCAGCCTGCGACCGCCCCCATTACCAGCCGGCAGCCGGTGCCGGAATTGCCGAAATCGAGCGGAACTTGCGGTTGCGCGAACCCGGCGACGCCGACGCCGCGGATCGACCAGGCGAATTCGCCGGTGCGCTCCACCTGGGCACCCAGCGCCCGCATCGCCTTGGCGGTATTGAGCACGTCTTCGCCCTCGAGCAGGCCCGAAATCCGGGTTTCACCGACCGAAAGCGCGCCCAGGATCAGGGCGCGGTGCGAAATCGACTTGTCGCCGGGGACGCGGACCTCGCCGGCCAGGGGGCCGCTTGAGCGGGCTTGCAGCGGGGAAGGTTGAGCTGAATGGGTCAAGATTGTGTCCTCTTCGCCGGCGGCAGGTATCACATGGGCCGCGCGACGTCACGCCGCTGCCAGAAGTCCCACAAAGCGCTATTGACAGCAGCGCCTCAACTAGCCAAGTGAAGCACCGTTTTTCGAAAAATTCCCAGGATTCCGCACGTGGCCAAATCCGATCTCGGAACCAAACGCATTTGCCCGACCACGGGCAAGAAATTCTACGATCTCAACAAGAACCCGGTGATCTCGCCCTATACTGGCGAGGCGGTGCCGATCGCGCCGGTGGTGGCCCCGCGCGCCCGCGGCGACGCCGCGCGCGCCACTGCGGCCGCGGCCGCCGCCGCCGAAGCCGCGCCGGAGCCCATAGAGGCTGAAGAACTGGTGCCGCTCGAGGAGGCCGACGCCGAGGAAAACACCGGCAAGGTCAAGGCCGTGGTTCCGGAATCGGAAGACGACATCGAGATCGACGAGACCATCGAAGACGATGATGACGATGATTCGACCTTCATCGCCGATGAGGAAGAAGGCGACGAGGACGTCACCGATATCATCGGTGACGTCGGCGGCGACGAGGAGACTTGAGATCGGCCCTGAACTATGTTCAGGGTCGTCAGCACCGCGCGTCACCCCACGGCGCGTCGGGTTTTGGGGCCATAGCTCAGCTGGGAGAGCGCTTGCATGGCATGCAAGAGGTCGGCGGTTCGATCCCGCCTGGCTCCACCACGCTTCGCCTTCGGCTACGCGTGGCGCAGCCACCGGGCCTCATTTCCCCGTAAACCGTGGCGGCCGCTTTTCCATGAAGCTCGCCACGCCCTCGCGAAAATCGCTGCCG
>Ga0208356_1000332_pt1 | contig 13475 bp, 15 predicted proteins | sample NGESurshal072012_4_FD_184467 | JGI IMG/M metagenome (GOLD analysis project Ga0208356, IMG submission 184467) | Arctic peat soil microbial communities from Barrow, Alaska - NGEE Surface sample 53-1 shallow-072012 (SPAdes) | ecosystem: Environmental > Terrestrial > Soil > Wetlands > Peat ... | reverse complement strand
CCGGGCGAGCTTGAGCAGGTGGCAGCCTTGGCCGTGTGGCAGGAACAGTCGCCGCGGCGGGCGTCGATCCTGGCCGCTTGCCCGGTAGCGCCGCTGGTTGCACGCGGTCGGCACGCGACGGGGCGCCCGGCCCGCAGCGCCATCGTGTCGGCACGACGTGGCCGACCGCGTGAAATGGGGCGGTGCTCCCGATCCCGGGCCGCTATGGCCGCCCTGGCCCCGGCGCCGCCCCCGCCCTTCCCCGCCCGTGCGCTGGGTACTAGCAGGTCAGCGCCGAGATATACCTCGGTTATACCTTCGATAGGCCTCGGCTGACACCCGGTGGCGCAGCGCCCCGAGGTGGGCGTTTACGGTCCGTGGCGTCAGCCGAGGCCCGACCACAGGTAGCGCGCGCCGATGGCGACCACCAGGACGCCCATCACCCGGCGGATCAGCGTGTCAGGGAGCTTCCGCTGGATCCGAGCGCCGGTGTACGCGCCCGCCAGGCCGCCGACGCCCAGCGCTATGCCGGTCGGCCAGTCGGGGGCAACTGACCCGTGGTGATGGACCGAGAGGATCAGGAAGGTGATGACTCCTGCTACCGAGGTCACGAAGGTGGACGCCAAGGCGGCCGGGGCGACTTCCCGGGGCGGCCGTCCGGTGCCGATCAGGATGGGAGCCAGGATCGAGCCGCCGCCGATGCCGTAGATCCCGCCGACGCAGCCCACCGCCGCCGCGAGCAGGATCAGCGCGGGCAGGGGAACGGTGCGTGCAGGCCGGGGTCCGGTTCCGGGCCGGGTTGGCCTGGTCAGGGCCAGCCATACGCCGAGCGGCACGAGCACCGCCGCTACCACGAGGTCGAAGACGCGGGCGCCGGGTAGCAGCTCCACCCGGATGACCGATCCGGCGATCACGCCGGGCAGCGTCCCGGCGATGAGGACCAGGGCGAGCCTGCCGCCGGTCTGCCCCTGCCGCCAGTACCGGTACAGCGCGCCCGGGGTCGCGACCACGTTGTAGAGCAGGTTGGTCGGTGTGACGGCCGGGCTCGGCGTGCCCAGCACGCTCACCTGAAACGGCAGCAGCAGCACCGCCCCCGAGATCCCCGCCGGCGTGGCCAGCACCGCGACCACGAACGCCGCCGCCAGCGCCACGACCTCGGTCCAGCCAGCGCCAAGCACCCGGCCACACTAGCGATTTTGCCGCCTCGTATGGGCAAATGACAGGGCTAATTGCGGCACGCAACCCCTGGTCGCGGGCTTTTCAAGCCGTTGCGGCCTTGGCGATGAGTTCGGCTGCTGCCTTCGGTCAGAATGTCAGCGGGCCGTGATGACGGTGGCCCCACGGCGATCGCCAAGGCCAGGCGCGTCCTCGCGCCGGGCGGGGCTGAGGGAGCAGGATGTGAGCGGTGTACGGGTGCTTGCGGGCACGCGCAAGGGCGCGTTCGTCCTGACCTCGGACGGCACGCGGAAACAGTGGGAGGTCAGCGGCCCGCACTTCTCGGGCTGGGAGATCTACCACGTGAAAGGCTCGCCCGCCGACCCCGGCCGGCTGTACGCGTCGCAGTCCAGCGGTTGGTCAGGGCAGGTGATCCAGCGATCCGACGACGGCGGCGCGACCTGGGCGCCGGCGGGGAACCAGTTCTCCTACCAGGGCACTCCCGGCACCCACCAGTGGTACGACGGCACACCGCACCCGTGGGAGTTCGCGCGCGTCTGGCACCTGGAGCCGTCGCTGGACGATCCCGACGTGGTGTACGCCGGGGTCGAGGACGCCGGGCTGTTCCGCTCCGATGACGGCGGGAACAGCTGGCAGGAGCTGCCCAACCTGCGCGGCCACGAGACCGGCCCGTCCTGGCAGCCGGGCGCGGGCGGGATGTGCCTGCACACCATCCTGCTCGACCCCGCGCGGAAAGGCCGGATGTTCGCCGCGATCTCGGCGGCGGGCGCGTTCCGCTCCGATGACGCGGGCCAGACCTGGCGGCCGATCAACAAGGGCCTGCAGTCCGAGGGCATCCCCGACCCGGACGCCGAGGTCGGCCACTGCGTGCACCGCCTGGCGATGCACCCGTCACGGCCCGACGTGCTGTTCATGCAGAAGCACTGGGACGTGATGCGCAGCGACAACGGCGGCGATTCCTGGCGGGAGATCTCCGGGAACCTGCCGTCCGACTTCGGCTTCCCCATCGATGTGCACGCCCACGAGCCGGACACGATCTACGTGGTCCCGATCACCAGCGACGCCGAGCACTTCCCGCCCGAGGGGAAACTGCGGGTCTACCGCAGCCGCACCGGCGGCGACGACTGGGAGCCGCTGACCTCGGGCCTGCCGCAGCAGAACTGCTACGTCAACGTGCTGCGCGACGCGATGGCCGTCGACACCCTCGACTCCTGCGGCGTGTACTTCGGCACCACCGGCGGCCAGGTCTACGTCTCGGCCGACTCCGGTGACCGCTGGGAGCCGATCGTCCGCGACCTCCCCGCCGTGCTGTCGGTCGAGGTCCAGACGCTGCCATGATCCGGGTCGTGCTCCCCGCGCACCTGCGGACCCTCGCCCGCATCAACGGCGAGGTGCACCTCGACATCGCCGGCCCGGTCACCCAGCGGTCAGCGCTCGACGCCCTGGAGGCCCGCTACCCGATGCTCCGCGGGACCATCCGCGGCCACGACGGCGGACCCCGGCGCGCCTTCATCCGGTTCTTCGCCTGCGAGACGGACCTGTCCCACGACCCGCCCGACCACCCGCTGCCCGAAGCCGTCGCCGCCGGGACGGAGCCCTACCTCATCGTCGGCGCCATGGCAGGAGGATAAGACGCCGGTCATCCGGGCAGCCTCCGCACGTACTCAGACAGGCATAGGACGATCGGATAGGCCAGGCTGAGGCCGTGAGCTCGTGCTTGCGGACTCCTTCAGCGCTCACAACGTAGGCCATGCACTGATCAAGCAGGCTCACTGGCCGTAGCACCGTCTAGAACTGAGCCTTGAGTCCGTCGATCTTGCGCAACCGTCCCTGGAGCTGGGCATATGCCGGGTGCTCGCGCCGCCTTATTTCGTGCCTGGCGGGGTCGGTGGCGCGGGCCGCGAAGCCGGCACGGCGCTGGGTCGGTCAGCTGGAGATAACGGTGGGCAGCGCACGCAGGGTGAGGCCGATCCTGGTGAGGCTGGCGCATGCGGCCACGGCCAGCGGCCAGGCGAGCATCGGGGCTGTCACGGTGGCCCCGGCCAGGGCGGCCGCGTCGAGGGCGAGTATCGCGAGGCCGCCCGCAATGACCGTGGCGCGGGTTCGGGCGTAGGAGGCCCGACGCGTCCCGGCGATGACCAAGGTGGCGGCCACGGTGAGCAGGAGCAGCCCCAGGCCCAGGCGGACCAGGGCGGGAACGGGCCAGGTCCACGCATGGCCGGCAATCAGAGCAGCTGCCCAGCACGCGCCCACGACCGGGCCGGTGGCGAGCAGCATGCGTGCGGTGCGGCGGCCGGGAGACTGCAGGGTGAAGGCGGTGGTGATCTCGGCGGCATCGCCGAACTCGGCGAGCGCGGCGCGAGCGGCGCTCTGCGGGTCGGCTCCGCCGGCCAGGTGGCGCTGATAGGTCTCGCCCAGGCCATCCGCGAGTTCGTCGACCACGTCAGCGGGGAGCTGCCGGGCCAGCTGGAGCAGGTAGGCGTCGATCAGCTGGTTGCCGGGCATGGCGGCGGCTCCAGCATGGCGGTGACGGTGGCGGCGAAGTCCCGCCAGGTGGCGCGTTCGGCGTGCAGGCGCGCCTGGCCGGCGGGGGTGAGCTGGTAGGTACGGCGACGGCGTCCCTCGACGACCGACCACGTGCCGGCGATCAATGCCGCCCGCTCCAGTCGGTGAAGCGCGGGGTAGACGGTGCCGGTGGGCAGGTCGAACCGGCCGCTGCTGTCCTGGCGCAGCGCCTCGATGACGGCATAGCCGTGCCGGGGACCGCCGTCCAGCGCGGCCAGCAGCAGGGTGTCGAGATGGCCCTTGAGGACCTGCGCCTCCTTCATATGTAGTAATGCTACTCTTCAACGCATAGGTAGGAAAGCTACGCATGGGGGTGGTGTCCGCCGTGAGCGAGGATGCGGTGATCGTGGCCGAGGGGCTGCGCAAGCGGTTCGGGCCGGTCCGGGCCCTGGCCGGGGTGGACGTGAGCGTCTCCGAGGGCCGGGTGCTAGGGCTGTTGGGGCCCAACGGCGCGGGCAAGACGACGCTGGTGCGGATCCTGGCGACACTGCTGCGCCCCGACGCCGGCCGGGCGCGGGTGGCGGGGCTGGACGTGGAACGGCAGTCGGCGGCGGTGCGCCGGGTGATCGGCCTGTCGGGTCAGTTCGCGGCCGTGGACCCGTACCTGACCGGGCGTGAGAACCTGCTCATGATCGGGCGGCTCTCGCGCCTGGGCCGCTCCCGGTCCCGCTGCCGCGCGGAGGAGCTGCTGCAGGCCTTCGAGCTGGACCAGGCCGCGCGCCGGCAGACGCGGACCTACTCCGGGGGCATGCGCCGGCGGCTGGACGTGGCGGCCAGTCTGGTGGCCCGGCCCCGGGTATTGTTCCTGGACGAGCCGACCACCGGGCTTGACCCGCGCAGCCGGCTAGCGGTGTGGCAGATGCTCAGCGAACTCGCGGCGGACGGCACGACCGTGCTGCTGACCACGCAGTACCTGGAGGAAGCCGACCGGCTCGCCGACCAGATCGCGGTCATCGACACCGGGCAGGTGATCGCGCAGGGCACGGCGGCCGAGCTGAAGTCCCGCCTGGGCGGCGAACGCCTGGAACTGCGGGCACCCCCCGGAGCCAGCCTGGACCGGCTCGCCGACGCCGTGGCGGGTCTGGGCTCAGGCCCCCCGGTGCGCCAGGACGCCGAGGGCAGCGTCGTGCTTCCGGTGGCCAGCGGGGCACGTGTGCTGCCCGAACTCGCGCAGCGGCTGGCCGCAGCCGGCATCACCATCGCCGATCTGACCCTGCGCCGCCCCACCCTGGACGACGTCTTCCTGTCCCTGACCGGCCGCCCCGCCGCCCGGGCTCCCGACCAGGCCGATCCCGGCCGGGACACGGCGCCCGGCGCCGGCGCCGGAGCGCGCCGCGACCAATCCGCGACCACAGAGAGGGACATCGCGTGAGCGCCATGGCCCCCGCCCGGGCGGTATCACCGGCCCTGCTGCGGGAGGCGGGCCATGCCGCCCAGGACATCACCACGGTCACCGGCCGCAATCTGCGCCGCCTGGTCCGCGTGCCCACGCTGATCGCGTTCGCCACCGTCCAGCCGGCGCTGTTCGTCCTGCTGTTCACCTACGCCTTCGGCGGAGCGATCCGCACCCCCGGGGCCACCAGCTACATCGACTACCTGCTGCCCGGGCTGTTCGTCCTGGCCATCGGCTTCGGAGCCTCCCAGACCGGGGTCGCCATCGCCGACGACCTGGCCAGCGGAATGATCGACCGCTTCCGGTCCCTGCCCATCGCCGGTTCAGCGGTCCTGGTCGGCCGCGCCGCCGCGGACGCCGTCCGCAACCTGTTCGTCGTCTCCCTCATGATCGCCATCGCCACGCCGCTGGGCTTTCGCTTCCACGCCGGCGCGGCCGCAGCCCTGGCGGCCGTTGCCCTGGCCGTGGGCGTCGGGGTGGCGTTCTCCTGGCTGAACCTGCTCGCCGGCTTGGCCGTCCGCGACGCCGAGTCGGCCGGCCTGGCCGGGCTGTTCCCCGTCGTCATCCTGGTCTTCACCAGCTCCACCCTGGTGCCGGTGGCCACCATGCCCGGATGGCTGCAGGCCTTCGCCGCCCATCAGCCGGTCACCGCCACCGTCGACGCGCTACGCGCCCTGTGCCTGGGCGGGCCCACCACCCGGCCCATGCTCGAAGCCCTCGCCTGGATCGCCGCACTGCTCGCCGTGGCAGCGCCCCTGGCCGTCGCCCGCTACCGCCGCGCCACCTCCTAGAAGGGCCGGGCACGAGTCATGACCGCCGCGCCTCGAACCATCGCGGGACAGCACGTCGGCTCCGCCGACCCGCTCTTGCCCGCCGCGCTGGCCGCACTGGTCACCGGAGCGCTCGCCGCCCGCGCCGGCAAACACCGGGCCTGACACGTCCGGTACGCCAGCGCCTACTTCCTCTGCCTGGCGGCCGTGTGCGCCAGCGCGAGCGCCTTGGGGGCACCGCTGGCGGCAGACCTGGCCGCTGTTCTTCCTGGGCGCGGCGGCCTTCGCCCCCGCCACCACCAGCCGACTGCGGCGCCGCCCCGGTCGGGTCGTGCACGTCCTCGGCATGGGCGGCTCCTACCTCGTGCTGTTGACCGCGTTCTTCGTCGACAACGGCCCGCACCTCGTGAGCTGTCCGGTGACATTCGCGGCGGTCGCTGCGGGTGCGACCTGGTTGCAGGTGCGTCCGGGGCGTTGTTGTGGAGGTGCCGCAACAGGGTTCTTCGGTCATCCTGGTGTGATGAGCCACCCGCACGCCAACCCGAGCCACGATCACGGGCACGGGCACGATCATGAGCATGGCCATGCAGCGCCACGGCCGGCGGCCTGGCTGCGGCACCTGCTGCGCCCGCATTCGCACCAGGCGGCGGACCAGGTGGACGCGGTGATGGAGGCCAGCGCGGAGGGCATGCGGGTGCTGTGGATCTCGCTGGGCGTGCTGGGCCTGACCGCGGTGATCCAGCTCGTGGTGACCGTGCTGTCCGGGTCGGTGGCGCTGCTGGGCGACACCCTGCACAACGCCGCCGACGCGCTGACCGCCCTGCCGCTGGGGATCGCGTTCGTCGTGGGCCGCCGCCCGCCGACCCGCCGCTATACCTACGGGTACGGCCGTGCCGAGGACCTGGCCGGGATCGTGATCGTGATCGTGATCGCGGCTTCCTCGGCGCTGGCCGCCTACGAGGCGGTCACCCGCCTGCTCCACCCGCACCGGGTCACCGATCTCATCGCGGTGGCCGCTGCCGCCCTGGCCGGGTTCGCCGGCAACGAGCTCGCGGCCCGGTACCGGATCCGCACCGGCCGGAAGATCGGCTCGGCGGCGCTGGTCGCCGACGGCCTGCACGCACGCACGGACGGGTTCACCTCGCTGGCGGTCCTCCTCGGGGCGGGCGGCGTGGCGCTGGGCTGGGACTGGGCCGACCCGGCAGTCGGGCTGCTCATCACCGTGGCGATCCTGACCGTCCTGCGGCAGGCCGCCCGCGAGATCTACCAGCGGCTGATGGACGCCGTGGACCCCGCGCTCGTGGACCAGGCCGAGAGCACCCTGCACGCCACCCCGGGCGTGCTGGACGTAGGGCAGGTCCGGCTGCGCTGGATCGGCCACCAGATCCGCGCCGAGTGCGAGATCGCCGTCGACCCGGACATCACCGCCGCCCAGGCGCACGAGGTCACAGTCAGCGCCGAGCACGCCCTGCTGCACGCCATTCCCCGGCTGTCCGCCGCGCTCGTCCACGCCGACCCCGCAGCAGACGGCAGCGACCCGCACGGTGTCCTGGCCGATCATCGCCCGGGCCCGGTCCCCGGCCGGTCCTGAACGGCCCAGCTTAGGCGGGGCTGCCCGCGCGGTCCAGGTGAAGCTGCCCATGCCCGTGGAGCTGCCCCTCGACAGCCAGGGCGACCTGCCGGCCCAGCCGGTCAGCGCCGCTGACGGTGAGCCCCGGACCGACCCAGCCCTCGACTTCCGCCCGAGGGGCCGGCCGGCCCAGCGTGCCCGCGCGTGGGAGTGCAGGCCCGCGGACTCGTGCATCCCGCCCATGATGGCTGCCGGTCCCCCGCCGGCAGAATCGCTCAGCGGGCCACGGCTCCTACGCGGCCCTCCCCGGACGCCTGCGGGCACGCTACGGTGGCACGTATGAGCGATCGTTCCGATGTCGTTGCGCGCCTCGATGAGTGCTCGGTCCGGATAGTGGACCGCGACCGCGTTGCCGCCGTGCAGGGGGCGATGCCGCCAGATGAGCACGTGGAGCAGGCCGCGGAAGTGTTCGCGCAGCTGGGGGACCCGAACCGACTGCGGCTGCTGTCGGCGCTGCTTGCGGGCGGCGAGATGTGCGTGTGCGACCTGGCGGCGGTGACCGGGATGAGCGAGTCGGCGGCCAGCCACGCGGTCCGCTGGCTGCGGGCGCACCGCATCGTCTCCTCTCCCCGCCGGCGGGGCCGGATGATGTACTACCGCCTGGAGGACGCCCACGTCCGCAAGCTCCTGGACCTCGCGCTGGCCCACACCCGGCACACGCTGGCGCTGCACCCTGAGGGAGAGGACGCGTGACCGGCTGCGACGGCGATCACCCGGAGTCGGCGCCGCACCAGCACGGCCAGCACGGCGGGGCCGGCGAGCACGACCACGGCCATGGCGTCACCGCCAGCTCCGACGCCCGCCTCATCACGATCGCACTCGCGCTGATCGTCGGCTTCCTGGTCTTCGAGGTCATCATGGCCTTCGCGGGCCATTCCCTGGCGCTGCTCGCCGACGCCGGGCACATGCTGACCGACGCGGGCGCGCTGGCCGCGAGCCTCCTGGCGATCCGCCTTGCCCGGAGGCCCGCGTCCGGGGCGTGGACCTTCGGGTTCAAGCGCGCCGAGGTCCTGTCCGCCCAGGCCAACGGCATCACGCTGCTGGTCATCAGCGCCCTGGTCGCGTTCGAGGCGATCAGCCGCCTGATCCACCCCGTACCGGTGGCCGGCGGGATCGTGGTCGCCGTCGCCGCCGTCGGCGTGGCCGTGAACGTCGCCGCTACCTGGGTCCTGGCCCGGGCCAACCGCGGCTCGATCAACGTCAGGGGCGCCTTCGCGCACATCGTCACCGACCTGTACGGGTTCATCGGCACCCTGGCCGCCGGGATCGTGATCATCACCACGGGCTTCGAGCGGGCCGACGCGATCGCATCCCTGATTGTCGTCGGGCTCATGCTGCGGGCCGCGTGGGGTCTGCTGCGCGAGACGGGCCGGATCCTGCTGGAGGCAGCCCCCGAGGGGTATGCGCCCGGCGATATCGTCAGGGCCATCACCGGCCTGCACGGCGTGGCCTCTGTCCATGACGTGCACGTGTGGCTGATCACCAGCGGCTTCCCGGCCCTGTCCGCGCACGTGCTGGTCCGGCCCCCGGCTGACTGCCATCAGGTCCGCCGCGACCTGGAGCAGCTCCTGTGCGAGCGGTTCAGCCTCGACCACACGACCCTGCAGGTCGACCACGCGCCCGATGAGCTGCTGACCGTCGACGGCGGTACGACGTGACGGGCATCAGCAGCGCGCCTCCTGCTCAGACGACACCCGGCCTGCACCTCCGGGCCGTCCGCCTGGAGCAGTTCTCCATCGGGTGGATGCTGATCGAGGCAGGCGTCGCCGTCACAGCGGGAATCATCGCCGGTTCGCTGGCCCTGACCAGCTTCGGCTTCGACTCAGTCATCGAGCTGATCTCCGCCACCCTGGTCCTAGGCCGCCTGCGCGCCGAGCTGCGCGGCGGCCACGCTGACGAGCGGGCCGAGCGGCGCGCGCTGCGGATCATCGCCGTCACGTTCTACATCCTGGTCGCCTACGTGCTCGCCGACTCTGTCATCGACCTGGCCACCCGCGCGCACCCGGAGCGGTCGCCTGCCGGCATCGGCCTGACTGCGGCCTCGCTGCTAGTGATGCCGCTGCTGGGCTGGCGCAAGCGGCGCGTCGGCGCTGCGCTGCGCAACCCGCTCGTCCTGGCCGACGCCGCCGAGACCACCCTCTGCGCCACCCTGGCCGCCACGACCCTGCTCGGGCTAGTCCTGTTCGCGGCGTTCGGCTGGTGGCAGGCTGACCCGGTCGCCGCCCTGGCCGTCGCCTGGTTCGCGCTCCGCGAAGGCCGCGAAGCCTGGCACGGGGAGCTGGCCTGCGATGACTGACATCAGCCCTGCCCGGCGGGCACGCTCAATGCGCGGGGCGGCCTGCGTGCTAGGCGCGGGAGCAGGTGCGGCATCGTTGCCGCCCTCTCCGTGGGCGGTTACCCGGCGGCGTGGGCCTGGCGGGTCCAGGCCTGCGCGCCGGCGTGGATGGCGTCCCAGGGGGAGCCGAGGGGCGGGGTGTAGGACAGGTCGAGGTCGCTGATCGCGTCGACGGTCATGCCGTGGTAGATGGCGGTGGCGGCGATGTCGACCCGCTTGGCGATCTCGGCGTTCTTGTGGCCGAACAGCTGGACGCCGAGGAGGCGGCCGGTGGCGCGGTCGCCGGTGAACCGCATGTGGATGCGGTGGCTGCCGGGGTAGTAGGCCTTGTGGTCATCGGCCTCGGAGCCGATGGTGACCGGGTCGAAGCCGGCCGCGGCGGCTTCGTGGTCGCGGAGGCCGGTGCGGGCGGCGGCCTGGTCGAAGATCTTCACCACCTGGGTGCCGAGGGAGCCGGCGAACTCCCGGTTCCCGCCGCAGGCGTTCTCGCCGGCGACGCGGCCCTGCTTGTGGGCGGTGGTGCCGAGCGGCAGGTAGGTCTCGCCCAGCAGCCGGTGCCAGGTGACCACGCAGTCCCCGGCGGCGTGCACGTCGGGCAGCCCGGTCCGCATCCGGCGGTCGACCGCGATCGCGCCCTTCGCGCCGAGGGCGGCGCCGGCGGTGACGGCCAGGCTGGTGTCGGGCCGGACGCCGGCCACGACGAGCACCAGGTCGGCGTGCCGGGTGACGGGCTCGCCCGCGCTGGTGACGGCCTCGACCCGGAGCCGTCCCGGCGCTCCGGGCTCGGCCTTGCCGACGGAGTTGACGGCGGTGCCGGCGAGGATCTCGACGCCGCGGGCGGCGAGCTCGGCGTGGACGAGGGCGCCTAGCTGCGGGTCGACGGTGGGCAGCACCTCGGGCAGCTGCTCGATCTGGGTGACGGCCAGGCCGCGGGTGGTCAGCGCGTCGGCCATCTCCAGGCCGATGTACCCGGCGCCGACGATGATGGCGCTGGCCGGGGACGTCTCGGTCAGGGTGCTCATGAGGGAGAAGGTGTCGCCCATCGAGTGCAGCAGGTGCGCCCCGTCGCCCGGCCCGAGCGTGGCGAGCCCGGCGATGGGCGGGCGGGCCGGGACCGCGCCGGTGCCGATGACCAGCTGGTCGTAGGCGATCAGGTCCTCGGCCCCGTCCGGCCCGGTGACCAGGAGCTTGTGGCCGGCGGTGTCGATGCCGCGGGCGGTGGTGTCCAGCCGCAGCCGCATCCCGGCCGCCTCCAGGTCCTCGATCGTGCGGTGGGCGAGGTTGCGCCAGTGGGGGACCTCGCCGGAGACGTGGTAGGGGATGCCGCAGATGGAGAAGTTCGGGTACGCGTCGGCCACCACCACGGTGACCTCCGCGCCCGGGTCGACCTCGCGGGCCCGCAGGGCTGCGCTGATCCCGGCGTCGCTCCCGCCGATGGCGACCATGTGCATGATTACCTCCCGTTTCCCGTTCGTGTTCTGGTTGGCCGCTAGTCCTGCCAGGCGGGCGCCGGCTGTCCCCCGTCGCCGTCGGCCCGGGCGAGCGCGGCCGGCTCCTGGGCGTCGCCGCCGTCGTGCGGGACGACGACCCCGGCGGCCTGGGCGGGGGTGAGCGCGGGGTAGAGGATCCTGATGAGCGCCACCCCGGCGATGCCGCCGCCGATCTGGGCGGCGATGAAGACCGGGACCGAGGACGGGGCGATGCCCGCGAAGGTGTCGGAGAACATCCGGCCGACGTCGATGGCGGGGTTGGCGAAGCTGGTGGAGGCGGTGAACCAGTAGGCGGCGCCGATGTAGGCGCCGACCGCGGCCGGCGCGCTGGCCAGCCGGCCGCTGCGGGCCAGGGCGAAGATCACCAGGACCAGGCCGGCGGTGGCGATCACCTCCGAGAGGGCGTGCGCCCCGCTCGCACGGTGCTTGACCGAGATCGACACCGCCGCCTCGGAGAACATCAGGTTCGCGGCGACCGCCCCGGTGACGCACCCGGCGACCTGCGCGGGCAGGTAGGCGGCGGCGTCGCGCCAGGACAGCCCGCCGAGAAAGGCGTCGGCGAACGACACGACCGGGTTGAAGTGCGCGCCGGACACCGGCCCGAACATGAGGATGATCGCGAAAAGGCCGGCCGCGGTCGCGGCCGAGTTCTCCAGCAGCTCCAGGCCGGTGTCGGACGGGGAGAGCCGCTGGGCGGCGATGCCCGAGCCGATCACGATCGCGGCGAGGAACGCGCTGCCGAGGAACTCGGCGGCCAGCCGGCGCCACAGCGCGGCGGGATGAGGTGCAGGTGCCCTGGTCACGGCACCCATCTTGACGGACGAAGTTAACTCAGTCAAGATTGAGTCAATGAACACTGAGCAAAGCAGCGACCTGGCGAGGCGCGCGGCCGTCCACGCGGCGCTGGCCGACCCGGCCCGGCTGCTGATCACCGACGCCCTCTCCGAGGGGGACGCGTCCCCGTCCGAGCTCGCGGCGCTGCTCGGGATGCCGTCCAACCTGGTCGCCCACCACCTGGCCGTGCTCGAGCAGGCCGGGCTGGTCAGCCGGCGCCGCTCCGAAGGCGACCGCCGGCGTACCTACCTTCGGCTGGTGCCGGGCGCGTTCGACTCGCTCGCGCGGCCGGGGGCGCAGGCGGCGCGGCGGGTGCTGTTCGTGTGCACCGCCAACTCGGCGCGCTCGCACCTGGCGGCGGCATTGTGGCGGCGCGTCGGCGCGGTGCCCGCGGCCTCGGCCGGGACCCATCCCGCGGCCGCGATCGACCCCGGCGCGATCGCCGCGGCCGGGCGTCATCAGCTGCCGTTGCGCCGCGTGCGCCCTCGGCACATCGATGACGTCTACCAGGACGGGGATCTTGTGGTCACGGTGTGCGACCTGGCCCGCGAGGAACTCGGCGGTCTGGCGGCGGTGCACTGGTCGGTCCCCGACCCGGTCCCGTCCGGCGACCCGGGTAGCTTCGACGCGGCCCTGGACGACCTGGGACAGCGGGTCGGGCGCCTCGCCCTCCGCCTCGTGCCCCCTCCGCGCCCGCAGGCGCCTGCCAGTCGGGGAGCGTGATCCTCCCCGCGGGCGGGGCTGGCCGGCCGCGCGGGGCGAGCCGGACGGACGAGAGGCAGCCGGGACCGTTCGGATGAAGGTCTTGGATCTTGGTCGGCAGCCCGCCGGTCCGGCAACGCGGGCGGGTCATCGGCTCGCGCGGGCCGCCAGATCCGCGGCGGAGGGCGGTGCCGACGCGGCGAGCGCTGCGCCCGCGGCGGCGGCGGCCGCGAGGATAACAAAGAGGGCGGGATAGCCGACGGCTGCGGCGACGGCCGCGCCGATGCTGGGGGCGAGCGCCCCGGCGGCGGTCAGCGGGGCGTTGAACACGCCGTTGACGGCGGCGTAGCGGTCTGCTCCCCAGTGGTCGGTCACCAGGGTCGCCTCGGTGAGCGTGAACACCCCGCGGACCGCGCCCGCGAGCACGGACGCCGCGACGAGCAGCGCCGCCGGGCCGGGCAGCAGGCCGAGCAGCAGGGTCACGCCCGCGCCCGCCGCGATGACGGCCACGGTCCGCCACCGGGTGCCGAGCCGGGCCTCGAGCTGCCGGTAGCAGAGCCGGCCGGCGACCTGGCCGGCGCCGCCGAGGCCGAGCGCCCAC
>Ga0208356_1000331_pt1 | contig 13489 bp, 10 predicted proteins | sample NGESurshal072012_4_FD_184467 | JGI IMG/M metagenome (GOLD analysis project Ga0208356, IMG submission 184467) | Arctic peat soil microbial communities from Barrow, Alaska - NGEE Surface sample 53-1 shallow-072012 (SPAdes) | ecosystem: Environmental > Terrestrial > Soil > Wetlands > Peat ... | reverse complement strand
CTCCAGTGGGCACTCGGTCGTGGTGATCAATGCCTCCGAGGGGGAGCCGCTGAGTTCGAAGGACCGCACCTTGGTCTCGCTGCGCCCGCACCTGGTGCTGGATGGAGCCGCTCTCGCTGCGGACACCCTTGGCGCCGAGCAGATCGTTTTGTACCTTTCGCGAGGCGTCGATTCCGCCCGGCGGACACTGCTGCGGGCGCTAGATGAACGTCGTCGGGCTCGCCTCGCGGAACCTCCGATCCGCATCGTGATGACGCCGCACCGCTACATCGCAGGCGAGTCGTCAGCGGTCGTGAACCGCCTATCAGGTGGGCGGGCCAAGCCCAAGTTCAGCCTGCAACGCTCGGCCGAGAAGGGCGTCAAGGATCGTCCGACACTCGTCCAGAATGCTGAGACGCTCGCCCACGTCGGAATGATCGGCCGTTATGGGGGCGACTGGTTCCGAAACGTGGGCACGGCCTCATCGCCTGGCACCACTCTCATGACCCTGTGTGGGAACGTCCAGCGACCCGGCGTGTACGAGGTGGACCTCGGAACACGGTTGGGAAGCGTTCTGGAAGCGGCGGGCGGAACGGTGCGGCCGGCCGCGGGCGCCCTGCTCGGTGGGTACTTCGGAACCTGGCTGGCGCCCACTTTGCTTCGTGACGTGACACTGGACGTGGATGACTTGCGGACGGCGCACGGGGCTTCGCTTGGCTGTGGAGTGCTGGCGGTGCTGCCGCATGGCAGCTGTGGCGTGGTGGAGGCGACTCGCATCTTCAGTTACTTGGCCGCGGAGACTGCTGGTCAGTGCGGGCCATGTGTCAACGGGCTGGCGGCAATCTCGGAGGCGATGGAGCGAATCGCGGCCTCGGTAGGCGGACCCGCTGATCTGGATCGGGTTTGGCGCTGGGTAGACATGGTTCGCGGCCGGGGTGCCTGCCGCCACCCGGACGGCGCGGTGGGAATGCTGGCGAGTGCGCTGACCGTCTTCAGAGATCACCTCGAAATGCACCTCGCCGGGCAACCTTGCAACGGAAGGGAGGTTGCCGGCTTGCCACAGCCACCGGGGCCAGGACAGTGGTGGCGGTGAACGATGACATTGGGCGCCGCTTGCGTGTGAACCCCGTGCTGTGCAAAGGCTACGGCTACTGCGCCGAGATCGTGCCCGAGATCGTGTCCCTTGATGACTGGGGCTTTCCGGCCGTGAACCCAGGCCTCATCGATGATGGCAAGGTGCTGCATCTTGCGGAGCGCGCCATCGCGACCTGCCCACGGCTGGCCTTGGTGCTTGAGCAAGTCGTTTCAGACCATGACTGAAGTCCGGATAGTCCTCGAAATGAACTCAAACCCCTTGAAATCGAATGACTCAAATTTTGGGCAAGTGGATCGATAGGCAGAACTCGGTTGCTCGGTCGACGCAATCGGTATAACTGGGTTATACTCGGACTGTGAAGACAGCCATCTCGATTCCGACCCCACTCTTTCAAGCTGCGGAGGAACGGGCGCGCAAGCTTGGCATGTCTCGCAGCAAGCTCTATGCCCAAGCTCTCGAGAAGCTGCTCGATGAAGACCCCGACGATGAAGTCACGCGCGCCCTCCAAGCGGTTTACTCCAAGGGGAAATCGACCGTCGACCGAGATCTGGCTGCGGCCCAGCGGCGAGCGACAGCTGAGAAGTGGTAGCGCGGAGCGAAGTATGGTGGGCCGACCTTGGCCGACCACAAGGTTCGGCACCGGCCTGGCGTCGGCCCGTTCTAGTGGTTTCCGCTGACGCGTTCAACCGCTCGCGCATCAAGACGGTGACCGTAGCGACAATCGCATCGAACCTCCGAATGTCTGCTGCGCCGGGTAACGTCGCTCTTGCGGCGGGGACCGCCGGACTTGATCGCGATTGTGTCGTGAACGTCAGCCAGGTCGTAACTCTCGACAAGACCACTCTCGAGACCCGTCTGGGCATTCTTGACTCGATGCACATGCAGGAAGTCGATGCGGGACTGCGGCTGGCCCTCAGTCTGTGAGGCACGAGTCGTACAGCAACGCCAGCGAAAAACAGTGTGTCCGGCCTCTTCCGCCTGCATACTGCCCAGGTAACCCAGTTGCCAGACAGAATCCGCTTCGATCGATTGGAGGTAATAGGTGATCCACGCATTGCTGGTAGTTGCGGTCATTCTTTTCGTGCTCTGGTTGCTGTTCCACGCGACCGGAGGTCTGATCAACCTGATCTGGGTCGCAATTATTGTGCTGGTAGTGCTCTGGCTGTTCGGATTTATCCGGGGGCGCTCAACGCGCTAATACTGGCAACCGCCGGACAGGCCACACCGCTCACGAACCTGGATTAGGAGCTGTTGGTTCGTTAACCTGATCTCGTCAGGTGAATGAATCCTCCGCGGGGCCGGAACCCAGTCAGCTGCTGAAGTCGCTCGCGCGTAAAGCGGCCGACAAACAGGGGTACGAACTGCGGAACCCTTGAATCGGAGAGGTTTTGGAGCGATTGGCGTGCGACGAGATCGATGGACTCCTCCGACACGACGCCACGATACTCGACCTTGATGTTGCTTATCTCGGACGCGACTTGCCTGAGAACAGTGGCATCGAAGGCAGCTTGCACTCGACCGAGGGTGCTCCACCTGCCATAACAACGTCAGCAATAGCCTCGGTCTTCGTCATCGAAGCGTCCGGACCGGATGCGCCCATGGCTAGTGCGCTCCCACATGCGTGTGAGCGAGAATCTGGCGAAGGTCGGGGGTCGCGGCAGCTCGACCAAGGTCCGAATGGCGTCAGGCGGACGAGACGGTCTTTCGACGGCGTCCCTGCCGCCTGACAAAGTGACTGTCGCTTAACCTCAAGCGCACCGTCCGCGACGTCAAAGAGGACGCGCGCGAGGGAGGTCATTAATCTCCGGCCAACGTTCCGAAGCCGCAGGACCCAGTGCGCCGGACATCAATTGGCCGACTGGCTGATCACCACCATTCCGGCGATGCCCACGACGTAAAGAACCAGGACCAGCAACGAGTCCGGGCCGAGCCGCAGGTACTGCTTTCTCGGGCGAATGACCAGCCCAGCGATGTAAACAGCAGTCAGCAGGATTCCCAGCACGGCCAAGAAGGCGTCGGACTTGGCCGCGCTGCCAAGCACCGACTGGCCCGCGATGAGGGTGGCAGGGAAGAAAAGCACGGGCAGAAAAGCGTTACCACCGAAGATGTCGCTGACCGCGAGCTCGAAATCCTCGATGTGGACAGCGGCCAGCCCGGTGGAGAGCTCTGGGAGAGCAGTCGCGGCCGCGAGCACAGTGCCGCCGAACACCGCACCGCTCAAATGGATTTGCGCGGCAATGGCGCTGCCGCTTTCCTCGACTAGAACTCCGGCGGCAAGCGTGACCAGGCCTGCGCCGGCAAAGATGCCAAGGGTGACCATCGTCGATCGCGGTTTGCGGGCTTTCGCCCGGCGGCGGGCGCCGGCGTCCGGCCCGGCCCCACCGATGGCCTTCCAGGGAAGCCTCTTGCTGGCACGCCAGACGATGTACAGACCGCCGATCCACAGCAGGACGATCAGGAGCGCGCTCGGGTCGATGCGGGCTACGACCACATTTTTGGGGAGCAGGAACGCCCCAATCGCCACCGCCAGCACGGCGATCACGAGCGTTCCCTCCAGCACTTGCACCAGGGACGCGGTGACGTTGGTCAGGGGGCGGCGAGGGACTCCGAACCCGTCGAGCGCCACCAGTACCAGGGTCTGGATGGCGATGCCGCCCAGGATGTTGCCGGTGGCGATGTCGAAGTTGTGCTGCACCGCCGCCGCGCTCACGATCGCGATCTCGGGCAGATTGGTGGCGAATGCCAGCAGGATCAGGCCGCCAAGCGCTTCCCCTAGCCCAAATCGTGAGTCGATCTCGTCGGTGGTTTTTGAAAGCTGGATGCCGGCGAACCAGATGGCACCCGACGAGACGATGAACACACCTCCGAGGACAGGAAGGCCGAGGTGCGCCATTACCTCACCCGCCGACGCGCGGGCCACGCCGGCCATCCGCCGTTAGTGCCGATTTTCCGAGCCCCCCTCCGATGCATTTCTAGAGGCACGTTCCCAGGTCACTAGAGGTAGCGTGGCGCGTCGCGATTCTCCAACGAACCCAATTATCGCCAGCCTTTTGATCTGGACCTGCGGGAGCGGGGAAACACGACACTGGTTGACAGTTCGAACCCGCATTCCGTGAATTCGGCCCGCGATTTTTTGTACACGTGGCACGAGCGGTTAACCGCAAGTCATCAAGTCACGTAGTAGTTCATGTAGTACTTGAGTCAACATCGGTGACTGAACCGCCTGAAAACGTTTTGGCAAGGTCGTCGGTCTCGTCGACAGAGAGGTTCTGCAATGCACCCACGCCGGCTCCTTTCGATATTGATAGCTGTCGATGCCGCGTCCACCGTCTATGCGCGACTCCGCATCGTCATCGTGTGATCACCGTGAGTCGATCGTTCTGATCAGTAGGGCGGCGTAAGCGGCCGGCTGAACACGACCAGGCGGTGATCATAGGTGCGGGCGGTATCCATGTACTGGCCGAAGCAAGTGATCAGGACCAGCTGCTGGGCGGTAGTGGGTCCGAACACCGCGACGTCGGTCGACAGGCTCAGATCGAGCGACGCCACTCGGGTCACGACATAAACAACCTCGTTACCGGCGGCATCGGAGACGTAAATCCGCGCGCCTTGCTGCAATCTCTCGAGGTGGCTGAAAAGGGCAGGGGAGCCAACTCCTCGATGGCCTGCGATCACGGCATTGCCGGCCTGCCCAGGTCTGGGCCCTGTTGCCAGCCACGACGAGGTCCAGAGATTGTCAGGAACATCCATGGAGCCGTCGCTGCGCAGGCCGACCGCGCCGATCCAGGCATCCACTCCGATCGAGGGGATGCGAAGGCGCGATGGCGTAATCGGGCCGGCAACGACATGGAAGCTGTGGTTCTTGGGCGGCGCAGGGGGCGCCACCGTAACGACCTTGTCGCCAATCAGCTGCGTGCCAGGGGGTAGGCCGGCCAACGCCGGCGGGTGCGACGCTGGAACAGCGACCACAAGCGACGCGAGGGCGACGCTGAGCAGAACCGAGAGCAGGCCGAAGGCGAGTCGTCCAGGACCCTGGCTGCGGCTGCTCCTCGCACGGCGATCCCCGAATCGGGTCCTGTTGCGCCGGCGTCCTACGCCGGCCAGGCTCAGCGCGCCGAGGCCGGCCACCACGGTCAGGATCGCGAGCAGCATGCCCGTTACGTTCTGAGGCGCATTCGGAGTCGCACCGCCAACAGTTCCTGCCGGAGCTGAAGTATTGGGCAGGCCGGGCAGGCCGGCCACCATCTTCGCGCTCGCCACGTTGTTGGACAGGTTCGGATCGAAGTAGTTCCCGGGGATTGCGGTGACTTTGTTGATGATCGTTCCGCTCGCCGTGACCTGCACCACCATTGACAGCGTGACGGTGCTCCCATTGACCATCGTCCCGATGTTCCAGATGCCAGTCGCCTGGGTATACGTTCCCTGGGTGGCCGTGTAACTCACAAACTGGACGTGCGCGGGAAGCACGTCGCGCAGTTGCACGCCAGTGGCGGTAGAGGGGCCGAGGTTGTGCGCGACGAGCGTGTACGTCACGTTCTGACCGAAGCTGGGCGTAACGCGATTGACCTTCTTGGTCACGCTGATGTCTGCCGACGCACCGGTTACTGTCGCCGAGGCCGAATCGTTGCCGGCCACAGGGTCGGTCTGGTCCTCAGCGGTCTTCGTCGCCGTGTTGGTGGTCGGTGAGCTCGTGTTGACGGTGGTTGTTATCCCCAGCGTGGCGCTGACGCCGTTAGCGAGAGCGCCGATGTTCCACAGCCCCGTTCCCGACGTATAGGTGCCCACGCTTGGCGCCGCCGAGACGAAGGTCAGGCCCGCCGGCAACAGGTCGGTGACCTGGACGCCAGTGGCGTTGCTCGGCCCGTTGTTGGTGGCGGTGATGGTGAAGGTGACGTTGCTGCCGAAGTTTGGTGTCGGATTCGACACGACTTTCGCGATCCCGATGTCGGCAGCCTGCCCGTTCACTGTGGCGCTGGCGGTGTTGTTGCCGGCCACCGGGTCCGGTTGCACCTCTGCCGTCTTGGTCGCGGTGTTGGTCACCGCGGTGGTTCCGGTCACCGTGGCGACGATGGACAGCGTGGCGTTGGCGCCATTGGCCAGGGCGCCGATATCCCACAGCCCGGTGCCCGAGGTATAGGTGCCGGCGCTCGGCACCGCTGAGACGAAGGTCAGGCCGGCGGGCAGGGAGTCGGTGACCTGGACGCCAGTGGCGTCGCTCGGTCCGTTGTTGGTCGCCGTGATGGTGAAGGTGACGTTGCTGTTCTGGTTCGGGGTCGGGGTCGAAGCCGTCTTGGTGATGGCGATGTCGGACGCTTGCCCGGTCACGATTACCGAAGCCGAGTTGTTGCCGGCCACAGGGTCGGTTTCGGTTTCAGCAGTCTTGGTCGCGGTGTTGGTCACCGCGATGGTCCCTGTCGCGGTGGCGACAACCGTGAGCGTGGCGTTGGCGCCATTGGCCAGGGCGCCGATGTCCCACAGCCCGGTGTCCGAGGTGTAGGTCCCGGCGCTCGGCACCGCTGACAGGAAGGTCAAGCCGGCCGGCAGCAGATCGGTGACCTGCACGCCAGTCGCGTCACTCGGTCCGTTGTTGGTGGCGGTGATGGTGAACGTGACATTGGCGCCGAGGTTCGGGGTCGCGTTGTCGACGGTCTTGGTCAGCTCGATGTCGGCCCGCGAGACGATGTTGGTTGGGTCGGTGGCGGTGTCGTTCGTGGTGTTGGTCTGGCCGCCGCCGCTGACGCTCGCCGAGTTGGACACGGCATTCGCCGCACCCTGCAGGACGGTCACAGTCACAGTGATCGGTGGATAGGACGACCCGCCGGCCAGGGCATCCGCTCTGGTGCAGGTCACGGTTTGCCCGACCGGAGCGGGGCATGTCCAACCGGCGCCTGCCGCCCCGGTGGGGGTCAGTCCAGCGGGCAGGGTGTCTGTGACGGTCACCGTGCCGCTGGTCACCACGTTGCCGGAGTTGGTGGCAGTCAGGGTGTACGTGGATGTCGATCCCCGTATCAGGGGATCGACGTGGCTCTTGGCAATCGTCATGTCGGGCGCGTTGACCGTCACCCGTTCCGCTCCCCCGCCCGCGTATGCAGCTGACGTCGTGCCTGCGACGGTGGTGCGGGTCGGGTCAAGGTAGGTGGCGGTGGCCGGGTTGCTGTATGTGCCTGGCGGGACGCTGGCCGCGACGTCGACAGTGAAAGTGATGACGACCGATCCGGAGGCCGGGATGGTGAAGGTGCCGAATGCCGGGTTGGTGGCCCCTACAACCGGGTTGACGATCGCAGGTCTTGTCGCTCCACCGTTGAGCACGACGCTGCCCGTGGACGCATATGTGAACCCGGCAGGTAGGGTGTCCGAGATGCTGACGCTGGTGGCCGCGTCGGTGTTGGCGGCGTTGCTTACCGTGATCGTGTAGGTCGCCGTCGTCCCGGCGACTGTGTTGGTGACGCTCGGCGTGCTGGTGGTCTTGATGACAGTGAGAGCGGGCAGGCACTCGGCTCCGGACGACGATCCGGGGATCGCCCCTGGAGTGGTGGTCTGGACAAGGCCTGCCGACCCGTTGACCGAGCCGTATGTCGCCGCGTCGACGGTGGTGGTGCCGTGGGCACCGCCCGCAACGCTCGTCTGGGCGGGTGGAAGCGCGTTCGAGGTGATGATCGCGCCACCCCCGCCTCCGCCTCCGGGACCGTGGTAGTTCGCAGCGCCGGTCAGACCGGTGGGCCATGCGTTGGTGCCGTCGCCGCCGTTCGCTCGGATCGTCAGCCCGTTGACTGTGCCGGTGTTGGTGGTGACGACGACACTGCCGCCGGCCCCGCCGCCTCCGCCTCCGTCGTTAACCGGCGTGACGCCTACGCCGCCGTTGGCGTTGATAGTGCCCGTGCCCGCCAGTGAGCCGGTGCGGATCATGACGATTCCGCCACCGGTACCCCCAGACGATGCAAACGCTGCCGAGTTGTTGCGAGTGCCGGCGCCGCCGCCGCCGCCCAGGACTACCCGCGTCGCCGCCGCGGGAAAGGCGGCACCGCCGAGACCGCCGACAGGCAGGTTGGTGTTCCAGCTGTTGCCGCCCAGGCCGCCCTGCCCGCCGTTGGCGCCGCCGCCACCTCCCGAGTTCTGGTCGTTGGCAACCGGGTTGGAGTCGGTGCCGCCTCCGCCCGCATTGCCAGGAGCGCCGCGGGCGGCGTCCCCACTCGGGTAGCCGTCCGCAGCACCGGTGACTGAGGCGGCAGTGATCGCGTCGTATAGAAAATGAGGAGTACCCGCAACGCCCTCAGCTTTGTAGCCGTGATCGCCGCGTCCGGTGGCGACGACGTAGTCGGTGCCTGCGTCGGGTCCTCCGGTCTGCGCGACGCCCAGGGCGCCCTTGAATCCAAGCTGGTCGACGGCGATCGTCTGGGCGTTGAGGTTGAGCGTGCCGGCCACGTCGACCGCGAGCACACCGCCGGCGTGGAGCGCGCCGTCCCAGGGGTCGGCGGTGAGACCCGCGCCGAGGGTTGCGCTGGAATATTGCGGAACCCGGATGACCTGGAACGTTCGGAAGCCGTGTGTGGCCGTAACCGCGGCGGAGAAGTCGTAGCTGTTGACCAGGCCGTTGCCGGCGCCTGAGCCGGCAATGGTGACCACGCCTGCGACCACGCCACTTGCCGCCGAGACGTACTCGTAAAGGCCGGTCGAGCGAAGAGCAGTGGTGCCACGGCCTGTCGCGCCGTCGCCGTACGTGACTGCGTTGGTCCCCTGGATGTCCGCGTCCTGCATCTGGATGATGAGGAGCAGGTCTCCCGCCGCTATAGCCGACGAGGCCGCTGGGATCCTGGCGCCGACGGAGATGGTGGTGGCCCCGGCAGCGGCGCTGGCGGTGGCCGGGTAGTAGGAGTTCACGACGCCGGTCAGAGCGGCGTTTGGCCCGTCGAGACCCGGCGTGACACAGCCCCGGGCAACAGCGGTTACCAGCTGGGGGGCTTGAAAGACCAGGGCTGCGCCCGCCACCAGGGTTGCGATGGCTGGCACCAGCCACGCGCGAAGGGGGGCCCGGGCCCGCCGCTTCAGCGGCAGGCGTGCGCTACTGCGCCACCCGTCGTCCGCGGCGGTTGGCTGAGCCTGAGAACTTGCTTTTCTGCGTCGCATTGTGGATCGCATCTAATTGGATCGGTAGCTCTATCACAAGTTCCGGCCCACGTAGGAACGTGACTCCGCCGCTAATCGCGGCTCAGAGTAGCTGCCAGGTACGCGCCTTGTCCCGAACATGCGTACGCTCGGTACTCGAGATCAAAGCTCGGAAAGGACGATTGGTCAGTCATTCTTGGCGATTTAACGCATGGCGCCGCCTCGCTGCTCGCGACTATTTATTAATGTGGCTGGCTGGTGGCTCTTCCTGTGCCATCCCCTGGCCGGGCGGCGGATTCGAGCCGTGGCGGCGCAACCCTCTCAGACCAGGGTCCTCGAGTCCGTTGCACTACAACGATGAACGCCCTCACCGCAGCTGCGGCCTTCGGCCTCCCGCGTCCATAGGCGGGCCAATTCGACGGCCAGACGCCAGTATTACAAGACGCGCGAGGCTGGGAGGGCTATTGAGTGATTATTCCGCAAGGCCAATTGCGGCCTGACGTACTTTCTGAATCCCACAGGCCTTCCAGGGGGGTCTGTATCAAAGCTCGAGCGCCTCGTCCAGCCGCGACAAGAGATCGCGCGGCGAAAAAGGCTTGGTCAAGTAGGCATCGGCGCCGGCGACTAACCCTGCTCTGATGTCGGATTCCTGAGCTGACGCCGTCAGCAGTATTACTCGGGTCGCGGTGAGGTTAGGGTCTGATTTGATCGCATGCAAAATCTCCAGACCCGTCCGCCCCGGCATCTGTACGTCGAGGAGGACCAATGACGGCCGGTGCTCTTGGATCAAAGACCAGGCCTCGTCACCATCGCAAGCTTCGACGACGTTGTAGTCGTCGGTCCCGACAGTTGCGCGCACCAGGATGCGAAGGCTAGGTTCGTCATCGGCGATGATCACGGTGCGGCGGATGCGTGCGGAGGCGGTCGGGTTGTTCCTCACTAATGCGCTTCCCGAGGCGTGAGGGCGTCTGCGATGAAAGCCGCCGCCTCTTTTGCGGCGCCTGAGTGCTTCTTCAGCACCGCTACCGCACCCGCTGTGCGCAGTGCAAGAGTTTCTGTGGCGTCGAGTTCCTTGATGGTCACCACCACTACCGGAAGCTCGCCGCGAGAAGCGCGCAATCGGGCGAGGAAGTCCTCGCCGCTGGCTGCCGGCAAAAGCAGGTCGAGTACTACGGCGCGCGCCGCCATCTGTCCGATGAGTTGATCGGCCGTCTCAGCATCAGGAGCCCAAACTGAGCTCAGGCCCTTAAGCGCGAGCTCGGCTTCCAGGAGTCGCGCGAAGCCGGAGTCGTCTTCGACGATGAGAACGTCTCCCAACTTGGCACCGGGGCTGGCTGCGCGCAACGTGAAGTGAAAGCGAGAACCTTGCCCTAGCCCTCCCGACTCGACGCCGACGCGGCCCCCATGCGCTTCGATGATTCGTCGGCTGATGGCCAGGCCTAGACCTGTACCCGAGATCAGCCGGCGGTCGGCGTTGGCGACGCGGTAAAACTTGAAGAAAAGCTTGGATAGCGCCTCGGCGGGGATGCCGAGCCCGTGATCCTGGATTGAAACTTCAACAGCGTCGCCAATGACGCTGGCGCCTATTCGGATCGCGCCTCCGGCGGGCGAGTACTTGCGCGCATTCGACAGCAAGTTGATGAGGACCTGGAGGATTGCATTGGCGTCGGCCATCACCAGTGGAAGGTCTTTTGGCAAATCGATTTCGATCGGCGTTCGAGGGTTATCGCCCGCAGTGGTTACTGCGCGCGCGATGAGCGTCCGCAAGTCAGCCGGGCCGAGATCCAGCCCCTTGTACCCCCCTTCCATTCGCTGGAGGTCAAGGAAGTCATTGATGAGCTCCGTGAGGCGCCGGCCTTCGTGGAGCATGGTTTCGAGGTACTGGTCTTGTTGCGCTTCTGAGAATTCGCGAGTAAGGAGCAGCTCCGTGAAGCCGACCAGGCTTGCGAGTGGGGTGCGGAGCTCGTGGCTTACCATCGCAATCAGCTCGTCCTTCGCTCGGTCCAGCTCTTTCGCCGCAGTGATGTCGTGGAGCACCATCACAAAGCCGACCTGCCCGCGCTCAGATGTCAAAACGGCGGGGGAAACGGTGACTTCGAGTTCCCGACGGGGGTCGAGGATTGTCATCGCGAAACGGAAGGACTCGGCTGGCAAGCGAGAGGCTCGCTCGAAGTGGGGCTGGAGACCGGGACTATCCTCCACCCGGGCAGCGAACAACGCCCCCAGCAGTCTCATCGGCTGTCCCAGGGCTTGTTCAACAGAGATCCCAGTCAAACGACTGGCCTCTTGGTTCCAATGTGCCACTACATGCTCACGATCAACGAGGATCACCCCGACGCCGATCGCATCGATCAGAGCCGTGAGCAAGGCCAGACGAGTCGCAGCGGAGAGATTCGCATCTTTGAGATCGGCCTCTGCTCTGACTTCTTGTGTGACGTCGCGCCCCACCGCGTAGATCAGTCCCGCCGGTTCCGCCGGAATCGCCGTCCAGGCCAGCCAGCGGTACGTGCCATCGCGGCATTCGTAGCGATTCTTGAAGTTAACAATCTTGGCCCCTTTGGCGAGCTTCTCGACCACGTCGACTGTCGCGAGTCGGTCGTCAGGATGGACGAAATCGAGGAAGGGTCGCGCCATAAGCTCGGCATCCGTGAAGCCGAGCGTTTGGGTCCATGCAGGATTGAGATGCTTGAAGAAACCGTCATACCCAGCCACGCAAAGCATGTCAACGGAGAGCGAAAAGAAGCTTTCGTACATGGCGCCTGGCATCATCGAAGAACTCATTTCTGACCGAGCAGTCGACGGAGCATCAGGCCAGGTCACAGCGATCCCCGAGCAAGGACATCCGGTAGATCTCGAGTCTGCCTGAGCGCCCACGAACGGTGGCCTGGTTGGTCAGCTCGCTCTCGCGTCCATGCAGCACCATCAGAGTTGGAGCGCTTCTTCAACCCGAGTCAGGAGGTCCAGAGGGGAGAAAGGCTTGGTCAGATAGAAATCAGCACCGGCGATTAAGCCCGCCTCCACATCCTTCTCCTGCGCCCTGGACGTCAGGAGGATCACTCGGGTCGCCACGAGGCTCGGGTCCTCCTTGACCAACCGCAGCACCTCGAGGCCGCTTCGCCCAGGCATCTGCACGTCGAGCAGGACCAGTGACGGCTTGTGCTGCTGGATCATCGCCCAGGCCTCCGCGCCATCGGCGGCCTCGACCACCGTGTAGTCGTCGGACTCGATCGTGGCGTGCACCAGCAGGCGCATGCTCGACTCGTCGTCGGCGATGAGCACGGTCCGTAGGATCCGCAGCCCGGGCGGGATGCGAGTTCTCATCCGGCCACCGGGGCGAGAGTCAACGCCTCGGCGATCAAGGCCACCGGGGCCTGCGGGGAGCCGGCCTGCTTGGGCAGAACGGCCATCGCGCCCGCCGTCTCGAGCGCTGATATCTCCCCAGGCGCGAGGTTCTTCACGGTCAGTACGACAACCGGGAGGCGCGTGCCACCCCCCGCCCGCATGCGAGCGAGAAAATCCTCCCCTTCCATTGCGTGGACACCGTCCTCGTATGCGCGTTGCGGCTGCCTGAAGACCAGGCATGCCATCCAGACGCCAAGGATGTACCCCACCGTGAAGAGGGCGAAGACCGGGCCCACGACTCCCAACTACCCAATGTTTGCGCGCAAAAGGTCCCAAGTCGCCGTGCGTTGACACTGCCCGCCTGCCCTCCGTTTGCAGGGGCCTTATGGCCCGGAGCTTGGCGGTGGGGGCCTTCCGATCTCAGAGCGACGGTTTACAGCTGGGCCTGTACGTCCGCGCCTTTCGGAGGCGGGCGTGACACTGTGGTACGCGCTCTCGGGACCGCCGGCATAACCACCTGCGAGCTGGCCGCGCCATCCGTTGTACAGCAACGCCGGTGGCAAACGCACCCACACGGCGGCACTCAGCGGCACGTAATAGATTCCAGCCACCATTTCTGAACAGGGATCTGTTAACCGCAAGGTCATGTAGTAGTTCATGTGGCAATCCTGGCGATACCAGTGGCTGAATTGCCCTCAAATCCTCCTTGCGGGGCGTCGAATTGAGCTCAAAACCCGCGGAAACAGTCTCGGTGGACGAAACCGCTTAGATTTTCAAGATCGTGAGGCTCTGGGTTCAAATCCCGGGCCCCCCAACCAGTTTCCCGCGCGACCGACATGGTCGAGCGAGTCTCGATGCAGAAAGCGCTTCGCCCTTGGACGGATCGTTTAGGGACTCAAGGCGAAATGGTTCGACAGCTGATGTTCTTCGAGGCCTAGCAGACCGTCTTTTACGATGCCGCTTGCGATC
>Ga0208356_1000330_pt1 | contig 13498 bp, 17 predicted proteins | sample NGESurshal072012_4_FD_184467 | JGI IMG/M metagenome (GOLD analysis project Ga0208356, IMG submission 184467) | Arctic peat soil microbial communities from Barrow, Alaska - NGEE Surface sample 53-1 shallow-072012 (SPAdes) | ecosystem: Environmental > Terrestrial > Soil > Wetlands > Peat ... | reverse complement strand
AGCGGGGCGCCGGCCGGCACCGGCACCTCGAGCAGGGCCGCGTCCGGTGCGGGGGGCTCGGTGAAGTCGGCGAAGACCGTGGTGACGAGGGCGGTGCGGGCGAGCTCAGCCCACCGGTCGCGCGAGCGGCGGTAGAAGCGCTGGCGCTGGAAGCTGGCGAACAGCACCGCCCGCTCGGCTCGTGCGCAGTACTCGTCCTCCATCGCCCGGGTCAGCGCGAGCAGCGTGCTCTTGCGGACGACCTGGGGCAGCAGGTCCGGTTGGCGGCGGCGCAGGCCGGCGAAGACGGAGGACTCGGCCTCCGCGCCGCGGGCGGTGGCCCGGCCGATGGCGGCCTCCAGGCCCAGCCCGGCCGCCCGCTGTCGGAGCACCTCCTGGACCAGCACGACGTCGCCCGGGTGATACCGCCGGTGACCGCCCTCCAGCCGCCGCGGGCTCGGAAACCCGTACCGGGTTTCCCAGCTGCGCAGCGTCGCGGCCGGCACCCCCGCGCGATCGGCGAGCTCGCCGATCGCCAGTCCGTTCTCCGGTTCACCCACCACAACAAAGCCTCTTCACGATGTGGAAGTTTTCTTCGTCACCGTGTTAGACCTTACCGCCGGGCCTGCGGCTACGGCAGCTGGACCAGGGTCAGGAAGAAGTCGTCGATCTGCCTGATCGCGGCGATGAAGTTGTCGAAGTCGACCGGCTTGGTCACGTACGCGTTCGCGTGCAGCTTGTAGCTGCGCAGGATGTCCTCCTCGGCCTGCGAGGTGGTCAGCATCACCACCGGCAGGACGGCGAGCTCCGGATCCTGCTTCAGCTCCGCCAGCACCTCGAGGCCGGACAGCCGCGGCAGGTTGACGTCGAGCAGGATCAGCCCCGGTCGGGGCGCATCGGCGTAGGGCCCGGTCCGGCGAATGAACTGGAGGGCTTGTTCGCCGTCGGTGACCACGTGTAGCGGGTTATTTATCTTGTGGAACTCGAAGGCCTCCCTGGTCATGAGGATGTCGCCCTCGTCGTCCTCGACCAGGAGCACATCGACCAGCTTGGCTCCAAGCCGGTCAGCCATCGGTCCCATCGGTCCCATCGGTCCCCTCGCTCTCCTCATCGCCGGTGAGTGCCGGCACGGTGAAACGGAAAGTGGCGCCGTCGGCGACCCCGGTATCGAGCCAGATCCGGCCACCGAAGTACTCCACGATCTTCCGGCACATCGCCAGGCCGATGCCCGTACCCGGGTAGGCGGCCCGCTCGTGCAGGCGCTGGAAGATCAGGAAAACGCGGTCAGCATACTGCGGCTCGATCCCGATTCCGTTGTCGGTGACGGAAAACGACCAGAATGCGCCGTCGCGCTCGGCCGTCACGACGATGCGCGGCGGACGCTCGCCGGTGAACTTCAGCGCGTTGCCGAGCAGGTTTTGGAAGACCACCGCCATCAGCGTGAGCTGGCCCCGCACCACCGGCAGCGGCCCGGCCTCGATCACGGCGCCGGCGTCGGCGATCTGGGTGGACAGGTTCGCGGTGGCCGCCGCCAGCGCCTCGTCGCAGGCCACCGGGCCGAGCTCCTCGGCCGACCGGCCCGCCCGGCTGAACGCGAGCAGGTCGTTGATCAGCACCTGCATCCGCTTGGCGCCGTCCACCGCGAAGTCGATGTACTGGTCGGCCCGCTCGTCGAGCTGGCCGCCGTAGCGGCGCTGCAGCAGCTGGCAGAAGCTGGTGACCTTCCGCAGCGGTTCCTGCAGGTCGTGCGAGGCCACGTAGGCGAACTGCTCGAGCTCGGCGTTGGAGCGCTGGAGCTCGGTCGCGTGCTCGGCGAGGGCCTCGTTCGCCTCCTGCACCGTCGCCAATTCCCGCAGGATGCGCAGGCGCATCGTGTTCATGTCGGCGGCCAGGCCGCGGATCTCCCTCGGCCCGGTCCGCGCGACCTCGTGGCCGAAGTCACCGTCGGCGACCCGGCGCGCCTCGGCCGCGAGCCGGTGCACCGGGCGGATCGCGGTGTTGCGCAGCACCAGCGCCAGGCCCGCGACGACCAGCACGAGGCCGATCGCGATCGCGAGCAGCGCCACGTGCAGCTCGTCCGAGGCATCGTCGAGCGAGGTCAGCGCCTGGCCGCGGGTGGCCGCGACGTCAGCCTGGAAGACGCCGAACCTGACCCGCAGGGCGTCGAACTCCGTCTTCCCGGCAAGGATTTTCGGGGTGATCACCGGCTTGCCGCTGGCCTGGATCTGCTTGATCGTCGGCTCGGCGTAGCGGGTACGCCAGTCGTGCGCCTGGGTCAGCGTCGCCTTGAGCTCGGCGGCGCTGGCGGCGGGGAGCTGCGGCGCGAGCCGGTTGAGTTGGCTGGCGGCGACCTTCTCATCCGCATAGCCCTGGTTGTAGGGGGTGAGGAAGTCCGCCTGGCCGGACAGCGCGTACCCGCGTACCCCGGTCTCCTGGTTCAGCAGCGCGCTGTAGAGCTGCTGCGCCGCCAGCGCGGCCGGGTCGAGCGTGGTCTCGATCCGCTGCCGCTCGTTATCCAGGTGGCCGAGCGCGAGCACCCCGACAACGACGGCCGCCAGCGAGAACAGCGCCATCAAGAGCACGGTGGCGCCGATAATCCGGCCGAGCGGCCAGGGCGACGGGGCCGGGCCGCGCGTTACCGCCGTTGGGGACCCGGTCATGCGCGGCTGAGCGCGAGTATCGCGATGTCGTCGTCCAGTTCGCCGCTGTTGAGGTCGCGGACCTGGTCGATCAGGCGGTCAAGGAGCGCGTCGTCGTGGACGCCGCCGATGGTGAACGGCGGGGGGCCAAGCGCGTCCCGCACCAGCTCGATCAGTCCGTCGCTGCCGAGCCGGTACGGCCCCTTGGCGATCCGCCCCTCGATCAGCCCGTCGGTGTACAGCAGCAGCGACCAGCGGTCGCCGAGCTGCACCTCGCGGGCGGCCCAGCGCTCCGGGTCGTTGAGGCCGGGCGGCGGGGAGGTGGGCGCGGTCAGCTCGGTGATCCCGTCCGGCGTGACCAGCAGCGGCGGGGGGTGGCCGGCCAGCCGCAGCACCCCGGTGGACCGGTCCGGCGCCACCGACACCATGCAGACGGTGGCGAACATGGCCTCGTCCTGCTGTTCGGCCCGGAGCACGAGCTGCACCGCCGAGAGCACGTCGGCCGGCGGCCGGGCGGCCAGCACCAGCGCCCGCCACGCGACCCGCAGGCAGACCCCGAGCGCGGCCTCGGCCGGGCCCCGCCCGCAGACGTCGCCGATCAGCGCGTGCACCCAGCCGTCCGGGGTCTGCACCACGTCGTAGAAGTCGCCGCCGAGAAGCCGCTGCTGGCCGCCGGCCCGGTACCGGGTCGAGACGCTCAGCCGCGCGTCGTCAAGCACCGGCGAGGGCAGCAGACCGCGCTCAAGCCGGGCGTTCTCCTCCGCGCTCAGGCGGGCCACGTGCAGCTGCCGCTGGGCGTCGTCCCAGCGTCGGCGCTCCAACGCGTATCTGATCACCCGGAGCAGCAGCTTCCCGGTCACATCGCCCTTGACCAGGTAGTCCTGCGCCCCCGCCTTGACCGCCTGCTCGCCCAGGTACTCATCGGCCAGACCGGTCAGCACGACCACGGCCACGTCCGGCTGCTCGCGCAGCAGCCACCGGAGGCCGTCCAGGCCCTGGGAATCAGGCAGGCCGAGGTCGAGCAGCACGCAGGCCGCCTCGCGGATCGGCTTCCTGGCGTCGGCCAGCAGCCGCACCCGCTGCAGCTCCACTCCCCCGCCGGCCTCGCGGAGCAGTTCCTCGACCAGAAAGGCGTCGCCGTCGTCGTCCTCGACGAGCAGGACCCGTATCTGCTCCGCATCAGCTGCCATCGACACCACTCTTGGGGGGAAACCGCGGACACCGCGTCGCCTCTCGCACGACGCCGACAGCCCTGAGGGTGCCAGCGTAATGCGGGCGGGAACGATCCCGTATTTTCTACCGGATAAGCAGGTCTTGAAACGACGCGGCCGCGGCCTCAGACGAGCTCGGCCAGGCCGGGGATCGGGTTCCCGTGAGGGCAGCGGTCCGGGTGCCCGAGCAGCTCGAAGACCCGGCGCTCGACGCTCTCGGAGATGACGTGCTCCCAGCGGCAGGCCTCGTCCCGCGCTTCCTCGCTTGGCAGCTTGATCATGGTCACCAGCAGGCACTCGGCCAGCCGGTGCTTGCGCATCACCCGCATGGCCAGCGTGCGCCCGGTCTCGGTCAGCGCCAGGTGCCGGTCCTGTTCGACCTGCAGCAGCCCGTCGCGCTCCATCCGCGCCACCGTCTGGCTGACCGTCGGCCCGGACTGCGCGAGCCGCTCCGCGATCCGCGCCCGGAGCGGGACGATTCCCTCCTCCTCAAGCTCGAACACCGTGCGGAGATACATCTCGGTGGTGTCGATCAGCCCGTGGGCAGTCATTGAACCTTCCGCTCAAAGCCGTCGGGGACCGATGGCCCCGCCAGTAGCAGGTAGAGCCGACGGCGCAGCTCGGTCAGCAGCACGACCGCGCTCGCCTGCTGCTCGGGCGTGCCCGCCTCGGCCACCTGGCTGACCGCCAGCTCGACGTCGCGCAGCGCGCTGCGCAGCGCCAGCGCACCCTCGTCGGCGGCGCCGGCGATCGTCTCCCACGGCGGCGCCCCGTCCTTGTTCTGCTCCTGGAGCGCGCGGCCGTCGACGGTCAGCTCGAAGCGCCGACGGCCGTGCTCCGTCGCCGACCGGACCAGCCCCTGGTCCTCGAGCAACTGCAGCGCCGGGTAGAGCGAACCGGGACTGGGCCGCCACACCTCCCGAGTCCGGCGGGAGAGCTCCGCGAGCATCTCGTAGCCGTGCATCGGCCGCTCGGCCAGCAGCGCCAGGGCCGCGGCCCGCACGTCACCGCGACTCCCGCGCCGCCCGCCTGCCCGCCCGCCGTGCACGCTGCGACCGCCGTCGCGTCCGTCACGACCGCCGGCGAAGCCTCGCTCGCGCATGGTTCGTTCCATCCCAGAAATCGACTGTCAACGTAGGTCGACGATATATCGATAACTACGCTTCGGGCAAGGCCTCTGCGCTAGCGCTTCTTGCTGTTATCTAGGGAACAGGCGGGCAGGCCTGGCTGCATGTCACGGAGGTGCCGGTGCCGCCGTCGGGGGGCTCAGCCGGGCCGTTCCATTGCGTTTGCATAACGCTGACGCTATGGAACTATTCCGTCCATGATGAGCACTCCTGATCTCCGCGGGGTCATCCTCCTCCAGCGCGGGAAGGAGGACCTGATCGCGGCGGTCGGCGGGACGACCGGGGCCGTTCCCGACGCCAACTGCACGCTCGGCACGCGGTTCCAGATCGCCTCGGTCTCCAAGCAGTTCACCGCGGCGGCCACCTTGCTGCTGGCGGACCGTCGGCTGCTGTCGGTCGACGACCCGGTTCACCGCTGGCTTGACGGGTGCCCGGCCACCTGGGGCTGGATAACCGTGCGCCAGCTGCTCGGCCACTCGGCCGGACTGGTGCACTGGACCGATCTTCCCGTGCTGGACCTGACCAAGCCGATCGCGGCCGATGAGGAACTGCGCTGGTTCGCCGATGCCCCACTGCTCGGCGCGCCGGGCGATCGGTTCTCCTACAGCAGCCACGGTTACGTGCTGCTGGCCTGGATCGTCGAGCGTGCCGCAGGCCAGCCGTACGCGTCGTTCCTCGCCCGGGAGATCTTCGAGCCGCTCGAGATGGTCGCCACTTTCGCCGGGAACGGCGGCGGCAGGCCGGGGCTGGCGGCCGGTCACCGGGCGGGCGCGCGGGTGACCTCCATGGAGCTGGATGAGGTCGGGATGGGGGCGGGCGATGTGTGGTCCACGGTGGGCGATCTTGCCCGCTGGGATCGGGCCCTCGCGTCCGGCGAGATCCTCGGCGATGTTTCCCGGCAGGCGATGCTGTCCGTCCAGGCGCCCATTGAGCGTGGTGGTGACGGGCTTGTCCGGACCGAGGGCTACGGCTACGGGTGCTTCATCGGCCGGGTGTCCGACGGGCGCCGGGTGTTCTATCACACGGGCGATAACGACGGCTTTGTCGCCATCAACGCTTGGTTCCCCGATGACGACGCGCGGCTGGCCGTCGTGAGCAACGAGGAGACGACCGACCTGATGCCGGTCATCCGGCAGGCGTTGGCGGCGGCCTTCCCGTAGTCGGCGACCTAGCGGCCGCGGCCGCGCCTGGGCAGGGCCCAGCGCGCGTCGCGGCGGTAGCGACGGGTCAGGTTACGCAGCCGGTCGAGGCGGTTGGTGGGGACCAGCAGCAGGAGGATGAAGGGGCCGTTATGGCCGAATAGGTACGCGGCCGGGATGCACAGCAGGAACACGCCGAGGTTCAGCCAGCTCGTCAGCAGATTCTGGTTGTCTTCGCGGGTGACGACCCTGCGGCCGGACGGATCGAACCGGCGCACCTCATAGGTGAGGGCGATCAGGGCCGCCGTGGCGAGCACGTTGATGGCCCCGTAGAGCGCCAGCGCGAACGGCGTACTGCCGTACTGGCCGAGCAGACTGGTCGGAAAGGGCATGGCGGCCACGATCAGCAGCAGGAAGATCGTGTAGCGAATCAGCGCCGCGCTGATGGCGGTGACCGACCGCAGCAGGCGACGGTGGGCGCCCCAGTAGGTTGCGATGACGTAGAAGCTGAGGATGAAGGACCAGTAGCTGGCCGTGTGCTGGCCCAGGGCGTGGATCAGCTGCTGGCTGGTGACGTGGTTGCCGAGGCCAGTCGGCACCGTCAGGTCGAGGGCAAGCAACGTCATCGCGATCGCGAACACGCCGTCCGACAGGGCGAGCAGCCGGCTGAGGGAGTTGTCCGGCGGATGCGCCGCTTCGGCCTGAGGCGGCTGGGGGTCTGCTTCGTCTTCCTCGGCCACGGGGCAACTATAGGGCAGGTAATGGGAATGTCCCGGTGACGCGTTGGATGGGTGTGGGAAGCCAACAGCTCGGCGACCAGGACACGGCGCGCGACCTGGTGGACGAGGCGTTCGCCCGGGCCTGGGCGTCCTGGCGGACCGTGAGCCGGCATCCGGCGCCGAAGGCGTGGGTGGTCCGCACCGCGCCGAAGACCGGCTCGCTGCTGCGCGGGGTGGACGGCCCGCTGGCTCTGGGACTGGTCTACGCCAGCCCGCAGTGCACCGGGTGAGATGCTGACGGGGTGACGTACCGTTCCCCCTCCACTGGCCTGGCCGTCCGCGCGGTGCTGTTCGACGTGTTCGGCACCGTCGTCGACTGGCGGTCAGGGATCGCCTCGGCCGTCGGCGCGTTCGCCGACGGCCACGGCCTGGAGCTCGACCCGCACGCGTTCGCCGACTCCTGGCGCGACCGGTACCTGCCATCCATGCGGCGGGTGCGCTCGGGCGCGCGGCCGTTCGTCTCGCTCGACGTGCTGCACCGGGAGAACCTGGACGAGGCGCTGCGCAAGCACGGGATCGACCCGGACGGGTTCGCGCCCGGGGAACTGGACGGGCTCTCGCTCGCCTGGCACTTCCTCCCCGGGTGGCCGGACAGCGTGGCGGGCATCGCGGCGATCAAGCGGGGCTACATCGTCGGGCCGCTGTCGAACGGGAACACGTCGCTGCTGCTCGATATGGCGAAGGCGGCCGGCCTTGACTGGGACCTGATCCTCGGCTCGGACCTGTCGCGCGCGTACAAGCCGGCCATGGCGGCGTATCAATGGCCTGCCGCGCTGCTCGGACTCGAGCCCGGAGAGGTCATGCTCGCGGCGGCACACGAAGCCGACCTGGCGTCCGCCCGCGAGGCGGGCCTGGCCACGGCGTTCATCGCCCGGCCGCTTGAGCACGGGCCCAAGGCGGTCGGTCGCTCGGCTCCCAGAGAAGACTGGGACCTGGCCGGGATGTCGATCACGGAGATCGCCGAACTTTTGGCGTGAGCATTGGCGTCCGCCGTCAGCCGATGCTGGTCAGCCGGGTCACGTCGTCGGCAGGCAACTCCCCATCGAGCACGGCCAGCACCGCGATGCTGGTCAGCGTCGCGACGCCGCCATAGGTGGACAGGAACGCGATGTCGGCGGCGTCGCGGCCGGTGGCGATCCGGACCAGGCCGGCCCGCGGCGCCAGCAGGGTCGCGTCGACCACCCGCCAGCATCCGTCCACGATCGCCTCGGCCACCGCGTGGAAGTCCATCGGCTGCAGGCCGGGCGCGTACACGGCCGCCATCCTGGCGGGCACGTCGAGCGCCCGCAGCAGCGCGACGACCAGGTGGGCGTAGTCGCGGCAGACACCCTGCCTGCGCAGCAGCGTCTGGACCGCGCCGTCGGTGGGCCCGCTGCTGCCGGGCACGTAGCTGAGCTTGGTGCCGACCCACGACGAGACCGCGGAGAGCAGATCCGGGCCCGCGCGCAGGCCCGCGAACTCCGCCCGCGCGACCGCCGCCAGCCGGTCCGACTCGGCGTAGCGGCTCGGCCTGGCGTAGGTCAGGTAGTCGGCTGGCGTCACCACCGGCGCGGCGCTGCGGCCGTCGATCGTCGCCTGGTAGTCGACCGCCAGCAGGCCGGGCCGCACGGTCAGCACGTGCGACCGGCCCTCGCCGGGGATGATCACCTCGGACGCGGTCATCGGCTCGCCGTCGAGGGTGATCGCCAGGCGCTCGTTGAGCGCGACGCCGGGCAGGTCAGAGACCGCGACCTTGAGCACCGCGTCGAGCGACTGCCGGACGTCTACCTCTAGCTGCGCCCTGACGTGACGGCGGCACGAGTCATTCACGGGCCCAGTATGACGGTCAGGTCCGTCCCTCTTCGCAGGCGAGCATGATCCGGTCGCCCGCCAGCCGGACCGGCACCTCGCGTAGCGGGCGTCGCCGCTGCACGCGCAGGCCCTGCACGGGCCGGCCGGTGGCGAGGTCCCAGCGGTAGCCGTGCGCCGCGCACTGGATGACCCGGCCGCGGACCTCGCCGTCGGACAGTCGCTGGCCCAGGTGCGGGCATTCGTTCTCGATGGCGGCTAGGGCGCGTCCGGTCCGGACGACGAGCACCGAGGTGCCGTTCATCTCCACCACCATGCGGTTGTCGTGCAGGTCGGCCAGGCCGCCGACGTGGACCCAGCGCGCCTGCTCCTCGGGAACGTCGGCCTCGGGAGCGTCGGCCTCGTTCGCGTCGTCGTTCTCACCGGCGGAAGCGTCGCGGTTGGCCGTCGGCAGCCAGGGAATCCGCCAGGTCATGTCGATGTCATCGTTCCCGAGATGGTGATCTCACGACTTCGTAGTCGGCCGAAGGGTTGGCGTCCCGCGCCACCACCGTTAGGCTACGCCTAAATATTTTGGGCTCCGGGTGAAGGGTGATCCGACGTGCGAATCGTCGTCGACTGGGACCTGTGCGAGAGCAACGGGCTGTGCATGACGGCCGCCCCCGAGGTCTTCGAGCTGCAGGACGACGACACGCTGATGATCTTGCAGGAGACCCCGGACGAGGCGCTGCGGTCCAAGGTCGTCGACGCCGTCCGCGCCTGCCCGAAGCAGGCAATCACCCTGCAGGACTGAGCGCCGCCGGTCAGGGCAATGACCGAAGCCACGCGTCGAGGGCGGCGAAGTCCTGGTCTGCTAGCCCGCGTGACGCGTCGATGCGCAGGAGCAGCGCGCGGCCGGGGTGACGGGCGGTTACCCAGTCCCGGTCGGCATCGGCGACCTCGTCGTCTACCCAGGCAAACGGACGCCCGGCCGCCCAGCTCACGAGCGTCCTGGTCTTCCGGCACAGCCCGAACCACTGGTCTTCGCGCTCGCTCGCCGCGGTCAGCTCCGGCCAGGCCACCACCGGCAAGCGCGGCAAACCGAGCCGGGGCGCTATCTCCGTATTGGCATCCTCCAGCCAGCTCGTCGCCCACACCAGGGTGCACGGCAACGCGGCCAGGCGAGGCCCGGCGTCCACGCGAAGGCGCATCAGACGCGGAGGACCGTCGACCTCCCCGGGCCCGCACGGCCGGCTCCCGCCGAAGGGGAGCAGCGGTCCGTCGACGTCGAGGAAGAGCAGCGGGCCGCCCGGACGATCGGTCACGATCGCACCCTAGCGCGGTGCCGGCACAACGGTCGGTTCGCGAGTAATGCCCGACCCGGCGCATGGCATGATCACCGTGTGGCCAGAATCCCCGTGTTGCTCACGATCGTGGTTGCCGTGTGCATGGTGGGCTTCGCGCTGATGGTCTGGCTTCAGGCCCGGCGCAAGGGCGACCGGGTCACGGGCCTGGCCGTTCTGGTCGGAGTGCCGGGCGTCTACCTCTCGTTCCTGGCTGCGATCGGCGCGCCTCGGTGGCTCTACATTCCTGCCGCGGTGCTGATCATCTCGTCTTACCTCGTGCAGATAATTCTGCGGCCACGGTGGCGGGTCAAGCGCGGCGCCGCTCCTGCTGACGACGTGAGCGGTCGCGGCGTCAGCGGCGAGTAGTTGACTTCTGATACTGTCCGTCCGATCTTGGTCGGCGGGAGGAGCGGCGTGGGCAAGGGGTTCTCGGCTGGTGAGGAGTCTTGGCGCGCTGGGCTGGGCACGTTGCGCCAGGTCGTCCGGCAGGAACTGGTCACCCGGCAGCTCGCCTTGCATCTGATCGCCGAGCGGCCGATGCGGGTCCTCGACGTCGGATGCGGCCAGGGAACCCAGGTCTTGGCGCTGGCTCGGGCCGGCCATCACGTGACCGGGGTGGACTCCTCGGCCACGCTCCTCGGCGATCTGGAGGCGGCCCTGGCCGAGGAGACGGCCGCGGTCCTGGCGCGGGTGCGGCTGGTCCAGGGAGAGGCCGAGCGACTGGCCGACCTGGTCCCGACCCGGCACTTCGATGCGGTCTTGTGCCACGGCGTGCTGATGTACTTCGCCGATCCGGAGCCGCTGCTGACGGGCGTGGCCGCAGCGGTCGCGCCCGGCGGGTTCGCGTCGCTGCTGGTGCGCAACGGCGATGCGCTGGCGATGCGGCCGGGCCTGCTCGGCCACTGGCCTACGGCGCAGCGCGCGTTCGACGACATGTCCTACGGCAACCGCATCGGGGTCACCGCCCGGGCCGACCGACTGGCCGACCTAACCGGCTTGCTCGCCGAGCGGGAACTGTCGGTCGACGCTTGGTACGGCGTGCGGGTGTTCACCGATACCGTCGCATCGGACGCTCCGGTGCCCGGCGAGGAGGAACTGAGGGTGCTGCTCGACTGCGAGGAACGAGCCGGGTCGACCGATCCTTATCGCGGTGTCGCCGCGCTTGTGCATGTCATCGCCGGGCGGGCCGGCGGCCCGGAGGATCGCGGTCTTTAGGCATGCGGGCCGGGCAGCTTCCCCTCGATGAGCAGATGACCTGCCTGCGTCAGGCGCTGGCCCAGAACCAGACGCTGAGCGACGCGCTCGCCGGGGCCGCCGCGATGAACCTGCCCGGTTGGTATCTGGTGGCGGGGTGCCTCTACCAGACCGTGTGGAACGTGATCACCGGCGAGCCGCCGGAGGCGGGCATCCTCGACTACGACCTGGTCTACTTCGATCCGTCGGACCTGTCCTGGGAGGCGGAGGACGCCGTGATCGTTGCCGGGAACGAGGTCTTCACCGGGCTGCCGGCCCCGGTCGAGATCCGCAACCAGGCACGCGTCCATCTGTGGTACGAGGAGAAGTTCGGTCTCGCCTGCCCGCCGCATACGTCCAGCGAGGCGGCGATCGACACCTACGAGGCCACCGCTGCCTGCCTCGGCGTCCGCCTGGAGCCGGGCGGACGCTGGCGGATCTACGCGCCGTACGGCCTGTCCGACGTGTTCAACCTCGTGATCCGGCCCAACCCGGTGCTCGCGCCCCGTCACGTCTACGAAACGAAGACCGCGCGGTGGCAGCGGCAGTGGCCGGGGTTGACCGTCCTTCCCTGGCCGACGGCGGGCTGACGGGATCGTGGGCAACGAAAGGCCCAGGTCAGGGGATGATCCCCAGCCTGGGCCGTCAGGGTGCGGTACTGGAATTCATGCCTTGACCACCGGCCACCCCTTCTCGGCGGTCGTGAACACCCAGAGGGCGATGGCGAAGGTGGCCAGCGCGGTCGGCAGGAAAATCCAGCCCCAGACGAAGCCGTTCGACACCAGCAGGTTGGTGAGGACGAACATCCACAGCACCGCCAGCAGCCGGATGACCAGGACGGTGATCCGGACCGGCCGGATGTACTCCCAGGACCGGATGGTGGCGCGCTGGATGCGCGGGCGGGTCCGCAGGGTGGCGCGGCTGGGGGCGGTGGTGATGGTTGCGTCGGCTGGGGGCCGAATGACCTTCTCGGAAGTCTGTGCGTACATCGGATTTCTCCTCTTGCCGTCGGCTCCCGGCCAACCGGAAGCCATATCAAAGTGATATCACTTTGATAGCCAGGGGTCAAGAGGGCGTCAACCCCGCGATCGAGGGGATCGCGGGGTGCCAGAGGCGCACAGGGTCCGTTCGGAAGACTGAATTTGCTTTTTCAGTTGACCTTGCGCTCGCGGTCCTGCCAGTAGGGCGCCCTGAGCTTGAACTTCTGCAGCTTCCCGGTCGCGGTCCGCTCCAGCGCCGACCGCAGCTCGACCGTGGTCGGGCACTTGTAGTGGGTCATCCGCGCCCGGCAGAACTCGATCAGCTCGTCGGGCTCGGCCGCCATGCCCGCCCTGAGCACCACCAGCGCCTTGATGGTCTCGCCCCACTTCTCGTCGGGGACGCCGATCACGGCCGCCTCGGCGACGGCCGGGTGCTGGTAGAGGCACTCCTCGACCTCGATCGAGGAGACGTTCTCCCCGCCGGTGATGATCACGTCCTTCTTGCGGTCGGTGATGGAGAGCACCGCGCCGTCCAGGCGCCCGCCGTCGCCGGTGTGGAACCAGCCGTCGACCAGCGCCGCCGCCGACTCCTCGGGCTGCCGCCAGTAGCTCGCGAAGACGTGGTTGGAGCGGGCGAGCACCTCACCGTCGACGTCGGTCCGCACCCGCACGCCGACTGCGGGGACGCCTGCCTGCGACAGCAGCCGGGCGCGCTCGTCGGCCGGCTTGCCGTCGGTGTCGCGGCCGGCCCGGTTCACGGTCAGCAGCGGTGACGTCTCGGTCAGGCCGTAGATCTGGATGAACTCCCAGCCGAGCTGCTCCTGTACCCGGGCGATGATGGCGCTCGGCGGCGGCGCGCCCGCCACCACGATCCGGACCCGGTCGCGGCCGGGGATCGGCTGGCCCTGCTCGGCCCGCGCGGCGGCGGCGTTCAGGATCGACGCGACCACGGCCGGGGCGCCGCACATCAGCGTCACCCCCTCGCGCTCCACCCGGCGCAGGATGTCCTCGCCGTCGATCTTCCTGATGACAACGTGCGCGCCGCCCATCGCGGTGACCGCGTAGGGCATGCCCCAGCCGTTAGCGTGGAACATCGGGAGGGTGTGCAGCAGCACGTCGCGTTCGGAGACGCCTGTGTGCCAGCCGAACGACGTCGCGTTGAGCCAGTTGCTGCGGTGCGTGAGCTGCACTCCCTTGGGCCGCGCGGTGGTGCCCGAGGTGTAGTTGATCGTGCAGGTGGCGTCCTCGTCGGGCGCCCACGGCGCGGGCAGCGTCCCGCCCGTGGCCGGGGCGAACAG
>Ga0208356_1000329_pt1 | contig 13512 bp, 12 predicted proteins | sample NGESurshal072012_4_FD_184467 | JGI IMG/M metagenome (GOLD analysis project Ga0208356, IMG submission 184467) | Arctic peat soil microbial communities from Barrow, Alaska - NGEE Surface sample 53-1 shallow-072012 (SPAdes) | ecosystem: Environmental > Terrestrial > Soil > Wetlands > Peat ... | reverse complement strand
GATCGCGAGCCGGTGCCGCTGCGCGATCTGCGCGACAGCGGCCTCGGTCGGCCCGCCGGCGTCCTCGGCCAGGCTCAGCACCTGCTCGGGGGTGATGCCGTAACCGGAAGCGAACATCTCCGGCGTGACCAGCACCTCGGCCTGCTGCGCGGCCGCCCGCGCGCAGATCTCGTCGAGTCGGCGCAGGTTCCCGGCAACGTCGAGCGGTCCCGGCTGGCATTGCCACGCGGCAACCCGCGTCGTCGTGCTCATCTGGTCAGTCTCCCAGATCGACGGGCCCCAGCCGGTCGAAGAGGTCGCCCGGTCCGGGGTTTTCCGGATGAGATGCTCCGCCGAAGTGCGTCGCGATGCCCCAGACCGCGTTGAGCGCCGTCTGCACCGCGCCCTCCGCCCAGGCCGGGGTGAAGGACACGTCGTCGCCCGCCAGGAAGATGCCCCGCTCGGCGGCCGGCCGGCCTGCCTGCATGAAGTGCCCGTACATGCGGTGGTTGTAGCGGTAGTGCCCGGGCAGCGCCCCCTTGAACGCGCCGAGGAAGTTCGGGTCGTCCTCCCAGGAGACCGTCACCGGGTCGCCGACGATGTGGCTGGCGATGTCGATGCCCGGGTAGATCTTGCCGAGGGCGTCCAGTGACAGCTTGACCCGCTGGTCGACGTCGTAGGGGAGCATCTTCAGCGCGTCGGACATCCAGGAGTAGGTCAGGCAGATGACGGCCGGCTGGTCCGGCCCGTTGTCGAACAGGTACGTGCCGCGGGTGAGCCGGTCGGTGAGCGTCATGCCCATCAGCGGGCGGCCGGTGTCGGGGTCGATCTCCTTCCAGAACGGCCGGTCGACCATCACGAACGTCTTGGACGCCTGCATGTAGCGGGTCCGGTCGAGCGCCATCCAGAGCTCCTGCGAGAAGAGGCTCTCGTCGCAGTCGATCTGGGTCGTGAGCAGCCAGCTCTGGCAGGTGGTGAGCACGGCCGGGTGGGACCGGCCGGTGCCCCACCGGTCGGTCACGATGAAGTCGGTGCCGTCGGGGTGGCGCTTGATGGCGGCGACACCCGGGCGGGGCACGCCCCCGTGCAGGCTTGCGAGCGTGGTGCCGGCCGGCCACGGGCTGCGATCGCTGACCGGCAGCGTCCACAGCCCCCGGGGCAGCCGCTCCACCCCGCCCGTAATGAGCTGCTGGTCGGTGTCGCAGTTGGTGAGCACGACCCGCAGGATCTCAAGCATCGAGTTCGGGAAGTCGGAGTCCCAGCCGCCGGTGCCGAAGCCGACCAGCCCGAACATCTCGCGGTAGAAGAACGGCAGCTTCGAGAACGCCTGGGAGGTGTCGATGAAGTCGTAGAAGGTGCGGCCGTCCCACTGCGGCACGAGCTCGTCCCACAGCCGCTTCAGCGTCTCGACGTCGCGCGCCCTGATCGCGTCCTGCAGGGCGGAGAAGCCGATCTCCTCCAGAGCCTGGTCCCAGGCGTCCGAGACCTCTGACAGCTCCAGCGGAAGGTCATCGAGGGTGCTGCCGGCGAAGGTCCGGCCCGCAATGTCGATGAAGGTGGCGCCGGCTGCCTCGGTGAGCGGGTTCGGGAACGGGGCGCTGCTGAGACCGAGCCGGCTGGCGTAGTGGAAGAAGGACGTGCCGGAGACCGGGAACCGCATGCCGCCGAGCTCGGCGATGACCCCGTCGGCGCCCTCGAACTGGTGCGAGCGCAGCCGCCCGCCGATCCGCGCGGACTCGTAGACGACCGGCCGCAGCCCGAGTTCCATGAGCTCGTAGGCGGCCACCATCCCGGCCAGCCCCGCCCCGACGACGGCGACCGTGGCCCCGTGCGACGACTCGGGGATCGAGGCGAGGCCCGCAGGGTGGCGCAGCCAGTCGTCATAGGCGAAGGGGAAGTCGGGGCCGAAGATGGTCACCGGACCTGGCAGGGCGTCAGTCACCCGTCGATGCTATGGGCGCATGGGCCATGGTTTGTGAATAATTTGCGTGATAATCGCCACTTCACTGGATAAATATGCGTCTGTAGGCGGTCAAGCTTGAGAATCTACACTCCGGCGATGATCAGGACGGCGATCAGCAGCGTGAGGGCCGCGCCAGCCCCGTGCAGGATCAGCACGCGCGGCGAGAAGGTCTGCGGGGCGAACCGGGGGTCCTCGACGCCGGGTTCGCCTGCTGCCTCGGCCGCCGCCGCGCGCTTGACCCCGCGCCGGTTGGCGATGAACCATGACACGCCCGCGCCGATCGCCCCGAGCATGATGCCGAGGCCGATCGCGAGGAACAGCCGGTCCCGGCTGACCAGGTAGCCGAACCAGAAGCCGAGGCCGATCACCGCCAGCGCGGGGTGCGTGAACTCGACCAGCGACCTCAGCAGGGGCAGCGACTCGCTCCGCTCGCGCTGCAGTGACGGCGGGGCGAAAGGATCACGGACACGGGCCGGCTTCGCTGCGGCAGGGGCATCGGCGGGCGAGGCCGAGGGCTTCCCGGCCGGCACGGAGACCGGTTCCGAGGGCGCGGGCTCGGTGTTCCCGTAAGGGGATGCCGTCGCCAGCAGGTAGGTGCCAACGGCGGCGGTGCATATCCAGAGCACGAGTGCGGCAATGGCCACGCGCGCACCTCCTCTCGTTCTGTGTCGAATCTACTCACGCCGGTGACCTTCTCCGCTGACGGCCCCCGGGAAGTACGACACTCCGTAGGAGTCCGCCGCACTCGCTCTCCTAGAGCAGGAACGGGATGAGCATCTTCGTCCTGCTCCGGTACTCCGGGTAGGCGGCGGGGAACGTGGACGCGAGGTTCCGTTCCTCGACCGTCCCGCAGTAGTAGAAGTACGCGGTCAGCACCGCGACCACGATCAGGCCGAGCAGGTTGTTGACCAGCACCGTCCCCAGCATCGCGGTCAGCAGTCCCGAGTAGATCGGGTGACGGACGAATCGGTAGGGGCCGGACGTGACGAGCTCGGGCTCGGCCCGCTGCGTCATCGGCATCCCCCAGTTCCGGCCGAGGTGCAGGCGGGCCCAGACCGCGAGCGCGATACCGCCGACGAACAGCACCGCTCCTACTGCGGCCAGGATCACGCTGTGCACGGCCAGTCCCTGGCTGCCGAAGGCGCCGGCGATCACGATCACCGCGATCACGCTCACCCCGGTCAGCCGGGTCCGCCACCCGCCCCTGACGCTTGCCTTGCTGGTGGAGGCGGACGCCAGCCAGTAGATCCAGAAGACCAGCCACGCGCAGCCGATGGCGAGTTTGAGCGCTTGCATGCCGCTTCTCCGATTCCTCCGACTGAAGCTGCCGGACAGACATCGCTCACCGTATGCCTCGGCCAAGGCGCCGTCATCGGCTCCTGGGTTGACCGGCGTAGGCCCGTGGGTTGATTCCCGGTCACCATCCAAAGATCAAATTCATCATCCCGAAGCCACCCCACCCCACCCCACCCCAGCCCAACCGCGCGGCTAACTCGACCCGGCCGACCACGGCGGTGGCCTGCCGCGCTCGCACCGCGGTGAGCAGCAGCTGGGCGGCGAGACAGGCGCCGACCCCCTCGCCCGAGCGCAGGCGCAGTTGCAGCAGCGGCTCCAGGCCGAGCTCGTCGAGGACGGCGGCGTGGGCGAGCTCCCGGCTGCGCTGGCCGGCGATGAGCGCGCTCTGCACGGCCGGTTCCAGGCGGACCGCGAGCAGCGCCGCGATCGAGGTGACCAGGCCGTCGAGCACGACCGGGACCCGGCGTTCGGCCGCCGCGAGGGTGACGCCCGTCAGCAGCGCGATCTCCGGTCCGCCGAGGGCCGCCGTCAGGACACGCGGGTCGCGCAGTTCGGCACCGTGGTCGGCGCGCGCCCGGGCGAGGGCGCGGGTGACGACCTCGCGCTTGCGCTGCACCATCGCCGTGTCGGCGCCGGCACCCAGACCGACGGCGGTCTCGGGGGAGAGGTCGAGCAGCGCGCAGCTCAGCGCCGCGGCCACGGTGGTGTTGCCGATGCCGACCTCGCCCAGGCAGATGAGACCGTGGTCCGCGAGGCGGCGTCCCAGGGCCTTGCCCTGCTCGATGAGCCGGTTGACGTCGCCGAGGCGCATCGCGTCCGCCTCGACGAGGTCGCCCGCCGGGCCCGCCGGGCGGGCGTGCGCCGCCTCCGCCCGCAGTCCGGCCTGCCGGGCGGTCGCGGCTCCGAGCGAGACCCCGTCGCGGGTGGCGGCGAGGACATCGGCGGTGACCGAGGGGGAGAAGGCGGAGATCCCATGCCGGGTGACCGGATGGTCGGCCGCCGCGACGATCAGGGTTCCGCCCGTCGGCGGGGTGGCCGGGCTGAGCGCGAGCACGCGGTTGACCGCCGTGTCGAGAACGCCGAGCGATCCGGGGACGGTCAGCCGGTCATCTCCGGTATCCCGGCCGGCCACCACCGCCCGCTGGTCCGGGCCCGCGAGATGGGAGGGGGGCCGGGGCGGCTCGCCGACCGAGGGCCAGCGTTCGCTGATCACCACGTCGTCCAGTGGCAGCCGCTGCGACCAGCCATGTCGTTCGAGGCCGGGATCGGGAGGCCGCTCGTCCGGCCAGCCCAGGCAGAGCCAGCCGAGGGTCTCGACGCCGTCGGGCAGGTTCAGGAGGTCGGCCAGGTCGGCGGGCTGGAACAGCGTCACCCAGCCGAGGCCGAGGCCGGCCGCGCGAGCGGCCAGCCACATGTTCTCGATCGCGCAGGCGCAGCTCCACAGGTCGGCGTCGGCGAAGCCGGCCCGCCCGAGCACCCCGGCGGCCGGCGTCCGCCGGTCGCAGCCGACGACGATGCCGACCGGCGATTCCCGGATGCCGTCGAGCTGCAGGTCGAGGAGCCTCGCGCGGCGGTCGGCGCCGAACAGGTCCGCCTGCCGGAGCCGCTCGCGGTCCGCCAGCAGCGCGGCCCGGTCCCGGCTGGCCTGCTCGCTGATCACGATGAACCGCCACGGTTGCGAGTGCCCGACCGACGGCGCCTGATGGCCGGCCGTCAGCACCTGCCGGAGCAGGTCGGCGGGCACCGGATCAGGCCGGTAGCGACGGACGTCGCGCCGCGCGGCGAGCACGGTGTGCAGGGCGTCGATCGCCGGCTGGCCGAGCGACCAGCCGGCTGGGTCGGCCGACCGGTCGGCCGCCGATGTGGGATCGCCGACGAGCGGAACCGGGCGCGGCCAGCTCCGCGCGTCCCCCTTCTCGCTCATCGCAGCGCCACGCCGATCAGCGTGACCGTGGTGCCGGCCTCGATCAGCGCGCCGAACACGTCGCCGGTGACGCCGCCCAGGCGCCGCACGGCGTGCATCCGGAACAGGGAGGCCGCGGCCAGCGCGACGGCCTGCGGGACCAGCACCCAGCCGACCGGGATGGACAGGCCGACCGCGACGGCGGCGCCCAGCCCGAGCACCCCCACCGTCCAGCCCACCGCCGCCGCAACCGACACACGGCCGGCCACGATGCTCCCGAAGCCGGAGCCTCGGGCCGATGGAACGCTGCGGACGGCCGCGTGGACCGCGGCGACCCGCCCGGTGGCGGCGGCGACGGCCAGGACGCCGACCGGCGTCCACGGCCCGCCCTGCCCGGAGCCGAGCGCGGCGACGTCGGCGCCGAGGACGAAGATGAGGACGACGACGCCGAACGGGCCGATGTCGGACTGCCTCATGATCTCCAGCGCCCGCGCGGCCGGAGCGCCGCTGCCGAGGCCGTCGGCCGTGTCCGCCAGCCCGTCCAGGTGCAGGCAGCGGGTCAGGAGCGCGAGCGCGGCGACCGCGAGCACGGCGCCGAGCAGGTCCGCGTGCGGCGCCCACGCGCGGATGGCCGAGGCCGGGAGCGCGGCCGCCGCTCCGGCGAAGGCGCCCACGGCCGGCAGCCACAGCAGCGCGCCGAGCCCGTCCCCCGGCTGCAGATCGACCGGGACCCGAACCGGGACGATGGTGAACATGCTGACGGACCGGGCCAGCCATGAGTTCATCGCAGCCGCCGGGGTATCCCCGCGGTGACCAGCCATACCTCGTCGGCCGTCGCCGCCAGCCGCTGGTTGAGCTCGCCGAGCGCGTCACGGAACCGCCGCCCCGACGCCGTCGCGGGCACGACGCCGCTGCCGACCTCGTCGCTTACCGCCGCCACCGTGACCGCTGCCGCCGTCCAGCTGGCGACCAGCGTGTCGAGCGCGTCACCGAGCCGCGCGTCCGCGTCCTCCGGCTTGACCTCCGACCAGCAGCCGCACTCGTCCATGACCTGGGCCAGCCAGGTGGTGACGCTGTCGATCAGCAGCGCCCCGGCGTCGGCCTGGTGGATCAGCTTGGCCGGGTCCGCCGTCTCAACCGTGGACCAGCGAGCCGGGCGGCGCGCGCGGTGGCGTTCGATCCGCGCCGTCCATTCGGCATCGGCGGCGTCGCCCTGAGCGGTCGCCGCGTAGGTCACCCGATCTTCGCCCGCAAGCAGTTGCTCAGCATGCCGCGATTTCCCCGACCGGCTGCCGCCGAGCACGAGGACCCGCCGGCCAGGAAGACGCGAACAGGTCTCGGTAGCCGTCGGCACCGGGCGGCGGGCCGGCCGCCCCGCGGCCACCTCCCGCAGCGCGGCGCTGAAGCGGTCGGAGGTCTCGGGGTCGCGAACGGCGACACGGATCCACCCCGGCCGCAAGCCGGGGAACGTCTCACCGCGCCGGACGGCGAAGCCGTGCTGGTGCAAGCGGGTCCGCACGTCGCCGATCCCGGTGTCGAGCAGCAGGAACGACGCCGCCGCGGTCGGCACCGTAAGCACGCCGTCGATGCCTTCCAGCCGGCTCAGCAGGTGCGCGCGCTCACCGGCCAGGCCCCGAGCCCAGGCCGCGACCTCGCCGGCCGCGGCCTCGGACGCGGTCGCCACGCAGGCCGCCAGCGCAGGCGAGGAGACCGGCCACGGTGGCTGCGCGGCCGCCAGCAGCCGGACGACCTCCGGTGCGGCCAGCAGATAGCCGACCCGCAGCCCGGCCAGCGCCCACGTCTTGGTCAGGCTCCTGATCACCACCAGCCCGCCGAGATCGGCGTCGCCCGCGAGCGATTCCGGCTCGCCCGGCAGGCAGTCGGCGAAGGCCTCGTCGACGACCACGATCCGCCCCGGGCGAACCAGCCGGAGCAGCACGTCACGGGGGTGGGCGATGGAGGTCGGGTTGGTCGGGTTGCCGATGAAGACCAGATCCGCGTCGTCCGAAATCAGCGTCGGGTCGAGGGTGAACGGAAACGGCAGGATCACCTGATCGACCTGATGCCCGGCCGCCCGCAGGGCGGCCTCCGGCTCGGTGAACTGAGGGTGGACGACGACCGCGCGCCGCGGCCGGAGCGCGCGCGCCAGCAGCACGAAGGCCTCGGCCGCGCCGGCCGTGAGCAGCACCTCATCCGCCGCCCGGCAGTGCCGGGCCGCGACCGCCGCGACCGCCGCGCGCTGGTCGGGGTAGGCGGCCAGATCCGCCTGGCGGATATGGGCTGCGAGCCAGCCGGGCGTCCCCGCCGACCGGACGTTGACCGCGAGGTCGACCAGGCCGGGAACGAGGTCGGCATCGCCGTGATGCGCGAGGTCGTCGTTCTCACGTGCGTGCATTCACAGCACACTATCGCGGCACCGGTTACGGTAGCTTCTGCGGTGGATTGCCGCCGACGGCTCGGGAAGGAGCGGGACCGTGCCCCCAACAAGCGGCTCGCTGCTGGTGGCGGGCACCACGTCCGATGCCGGCAAGTCCGTCATCACCGCCGGGATCTGCCGCTGGCTCGCCCGCCAGGGGGTGCAGGTGGCGCCGTTCAAGGCGCAGAACATGTCCAACAATTCGATGGTCGCGCCCGACGGGGCCGAGATCGGCCGCGCCCAGGCCATGCAGGCGGCCGCGGCCGGGGTGCCGGCCGAGGCCGCCATGAACCCGGTGCTGCTCAAGCCCGGCAGCAACCTCCGCAGCCAGGTCGTCCTGCTCGGCCGGGCGGTCGGCGAGACCAGCGCGGCCGGCTACTGGGGATCGGGGGAGGGCCGGGCGAGGCTGCTCGGCGCCGTGCTCGACGCCTACGACGACCTGCGCTCCCGGTTCGACGTGGTGATCTGCGAGGGAGCCGGCTCGCCGGCCGAGATCAACCTGCGCCGCCATGACATCGTCAACATGGGCCTCGCCCGGGCCAGGAAGCTGCCGGTCATCGTCGTCGGCGACATTGACCGGGGCGGCGTCTTCGCCGCCCTCTACGGCACCCTGGCGCTGCTTGACGCGGCCGACCAGTCGCACCTCAGCGGGTTCGTGATCAACAAGTTCCGCGGCCACCGCGAGGTGCTTGACCCCGCCCTGACCCAGATCGGCAAGCTGACCGGCCGTCCGGTCCTCGGGGTGCTGCCGTACCTGGACGGGATCTGGATCGACGCGGAGGACGCCGTCGCGACCGAGCGCCCGTACGCCATCCGGCCGGCCGCCGGAGCGACGGGCGCGCGGGGAGACATGCTGCGGGTGGCCGTGATCCGGCTGCCCCGCATCTCCAACTTCACCGATATCGACGCCCTCGCGCTCGAGCCTGGTGTCGCCGTCCGGTTCGTCACCACCCCGGCCGAGCTGGCCGACGCCGACCTGGTCGTCGTGCCGGGCACCAGGGCCACCGTCGCCGACCTGGGCTGGCTCCGCGGCCAGGGCCTGGACACGGCGCTCAAGCGCCGGGCGGCGGACCGCAAGCCGATCCTGGCGATCTGCGGCGGCTACCAGATGTTGGGCACGGTCATCCACGACGACGTCGAGAGCGCGGCGGGCGTGGCCGACGGCAGCGTGGCCGACGGCGGCGTCTTCGCCGGACTAGGCCTGCTGCCGGTGGTCACCCGCTTCGCGGTCGACAAGACCCTCGGCCGCCCGGCCGGCTACGCGGCGGCGATCCCCGTCTCCGGCTACGAAATCCACCACGGCGTGGTCGACGTGCGCGGCGGCGAGCCCTGGTTCACCAGCAAGGCGGCCGGCCCCGAGCCGGCCGGAAGCGGTCGCGGAAGCGGCGCGGCGGCGCTCGACGGCTGCCGCTACGGCGCGGTCAGCGGCACCCTGTGGCACGGGATCCTGGAGAACGACGCGTTCCGCCGGGCCTATCTCACCGAGACCGCCCGGCTCGCGGGCCGGAACTTCGCCCCCGCGCCCGATACCTCCTTCGCCGCCGCCCGGCAGGCGCAGTTCGACACGCTGGCCGACGCCGTCGAAGAGCACCTTGACACCGCCGCCCTGCTGCGGCTCATCGAGCACGGCCCGACCCCCGGCCTGCCCAGCCTCCGGCCGGGACTGTGAAAGCCGGAACCGTGAAAGCCGCTGACTGGCCGCTGGCGGTCGGCATCGCGGCCGGCGTCCTGGCCGACGCGCTGGTCGGCGATCCCCGCCGCGGCCATCCGGTCGCGCTGTTCGGCCGGGCCGCGACGCTCATCGAGCGCGGCGTCTACGCCGACGCCAGGACGCGCGGCGTGGTCTTCACCGCCTGCTGCGAGGCGCTGGCGATCGGCCCCGCGCTGGCGGCCGCGCGGATCTCCCTGCACCGCCCGCTCGCCCGGCTGGCCTGGGCCGGCTCGGTCACCTGGGCGGTCACCGGGGCCAGGTCGCTGACGGTCGAGGCAGCCCGGATTCACCGCGCCCTGCTGGCGGGGGACCTGCCCGGCGCCCGCCGGCTGCTGCCGAACCTCGTCGGCCGGGACCCGGCCGAGCTCGACGGGGCCGGGATCGCCCGGGCGGTGGTGGAGTCGGTAGCGGAGAATACCGCCGACGCGATCGTCGCCCCGCTGCTGTGGGGGGCGCTGGCGGGCCCGCCGGGCCTGGCCGGCTACCGCGCCGCCAACACCCTCGATGCCATGGTCGGGCATCACTCGCCGCGTTATGAGCAGTTCGGCTGGGCCTCGGCCCGCCTCGACGACGTTGTCAACTGGGCCCCCGCCCGCGTCACCGCGCTGCTGGCGGCGGCCTGCGCCCCGGTCGTCGGCGGCCGCCCGGCGGCCGCCTGGCGGATCGCGCTTGACTACGGGCCGAGGCATCCGAGCCCGAACGCCGGCTGGTGCGAGGCGGCCTTCGCGGGCGCGCTCGGGGTCCGGCTGGGCGGCCCGCTCAGCTACGGGGGACGAGCCGAGCACCGGCCCGAGCTCGGCGTCGGCCGACCGCCGGAGCCCGCCGACATCGCCCGTGCCAGCCGCCTGTGCCGGTCGGTGACCGCCGCCGCGACCGCCCTGGCGGCGTCGCTGGCCCTCGCCGATTAGCGCCGCGAGCTAAAGCTCGTCCGCTCGCGCAGCCTGGCCGGTGATGGTCTCGGTGCCATCGACGAAGGCCAGGGCCACCTCCGACAGCCGGCGGTTGTGCGAGCGGGCGTGGTCGCGCAGCGCGATAAACGCCTCGTTCATGTCCAGGTCGAGCCGCTCGGCCAGCTTGCCCTTGGCCTGCTCGATGACGACCCGGCTGTTCAGCGCGGACTGCAGCTGCTCGTTGAGCGCGTCGCTGCGGCGCATGCTGCGCTCGTGCAACAGGCCGATGGTGGCCACGTCGGCCAGCGCCTGACCGACCCGCACGTCCTCGGGGTCGAAGCCGCCCGGGGCGTCGCGGAACAGATTGAGGGCGCCGACGACCTGGTCCCGCAGTCGCATCGGGAGGGCCTGGACGGCGCCGAATCCGGCCCGTCGGGCGGCCACCTCGAACTGCGGCCAGCGTCCGTCTGCGCCGAGGTCGGCCGAGGTGACCGGCACCCCGGACCGGTAGCAGTCCAGGCACGGGCCCTGGTCGCCTTCCAGTTGGAGCAGCTCGAGCAGCCGCGCCGCCTCGCTCGAGGCGGCGACCACGCGCAGCTCGCCGCGCGGGTCGGCCAGCAGCAGCCCCACCGCCGCGACGTCGAGCAGCCGGGCGCTGCGGTCGGTCAGCAGATGCAGGAAGTCGATGACGTCGAAGTCGGCGATCATCGTGTCCGTCAGCTCGACGAACGTCTCCGACAACAGCTGACCGTCCATCCCGGTCACCCTCTCAGCTCACGCGTTACTATCTGGGGACGGCCCGGGGCCGGGGTACAGGCGCAGGCGACGAGCGACAATGTCGTTAGCGACATCGCCCAGCCGCAGGTCGTTAGCGTAAGCATAGGCTCGCAACCGGGCGAAAGCATCGGCGATGCTGACGCCCAGTTGCTCGGTGAGCATGCCGGTGGCCTGGTCGATCTCCGCTCGACGCCAGGGAAAATCCGCCGGCTGGCGGTCGGATTCTGCCACCGACGACCCGTCGGCGGCGTTGAGCAGGAGCAGGGTCGCGGTGTCGGCGAACAGCAGGGCGTCGCCGAGCTGGCGGCCGGACAGCGGGTCGGGCCGGTCCCGGTACAGGCCGAGCACCCCGGCCCGGATCGCCCCGACTGCCAGCGGGAACGCGAATATCGCGGCCGCGCCGACCTGGCTGGCGGCGGTCGCGAAGGCGGGCCAGCGCAGCCCCGCGTCCCCCGTCCGCCAGATCCGACGCCAGGGCCGGCCCGCCGGAGGCGAACGCGTCGAGCGACGGTCCCTCTCCCAGGGTCAGCTGCAACTCCGCCAGACACCGGCTGGCCTCATCGGTCGCCCGCATCAGATGACCCCCCGCAACGCCGTTCCCGGCGCTCAGCCAGGCTCCGGTGACCTGCACCCCGGCCACGGCGGCGGCGCACGCATCGCCGGCCGACATCCCTGAGCCGTGTCCGGCCGCCTGCTCCGCTACCAGCTCCCAGATCATGCCCAGCCGGTTGCCCGTCACCCGTGTGGAACCGCCCCCCGCCTCAGCAGCAAGGCGGAGTCCAGGCCAAGAGGCTGGTTCGCCAGCGTCTGCGCTGAAACCCTACGCCTAAAAGCAGCCGCAGGGGTCGCGGCTGGGCGGGGCGGCCGGGCTCGAGGAGGCGAAGAAGTCCCCGGCCGGGAAGATGATGGCCAGCATCTTCCGCACCTGCTCCTGGGGAGCGGACAGGAGCAGTTCGCCTCCGCCGCCGCGGGCATAGTCCCGGCCCCGCGCCAGCGCCGCCACGCCGCTGGCGTCAATGAAGGCCAGCCCGGTCAGATCCACGATGACCAGCGGCTCAAGGCTGGACGCGGCCGCCAGCGCCACCTCGACGTCGGAGGCGTCCACCAGGTCAAGCTCACCGTGCAGGGCAACGGTCACGTGGCCAGGGCAGTTACAGCTGCTGAGCCGCACGCTGAACATATACGGGCCTTCCTGCATCGGCAGCAAGGCGAGGTCCGGGCCCGGCGGCTAGATAGCCAGCTCTGGCACGAACGATACACCGAGTCTCTGACCGTAGCCGGGCCGAACGGGGGCCCTGGAGCGCGCGTGCGGCGATTCTGGCACCAATCCAGGTGCCGCCCGGCCCCGAATACCAGACATGAACACGCCATCGGTGGGCCAGCAGCCCCACGGTCGCGGCCATTCCGAGGGGCATGGCCACGATCTGGCGGGACTGCTGGCCCAGGTGGCCTGCGGTGACCACGCGGCCTTCGAGGCCGTATACGACCAGCTCGCGGGTCCGGTCTACGGGGTAGCGCGCAAGGTACTGCGCGATCCGGCCCAGTCGGAAGAGGTCGCCCAGGAGGTCCTGCTCGAGGTGTGGCGCTCCGCCTCCCGTTTCGACCCCGCCCGGGGTAGCGCGGCCGCCTGGGTGATGACGATCGCGCACCGGCGGGCGGTGGACCGGGTCCGGGCCGAGAACGCCGCCACCGCCCGGGAGCAGAAGGTCGCCCCGGACATCGGCACCAGTGAGGACGTCTTCGAATTGGTCGACATGGAGCTTGACCGGCAGCGGGTGCGGCGGTGCATGGGCCGCCTGAGCGGGCTCCAGGGCGAGGCGATCAAGCTCGCCTACTACGGCGGGTACTCCTACCCCGAGGTGGCAGGGCTGCTCGGCCTTCCGCTCGGCACGGTCAAGACCCGCATCCGCGACGGCCTTATCCGGATGCGCGACTGCATGGAGGTGGCCCCGTGAGCGTCCAGAGCCACGACCTGCACCTGCTGACCGGTGCCTACGCGGTCGACGCGCTGGCCGGTGACGAGCTCGACGAATTCGAGCGGCACCTGGACCACTGCCCGTCCTGCGCTGAGGAGGTGAGGGGGCTGCGGGAGACCGCGGCCAGGCTCGGCCTGGCGGCCGCGATCGCGCCGCCGCCGTGGGTGCGCGACCAGGTACTCGACGCCGTCAACCGGGTCAGGCAGCTCCCGCCGTCCGGCGTGCGCCTGATCAGCGCCGACGGCCCGCGGCGCCGCCGCCGGCTGATCCGCAGGCTGCCCCGCCCGATCGCGGTGACCGCGATGGCGGCCGCCATTGTCGCGCTGGCCGTCCTTCAGGTCGGCACCCGCCATCAGCTTCAGCAGGCGCAGTCGGCCAATCAGAACGTCGCCTCGGTGCTGTCCGCCTCCGACGCGCAGATTCAGCTGGGCAGCTCCGCCGTCGGCGGCACGGTGACCGCCGTCGTCTCGCGGCACGATCGCGAGGCGGTCATCACCGCCGCCGGCCTGCCCGCCCCCAGCGACGCCAAGGTCTACCAGCTCTGGGTGATCAGCCCGGCGGGCGCCCGCTCAGTCGGGCTGCTGCCGGGCAGCAGCGCCGG
>Ga0208356_1000328_pt1 | contig 13520 bp, 17 predicted proteins | sample NGESurshal072012_4_FD_184467 | JGI IMG/M metagenome (GOLD analysis project Ga0208356, IMG submission 184467) | Arctic peat soil microbial communities from Barrow, Alaska - NGEE Surface sample 53-1 shallow-072012 (SPAdes) | ecosystem: Environmental > Terrestrial > Soil > Wetlands > Peat ... | reverse complement strand
CGACCTTCGAGATCACCGTCGCTGCCGACGATGGTGTCGGAGAATGGCCCCCCGACGCGGTGGCGGACGGGCTGGACGAACCGCACGCGCTCACGAGGACGCCGACCGCCACCAGGGCGATCGCACCGCTCGCGCGAACGGTATCGGCCAAACCGGTTCGAATGGTGGCGCTGCCTGAACGAGTCAATTTGGGGCCTGTAGTCTCGCAAGGGGAACGACGCGGTGGCAACCGGCCCAAATGGCAAACCCTTCCGCCGATAGAATTACCCGCCGTGCCGAGGTAGCTCAGCTTGGTAGAGCACTTGACTGAAAATCAAGGTGTCGGCGGTTCAAGTCCGCCCCTCGGCACCAGTCCCATCCGCCTTCACCGGGCGTAATCGGCCGCCAGTGAGGCGGCGAACAGGGCCAGGCCGACCCACCCCACGGCGAAGGCTTTCGTGGCCACCGAGTCCTGCCGCAGCTGAGACCAGTTGTTGACCGCGCTCGCCAGGACCAGGTAGAGGTACGTGAGCTCGCCTGCCATCACAAAGAAGTGAAACTGACCGATGTCGCTCCACCGAAAAGCGATGGGCATCGACCAGTTGACCAGGTCGAGCCTGGCCTGCACGAGGAACGCGGCGGTGGCGGTCGCAAAGCCGAGCAGGAGATAGATCGGGAGGCGTTTCCATGGGATGCCAGGCGCCAGCTGGCGAAGGAGCACGAACGTGGCGACGTTCACGGCTGGGATCAGGATTCCATCGCCCAGCACTCCCGAGTAGTAGGCAAAGACCGTCTGCAGATGACCGTGGTAGGTGAAGTAGAAGGCCCACTGGTAGCCAAACAGGAACAGCCAGCTGATTGCCGCGGGCAGGGCGGGCCCCCAGGCGCGATCGCGGGCCAACCGAAAGACAGCGGCCACAACGGGCCGATGTTATCCGACCAGTCTGTGAGCCGGTTTTCGAAGGTCGCATACTAACCGGCCGTGACCAGGCCACGTCCATTTCGATTTGGCGTTGAAGAGCACCGCGCAGCAAGCGCCCAGGAGTGGCGCGAAAAGGCACGCCTCATCGAATCCTTGGGGTATTCGACGCTTTATCTGCCCGACCATTTCGGCGACCAGCTCTCGCCCATCGCGGGTCTAATGTCCGCGGCGGATGCGACCACCCGGCTCCGAGTCGGCTCGCTCGTTTTCGACAACGACTACCGGCATCCTGTGGTGCTCGCGAAAGAGGCCGCGACTCTGGATCTCCTGTCTGGCGGTCGGCTGGACTTCGGCCTGGGCGCCGGCTGGCTGGCGTCCGACTACGAGCAGACCGGCATCCCGCTCGACCCGCCCGGGACGCGGATCGACCGCATGGCGGAGGGGCTGCAGATCATCAAGAGCTTCTTCGCCGGCGGCACCGTTTCATTCACCGGTAAGCACTACACGGTCCACGGCGTGGAGGCGACGCCATCGCCGGTGCAGAAGCCGCATCCACCGATCGTCCTGGGAGGCGGTGGGCGGCGGATGCTGCGCTTGGCGGCGCGGGAGGCCGACATCGTAAGCGTCAACTATAAGTTGACCGAGGGACGCGTCAACCGCGCCCTGGTACGCACCGGGATGGCAGAGGCGAGCGACGAGAAGGTGGCATGGATCAAGGAGGCGGCAGGCGACCGGTTCTCGGAAATCGAGTTGTGCGCTACGGTCTTCGTGGCCAACGTCACGGACGACCGAGATGGTGTAGCGGCGGGGCTGGCGTCCGGGCTCGGTGCAGAGCCGCAAGAGGTCTTGGAGATGCCACATTTCTTGATCGGCACCATCGACCAGATGGTCGAAGACCTGCAGGCGCGACGCGAGCGGTTTGGGATTTCCTATTTCGTCTTTCCCGATACGGTCGCGGAATCGCTTGGGCCGCTCGTCGAGCGGCTGACGGGCACCTGACCGCAGTCCTCCTGTAGATTTGGTGGCGATGTCCACTGCCGAGCAAATCGTTATCAAGGGCCCGAACGAGGGCCGCTCGGCCGAGGTGCTGACTTCCGAAGCCCTGGGCTTCGTCGCGCGGCTGCAGCGTGAGTTCGGGGATCGCCGTCTCGAGCTGCTGCGTGTGCGGGATGAGCGCCAGGCGCGGCTTGACGCCGGTGAAGCACCGCAGTTCCTGGCCGGCACGGAATCGGTGCGCAAATCGGAGTGGAAGGTCGCGAAGGCTCCGAAGGATCTGGAAGACCGGAGGGTTGAGATCACCGGCCCCACGGACCGCAAAATGCTGATCAACGCCCTCAACTCCGGCGCGCGCGTGTTCATGGCGGACTTCGAGGACGCTAACTCGCCCACCTGGGCGAATCTGGTGGAAGGGCAGGTCAACCTGAGCGACACCATCGAGAGGCGGATCGACTTCACCAGCCCGGAGGGAAAGGAGTACCGACTCAACGAGAAGGTTGCGACGCTGCTTGTCCGCCCGCGCGGCTGGCACCTGGAAGAGAGGCACGTCGAGGTCGACGGAAAGCCGGTCTCGGGCAGCCTCTTCGACTTCGGCCTGTACTTCTTTCACAACGCCGGGCGGCTGCTTGCGAAAGGCAGCGGCCCATATTTCTACCTGCCCAAGCTCGAGAGCCATCTCGAGGCGCGGCTGTGGAACGACGTCTTCAACTTCGCGCAGGACGACCTCGGCATCCCGCGCGGCACGATCCGCGCCACAGTTCTGATCGAGACGATCCTGGCGGCGTTCGAGATGGAGGAGATTCTGTACGAGCTTCGCGAGCACTCGAGCGGTCTGAATGCGGGCCGGTGGGACTACATATTCAGCATCATCAAGAAGTTTCGGAATCGACCGGAGTTCGTGCTGCCGGACCGCGTGCAGGTGACGATGACCGTGCCATTCATGCGCGCGTACACCGAGCTTCTGGTCAAGACGTGCCATCGTCACGGAGCGCACGCGATGGGCGGAATGGCCGCGTTCATTCCTTCACGTCGCGACCCCGAGGTCAACCGCGTTGCGCTGGCCAAGGTCAAGGAGGATAAGGACCGCGAGGCTGGGGACGGCTTCGACGGAACCTGGGTCGCTCACCCTGACCTGGTGCCCACGGCGACCGAGGCGTTCGACAGTGTGCTGGGCGACCGGCCCAACCAGCTCGAGCGCCAGAGGCCGGAGGTGGCCGTCACGGCAGGCCAGCTGATCGACGTCCGCGTGCCTGACGGCACCGTCACCGAGAACGGCCTGCGTCTGAACGTGAGCGTCGGCATCCAGTACGTCGAGTCGTGGTTGAGGGGGGTCGGGGCGGCGGCCATCAACAACCTGATGGAGGATGTCGCGACAGCCGAGATATCGCGGTCGCAGGTCTGGCAGTGGATCAGGCACTCATCCCGACTCAGCGACGGGTCGGTCGTGAACGCGGACCTGGTGCGCGAGATTGCGGACGACGAGCTCGCCAAGATTCGCGAGCGCCTGGGAGAGGACGGGTGGGCCAAGAGCCGCTTCGGCGACGCTCGCGCGGTGTTCGAGGAGGTTTCGCTTGCCGGCTCGTTTCCCGCCTTTCTGACCCTGGTGGCGCAGCGCCACCTCGATTGAGGTTGGGCTAGGGGACCGGTCTTGGCGTCGCCGGCGGCTTACCCGGAAGCCTGCGCCACTGTCGGGGCCCGACGCCGTTGTTGGGGTTGCCGGGCACGAACTCGACGGCAGACGGCTGCACCATGCAGTTGTCCTTCCGCACGACGCTGCGCTCGCCGCCCTCCTGGTGCTCGATCACGACCGTCCGTTCGAGCACGGCTCGAACTCGGACCTGCTTGCCATCGACCACCGCGTTGAACCCGCCGCTGACCTCGTGGTTGAGGGGTGGAACGATGCTGGCCAGAGACACGAGATCAACGATCTTGCTCATATGTTGGCTACCCCTAGGCTGATAGGCGGATTCAGGCCGCCGAAATAGAAAAAAGCCGAACCAAGTTAGGCAAGAGGGGACTTTACCAGACCTTAAGGTTTGCCCGATCGTGGGACGAGCGGCGTCTACGAGCGGCGAGCGCTATGCCGCGGAGCTGTGCTCCTGCATGCGCAGCTGCCGGGCAGCCTCGCGCCCGCGGCGGGCGGCTTCCTTGCTCGCCAGATGGCGCACCCGCAGGTGGTCGGGGTTGACCATCAGGCGTGCCCGGTTGACCAGCACCTTGGGTTCGCCAGGAGCGGGTTCGACGACGGCAGTCCGCTCGAGGACCGCGGTCACCCAGACCCGGCGCCCATCCACCTCGGCCTCGAAGTCCGGGAGGATCTCGTCGTCTTCGTCCATGGAGACGCTGTCCAGCCGCACCAGCTCACTGGGGCTGGCGGACGGAGTCTCGAGGGTCTTTCGGTTTGAAGCCATGCTCATATGCGAGATACCCGATCGAGGCCAGGACCAAACCCAGAACCAGCCACGGAATGAGGTGGGCAGGGAACAGACCGAACAGGTTTCGAACTCGAGGGCCGACCCGTCGCCCAATCTCGAGAAAGATCGCCGCCCAGATCGAAGCTGAAACGAGAACGCACGGTATGAATACCCTGTAAGGGACGCCAAGTATTCCAGACAGTGCGGAAAGGACGATCCGCATCCCCGGTATATGCCTGCCGATGATGATCGCCCAGGGTCCCCAGCGTTTGAATATCCGTTCGGCCCGGACGAGCCTTTCGTCTGTGATACCGATATATCGGCCGAATCGCTGGATGAAGGGCCGCCCGTAACGCCGGCTTATGGTCAGGTTGCAGGCACTCCCCAGCAACGCGCCGGACACCACCGCGAGGTAGGCCAGGGGGTAGGGGATGGCGCCCGTGGTCGTGAGGTAGCCGCCGTAGATGATGGCCACGTCGCCCGGTGCCGGCAACGGCACTCCGAGCTCCTCCAAGAAGATCACCAAGAACAGGCCGCCGCTCTGGTGATCCAGGACGAACAGGCGAACGAAGTGTGTAAGGGGGCGCCACCAGCTCGGTTCGCGGAGCCAACCCGGTACGTCGAACGCGAGCCACGCTGCGAACGCCGGCATGTGGAGCGCCATCTCCGCCCTCAGCGTGCCAGCGTTGGCAGAACCTTCTGGGCGGAGCCCCACTCGATCCCGACATCGAACACGCTCGCGAAATGGTCTGCGTAGGCGCGGGCCGCGGCGGCCGTCTCCACCTTCTTGCCGGTGATCGCCTCCACCGAGGTCGGCCGCAGGTCGGCATGGCCGCATGGGACGATGCCGTCGAAGTAGGCGAGATCGGTCGTCAGGTTGAGCGCAAACCCATGACTCACGATCGACCGGTTCAGCTTGATGCCGATGGCGGCCACCTTCTCTCCTGCGGACCAGACGCCGGTGAGACCGGGCTTGCCAGGCTGGGACTCGACGCCGAGGTCGCGGAGGTAGTCGATCACCGACAGCTCGAGCTTCTCCAGGTACTGCGGAATCGAGAGGCCAAGCTGGGCGAGGTCGAGGATCGGGTATCCCACCAGCTGTCCGGGGCCGTGGTATGTAGCTTCGCCTCCGCGGTCCGACCAGACGACGTCCACATCGCGTCGAGCGCGCTTAGCGTCGTCCCACAGCAGGTGATCGGCCGTCGCGGCCTTGCCCATGGTGAAAACGTGCGGATGCTCAAGCAGGAGCAACGTGTCGGGCGCGTGACCGTCGCGCAGCGCGGCGACGAGCTCCGCCTGCAGGTCCCAGGCCTCCCGGTAGGGAGTCCTACCCAGCCAGCAGGCTCGTACGGACCGGGACTTGTTCATCGGCATGGTATGAGGAGCGGACGAGCGGCCCGGCTTCGACGTGACCGAATCCCATCTCGAGCGCTTTCTCCTTGAGGCGCGCGAACTCTTCGGGTCGGTAGTAACGGACAACCTCCGCGTGCTGTTTCGACGGGCGCAGGTACTGGCCCACGGTCAGCACGTCGATGTTATGCGCTCGCATGTTGCGGAAAACGTCCAGCAGCTCGTCCTCGTTTTCGCCGAGACCGACCATCAGGCCTGACTTGGTGACCATGTGCGGCGCGAGCGATTTCACCTGCCGCAGGAGGGCCAGGCTGCTGGCGTAAACAGCCTTGGGCCTGATTCGGGAGTAGAGCCGCGGCACGGTCTCAGTGTTGTGGTTGAAAATGTCGGGCCCGGCGTCGACGACGGTCCGCACCGACTCGAGGTCACCCTGAAAGTCAGGCGTCAGGACTTCGATCGTCGTCCCCGGGCTGCGGCGGCGGATGGCGCGAATCGTGCGCGCGAAGATGCCCGCGCCGCCGTCCTTCAGGTCGTCGCGGTCGACTGAGGTGATGACGGCGTGCTTAAGGCCCAGTTCGGCGACCGATTCGGCCACGCGCAGCGGCTCGCCGAGGTCGAGCTCGGTGGGCCTGCCCGATGTCACCGCGCAGAACCGGCACGCGCGGGTGCACACGTCGCCGAGGATCATGAAGGTGGCCGTCCGGCGGTTCCAGCAATCGAAGATGTTGGGGCACCTTGCCTCTTCGCACACCGTGTGCAGCCGACCGCTGCGCACCATCTGCTTCAGATCTTTGAAGTTGTCGCCCTCGGTGACCCGGACACGAATCCATTCGGGGATTGGCGCGGGTTTCAGCGGCTGCATGGCGCTCACAGGCGGATGCTACCGGGCGTCCATTCTTCGAGCCGCTTCTTGATCGCTCCGAGGAACTGTCCCGCCATCATCCCGTCGACGATGCGATGGTCGAAGCTGAGGCACATGTTCATGATCTGGCGGACCGCAATCCCGTCGTTGACCACGACCGGTCGCTTGACGATCGACTCGGTGGTCAGGATCGCCGCCTGGGGCTGATTGATGATCGGCTGGCTCGCGACCGATCCGGTTGCGCCGGTGTTGTTGAGGGTGAAGGTGCCGCCCTGCACGTCCTCCGGCTTGAGGCGCTTGTTCCGTGCGCGCTCGATCAGGTCGTTGAGCGTGCGCACCAGGTCGCTGAAGCCGCGCTGGTCCGCGTCCTTCACCACCGGCACGATCAGGCCGTCCGGGATCGAGACGGCGATGCCCATGTTGATGTAGTGCTTCAGGACGACCCCTTCGTCAGTCCAGGTGGAGTTCAGCCATGGGTACTCCTTGATGACCTCGCAGACGACCTGCACCATGAATGGCAGGTAGGTCAGCGCCGCGCCGTGTCGCGCCTTGAAGCTCTCCTTCTCGGCGTCGCGGTAGCGGACGAGGTTGGTGACGTCGATCTCCTGCAGAGTCCACGCGTGGGGTGACGTCGCGAGGCTGCGCACCATGTGTTCGGCAATCGAGCGGCGCATCACGCTGAGCTTCATGAGCTCCTCGCGCGCGCCATCCACGCGCGCCGGAATCGGCGCTGCCTGGGCCGGAGCGGCGGGCGCGGGAGCAGCCTGGGCCGCGGCCTGGCCCGATCCGACAGCCGCGAGGACGTCGTCGCGGGTAACCCGGCCGCCCATGCCCGAGCCGCGCAGCGACGCGGCGTCGATCCCGTGCTCGGCCGCCAACTTGCGCACGGCGGGGGAGAGGCGCGCCCGCTCCCCGGCACCGTCGCCGCCCGCGGGCGCGGCCGCCGTCACTGGAGCCGGGACGGCGTCAGGTTCGGGCGGGACCTCGGTGTGCGCCACACCGGCCTCGCGCGCCGGGCCTGCGGGGGGCGCCGCGGCGGCGGGGGCGCCTGCGCCGGCGACCTCGATCTGGGCGATCACGGCTCCCACACGCACGGTCTCGCCTTCGGTGGCCGAGATCTTGACCAGCTTGCCTTCGAAGGGCGACGGGATCTCGGCGTTGACCTTGTCCGTCACCACCTCGACCAGCGGCTCGTCGCGCTTGACGAAGTCGCCCTCATGCTTCAGCCACTTGTCGACCGTGCCCTCGGTGACCGATTCGCCGAGCTGCGGCATCTTGATCTGGGCCAAGCCCATCCCGGCTACTCCTCGCGCAAATATCGGGTGGAGGCGGCGCCCCGGTTAGCTTCGAGCGCGCCTTGAGTCGAGTTTAACCGAGGGCAACCGGAATCCGGAGCCAGGCGCGTTTCCAATCCGATTCCAAGGTTGCCGTGGTAGTTTCGCTTCAATTCAATGGTCCAGCCACCGTTCGAAGCCATGGAGCAGCGCGATCGGGCGATGCAGAAGCTGCGCGACATCACGTGGGCTTGCTTCATGTGGGCCTCAGGTTTGGTGGCGGTGTTTTCGGTGATCGCGGCCGTCACGCTCCCGGGCCAGAGTCAGAGCACCGCGAACACCAATCCGAGCTCCGATACCTCGAACAGCTCCGCCAGCACCTTCACTGACGACGGGCAGCTTCAGCCGCCCGCCAACGGGTCATTCCAATCCGGTGGCGGCAGCCCGCCGGTGGTCGTATCGGGCGGGTCTCACTCTCACTAGCCGCCCGCGTCTGGAGTGTGGAGGCGACGCCCAGAATCGAACTGGGGATGGAGGTTTTGCAGACCTCTGCCTTGCCACTTGGCTACGTCGCCGCGAGTCGATTCTACCTTCGCCGCTTGGGCCGCCCGGCTCGCGGTTAGGCTGTGGAACTGGTGCCAGACCACGACTTTCGAGACGTCATGACGCGCGTGCCGGCCGGGGTCGTCGTCATCAGCGCGCGAACTGAGAACGGTTATCGCGGGCTGACCGCGAGCAGCCTCGTCTCGATCTCGGTCGACCCGCCGATGGTCCTGGTCGGACTCGAGCGCGAAGCGGCCACGCGAGCCGCCGTCGCCGAGGGAAAGGCCTTCAACGTGAGCGTGCTGACCCGCTCCCAGGAATTCATCGCGGACAGGTTCGCAGGTCGCGCGCCGGCGATTGACGCCACGTGGGAGGGCGTGCCTCATCGCCTGGGAGCCAACGGCATCCCGCTGATCGAGGGCTGCGCCGCCTGGCTCGAGTGCCGGCTCATCGAGATCCACCCGGCCGGGGACCACGATGTCTGCGTGGGCGAGGTGACCGCGGCGAGCGCCGGTTCAGGCGACCCGCTCGTCCTGTGGGATCGAGCTTTCTGGACCCTCCGCTAATAGGGCAGGTCGTCTTCGTCCATGCCGAAGTGATGGCCGACCTCGTGCAGGATCGTGCGCCGGACCTCCTCTACGAGCTCATCGATCGAGCCGGATGTCTGCTCGTGCGCGCGCTTGTAGAGCGTGATGCGCTCGGGCATGCCGAGGTAGGAGAGCGCGGTCGCGCCCTCATACTGCCCCATCAGGCCCTCGCGAGAGCTCTCCTCGATGATGAACACGGTGTTCTCCAGATAGGGCCTGAATTCGTCAGGGATCGAATCGACGGCCGCCTGCGCCGCCGCTTCGAATTGCTTCATGCTCACCCGCATGCATGAATTGAAGCGTGTGCTGATCGTCGGCGCCGGGACCATGGGTTCGCAGATCGCCCTGCAGACCGCGCTGTCCGGCCGCTACGAGGTGACCCTTGTCGATTCCGCTCCAGGCCAGCTCGAGCGCGCGCGGACACAGAATCGCCGGCTGCTCGACCGCTCGGTCGAGAAAGGGCGCCTCACCGGGGCCGCGGCGGACGACGCGCTCGCCCGAATCCAGGATTCGAACGATCTCGCTTCGGTGGCGGGCACGGCCGATCTGGTGATCGAGGCGGTGATCGAGGACTTCGAGGCCAAAAAGAGCGTGTTCGAGACCCTTGGCAAGGACGCAAGAAAGGACGCGATTCTCGCCAGCAACTCGAGCACGATCGCGATCAGCCGGCTGGCCGGATTCACCGGACGTGCCGAGCAGTGCTGCAACACGCATTTCTTCCACCCGGTCACCGTGATGCAGCTGTGCGAGGTCGTCAGGGGTCCAAAAACCTCTGACGCAACCGTTGAGGCCGCCATGGAGTTCGTGCGCAGCATCGATCGCACTCCCGTGCTTCTTCAGAAGGAGATCTGGGGCTTCATCGTCAACCGCATCCTGTTCGCGGCCTCCGAGGAGGCGATGCGCCTGCTGGAAGGCGGCTACGCGAGCGCCGAGGACATCGACACCGCGGTTCAGAAAGGCCTTAACTGGCCTATGGGTCCATTTCACCTGCTCGACTTCAGCGGCCTCGACATCTTCTATGGGGCGATGAAGGATCGCCAGCGCCAGGGCGAAGGCGGGGACGCGCCCGAGGTGCTCCGGAAGCTCGTCGAAGCCGGTCATCTAGGCCGGAAATCGGGCCAGGGGTTCTTCGAATACCCGAAGTAAGGGGCGGGCAGGCCAGAATTGGTTTTGCCCCCGTAGCCCAATGGCAGAGGCAGCCGGCTTAAACCCGGTCCAGCGCGGGTTCGACCCCCGCCGGGGGTATTCGGCTCCTACAATCGACTGGAAGTGGACCTCCGATCTGAAGAAGACCCCGACGAGGAACCTGACGAGCCCGATCAGCCGAATGTGCCGGGCGACGGCGAAGCGATGGCCGCCCACATGGTGCCCTCGGTGGGCCTTCCTGTACGCGAGTGGGAGTTCTCGACACAGGTTCTGACCGTGGCTCAGCTGGTCGATGGGGTCACTTTGGTCAAGCTCCTGAAGGAGGCCGGCGCGGATGGGTGGGACCTCACCGACGTCATCGACGGAGGGGAGAAGCGCGTGCTCCTGATGCGGAGACCCAAGCGCTCATTGCGTGAGTCGCGGCGGGTGGGTTTCGCGCCTCCAAAGCAAAACTGACCACAGCGCCCGCTCGACGCAGGCGGCGCATCCTGGTAATCGAGGACGACGCTCCAGTCCGCTTGCTCGTCGCAGAGGTTTGCCGGCTCCAGGGCCATGACGTGCTCGAAGCCGCGACGGGTGCCCAGGCGATCGAGCTGGCGACAGGCAGCCAACCCGACCTGGTGCTGGTCGACTGGGTGCTGCCGGACATCAGCGGCACGGAGGTCATCCGCGAGCTCCGCCGCCAGGGCCTTCTCAGCCCGATGGTCATGTTGACCGGCCGCAGCACCAAGATGGACGAGGTGGTCGGCCTCGAGGTCGGCGCCGACGACTACATCACCAAGCCGTTCGACTCGCGGATCCTGGCCGCGCGGATCAACGCTCACCTTAGGCGGTCGGCGCTGGCCGAGTCCGGTGGAGGGCGCGAGGGTGTGCTCAGCATCGGCGCGCTCCAGATCGACAACGCCGCCCGCAGGGTGAAGATCGCCGATGAGGAGATGGTCCTCACGATGACCGAGTTCAACCTGCTTGCCGTTCTGGCGGCGAACCCGGAGCGCGTGCTCACGCGTGCCCAGCTTCGAGACAAGGTGTGGGGGTATCCGCATGACCTGGATGACCACTCGGTCGACCCGCACGTGCAGCGCCTGCGCCGCAAGCTTTTCGATCACTCGGACTCGGGCGTGAGCCTGGAAGCCGTTCCAGGGCTGGGTTACCGTCTGTCGGTGAAATCCGTTTGAACCGATCGGTGGGGGACCAGCGCCCGATCGGCATCTTCGACTCTGGAGTGGGCGGGCTCACGGTGCTCAAGGAAATCCGTGAGCGACTTCCGCTCGAACCGACGATCTACGTCGCCGACCTGCTGCACTTCCCGTATGGCCCCCGCTACCAGGACGAGGTGCGGGGCTTTGCCATCGACATCATCCGCTACCTCGAATCGCGCGACGTGAAGCTCGTCGTCATCGCGTGCAACACGGCCACGGCAGCAGCTCTCAACCAGGCACGCGAGCTGTTCGAGCTGCCGATCATCGGAGTGATCAGTCCTGGTGCGCAGGCTGCGGTCGAGGCGACCAAGAACAACCGCATCGGCGTCATCTCCACCGAAGGCACCATGCGCAGCCAGGAATACCTGCACGCGATCAAGGAGATCGATCCGATGGTGGGCGTGTACCAGAAGGCATGCCCGGAGCTCGTTGAGATCGTCGAAGCAGGCGAGGCCGACTCGACCAGGGCGGAGCGAGTCCTGCGCGACAACCTGGCCGACATCGTCCACCTCGGTGCCGACACTCTGGTTCTCGGGTGCACGCACTACCCTCTGCTGAAACCGGCGATCAACCGGGTCTACCCGGGAAGCTTCGAGCTCATCGACTCGGCCACGACGACTGCATTCAAGGTCGAGCGGCACCTGGAGCACTCGCGATTGCGAGCAACGGACCGCAGCCCGCGCCACGAGGTGCTGGTCACAGACTTCCCGCAGCACTTCGACGAGATCGCGGCGAATCTGTTTGGAGAGGCGATCGCGGCTGAGGAGGTGCACATCTGGGAGCCGCAGAAGACGTAGAGCTCTTCGGTCCGGTGGTCGCCGACCTCGCGACCGTCGAAGCCGAATTGCGCCAAGAGATAGGACGCGATCCCGGCGTGGTGTCCGCGCCCATGGCCGACCTGTTTGCCGCGGGAGGCAAGCGAGTTCGTCCGGCGCTCGTGCTCCTGTCGGCCAGCTGTGGCCGCTACGACCTCGGCCGCCTGACGCCCGCCGCGATGGCGGTGGAGCTCACTCACGCGGCGACTCTCGTGCACGACGACGTCATCGATCGTTCGCCGGTCCGGCGCGGACGCCCGACCGTGGCGGCTTCGCTGGGCGACGAGCCCGCCATCGTGGTCGGAGATTTCTACTTCGCCAAGGCCTACGAGCACGCGGCCCGGACCGACTCGACCGAGGTTGTCGGCATCCTGGCAAGGGCGGTCATGGAGATCTGCGCGGGGGAGGTCCGGCAGCAGGCGATCCGCTATCGCTACAGCACGGGCGTCGAGGAGTACATGCACCGCATCGAGGCCAAAACGGCAGCACTGCTCGCTGCGTGCTGTGACATCGGTGCGGTGGTAGGTGCCCTGCCGGATGTGCAGCGGTCCGCGCTGCACTCGTACGGCCGCCTCCTTGGCCTCGCGTTTCAGATCGCAGACGACGTGCTCGATTACCTGGGCAGCGAGGGCGAGCTCGGTAAGCCGATCGGCAAGGACATCGCCGAAGGATTCGCCACGCTGCCGCTGATGGTCGCGATGGAAGACGGACCGACCGCGGTCAGGCTCAAGAAAGTCCTGCACGATGGACGCAAGCTCGGTATACAAGATGCGCTCGCGGTGGCGGAGATCGTGCGCGAGAGCAGAGCCCCGCAACGAGCGCTCGCGCAGGCCGAGGACTTCGCGCGTCAGGCAAGCGCAGAGCTCAGCGCCGTTGAAGCGGGACAGGCCCGCGATGCGCTGACGGCGCTCACTGACTACGTGGTTACCCGAAAGCTCTAACCTGTCAGCGTGTCCCGGGTGGGGATGGAGACTTGAGCAAGGTCAAGCTCGTTGGTGTCGGACCTGGACACCCAGGCTTGGCCACCGTCCAGGCAGTCGAAGCGATCAAGGACGCTGACGTCATTCGTCACAGCGATGGCTGTGGCGTCGGCCTTCTACACCTCGCAGCCGCGACTGCCGACGTGGCGCCGTTCCAATCGACCGACGAGATCGTGCGCCTCGCTCGCGCCGGCAAGCGGGTGTCTGTGCTTTTTCCGGGCAACCCGTACGCGTTCTCCAACGGCAGCGAGGTCGCGGAGAAGCTCGAGAGGGCGGGCGTGGATTTCGAAGCGGTGCCCGGGCTCATCATCGAGCTGGCGGCGCCCGTGATGAGCGGAATCCCGCTCACCATCGAAGGGCGCTCGGCGTCGATCGGATTCGGGCTCGTCAAGGGCGCAGAAACCGTGGTTCTGAGGCTCGCGTCGGGCTGGTGGGAGTCCGGCATCTCAGCGC
>Ga0208356_1000327_pt1 | contig 13582 bp, 13 predicted proteins | sample NGESurshal072012_4_FD_184467 | JGI IMG/M metagenome (GOLD analysis project Ga0208356, IMG submission 184467) | Arctic peat soil microbial communities from Barrow, Alaska - NGEE Surface sample 53-1 shallow-072012 (SPAdes) | ecosystem: Environmental > Terrestrial > Soil > Wetlands > Peat ... | reverse complement strand
CCTCACAGCCATCCGCCCCCGCAGCCCCTGGGGCCGCTCCCGCGTGGGGTGGTTCTGCTGCACCGGCGCCGTCTTGGGGTGCGCCACCGGCTCCGCCTGCGCCCTCCGCGGTGGCCGCTCCCGCGCCCGAGGCCGGCCCTATCCCGCCGGCGTCGCCGCCGTCGTGGGGAGGCGCCCCCGCGGCAAGCCCCGCGCCGTCTTGGGGAGCGCCCGCAGATTCACCTCAATCGCCAATCCCGACGGCGCCTTCGTGGAACCCGCCGGCGCCCGCCTGGAACGCACCGGCGCCTTCTGGATCTGCGCCCGCTGCGCCGTCCTCGACCGACTGGGGCGTGCCGCCCCCGGCGTCAGCGGCGCCACCGCCGACCGTCGCACCCTCGTGGACCGCGCCCGCGTCCGCGGCGTGGGACGCGCCCAGGACAGAGGAGCCGGCGGCACCTGCCGCGCCATCGTGGTCGGCACCAGCAGCGCCACCAGCTGAGTCCGCGGCCGCTGCGCCGCAGTGGAATGCGCCCGCACCTTCAGCTCCGGCCGCCGGCGCCGAGTCATCCGCCCCCCCGGCCGCCGCCGCTCCGGAGCCTCAGCCGGAGGCGCAGGCAACCCTGCCCTGGGAGACCCCGGCGGGCACCGCCGCCGGCCAGCAGCAACCGGACGTGGCCGAGACCATGGTCCCCGACGTCGCCGCGACGATGACGGCCGATGCGGCCGCCGAGGCTCGCGAGTCGACCACGCTCATGCCGGCCTGGCAGCCGCCGCCGGTGGCTCCGACCGCAGCGGATGTCGCCGAGACGATGGCGATCGACAACAAGACCCAGCCCATGATCGGAACGGCTCCCGGCACCGGACGCCAGGCCGAGCTGACGATCGAGTCGGGACCGGATGCCGGTCACAGCCATCGCGCCGGCGACAACGCATTGCGCCTCGGTCGCTCGCCTGACAACGACGTCATCCTGAGAGACCCCGCGACGAGCGGCCACCACGCGCGCCTCGAGCGGCGAGGCGATCAGTTCTGGCTAGTCGACCTGGGAAGTACGAACGGCACGCTCGTCAACGGTGAGCCGATCCAGGAGAAAGAGCTCAGCCACGGCGATCGGGTCACCATCGGCCAGAACGCGGTGCACTTCTCAGTCATAGGCTCGTAGAGCGAGTGAACCGCCGCCGCGAGCCGAGCCACATCTCATCGGCTCGGGACGACGATGCGTGCGTTAGGGGGCCCGGCCCGTCGTCGTCGCGCATGAAAGATGCGCTCCTGCTAGTGCCACCCCTGCCTTCGCCTCGTCGCCCCGACCGGCGACCTGGCGGTCGCCTGCCGCGATCTGTGGCCCTGCCGGCGGCGTCGGTTCACTGATGCGGCTTCGGATCGCCTGGGCGACCGATCCCGGTCTCGAGCGTGAGGAGAACGAGGACGCCGTGGTCGTGTGGCGCAACAAGGCGGGCCTGGACACGCTGCTCGTGGTCTGCGATGGAATGGGCGGACACGCCGCCGGCCAGACGGCGAGCTCGATCGCGTCCAGGACCGTGACGAGCGTCCTGGCCGAAGACGGGGAAGAGGGCCCGGACATCGAGCGCCTCAAGCGCGCGTGCAAGGAAGCTAACACCGCGGTGTTCGAGGCGGCGCGTGACAACCCTGACTGGGCGGGCATGGGCAGCACGTTGGTGATCGCCGCCATCAGGGCCGGCGAGATGGCGGTCTTGAACGTTGGAGACAGCCCGGCCTACCTCTTTCGCAACAGCCTCGCGACTCTCGTGTCGCAGGACCACTCGTGGCCGGCGGAGCAGGTACGGCTCGGTCTGATCAAGCCGGAGGAGGCCGCCACGCATCCGCTGAAGCACCGCCTCACGCGGGCGGTCGGCGTGTGGGAGGCGATCCAGCCTTTCGCCGACAAGGTCAAGCTCGAAGAAGGCGACGCGGTCGTGCTGTGCAGCGACGGGGTCGAGACCGCGGGCGTGAGCGTGGAGGAGATGGGCCGGCTGCTGCTGAAGGACGGCAACCTCGACCGCGGGGCGGAGCGCGTGATCGAACGGTGCCGCGAGCTCGGAGCGCCCGACAACGTCACGCTGGCGGTGGCTCGCGTCGAGGTGGACGTGACGAAGACCGCTGTTCTGCCGAAGATGAAGCTTTAGCCGCGTCCCCCCATCCGGCCGGTCGCTTCGCGACGGGCCACCTTGCGCGCAAGCGCGATGAGGATGGGACTTACTGATGCCCCTTGCGGGGAAGGAGATTTCTTCAGTAGGCGCTGGCCAGAAGTTCCGTGATGTGTTCTACCGTCATTGTCGATCCGCGGGAGCGGAGGCCCGCTTCCAGTTGCATCTGGCATCCCGGGTTCGCGCTGACGACGACGTCGGCACGTGTGGCTGAGAGGTCGTCCAGCTTCTCCTGCAGAATGCGATTCGACATCTGCGGCTCGAGAGTGCTGTAGAGGCCCGCCGCACCGCAGCAGATCTCAGGGTGGCGCATCTCGATCAGCTCGATACCCGGCAGCGATCGGATCAGATCACGGGGCGGTTTGCGGATGCGCTGCGCGTGCGCAAGGTGGCATGCGTCCTGGTAGGTCACCCGCTGCTTGACCTCTTTCTTCGGCTCCGGGAGCCCGATCTCCGCCAGCCATTCCGTGATGTCCTTCACCTTGCCTTCCAATTCGGGATAGAAGTCCTTCAGGTGAGCTCCGCAACCGGCGGAGTCCACGACGAGCGCCTCGAAGTCACCGGCGAGGTAGGTGCTGGTGTTCGCGTCCCGCAGCCGCTCCGCGGTGTCCAGGTCGCCGTTGTGCGCGAAGAGCGCGCCGCAGCACCGCTCGCCCGGCGGAAACCACACCTCGCACCCGGCGAGCTGCAGCAGCTTCACCGCCGCCTGGTGCGATTGCGGGTAGAGGATCGGCATCACGCAGCCGACAAGAAAAGCGACGCGGTGCTTGCGCGGACCGATCGCCGGCACGACGTCACCCGCCGGGCGGCGGAACTGCGGGCGGAGCTTTGGCAGCTGACGGCCTGAGCGGACGACCGACGTGAGCCTCAAGGCCTGCGCCGCGCGCGCTGCCGAGCCGGCTGCCCGCAGACGGGTGGGATGAGCCAGCAGCTGGCGAAGCGCGACCTTGCTCAAGATGCGCTTCGGCGACGGGCGGCGCAGGCGCTCGACCTCGGCGCGACCCGCCTCGATGATCCGTCCATAGGGGACGCCTGATGGACAAACCGCCTCGCAGGTTCGACAGCCCAGGCATAGGTCGATGTGGCGGACCTGCTCTTCCTCGAATGCCAGCGTCCCGCGCTTCCACTGGGTCATGAGGTAGAGCCGGCCGCGAGGCGACTCGGTCTCGAGGCCCGTGACACGGAACGTCGGGCATGCGTCAAGACACAGGCCGCAGTGGACGCAGGTGCTGAGGTCATCGTCGCTCAAAAGGTCGAACGGCTTGCTCACACCACGAACCTTCCGGGATTCAGAATCCCATCTGGGTCGAAGGCTCGCTTGATCCGCCGCATCACCTCGAGGGTCGGAGGCGGAGTGCCCCAGGCGCCGAGCTCGCCGGCAACCCCGGCCGGCGCAGCCATCAGGACGAGCGAGCCCTGCGCCGATTCAGCCGCGGCGCGCGCGGTGCGGACGTCCTCCAAGCGGTCTCCGAAAGACCAGTGTGCGATGCCGGCGCCGGGCGAGGCCCACCACTGCGCGCCCTCGGGCAGGCCTGACACGATTCCACGCAGTGCGTTCCGCGGCACGGAGATTCGGGCCCACGATTCCGGTCCGCGCCTGGAGTGCTCCGCCCACAGCGATGAGCCGGCAGCCTTCCATCCGAGCTCTGTCACCATGCGATTCACCGCGTCCGGGCTGCCAAAGAACCGGGCCATCACGCGTCCGTCGGAGAACAGCTCCAGCGCAGACGGCGCAAGCGCAAGGTCCAGGGCACGAGCCGCCGCGTCCCACGCATCCTCGATCGAATCATTGATCTTCTCAACGGTGACGTCGTGCAATGGCCGGGGAAACACCTTGAACGAGGCGGCCACGATCACGCCAAGCGAGCCCATGGCTCCGAAGTGCAGCTTCATCAGGTCGTAGCCGCTCACGTTCTTGACCACGCGCCCGCCGGCGCTGGCGAGGTGCCCGTCCGGGAGCGCGACCCGGATGCCGATCAGGAAATCTCGCGCGGAGCCGAAGCGCTGGCGCAGCGGACCCGCCCAGCCTGTCGCCAGCAGCCCTCCGATGGTGTGGCCGGGTGAGTTGAAGGGGTCGAGCGGCAGGAACTGGCCGGCCTTGCCAAGCTCGGCCTGCAGAGCCTCGAGCGTGATTCCCGCCTCCACGCTGACCACCATGTCGGCCTGCGAGTGCTCGAGCACGCGGTCAAGGTTGGTCGTGTGCAGCTCGACGTCGCAGCGCAGCGGCGGACCGCCCATGCCGCCGGCCCGTCCACCACCGACCGGAACGACGGCGGAGCGACTCTCGGCGGCCTCGTGAAGTCGCCTGGCGAGCTCCTCCGCCGTCGCGGGCTTCTCGACCACCGGCGCTATCAGGGGTCCCCGCGAACTCACGGCGAAGCCTCCGAGTTCGTGGGGGCCTTTCACCACCATTTGGCTTCGATCGCGAGGCCGGTGCGCCCCGCGAGATGGACCTGCTTGCGAGTCGGGTCGGGAAAGATCTTTCCCGGATTGAGGATCCCGTCGACGTCCAACACCCTCTTGACGCGCTGCATGGCGTCGAGGTCGTCTGGGCTGTACACCCAGGGCATGAACGCGCTCTTCTCCAGCCCGATGCCGTGCTCGCCCGACAGCGCGCCGCCAAGCTCGACCACGGCGCGGAGCATCTCCTCGCCGGCGCCCTCCACCTGCTGCAACACGTCGCGGTCACGCAGGTCGAAAAGGATGTTGGGGTGAAGGTTGCCGTCGCCCGCGTGGAACACGTTGGCAACCGGCAGCTTGTAGTGCTCGCCGATCTCGCCGACGGCTGAGAGCACTTGAGGCAGGCGCGAACGCGGTACGACGCCGTCGTGCAGGTAGTAGTTCGGCTTGATCCTTCCAAGAGCGCCGATGGCGCCCTTGCGCCCGGCCCACAAGAGATCTCGCTCAGCCGGCGTCTGCGCCTCGCGCAGCGCGTAGCCCTCGTTCTCCTCCAGCACCTCACGAATCGCGCCCATCAGCTCGCGCGTCGACTCGGCGATGCCGTCGACCTCGACGAGAAGGACCGCGCCGGCGTCCGTCGGATAGCCAGCGTGGTAGTGAGCCTCGACGGCGCCCACCGTCATGTGGTCCATCATCTCGAGCGCCGCCGGCACGATTCCGCGCGCAATGATCGCCGACACGGCATGGCTTGCCGTTTCGATAGTGGGGAATGCAGCCAGCAAGGTGGCGACGCTGGGCGGGATGCGCAACAGGCGGACCTTGATCTTGGTGATCGCGCAGAGCGTGCCTTCCGAGCCGACCAGCACGCCGCACAGGTCGAGGCCGATGCGGTCGGGCGCGTCGCCGCTGACCCAGTGGATGCTGCCGTCCGCGAGCACCACCTCCATGCCGAGCACGTGGTTGGTGGTGACCCCGTAGTAGAGGCAGTGAGGTCCACCGGAGTTTTCAGCCGCGTTGCCACCGATGGTGCAGGCCTTCTGGCTCGAGGGATCCGGCGCATAGAAGAGACCGTGCGACGCAGCGACCAGCGACAGCTCCTGGTTGACCACGCCGGGCTCGACGAGCGCGGTCTGCGCGACCGTGTCGATCTCGAGGATCCGCCGCATGCGCGTCACCTGCAGCGCGATGCCGCCGCGAATCGTCACTGCGCCACCGGAGAGTCCGGTTCCGGCGCCGCGAGGCACCACCGGGATGTGGTGCTTCGCGGCCACCTTGATCACGCGGGCGACCTGCTCGGTCGACGCGGCCAGCACGACCGCATCGGGGATGGCGCCCTCGATGGAAGCGTCGCGTTCGAAGATGCGAAGGTCGTTGGCCGAGTCGATCACCGATTCACGGCCGACGATTCGCCTTAGCTCTTCAACCACCGCAGCTTCCAGTGCCATCAGGCCAGGGGTGCCTCACGCTCGGGGCTTCGCTCAAAGGCTTCGAACCTGCGCGTCGTTGAGCCTGGCAGGCCTGGCGCCTCAACTGCCTGCGCGCCGACGACCAGGAGGTCGAGCCATGGCCGGCATTCCTCGTCGGAAGGCATGCGGTCGGCCCGCTCGAAGATAGCCTCCTGGATGCGGCTGTGCGGGGAGACCTGGATCGTGTACCAGACCGAAAGGCCGTCGGGTGTGACCGCGTGATGCGTCTCGTCGACGCGACGGTTCACCGGCAGGCGCATGGGCTTCGCCTCGGCCGCGGATCGCAGCCGTGCGGCGGTCGCACCGATGTCCTCCATCAGGTCCAGCTTAAACTCGAACGATGAACGGAAAGGCGAGGGTGAAGGCGGCGATTGCAATGGGGGTGGCCGACCGGCCGCCGGTGGGCGCGTGGGGACACACCTACCGCGAGGAATGGTCGCCGGAGTCGCTCGCGGCGATTACCGTCGAAAGAGCGCGTCAGTTTGGTTGGGACTTCGTGAAGTTCCAGCCGCGCGCGAGCAGCTTTGCAGAGGCGTTCGGATCGGTGTACAAGCAGGCCGGTCATCGGTTGAAAGGCCCGGTGCTGGTCAGCGCCGCCGTGCCGGATCTCGAGTCCTGGCGCACCGTGCAGCTGGTCAATCGCAAGGCGTTGGACGACCAGGTGGAGTCGGTCGGGATGGTGGTGCGCGAGCTGGGTCCCGACGTCCCCGTGATCCAGACCGTGTTCAGCCCCATCACCGTGGGCGGCTACCTGGTCGGCAAGTCGCAGTCGCGCGTCGTGCGCGAGCTTCGCAAGTACCCGGAGCTCGTCCGGCCGGCGCTAGAGCGGATCGCTGACGCGCTGGTGGATTTCAGCCGCCGTTCGGTCGAGGCTGGCGCCGCGGGAATCTTCTATGCCATCTCGGGCTACGCGGGCCGAGGCGTGATGCCTGAAGCCGTCTACCGCGAGCTCGTACTGCCGTACGACATCAGCGTGCTGGGGCAGCTGCCGGAAAAAGCCTGGTTCAACGCCGTGCATCTCTGCGGCTCGAACCTGAACTTCGGCCTGGCCCGCGACATGCCGTCGCAGGTGGTCAGCTGGTCGATTCACAACCAGGGCAACCCATCGCTGGCCGAGGGCAGAAAGCTGGGCGGACGGGCGGTGATGGGCGGGCTCGGACAGCGCGCGAGCCTTCTCTATGGACCCCCGGCGGAGGTCGAAGCAGAGGCGAGGCGGGCGGTGGCCGAGACGGGCGGCCGCGGGTTGCTGCTCGCGCCCGGATGCTCGGTTCCTACACGAGCCAGGGACATCAACCTGGCGGCGATGGTGTCGGCGCTCGCGGCATGAATCGCGTAGCCGGCCTGGCGGAGATCGTCCTTTGGGTGTACGACATGGACGCGGCGCTGCATTTCTACCGCGACGTGTTCGGCCTGGAACTGATCTCGCCGCCAGAGCTGCCGAACAAGTTCCTTCGCGCGGGTCCAGGCGGCTTCGGAATTCCCGAGATGATCGTGCTGGTTCCGCATCCCGACCGGTCGGTCGAGTTTCCGCGAGAGAAGGTGAAGCGAGTCCTGCACCATATCGCCTTCAGGGTGGAGGCGGATGCGTACGACGCCCTACAGCTGCATTTCATGGCAAAGGGTCTCCAGGTGCGCACCGGAGTGCATCCCGTGCTGAAAGGCGTGCGTACGTTCTACGTCGACGACCCCGACGGGAACGAAGTCGAATGCATTGCTCCTCATCCGTCAAAGGAAGCGGCCCGTTGACCAGCCCCGGCATCCTTCCTGCGCCGTCCGACGCGGTCGTCGTCCACCTGGCCACCCTCGCCGCTCACGTCGAGAACTTGCTGGCGGCCGATCACCCTCTGGATAAGACGCCCATCGGCCTCACGAACGCCAAGAACGATCGGCGGCGGGCGATGGAGACCATCCTGGTCGTGCTCGCCGACGCCGAGGTGCGCGACTACGTGGCGGAGCTGAAGCGGCTCGGTTTGGTGGCGGTCAAGGGCTGAGGTCGGGCCGGACCGGTCAGGCGGTCTGCGGCTGGGTCTCGGGCTGGGGACTGCGCGAAAGTAGCGTCGCGCTCACGCCGATGATCAGTGCGATCGTGCCGAGAATCAGCGTCAGCGGCTCAGGCAGGTGGATGCCCAGAGCTCCGTCCAGCGAGTACGGGCCGGCGCCTGTGAACGCCACCGCCGCGGCGCCGACGATGAGGGCGAGGTTGTACTCATATCCGCCTTTTCCGGCCCAGAAGCCCTTGCTCAGATGGACGGTGGCGACCGCCACCAGCATGGCGCCTGCGACCGCGAGGCTGCCGAGAGGCGAAAGCAGGCCAAGCGCGAGTAGGAGGCCGCCGCCGAACTCGGAAAGCGCCGCGATCCACGCCCACGGTTGAGCCGGGCGGATGCGAAGCCTCTGGACCGACTGGGCCCATTTGGTCATCCCAGGGCCACCCCACCAGCCGAAGAGCTTCTGCGAGCCATGCGCGGCAATGATCAGGCCGATGCCGAGTCGAAGAATCAAGAGTCCAAGCGCGGTCATCATCGTTTGTAGCTACCTCCAGTAAAGCTCTGACATTCCGTTACCCAGGCCGGCGCGAACTTGAAACATGAACGCCGTCGAGCCGCCGGACACCTCGATCAGGTCGCGGATAGACTCACCCCGGAGGGCCCGTAGCTCAGCTGGTCAGAGCGGCCGACTCATAATCGGCTGGTCGTTGGTTCGATCCCAACCGGGCCCACCAAATTTCGAGTTCATTTCGAGCCTCCTTGGTGGTGGTGGCCGTCGTCGGCGGGCGGCCTGACAACAATTCTGACAACAGTTTTGGGTGAGGGAACGTCTGGACGTGAGGCCGCTGTCATGTGGTGCGGTTGCTCCCAAGCGACCCACCCTTACGGGAGGCCATAACTAATGTCCCAGGTCAGAGTTAGGGCCTATATGAGGATCGCGGTTCTGGCAGTGGTGCTGATTCTCGCCGCCTGCGGTAGCGCCTCCGGGCCGAAGGCGCAGGCCTCCTTACCACCGAGCGCATCGCCGACCCAGATCGCCGTGACACCAGCCCCATCGCCAATGCCGACCGCCGGTCCGCTGACGTGGTCGGCGCCGCTGCGCATCGACCATCAGCCGCCGTTTGCCGGCAACTTGGTGGAAGGCGTTTCCTGTCCCAGCGTCGGCCTCTGCGTCGCAGTGGACCAAGTCGGCGATGTGGTCACTTCCAACAACCCCGCCGGAGGGGCGGCGGCCTGGACAGTGACCCACGTGGACAACACAAAGGACCCGATCTCAGAGGCCACGAACCTCGGGGCCGTGTCCTGTCCGACCACCGGGCTGTGCATCGCGGTGGACATCAGCGGCAACGTGGTCACGTCCAGCAACCCCACAGGGGGGGCGGCGGCCTGGGCGCTGACTAAAGTCGATGGCAGCAACCAACTGGTCAGCGTGTCCTGTCCCAGTACCAACCTATGCGTCGCCGGGGACACTTACGGCAACGTCGTGACCTCTGTCAACCCGACCGGGGGCGCGGCTGCCTGGAAGGTGACGTCGCTCGGTGGCAATGGTCTGTTCGGCGTGTCGTGTCCCAGCAGCAGCCTTTGCGTTGCCGTCAGCAACCAAGGTCAGGTTGTCACCTCCACTAATCCAGCAGGAGGAGCAGCGACGTGGAAGGTGACAAGCGTTGGACCAGCTTTCTCAGCCGTGTCGTGCGCCACCACGAGCCTATGCGTCGCGGTGGACGCCGGCGGAAACGTGATCACCACCGTCAATCCCACCGCCGGCGCTGCGGGCTGGAAGGTGACCCATCTGGAGGGTTCCAACTGCGGCGGAATGGCAGCGTCGCCGACATGCATGCTCACCGCCATCTCCTGTCCCACCGCCAGTCTGTGCACCGCAGTCGACGGTGCGGGCAATGTACTGACCTCGACCAATCCCACCGGCGGTGCGACAGCCTGGAAGGTGACGCACATAGGTGGCACCGACGGTCTGACGGCGATCTCCTGTCCGAGCAGCAGCCTTTGCGTTGCCATGGACAGCGCAGGCAACGTGGCCACCTCGAGCAGTCCTAGCGTTGGCGCAACGGCCTGGACGGTGGCCAACGTGGACGGCACGAACCAGCTGCGCGGCATGTCTTGCCCCAGCAGCAGTCTATGCGTCGCCGTGGACAGCACCGGCCATGTGATCACCTCCAGCAATCCCACCGGGGGGCCGGTGGCGTGGATGACGATCAAAGTGGACGCCTCGAGCAAGGGTCTCCTAGGCGTGTCCTGCCCCAACAGCGGCTTTTGCGTTGCGGTGGACTCTGTCGGCAACGCGGTCATCTCCACGAACCCCACCGGCGGGCCATCGGCCTGGAAGGTGACCAACGTGGACGGTCCCAACTACCTCGAAAGCGTGTCCTGTCCCACCGTCGGCCTCTGCGTCGCCGTAGACGAAAACGGCAACGTGGTCACATCCAACAATCCCGCGGGGGGCCGTGCGGCCTGGAAGGTGGCCCATGTCGTACAGGGCTCCGGCCAGATTGGTGGTCTGACAGGCGTGTCCTGTCCCAGCACCAGCCTGTGCGTCGCGGTGGACCAAAACGCCCACGTGATCACCTCCAGCAACCCCACCGGTGGGGCGGCGGCCTGGAAGGTGACCAACCTGAAGGAATTTGCTCTGTCAAGCGTGTCCTGCCCAAGCAGCAGCCTCTGCGTCGCCGTGGACGGCAGGGGCGAGGTGGTCACCTCCAGCAACCCCACCGGGGGAGCGGCGGCCTGGACGGTGGCCAAAGTAGACGGCACCAACTGGTTGCGTGGCGTGTCTTGTCCCAGCATCGAACTCTGCGTCGCCGTGGACGACAGCGGCAACCTGGTCACCTCCAACAACCCCACCGCGGCGGCGGCGGCCTGGAAGGTGGCCAACCTGGACGGCACCAACTCCCTGCGTGGCGTGTCCTGTCCCAGCAGCGTCCTGTGTTTCGCGGTGGACGGCATCGGCAACGTGGTTATTGGAACCGTCGTGTGACCACGACGACAGCTACGCGGTAGCGTCCCTGTAGAGCGGCCTACGCTTGGTCTGCTAACAGAGCATGCATTTTTATCGAGTTCAAGTAGTCACAGTCCGCTCACAGGCCGGCCACATGAACCTCAAATGAACGGCTGCCACTGTCTCCTTATGAACGATTACGACCCAACAATCCCCCACGAGACCCTTCCCGCTCGCCCCGATTCGAGCGCGACTTCAGAGCATCCCACGCCAGAGCACTGGTCATGGGTACGGCGACCGCTGTCGAATAGAAGAAGCCGATGGATCATGGCCGCTGCGCTGATGTGTGCGGTGATCGGACTTTCCGCCTACGGCACGTCCTTGGCAATAGCGACGTCCCCCTCGGCAGCGGCAGCCGGCAGCGGCTCCGCTGGCGGTGTAGGACCGGGCGGCGGGGGATCCAATGCTCGGTCTGGACCCGCCGCAGGGGGAGCAGTCGGCACAGTCGGTAGCGTGTCCACGTCGGGCTTCACATTGACGACATCCGCGGGTCAGAAGGTGACCGTCGACGAGGCGTCTTCCACGATCTATCAGAACGGCACGAGCTCGACCTCGGCGAGTGCCATTACAACGGGCGACGACGTCCTCGTACTTGGGACGACCAACGGAACGACCATCGCGGCCACGCAGGTCATCGTGCAACCGAATGGCGGCGGCGGATCTGCGACTTCCCCGGCGGCAGGGGTGATCCCCTTCCAGCCGGGTGCACCGAGCACGTCAAAGCAGGTCGGTCAGATCCCGGCGAACTACATGCAGGGGTCGGGAACGATCGTCAGCGGAACGACAGCGAACAGCGCGACGGAAGCTGCGCTGGCCGCCTACCCTGGGGCATCGTCGACCGCGTCGTGCAGCTGAGCAACGGCGAGTACGAGGTTCACAACATCGGCGTCAATTGGCCGCACCACATTTTCGTCAACCAGGATTTCAAGGTCGTCGGCGCAAACTAGCCCACCACTTCAGGGTCATGGTCACGTGCGTGATGGTTGACCGCACCGGCATGCGTAACCGATCGGCCAGAGCTGCAGTTACTGCTTCGGGGACAGACGATGCTAAGTGAGCGTTACCCGATGCTATACGGGCCAAGCGTCGCCGCACATCGCAGTGCTAGGCGATTGCATTGGATGTTCGATCGAGCAGCGCCGGCCCGCAGCGATCGAACTTTTGAGGCCGGTTTCCGCGTCGCAAGCCATCGGTCGATCCTCCTAAGGCAGCTTGGCGACGTCGACATGGATCTGCAGAGAAACAAGGTGACCAACCTTGGGCTAGCACTGGCAACCATCGAGGGTCGCGTGTTGACGCCCGGGCAGGAGCTCTCTTTCTGGCGTTGCATCGGCGAGCCCAACGCCCGGCACGGCTACCTGCCGGGCCTCGTGCTGGTCCACGGCCATATGGCATCTTCTGCAGGCGGCGGACTCTGCCAGCTTTCGAACCTGCTGCATTGGCTCGTTCTGCATTCGCCGCTCCGGGTTGTCGAGCACCACCATCACGGATACGATCCGTTCCCCGATTCTGGCCGGCAGGTCCCATTCGGGTCCGGAGCTACCGTCTTCTACAACTATGTCGACTTGAAGTTCGACAACCCGACGTCGGCGAACTACAAGATCCACCTGTGGCTCACAGATACGGAGTTGCGCGGGGAGATCTGGGCTGATCGACTTCCGCCTGTGTCCTATCACGTCCACGAAGAGGGGCATCGTTTCTTCATGCGGAATGGTCAGGTGTATCGCGAAAACAAGCTGTGGCGGACGGCACACGACCGGGCGACGGGGAACCAGGTTGCGTGCGAGCTGATCTCCCACAACGTCTTTCCTGTCCTGTATCAACCGGATTCGAGCGTGGTCATCGAGCCGGAAACAATTCATTAGCCTGACCGCGACTTCGGTTTGCGTCGACAGCTTGGACGGCCATCCTCAAATGGGCCTAGGCCGACCTGACTTTGACGTCGGGGATCCGGAAGTTCGCCCAGGAATCGGCGGTAGGTAAACTTCGTCGGTGCACGCGATAAATTCCGATTGGCACGACTGCGTCCCGCGCCCTCGAGGGTGATGTGAGCCGGCGCGGTTGGGCCCTCTTCATCGCGATGTGCCTCATCTGGGGCATTCCGTACCTGCTCATCAAGGTCGCGGTCAGCGATGTCAGCCCCGTGACCCTCGTCTTCTTTCGCACCGTCATTGGCGCGCTGATCCTCGTCCCCATTGCCCTCGCTCGCGGCGACCTTGCGCCGGCGCTACCTCACTGGAGATGGATCGCGCTTTACACCGCTGTCGAGGTGGCCTTGCCATGGTTCCTCGTCAGCGATGCCGAGCTGCGGTTATCGAGCTCGCTGACCGCGCTGCTGATCGCCGCAACCCCCTTCGTCGGCGTTGTCCTCGGGAGGCTCACGGGCAGCGATGACCGGTTCGACGCGCGCCGGTTGTTCGGCCTGGTCGTCGGCTTCGTCGGCGTCGCGGTGCTGGTGGGTCTCAACGTCTCGGTTCGAGATCTCGGAGCCGCGGGCGAGATTGGGCTTGTCGCGATCTGTTACGCAATCGGGCCATTGATCATTTCGCGCAAGCTCACTGAGGCCCCGCCCA
>Ga0208356_1000325_pt1 | contig 13656 bp, 12 predicted proteins | sample NGESurshal072012_4_FD_184467 | JGI IMG/M metagenome (GOLD analysis project Ga0208356, IMG submission 184467) | Arctic peat soil microbial communities from Barrow, Alaska - NGEE Surface sample 53-1 shallow-072012 (SPAdes) | ecosystem: Environmental > Terrestrial > Soil > Wetlands > Peat ... | reverse complement strand
CCGCCGCCGTGCGGGATGCAGAACGTCTTGTGCAGGTTCAGGTGCGAGACGTCGCCGCCGATCAGCGCGGGCGAGGTCAGGCCGGCCAGCGCGTTGAGGTTGGCGCCGTCGATGTAGACCTGGCCGCCGGCCTGGTGCACGAGGTCCGCCACCTCGACGATGGTGGCCTCGTAGACGCCGTTGGTGGACGGGTAGGTGACCATGATCCCGGCCACCCGGCCGTCGTGCGCGGCCAGCTTGGCCCGCAGGTCGTCCAGCGCGATCGCCCCGTCGGGGCCGCACTTGACCACCACCACCCGCAGCCCGGCCAGCACCGCGCTGGCGGCGTTGGTGCCGTGCGCGGACTCGGGGATCAGGCAGACGTCGCGGTCGGCGTCGCCGCGCGACGCGTGGTAGGCGCGGATCGCGAGCAGGCCCGCGAGCTCGCCCGCCGAGCCCGCGTTGGGCGCCACCGAGCAGGCGTCGTAGCCGGTGACCGCGCACAGCCAGCGCTCGAGGTCGCCGATGAGCTCGGCGTAGCCGGCCGCGTCCGCCTCCGGCGCCATCGGGTGCAGGTTGGCGAACTCCGGCCAGGTGATGGCCTCCATCTCGGCCGCGGCGTTGAGCTTCATCGTGCAGGAGCCGAGCGGGATCATCGACCGGTCGAGGGCCACGTCCAGATCCGACAGCCGCCGCAGGTAGCGGAGCATGGCGGTCTCGCTGCGATGGGCGCTGAACACCGGGTGGGTGAGGAACTTGGAGGTCCGCTTGAGCGGCTCGGGGATGACGTCCTCGTCCGCCTCGGTCAGCTCCACGTCGGCCGCGTCGAGGCCGCTGCCGACCCGCGAGGCCCCGACCAGCGCGGCGACCACGTCCCTGAGGTGGTCCTCGGTGGTGGTCTCGTCGCACGCGACCTGGACCCGGCCGCCGCCCGCCTCGCACAGGTTGTAGCCGGCGTCCTTGGCCCGCAGCAGCGCCGCCCGCGCCTCGGTCGGCCCCGGGAGCTGGACGCTGATCGTGTCGAAGGAGAACCCGCGGCTGGTCAGCAGACCGTAACTTTTCAGGGTGGCCGCGAGCGTCATCGCGCTGCGGTGCGCGTGCCGGGCGATCGCGGTCAGGCCGTCCGGGCCGTGGTAGACCGCGTACATGGAGGCGGCCACCGCCAGCAGCACCTGGGCGGTGCAGATGTTGCTGGTGGCCTTCTCGCGGCGGATGTGCTGCTCGCGGGCCTGCAGGGCGAGCCGCAGGGCCTGACGGCCGTCGGCGTCGACCGAGACGCCCACCAGGCGGCCGGGCAGCTGCCGCTTGAGGTCCTCGCGGACGGCCATGTAGGCGGCGTGCGGGCCGCCGTAGCCCATCGGGACGCCGAACCGCTGGGTCGAGCCGAGCGCGATGTCCGCGCCGAGCTCGCCCGGCGCCTTGAGCATCGTCAGCGCAAGCACGTCGGCGGCGACCGCGACCGTGGCCTTGGCGGCGTGCGCGGCCTCGATCACCGGGCCGAGGTCGCGGACCTCGCCGGACGCGCCCGGGTACTGCAGCAGCACGCCGAAGACGCCGGCGAAGTCGGTCGAGGAGGTGATCGGGGCGACCCGCAGCTCGATGCCGAGCGGCTCGGCCCGGGTGCGCAGCACGTCGAGGGTCTGCGGCAGGCAGTCGGCGTCGGCCAGGAAGGTCGGGCTCGCGCCGCGGGGGGCGACCCGGCGGGCGAGGGTCATCGCCTCGGCCGCGGCCGAGGCCTCGTCGAGCAGCGACGCGTTGGCGACCGGGAGCGCGGTCAGGTCGCAGACCATGGTCTGGAAGTTGAGCAGCGCCTCGAGGCGGCCCTGGGAGATCTCCGGCTGGTAGGGCGTGTAGGCCGTGTACCAGGCCGGGTTCTCGAGCACGTTCCTGCGGATCACGGCGGGGGTGTTGGTGGCGTAGTAGCCGAGCCCGATCATCGAGACCCGGACCGTGTTGCGGGAGGCCAGCCGGCGGAGGTCGGCCAGGACCTGGGTCTCGGTCCGGGCGGCGGGCAGCTTCGCCAGCGAGGGCGCCGCCTGCGAGGAGTCCGGGATCTCGGCCGGCAGGGCCGCGGAGATCAGGTCGTCGAGCGTCTCGTAGCCGAGGGTGGCGAGCATCGCTCGCTGGTCGTCACTCGACGGGCCAATGTGCCTGGCGGCAAACGCGTCCTTCATCGACAAATCAGCATGCATGAAGCCTCCCCCGGAACGGGCTTCCCCATCTGTCGCCTGATGGCTTCAGAGTTGCCTGTCCCGACCGGTCCTTGGTGCCTGAGAGGTTCCGGGGATGTGTTGCCCCTTCGGCGCCTCGGCCAGCTCCGCGCAAGGATTTGCGCACTGGCCGCGGACTCTCCCGGACGGGAGGATTAACTTGGTTTCGTGGTTGTAGCTTAGCGCATCTGAATCTTCCAGCCGCGTTACATGGCCCTCTTCGAGCGTCGGGATGCCAGTTCATCGGCGTTGCCGCCGCTGTCGACGATCAGGCCGTCCTCGGCGCGGACGGCGGGAAGCTCGGCGAGCTCGCCCGCGACCTCCTGCCAGACCCGACCGAGGGCGATGCCGAAGACCCCCTGGCCGCCCGCGAGGAGGTCGTAGACCTCGTCCGGGGAGGTGCACTCGTAGACGCTGACGCCGTCGCTCATGAGCGTGACCTGGGCCAGATCGTCGGCCCCGCGATCGCGCAGATGCCGCACCGCCGCCCGGATCTGCTGCAGCGAGATCCCCGAGTCGAGCAGCCGCTTGACCACCTTGAGCACGAGGATGTCGCGGAACCCGTAGAGCCGCTGGGAACCCGAGCCGTGCGCCGCGCGGACGCTGGGCTCGACGAGGCCGGTGCGCGCCCAGTAGTCAAGCTGGCGGTAGGTGATGCCGGCCGCCGAGCACGCCGTTGGGCCCCGATAACCGATCTCGGGGTTGCCATCGAAGAGCGCGCCCTGCACAGCCTCGGACCCACCCCTTGTTACCGACACGGCCACCTCCTGTGACTACCCCCGGCACTTCGCACCGTAAGCCGTGCGGCCAGGCAGGTCAACGATCACGCCCGGCGAGTCGCGACATTCCGGGCGATAAACCGACCAGATCAGGCTGATCGGCGCGTTCAGGCCGACCGGCCGAAGTCCTCCGGCGAGATGTGGTCGAGGAACTCGCGGAACTTCTCGACCTCGTCCTCCTGCTCCTCCTGCTGGTCGGGGATGGCGACGCCGGCCTCGTCCAGGATCTCGTCGGTCGCGAAGATCGCCGCGCCGGTCCGCAGCGCCAGCGCGATCGAGTCGGACGGCCGCGCGCTGACCTCGGCCCCGTTGGAGAACACCAGGTCAGCGTAGAAGATCCCGTCCCGCAGGGAGGTGATGTTGACCGTCCGCAGCTGCACGTTGAGCACCTCGAGGACGTCCTTGAACAGGTCATGGGTCAATGGCCGGAGCGACACCATCCCCTGCTGCGCGAACGCAATCGCCGTGGCCTCGACCGCCCCGATCCAGATAGGCAGGTAACGATCACCCTGCTGCTCTTTCAGCAGGACAATCGGGCTGTTGGACGGCATCTCGACACGGACGCCGACGACCTCCATCCGCCGCACTGGAGCTCCGTCCTCGTACGCGCTCAGCGACGTCAAGCGACGCTAAGCGAACCGAACCATCTTCTGCCAAACTACACCCGTTATCGCCCGGAAGCCGAGCGCAGCCCCGGGGCGTCCCTGGGCTCTCCGATCGGTGTACCCCCGACCGGGGACTGTGATGCAAGCCCGGCTTCGGTTAGTCCGTCCTCCACCAGCGTCGCGTGCAGCCGGGCGATATGCCCGGCAATGTCATGCGCGGCCAGCAGGGCGGGCTCGCGGCTGCCCTTCTGCTTGGTGAGCGGCGCCACCGCCTGCTCGACCAGGGACACCTCGCGCTCGGCGGCCGCCTTGACCGCCCGCAGGTGCCGTGGCTGGATGCCGTACTCGGCCAGCAGCGCCGCCGCCCGGACGACCGACAGCGCCTGGGTGCCGTAGGCCCGCGCGCGGCGGACCAGGCCGTAGTCCTCGAGCTCGGCCAGCAGCCCCTCGGCCGCGCGGGCGGCCGCCAGCAGCTCGCTGCGGGTCATCGAGACCGACGGCGCCTCGCCGTCGCCGTCATCGGCGGCGCCGTCCACCACGTCGAGGCGTTCCTTGATCACCCGCAGCGGCAGGTACTCGTCACGCTGCGCGGTGAGGATGAAGCGGAGCCGCTCGATGTCGGCGACCGCGAACCGGCGGTAGCCCGACGACGACCGCAGCGGCTGGATCAGCCCCTCCGCCTCAAGGAACCGGATCTTCGATGGGCTGATGTCAGGGAACTCAACGCGGAGCTCATCGAGCACTTGGCCGATGCTGACACCGGCCCTGGTCATGCGTAGTCCTGCGCTCCGAGTCCGCCGCGCCTGCCGACCTCGGGACTGCGGGTCATGAACAGCAGCCGGAACTTGCCGATCTGCACCTCGTCGCCGCCGAACAACTCGGCCTCCTCGATCCGCTCGCGGTTCACGTAAGTGCCGTTGAGGCTACCAACGTCACGGACCGTGAAGCGGTCGCCATGCCGGTAGAACTCGGCATGGCGTCGGGAAACTGTCACGTCGTCGAGGAAGATGTCGCTGTCGGGGTGCCGCCCGGCCGAGGTGAAGTCGCTGTCGAGCAGGAACCGGGAGCCCTCGTTGGGCCCGCGCAGGACGACCAGCAGGGCCGTGCCGAGCGGAAGCGAGTCGGCGGCCGAGAAGTCGGGCGACGGCTCGTCGTAGTACTCCGGCTCGCCGCCGACCGGCGCGATGATCGACGTGGTGTCGCCGGGGCGCTCGTAGCCCCGGTCCGGCACCGCGCTGAAGCTGCCGGTGGAGTTGGCGCGGCTCAGCGGCGCACCGCAGTTAGAGCAGTACCGAGAGCTCTCAGGGTTGGGGCGACCGCACCGCCCGCAATACATACCAGCCATGGCTCCGTCCGCCCTCCCCTCTTCCTGCATGCTACCTTCCCGGACCATCCCGTCCGGGGCTGTTGCCAAAGGTACCTGCGGGGAGTCCTGCCGGTCCACGCGCCACGCGAACAGCCGACGCAGGCCGCTTCTCGGCACGCCATCTTGTGCCTGACGTTTCCGCCACACGGCCGTTTCACCTCCGGGTCACGCGCACGGCGCAAGGTCGCGGTGCAAGGCTGGGAGGATATCGGCGTTGAGGGAAACCGACAACCGTTCCATGCATCGCGAAAGGGTACGTCTGCGTAGTTAACACAGATTACCGTAGCGCGCTTCCCGTATCCGCCCGAGGCGAACACTAATCACGGGAGCCCGCCGCGGCCGGGCCAGCCGTGCCGCTAGCCCTCGGCCTGCTCCACGATCGCGGCCCACTCGTCGATCAGGTACTGAGCGGAGTCGGCGTCGGAGCCCTCGGCCCACAGGTGGGTCACCGCGTCGGCCGGGTCGGGCAGCACCAGCACCCAGCCGTGGTCGGCGTCGACGATCCGCACCCCGTCGGTGGTGTCGACCGGCCGGGTGCCTGCCGCCTCCATCACCGTCCGCATCACCGAGCCCTTGGCCGCCCACGGGGTCGGCACCGAGCGCCGCATCAGGTGCGCCTGCGGGATCCGGGCGTCGATCTGGCTGAGCGTCAGCCGGGTCCGCGCGACCAGCCCGAGCAGCCGGACGAAGGCGGCGATCCCGTCCACCGTGCGCCCGAACTCGGGCACCACGAACCCGCCGCGCCCGTCGGCGGCGAAGATCACCTCGTCGGCCGCGGCCGCGTTGGTGAGCGCGTCGAGCGACGTCGGGGTCCAGGTCACCTGCACCCCGTGGAACCGGCAGACCTGCTCGGCGACCCGGGTGGTGGTCACCGGCAGCGCCACCCGGCCGCCGCGCCGCTCGGCCGCCACCAGGTCAAGCACCACCAGCAGCGCCCGCTCGTCGCTGACCAGGGCGCCCTTCTCGTCGACGAGGTGGATCCGCTCGCCGACCGGGTCGAACCTGACCCCGAAGGCGGCCCGCGACGACGACACGACCTCGGCCAGCCGCTGCATCCCGGCCCGGTTCTGGGCCACGGTCTGGGTCGGCGTCACCTCGTCGAGCCGGTTGTTAAGCGTGTGCACCTCGACCCCGATCCGGCCCAGCAGGGTCGGCAGCACCAGCGACACGGTGCCGCCCGCGCAGTCCGCGACCACCTTGAGCTCGGCCCCGTTGACCCCCTCCAGGTCCGCGCAGCGCAGCAGCTCGTGGGTGTACAGCTCGACGACCCGGGGCGGGTAGCTGAGCTCGGCGATCTCACCGGGGAAGGCCCGGCGGAACTCCTGCCGGGAGTAGACCCGCTCGAGCTTGCGCTGCGCCCCCTGGGAGAGCTCGGCCCCGCGCTCGTCGAGGAAGATGATGTCGATCGACTGGGAGTCGCCTGGCGTGGTCCGCAGCGCGATCCCGCCGCTGTACTTGCGCCGGGCGGTCTCGAACCGCGCGACCGGCAGCGGCAGCGCCTCCAGGTCCATCACGTTGATGGCCGAGGCGTTGAGCGCGCCCTGCATGGCGCGCTTGAGGGTGCGGGCCGCCCGCGACACGTCACGCGACGTGGTGACCGTGGACCCCTTCTTCAGCGTGGTGGCGTAGGCCGAGGCCAGCCGGACCGCCAGCTCGGGGGTGACCTCGACGTTGATCAGGCCGGACACGCCCCGCTGGCCGAACAGCGTCCGCTGCCCGCGCGACTCCCAGATCACCGACGTGTTGACGACCGCGCCGGCCTCGATCGTCTTGAACGGGTAGACCTTCACCCCGGCGGAGATGTAGGCCTCCGGCTCGATGACGCACTCGTCGCCGATGACCGCGGTCTCCTCGATCCGCGCCCGCCGCATGACGTCGGTGTTCTTGCCGATCACGCAGCCGCGCAGGGTGACCCCCTGGCCGACGAAGACCCGGTTGTGCACCACCGCCCGGTGCACGAAGGCGCCCTCCTTGACCACCACGTTGGCGCCGATCACGCTGTACTCGCGCAGGTGCGCGCCCGCCTCGATCTTCGCGTACTCGCCGATCGCGACCGGGCCGGTGAGCACCGCGTCCGGGTCCACCTCGGCCCCCTCGGCCACCCACACGCCGGGCGAGAGCTCGAACCCGGCGATGTCGGCGTCGACCTTGCCGTTGAGCACGTCCGCCTGGGCCTTGAGGTACGACTCGAGGGTGCCGACGTCCTCCCAGTACTTGTCCGACACGTAGCCGTAGATCGGGGCGCCGCGCTGCAGCAGCTTCGGGAACACGTCGTGCGACCAGTCGACCGACTCCTTGGCGGAGACCTCCGCCAGGACCTCGGGCTCCATGACGTAGACCCCGGTGTTGACCGTGTCCGAGAACACCTGCCCCCAGGTCGGCTTCTCCAGGAACCGCTGAATCCGGCCGTCCTCGTCGGCGATCACGATGCCGAACTCGAGCGGGTCGGGCACCCGGGTGAGGCCGACCGTGACCAGCGCGCCGTTGTCCTTGTGGAACCGGACCATCTCGGTCAGGTCCATGTCGGTCAGCGCGTCGCCCGATATGACGAGGAACGTGTCGTCCTTCAGCGCGTCCTCGGCGTTCTTGACCGAGCCCGCGGTGCCGAGCGGCGTCTCCTCGGTCGCGTACTGCAGCGACATGCCGACGTCCTCGCCGTCGCCGAAGTAGTTCCGCACCAGCGCCGCCAGGAACTGGACGGTGACGACCGTCTCCTCCATCCCGTGCCGCTTCAGCAGCCGGAGCACGTGCTCCATGATCGGCCGGTTCACCACCGGCAGCAGCGGCTTGGGCTGGTTGGCGGTCATCGGGCGGAGCCTGGTGCCCTCGCCGCCCGCCATCACGACGGCCTTCATGACGTAGCCGGTCCTTTCACGAGGTCTCTGATCTCGCTCAGGTAGAGCAGCGCCGCCCACCAGTAGAGGGCGACCCCCCAGGCGGTAAAGGCCCAGGCGATCGTCCGGATGATCTCTGACGTAATGCCGCCGTGGGCGCCCAGGAAGAGCAGCGGGAACCCGTACATGAGGCAGAGCGTGGCCGCTTTGCCGACGAAGCTGACCTGCACGGCGCCGTAGTCGGTGCGCCGCCGGAGCACGACCAGCGCGAGAACCATGCACGCCTCGCGGACGGCGATCGCGGCGAACAGCCACCACGGGATGATCCCGCGCACGGCGAGCGCGATCAGCGTGGCCCCGATGTAGAGCCGGTCGGCGGCCGGGTCGAGGAGCTGCCCGAGCCTGCTCGTCTGATTGAGCATCCGGGCCAGCTTCCCGTCCAGCCAGTCGCTAATCCCGGCCAGCCCGAGCATCGCCGCGGCGATGATGTCGCCGGTGGCGCTGCGCGGCCCGAGGACAAGCCACAGGAACACGGGAACGCCGGCGAGCCGGGCAGCGCTCAGCGCGTTCGGCCAGGTAACAATCCGGTCTCCCACGCTGCGATCGTAATTGAACATGGACTGATCACTGACTTCGGGTGGCACCTCGTGCGGCACTTCGTGCCAAAAAATCTCCGGTCGGCGCGATCGCCGACTGCCCCTGGAGTTCGCTGCCGTCACCTCTTCCGCAAAATTCACGGGGAAAGTACCCCAGCGTGACCATCAATCCCGGAAGGGTAACCATCCGCATTGAGAAATTAACTTCACGTTACCCAGAACGCACGTGCGATGCTTCCCCGCTCGCCGCCGGGCGCTCGGGAGCCACCGCCCCCCATAGCGGGCTAATCCCGCTAAGGTACACGCTGGCACCAGCTGGCCCGTTGACCCTATCCTGAATATTGTTCGGCATGGCTGAACGACATGAGCGGAAAGGTGTCATGATCCAGTCGGTGCAGCGCGCTGCCCAGATCCTCGACGTCCTCGGCTCCGGCGCGCCGCGCCTCGGCGTCACCGAGATCGCCGACCGGCTCGGCCTGGCCAAGCCGACCGTCCACGGGCTGCTGCGCACCCTGGAGGCGTACGAGCTCGTCGCCCAGGACCAGGCCACCGGCAAGTACAGCCTCGGCCCAGGCGTGCTGCAGCTCGGCAACGCCTACCTGGACGGCTCCGACCTGCGGGCGCGATCGCTGCGGTGGGCCGACGGGCTGGCCCAGCAGGCCAAGGAGGCGGTCTGGATCGCCACCTTGTCCGGCGGCCGGGTCATCGTGCTGCACCACGTGTTCCGCCCCGACAACACCGTGCAGATCCTCGAGGTCGGCGCGGCGATCCCGTGGCACGCGTGCGCGCTCGGGCACGCGATCGTGGCCTACCTGCCGGCCGGGCAGCGCGCCCAGGCGCTCGGCTCGGCGCTGTCCCCGCTCACCGGCCGGACCAAGACCACGCGAGCCGCCCTCACCCGGGCGCTGGCCCAGGTCCGGGGGGCCGGCTACGCGGTCGAGAACAAGGAGGCGACCGTCGGCGACGCGGGCATCGCGGCCCCCATCCTCGGCCGCGACGACCTGGTGGCGGGCGCGATCGGGGTGGTCGGCTCGGCCGAGCGGCTGCTCGCCCCCGGCACCAGGAACGACCTGGTGCGCGCGGTGGTCGCCGCCGCCCGCGCGGTCTCCCGCGACCTCGGCGCGGGCCGGGGCGGCGTCGCCGCCCTCACCCTGCTCTAGCCCGGGGAGCCCCGGCCCCTGGGGCCAACCGGGCGCAGAGATTCGCGGCTCCGCGCCCGGCCAGCCTCCGGCCCTCCCCCTCCTAGGGCCGCCCTTGGTCCCCCAACCGCAGGTGGTCTTGAGACACCGAGTCTAATGTCTCAGATAGGATATTTTGCGCGATAGTGTTGCAATTGAGAAACACATCTCTCTGTTCACAACTCACAGTTCAGATGCAGTCACAGCGAGGGGTGGGGAACGGCCATGGCGGCCCGACCGGAGCGGGTACCGGCGGAAGAGGTCAGGCAGCGGATGCTCGACGCCGGGCGTGAGCTGGCGATTGAGGCCGGGGCGGCGCTCACCATCGAGCACCTGCGGCTTGAGGAGGTCATCCAGCGGGCGCGGGTGCCGCGCAGCTCGGTCTACCGGCTGTGGGCGTACCGCGAGGAGTACATCGACGACCTGCTCTGCTACCTGGCGGGCGCGGGCTCGCTGTTCGGCAGCCGGCCGGTGTTCGATCCGGTGACCTTCTCCGTCGCCGGGCAGGTCCTGGCGGACAACCCGCACCTGCTCGCCACCGCCGACGGGCGCCGCGCGCTGCTGCGGGAGGTGGTGCGGGTGACCACGGTGCGCAACTACCAGGCGCTGAGCGAGTCCGCGCCCTGGCGGCTGCACATGGCGCTGGTCGCCACCCTCGGCTCGACCCGCAGCGGCGAGGCGCGCAAGCAGATCGCGGCCGCCCTCGAGGAGGCGCAGCTGAAGTCCCGCGAGTCGATGGTCGAGCTGTTCGGCTACCTGATGACCGCGATCGGCCTGCGGCTGCGCGACCCGGCCTGGACGGCCGACCACCTGCAGCTCACCGGCGGCCTGCTGGTGCAGGCGCTGGCGCTGCGCAACCTCCAGGTGCGGGCGGCCGACGGCGCCTCCGAGGCGGCGGCGGTGGACGCGCTGCTCAACGCGCCGATCCCGGGGCCCGGCCTGAACGGCCAGCCGGCCGAGTGGACCCTGGTCGGCTTCACCTACCTGGGCCTGGTCGAGGGGTTCGTCGAGCTCGACCCGGGCTTCTCGCCGCCGGCCGGCTAGCGCTCGCCCCGCGACAGGGCCATCACCCGGTCGCTGAGCACGGCCACCCCCGGAGTCGGCTCCGCCTCGTAATAGCCCGGCTTGCGCTTCTTGAGCAGCCCCGGCCCGTTCGAAGTCCATTGGAAGTTTCTGTTGCCGAGCACCCGCCGGAAGACAGGATCGACGTTGTCCGGGAACGTCGTCGCCATCCGGCGCAGCGGCAGCGGGGGGATGGTGTCCTCGCGCAGGTAGGCCCGGAGCACGTTGGCGTGCTCACGGTCCTCGGCCAGGGCCGGATCGGCGAACATGGCGCGCAGCATCCCGTACTCGGGGACCACCACGAACCCGTCGAGCTCGTCGTAGATGATCCCGACGGTGTCGAACTCGAAGAACCCCTCCGGCATCACGAACGTGGTGTCGCCCCCCTCGCTCACCGCCCGGTGCCTGCCCCGCGCGGCCAGGGCCGAGTCGCGGCGCACCTTGTAGTAGGCGTTGAGCCGCCCCTCGGCCTCCAGGATCGGCAGCACCAGCTCGTCGGTGCCGAAGAAGGCGACGAACTCCTCCCGGTCCCGCCGCATGTACATCCAGCCCTGCTCGGCCTTCTCGGCGTTGCGGAAGACCAGCTCGGGCTCGCGGGTGGCCATGTCGATCGCCAGCCGCGCGACCCGCCGCCCGTCCTCGGCCGGGTAGACCGTCTCGCCGCCGGCCGCCAGCCAGGCCGAGTCGTCGCGCGCCAGCGGCAGCAGCGTCCCGGCGAAGAAGCCGTTCTCGGCCGGCCACGGGTCCAGGCCGTAGACGACGTAATCGAGGTCGTCGACCAGGTTGAGCGCGGTGACCGACCCGGGCTGCCCGGCTGACCCGCTGGCGCTGGGGCGCAGCTCGAAGATGCCGCGCACGCTGTTGTCGGCCCAGTCGAGCACCAGGTCCCGCTCGCCGCGGGTCAGCCCCCGCTGCGTGCCGATGAACCGCTCGACCACGGCCAGCCCCCCGGCCTGCGCCACCGCGCGGCGCAGCTCGACGGCTCGCTCAATCTGCTCTGGACCCACGGATAAAGAGCATAAGGACTTCATCTCGAACGGACCGTGCCTTCTCCCCCAGCCCCGCCAGAATCACACCGTCCGTGGCCTGCGTCGCACGCTTCTTGCTGTTATCCAACGGGAGGCGACGATCGTCGTAGCCTGGGGCCAAGGGGCGCGTTAGATGCGGCCCGATGGGCCGCAGCGCCCGGACGCGTCGCGCCGCCGCCGGCGGCTTCTTGCTGTTATCGCAGAATGGCCAAGCGGAGAAACATTGGGGGTACTTTCTGGCGCTATTTGACGATGGCTACCCCCAATCCCCGGCCAAGACGTCCACGCCGCGCTTCTTGCTGTTATCCGTTGGCGGTGCGCTTGCGGGCCAGGTTCTTGAGCTCGTCGGGGAGCGCGTCGGCGGCGAGCAGCCTTGGGAGCAGTTCCGGCTCGATGGTGATCGCGCGGAAGGTGACGGCGACCGTGACGTCGTGGTCGGGCCGGTGCTCGATCACGACCGGATCGCCGGCCCGGATCAGGCCTGGCGCGACCACCCGGAGGTAGGCCCCGGGCATGGCGGCCTCGGCGAACCGCCGGATCCAGCCGCTGCGGCCGAGCCAGCCCTGGAAGGTGCCGCACGGGATCCGCGGGCAGCAGACCTCGAGCAGCACCTCGTCGCCGACCCGCCAGCGCTCGCCCACCAGCGCGTCGTTGACCGGCACGCACTCGGTGGTCAGGTTCTCGCCGAAGACGCCGTTGCGCAGCCGCACGCCCAGCTCGGCCTGCCACTGGTCGAGGTCTTCGCGCGCGTAGGCGTACACGGCCTGGTCGTCCCCGCCGTGATGCCTGACGTCGTAGACCCGGTCGCCGGCCAGCCCGACGGCCCCGGTGCCCTTGGGTCCAGGCGCGCTGACCAGGACGGGCCCGTCGACCGGCCGCTTGTCGATGCCGGTGAGCGCGACCGGCTTCCAGGGGTTGTCGCGTGGCTTACCGACATTGACCGAGAGCAGCCGCATATTGACCAGCGTAGATACCCGCGCCCGGCGCTGGCGAACCGTTTTCCCGGCCGCCGTGCGGGGTCGTCCGCGCCGCGTCGTTACTTGCTGTTATCTGATGGCGACACGCCGGCGTGTCGCTCGCCGGTTGCGTCGCCCGGCTGTTTACGATGCGTCCGTAAGCACGGGGAGCACCGTTTCTGGGGGGATTTCTGGTGGCGCAGGGAGTGCGGGCCGGCCGAGTGCCGACCAACGGGGGACGTCACGCCAGGACCGAGCGGTACCGGGGCCGGCACCGCAAGGCCGGGAGGCAGATCGGGCTCGGCACCGGGGTCCGGGTGGCGGCCGTGATCGCGTGCGCGGCGCTGTTCGTGTGCCTGCCCCAGCCGAGCTGGGCGGACCGGGCCGGCCAGGGCGCGGGCGCGGCGCACGCCGCGACGACGAGCCAGGTGACGGTGCAGAGCCTGCCGGGACGGCTCAAGCTGCTCTGCTCGACCCGGCTGGGCTAAACACGCCTCATAGCCGACAACGCTCGACTAGTGTTGACTGTGTGCCTCTGACTGATATCTGGGAAAGGCTGGTCGACGCCGGGCTGACCGGCCGGTTCGTCGGCGTCGAGGAGCGGCTGAAGGCGTATCCGGAGGCGTTCGAGGTCGCTGTCCTCGGCTGCGCAGTGAACGGGCCGGGGGAGAGCGGCGACGCCGACTTCGGCATCGCGGGCGGGCGCGACGTCGGCTTCATCTACGCACACGGACACGTGCTGAAGAAAGTGTCGTCCGACATCCTCATCGAGGAACTGTTCTTCGAAATCGACAAATGGATCGCGGAGGGAATGCATCGCCCGAAGCGCCTGAAGATGGCGAAGCCGGCTGCGCTCGCGATGGCCGAAGCCTCGCTCATTCCCCTCGAGTAGTCTGCCCGGACAACGCATGATCTTCCGGGCCTCACAGCTCTTTCTCCCGACGCTGCGCGACGACCCCGCGGACGCGGACGCCGTCTCGCACAAGCTCCTCGTTCGCGGCGGGTTCATCCGCCAGGTCAGCGCCGGCATCTGGACGCTCATGCCCCTCGGTTGGCGCGTGCA
>Ga0208356_1000321_pt1 | contig 13793 bp, 10 predicted proteins | sample NGESurshal072012_4_FD_184467 | JGI IMG/M metagenome (GOLD analysis project Ga0208356, IMG submission 184467) | Arctic peat soil microbial communities from Barrow, Alaska - NGEE Surface sample 53-1 shallow-072012 (SPAdes) | ecosystem: Environmental > Terrestrial > Soil > Wetlands > Peat ... | reverse complement strand
GCTGCTTGGGTGCTCGATATCCTTGAGGCCAACCGACGACTGGCTCAAGAGGCTGGTTGACCCGTGACGGGATATTTGCATCCCACAGGCCGGCTCATCGGGATTTTTGCGCGATTGGCACACCGCGCCCAGTTAGTTACTCGCTGGACAACGGAAACGTAGGACCAGCGACTCGTATCTGGCCGCGGCGAAGGCGTTCGGTTTGGTGCAGAGTTGACCCATACGATTGTTGGAGGTGAAGGAGTCATGAGCGCCCAACCACAAATCGCCGAATACTTCGCTGACTTCGGCAGGCGGCTGGCACGGCTGGTCCATGTACGCGGCGTGGAAATCGAAGCGCCCACTCTCAGCTCTGTTCTGGCCGACGAGGTGCTGCAGCTCGCCGCCGCAGTTGCGCACACCAGTGAAAGGACCTTTGCGCCCCTCGCCTCCTTTGTGACGGGTATCGTGGTCGGAGAACTACGGGCGGCAGGTCAGCTCCGCTCGGACGGCGAGATTGCCGCCTTGGTCGCCCAGCTCAGAACGGAACTAGACGCGTCCACCGATCGCCAACCCCCAGCCGGCACTTAAGCGCCGAGTAGGCTCACCTGGGCGGGCCCAGGAGCGGAGCTCATTGGACCGGCACGTCCTTAGCGCCGCGCCGCCGGAGGTCGACCTCGACGAGCTCTGCCGCCCACGTCGTCCACCGCCCGAGACCCGCGACGCGAGCCACCGCCGTCAAAGGCCTTCACCTTGCCTCTCCCAGTGATTTCAACTGAGATGTTGGTTCTCCGCGCCCGGCCGTCGATCAAGTTCTCTGCGCCCAGTCGGACTTCGTAAATGCAGAGAGTGCTGTTTGAGAAGTACTGGTTGCGCCACTGGTTCTGAGACCTTCCTCAGGAAGGGCTTGCGCTAACCTTCGGTGAGGATGCCGGCGCTCTGGAAGTAGGAGTCGCCGCCGAGGAAGCGACTCCCTCACGTGATGGTGTCAGTAGGCCGGCAGCGCCTGAAGCGCGGCTACGGCCTGATCGAGCCGGGCGCGTGGGAGCCGGCCGCTCGCTACGGCCGCTTTGATCGCGTCGTAGGTCGCGTCGGCGATCGAAATATGGTGCGCGACCATGACCATGTCGCCGCCGTTGACAAGAAATTCGACGGCCGCCTCCGGAGTGGGAGTGCTGTTGGTGATGGCGCCCATCTCCATGTCGTCCGAGATGATCGCCCCGTCGAAGCCCAGGTTCGACCTGAGCATCTGGATCGTAGCCGGTGATAGATCGGCGGAGCGGTGCGGGTCGATCGCCGGGTACCAGAGGTGCCCCAGCATCACGAAATCAACCCCGTGCGAGATGTCTTCCTCGAACGGCGGCCATTCCCGACTCTGGAGCGTCGCGATGCTCTCGTCGATTCGGGGCAGCTGTGTCTCCGAGCTCACCGAAGTGTCGCCGTGACCGGGGAAATGCTTGGCGGCGGAAAGCATGTGCGCGGCGTGGATCCCATCCACGACGGCGCCCACTGCCGGACCAACCACGCCGGGGGTCGTGCCGTAACAGCGTCCCCACATGATCGAGCTGGGTCCGTTGCAGACGTCCGACACCGGGCCCAGGTCCAGGTCGAAACCGAGCGCGCGCAGTGCTGACGCCATTCGTGTCGTATTGGCCTGGCCGACCGGCATCGGCGCGCACGGCACCGTGCTCACGGCCAGGCACACGTAGCCTCCCTCCTGATCGGTGGCGGCGATCAACCGGTGGTGCGAGGCGCCGCGCACCGCCGTGATTAGGACTGTCATCGAGGCGGCCGACGTCGCGTTGTGGTTGTCATTGATGACGAGCAGGCCGCCGAACTGCCGCTGAGTCCAATCGGACACGACCGAAGCCGTCAGCGGTCCCTGGAAGCCGACCATCATCACGGCCCCGATCTCCTCGTCCAGCGTCAGGCCTCCCGGCCCCAGCTGGTCCGCAAGGCTGGGCGACGGCGAAGGCGACGCCGGAGGAGCCGGCGATGCCGGTGAACTAGTTGGTGTTGAAGGCGCGGGCGAAGGCAATGCGGCCGAGGAGGCGCCGCACGCCGCCAGCAGGAGGCACAGGAGGATCAGCGACAGGCGGCGGGTCATATCGGAGCATTGAACGGAGGACCCGGCCTAAACGTTGCGCGCCGCCACCACGCGGGCGTCGAGCGCCACGGCTCCGTCGATGCCAACCAGGAGCGGGTTTGATCTCAGCCTCGGCGATTCCGGGCTCTCGGCCACGAGCTACGAGAGTACAACCGCGGCCTGCGCCGCCGCACCTACGATCTCCAGGGAAACCATCGAGTGCCTTTATCTGGCCGCCGATCCAGCATCTTCCGCCTCGGCAGCGCGCGGTGCTCATCCTCCGTGATGCTCCGGATTCTCGGGCAACGTGCAATGCCCAACCAATCGAGCCGCGCGGAGCGCGTGAATTGACGGGGATCCCTACCCCGCCGTCCTCCTCCCCACATCACCCAAGACGGGCGACGCTCGAGCCGCTGGTGCCGGACTCGGACCCGGGAAGGTGGAAGGCGATGTCTTGAAGTGCCTCTGACTGGATATACAGCCACGGCGAACTCGGCAGAGCGCAGGCCACCAGCTCAGTCTTTCGGCGCCGAATTCCATTCACCTGAGCGCGGCGGCGACAAGCCTTCCGTCCTCGATTCGAACCGCGCGATCGGCCATGGCCGCAACGGCATCGTCATGGGTCGCAACGATGATGGTCGTGCGCCCGCAGAAGGAACGGATCAGCAAGACGATGGCGGCCGAGGTTTCACTGTCCAGCTGGCCAGTCGGCTCGTCGGCAAGGAGAAGTCGCGGCTCTTTCACCAGGGCGCGGGCTAGAGCGACGCGCTGCTGCTCGCCGCCCGAAAGCTCGAAGGCGCGGTGGCGAGCCCGCGCCTCAAGGCCGACCGAGCCCAACGCACCGCGGGCTCGAGTCTCGACGTCTGCCGGCCCTATTCCCATCAACTGCAGGGGTAGGGAGACGTTTTCCAGGGCGGTCATAAGGGGTACGAGGCCGGGTGACTGAAACACGAAGCCAACCGTGCGAAGCCTGTATCCAGCTAGCGCCTCGCCCCGAAGCGACGCGACCTCGATCCCGGCGACTTGGACCGATCCGCCATCCGGAAGGTCGAGGCCGCCGATCACGCCCATCAGGGTCGTCTTGCCCGAGCCTGAGGGGCCGATGAGGGCGAGCATCTCGCCCTCGGCTACGTCCAGGTCGACGCCGTGAAGCGCCGTGGTGATGGCGCCGCCCGCCGCGTACCGTCGCTCCACGCCGCGGAGCCGCACGAGCGGTTCACGCGTCATCGGCATTCTCGATGATCACGCGTCCGTTCTCCACCCGTACCCGCACCCGCGCGCCGAGATTGGCTTCCTCGCGAACCGACTTTGGAATCTGAAGGCGGCCGGCCGCGTCGACGATCAGAAGCTCCCCCGTCGCCGCGCGAGTCTCGGTCGACGTCCGGCCGTCGCGAATGCGCAGCACCCGGTCGACGTGACGTTCCACCTCGTGGTCGTGAGTGACCATGACAACGGTGGTTCCGTCGCGATCCCGGAGCCGGCTCAGGTCCTCGAGCATGCGCCGCGCGGAAGCGCGGTCCAGCTCGGCGGTGGGCTCGTCCGCCAGCAGCACCTTCGGCCGGTTCGCGATCGCGACCCCCAGCGCCAGTCGCTGCTGCTCACCTCCGGACAGCTGCGCAGGCAGGTGATCGCGAAGGCGGGTGAGGCCGAGCGTCTCGAGCAGCGCGGCGGCGCGTTCGCTCCGCTGGTTGCGCGGGCGGCCGGCGAGCATCTGCGGCAGCTGTAGGTTCTCGGACGCGGTGAGCTCCGGCGTGAGGTTCAAAGTCGCGTTCTGCCATACGTAGCCGATGACGTCGCGGCGGTACGCATCGCGCGCGCGGTCGGAAAGCGATCCTAGTGCGCGGCCGGCCACCACCACCTGGCCAGCGCTCGGCTTCTCGACCGCGGCGAGCACATTCATGAGTGTGGTCTTGCCGCTGCCGCTCGCTCCCACGATCGCGACGACCTCGCCTTCCTCGATCGTCATGTCGAGGCCCTGGAGGGCGAAGACCTCGAGGTCGGCGGTCTTATAGATGTGCACCAGCGACCGGCACTCGATGGCGCTCATCCCAGAGCCCTCAGCTCGGCCATCACACGCGGCCTCTCGGCCACGATGGCCATCAGCGGGCCCGCGACGAGCACGCCTGCGACGACGGCGACGAGCGCGGTCGCGAGCCGGACCGGGTCGAACGTGACGATGGTTGCCGGAACGTTCTCCGGCACGCTTGCGCCGAGCTGGAGCGCCGGCAGCAAGACAAAAGCGGCGAGCGCCCCAAGCACAACACCGCACACAAGGCAGAAGCCGGCGACCAAGAGCTCTTCGAAGACAAGGCTCCGACGTACCTGGGACGGCGACATCCCGTTTGCTTCCAGCACCGCGTACTCGGAGAGCCGGCTGCGGGCAAGGATCAGGAAATGGAAGGCAAACGCGATCAATGCGAGCGCGAGCGCGGCCACGAAACCAAGGAGCAGGTTGGACTCCAGGCCGAGCTGCTCCGGCGCATGAGCCGCGTCAAAGGCGATCGACCGCTGGTCCAGCACCTGGATGAGGCCAGGCGCGGCGTGCAACGAGGCGATGGCCGCATCGGCTCCGCCCCGCGCTGCCTTTACCCAGATCTCGTTCGCCCACGGGCTCTGGTCGTGAGCATAGGCAAGGGCGATCAGCAGAGGATCCCGGTCGAGCACGACGAAGTCGCCGAGCTCGGGATACAAGGTTGGGAAATGATCGGCCACGCCGACGATGGTGACTGTAATGCCAATGTTGTCAACCTGGAGCTGCAGCTGCTTCCCGACTGCAAGTCCGAATCGGGAGAGCATCTGCGACGGGACGAGGGCTGGGATCGGCCCTGGGGTGGCGACGGAGTAATTCGGTAAAAGTGAGTTGATGCCCGGAGGGAATCGGCTGACGCCGGGCCGGATATACGTCGGGAAGGCGCCGGTACCGATCCGAAAGGCCGCAGTCGGGTTGCCATCCCGCGGCAGGTTGGTCGTTGGCAGCAGCGTTTCCCAGAACGTGCCGTACTCGGCATCGGTCCGCCACCATAGACCTGGAAAGGAGCTAGCGCCAGGACCCTGAACCTGCTCGGCGAAGCTTTCGATCACCTTACCGTCGACCGCCAGCGCGCTCACCGAGATCAGGTCGGGCTTGGTCACCGGGGAGATCGCCAGGTCGCGAAATCGCAGCGGCTCGGCGACGGTGCCGGCATCCGCCACCAGCGTCGCGCTCAGCTGCCTCCAGCCCGTGAAGTCAAGGGTTCCGAAGTCACCATGGACCGGACGTCCGTGCGCATCGGACAGATCCGCGGTCAGCGTGCCGCCGGTCCCTGCGCCGTAGACCCAGATCGAAAGGGCCTTGGCGTGGGCCGGGATCACTAGGCCTCCTGTCTCGCCGTCCGCGAGGCTCTGCACGAGGTCGGGCAGTGGAGACGCAGCCAGGTCGGGCCTCGTCCACATGACCGGCTTGAATGTGTAGGGATCGACGCCGAGGACGGGCACGTCCTCGCCGACCTGGCGCGCGTCGCCGCGGAAGACGTCGCTGCGGGCAGTGGCACCCGAGATCTGGACGCCGGCCACCGGCGTTTGAACTCCTGCCTCCAGCACACCGCGTGCGTCGGCGCCCACCTGATACGCCGCTCGGTCGGCGCTGTTGCGGCTCGAGGTCGATGCATAAACGGAAGCGAACACACCGAGCGCGATTGCGAGCATGAGCAGCACGGCGAGTGCCGCGTGCTGTCCTGGAGCGCGTATTAGCTGCGTTCCCGCCAGCCGCACCGCCACTGTTGGTCGCGTTCGCACCACGAGCCGCGCGACCGGCGGCAGCAAGCGGAGTATGGCCATCGCAAGGAATGCGATCGCGACGCCCGGCAGCAGTAGGTTGATGGGGTTGTCCGCCGCGCCCGACTGGCGAACCTGAGCGCTGCCCAACAGCTGGGTCTGCGCCAGGATCGGGATCGCCAGCAGCGCGAGCAGCAGATCCACGTGACGCCGCCTCCACCACGCAACGGTTGGACGCGAGGCGCCAGCGCGCGTCTGAAGCACGCCGTGGCGGCTCGCGAGGATGGCCTGCACCCCCATCAGCGCCAGCCCGACCGCGAGGACGGCCGCCACCGGGAGGCCAAGCCTTACAGGGTCGAGGTGGAAGGCGGGAATCGCGACGCCGGTGTATGCCCAACGTGCCACCGCCTCCGAGGCCGCCCAGCCGGCCACGATCCCGATCGGCGCGACGAGCACCCCGACGAAGGCGAGCTCGATCCAGAGCAACAGGGCGACTCCCGGCCAGGACCAGCCGCGTGTGCGCCAGACTGCGATCGTCGGTCGCAGGTGTGCCAGCAGGTTTCCGGCCATGAACCAGACGCAGAACAGCGCGATGAGGAGAAGCTGGATGGCGACCAGCTGCACCGCGAATGCGGCGACCTGCTCGTCACTGATGTATGACGCGAGCGCGTCGGGCAGGCTGCTCACGACCACGACGTCCGCCCGCTGGATGCCGAAGCGGCCTCGCAGCAGCTGAATGCGATCGAGCGTCGCCTGAGCTCCGACCGCGCGGATCGCCGCGAGGTCCGGCGCCAGCGTAGCCGAGGCGAATGAGATCACCGCTGGATCCACCACGCCCGTTGTCGGGTCCGTTTGGCCTTTCAGCATCGCGAAGTACGCGGGGACGTCTACATAAGCTGCGACCTCCGGCGTTTCGTTCAGGCCCCAATAGGCTTCCTGGGGCTGTTGTGGACGCCAGATCCCGACGATCCGGAGGCACACTGAATCATTGCTGTCCTGGACCTTGGCGCAGGTGACGTCCCCGACTCCCAGGTGGATGAAGTTCGCGAACTGTGCGGGCACGGTTGCCTCGAGCATGTCGCTCGCAGCGCTTGAAGGCCAACTGCCGGCGACCAGCACCGCATGGGCCTTCAAGCCATCGAATGCCGCAATCCGAAAGTCGTTGTTCAGAGGTGAGGCCTTTTGCCCGTTGACCGTTTGCGGGACATACCCGCCCGAAAGCAAACCCGATCCGCGAAGCGTGATCAGCCCACCCATGTCGTCGCGCGCGGCTTGCCTGACCTGGGCGATCAGCTGGTCGTACTGCTGTTGGTTGTTTGCGCCGGTAAGGCGCACGCTGACCAGTCCCTGAGACCCTAGGCGGCTGACCGTCTGCTGAAGGCCGGCTTCCTCCGTCCTTGACTGGGTGAGTGTGACCGCGGCCGCCAGGGCGAGCGCGACGCCAAGTCCGATGGCGGTCGGAAGGAACGACGTCCACCGCGCCGCGAGCTGGCGACGCGCCAGGCCCGCAAGGGTTAGGGTCCGCAACCGGGGCTAGTTCACCTCATTGAACGGTAACGCTCGCGGCCGAGCGCTCTCAGTCGAGCCATCATCGCTTACCCCCAGGTAGTACCGACTTGGCTGACGTAGCTTTGAGCCATCGGACGGCCATTCGACTATTCCCATTGCGCGGCCCTTAGTAGCGTAAGACGCGACGTCACGATCTCCATTCGTGAGTGGTGCCGAGCGGACCCTGAATGCGCTGTCGCGCCGCTCCGCGGTCGGCATTTCGGTGCTAGCCCAACATCGCGTTTCTCGGATCGCCGCAGCGATTACGTGTGGAGTGCGATAGCAACGCGTGTCATCTCCTCAGCGGTCAGTCCAGCGGTGGTGATGTCCACGTAATTGCCGTCAGGCAGCCGCCAGATCACCGCATTTGGAGTTCCGTCGACATATTCGTAGAATGTCGCCGGCTGGTCGCCGATGGTCCCTGGGGTCGAGGGCCCCGGCACTTGGAAACTGAACTGCTGCTGGTGATACTGGGTGACGAGCACCGACCGACCATCGAACGATCGGTAATCGGTGATCGTCACAGTCGCGCGTCCGTCAGGCCCCTTTATCTCTTGGACGACCGATCGATGGATCAAATAATGGCTGGGTGGGAGCCAACCAGGCACGAGCAAAGGGTCCGGCGAATCAGATTGCGCCTGAGCCCAGCTGACCGACTCAGAGCTAATGACCTGGGACCCCGGAGGCACCGGGTTAGTAGTGACCTGGGGCATCAGAGACGCCCGGTGAGACGCCGAGGTAGCTGGCGTGACCGCGTGGTGAAGAGCGCCCGCCGCAAGCATCGTGGCGACCACCGCAGCTGCGATAAGGGCGGCCGACCCAACTGCAAACCAAGTCGCAGGTTGATAGGTGCGAGACGCACCGTCCGCCGATGCGGCGAGGGCCGCCGCAGCTGTAGCCCGCAGCGCGCTGGGCGAGGAAAGCCGACTCCCGAAGGCTTCTGTCACTCGTTGCCGGAACTCCTGCTCAGTCATCCGAGACCTCCTCTGGTACTTCGAGACGGAGTCGATTGAGCGCCCTCAGTGTTCGTGACTTGGCTGCCACCGCCGAAATGCCAAGCGTGCGAGCGATGTCTTCAAACGACTGATCGAGGTAGTAGCGAAGCACGAGGAGCAACCGCTGATGGTGTGGCAGCCGTTGGAGGGCCCGTCGCAGGTCGGTTATCTCCGCGGAGGGCTGTCCGCCGGCGGTCGGTGTTTCCTGCGCACGGCTCAGCGTCACGACTGACCACCACCGGACCCGGCGCTGCATTCGACATTGATTGGCGACGATCGCGAGAAACCACGGCTCGACTGGGATACCTACCTTGAATTGCCCAAGGTGCTTCCAGGCGCTGACTACGGCCTCTTGAAGTGCATCCTCTGCTTCAGGCCGGCCATCGAGCATGGCGCGAGCCAGTCGCTCAGCCGCCGGCAGGACCGGTTCAATAAGCCGCAGGAACGCGGACTCATCACCCGCCCTGGCATCGTCGAGCAGCAACGTTACGACGCTCACTGCCTATCTATATGCACGGCAGGGGCATTTCGCATCGGCCCTGCGTGCCGTCGTCGTTCTATCAGTTCGTCACCCACCGATCATCACTTAGGCTCGGTCAGGCTGGCGGAGACGAGATGGCAAGGACCAATGGCCACCAGAACACCCCCAGATAAGCAAGAGCGCAGAGACTGGGAAGGGTACTCGATGGGTAGCTGCGCTAGCGATAGCGACTGGTTTATCGAGAGCAAATGCGAGCGGTCGGCTCAATGTCTGTGAAGCCGTGGGTTTGCGATCACTCCCGACAAGTCACACAAGAGCCGGGGTGCCCGGTGTTCATCGCGTCGAGATGGTTGTGCGCCCCTCCTCCCCGGTTCGACCTAATACGGGCAATTCGCGAGCCGCGGGTGCCGGACTCGGACCCGGGAGGTGGAAGGCGATGTCTTGAAGTGCCTCGGACTGGATATACAGCCAGGGCGAACTACCTAACCCAACAGGCGACAACTAGTTCGAGTCCTCAGAGGTGGACCCAAGTTCCCACAATACGAACCCCGAGTGCGTATTCGACGGGGACTCCTACCAGCTCAGCACGGTCCGAGTGATGACAGCTGCGAGGGGTGCAGGACTGACACGTCGGTTCGACTCACGCTTCCCTTGGGGCCCGACCCGCTGTCGACCACGATGGTGTCGCCGGCCGCCTCCACGCCACCCGGAAGGGGAAGATCGATGCCGGCGCCGGAACGCAGGTCGACGATGGAGTTCCTGTCCGCCCCGAACCAGACGAGGTAGGGGCCCGCGAGCTGCGGAAACTGGAAGTAATGACCTGACGCGGTGTATGTGCGGATGATCCCGGCGGCGAGGTCGTCGACAAACCATGTTCCGTTGGACGAGCCGGGGGTCCCGGTCCAGACCAACCTGTCGGGCGAAGCGGCCACGAAGCTGATCTCACGCGGGTCGCGCAGCGCGGCCGGCGCGGCGACCGGTTGCAGAGTGGTCGCATCCGCGAAGACGAAACGGGGGTGGGCGGCGCCGGCGTCCCGTTTCGTCCACACCAGGTCCGCGCCGGCGAAAAGCGGGGAGCCGACGTCGCCCGAGTCGAGGATCGTCACGTGTCCAGTCGCGAGCTCGTAGACGCGTAGCTCCGCGGACCGTGAGCTCACCGGCTGGCTCCAGACCATGTAGCCATGCCCGATGACAGGTTCCATGAGTCCGCCGGTCAAGTAGCTCGTGCCTTCCATCTGAGGTCCGGTGACGACCTGCCGAATCTCGTGCGTGCGTGCATTCCAGAGCTGGAGGTCTAGAACGCCCGGCTCGGCCCACACCAGCCAACCGCCGGCGTAGGTCATCCAGCCAAAACCGTTCGCTGACATCGGCGCGACCGCGGTCATCCTGCCTGTCGACAGCGCAACAGACGCGATGATCTGGCTCGAGCCCATCCAGGCGCCGCCATAAACGACGCCGCCCTGCTCGTCGATCGCGCCGGCGCCGAAGTTGACGCCGTCAAGGGCCGCGGCGACGTTCGCCATCGCCGTCGCCCAGTCGGGCGGAGGAGCGGTGAAACACAACCGGGTCGGAGCCGTAGCTGTGCTCGGCGACGGCGATCGATAGGCGGAGGCAGCAGTCTGCGAGGTGCCTGTGCAAGCGGTGGCTAGCACCATCGCCACGAGGAGGAGCGCGACCCACAGGCGCATCTATTCGGTCAACGCCGGCGGCCTTCGGGTGGTTACGTCTCTCAGCGGGCACGTCGGAGCGGATTGCCCGATGAACGCCAGACACGACTCATCCGGGTTGTAGGAGATTGCGCAGAGCCGGCTGCTGTCGTCTGCCCAAGTGGGGAAGCTCAAATTGGACGGCGGAGATGGACGCCCAGTCACATAAGTTCCCCGCACCCACATCCGGTCCGGCGAGGCCTCGTCGACGATCGATGAGCCGTCGGGTGACGGCATCGCAGCTGCGGCTCCGGTTGTAGTGGATGGCGCAGGCTGTGGAATGCCGTTCGCCGGGAGATATTCGCGGCCCGACCAGGTGAATGCCCGAGCGTTGCTGCCAGCGAACAAGATCAATGGCTTGCCAGCCGGTGCACCGGCAAGAGGAGTCGCGCTAGGGCGGCTCGACTGATCCGCGCATGCTGCAGACAAGATAGCCACCAGGATCAGCACGGCAATGCGCGAGCGATGCATCAGTCGAGCACGGCCAGGCGACGGCCGAGGCGTTTTCTCAATTCCACTGAGCCATAGCCTTGCAAGAGACGAGTTTGTCATCGGCCGTGCCGAAACTTTGAAACGCCGATCGCGAACAGGAGTTGCCGCGATCATGGGAAGTACTGGCGCACCAGCGGCAGGATTCGCCCCCAGTTCGGGGTGAGGCTGCCGCCGGGAGCTCCCGGCTCCGTGTAGGGGGGCAGGAGGAGGACCTGATGGATGGCATCGGGGTTGTCGAAGCTGGCGGCCAACGGTACGAGCTGAGCGACCTTGTCCAGGCCGATGTTGGTCTTCAACTCGCCGCCGATGGCGGTCGCCAGAGCTGGGATGTCCGAGGGGGCCAGTAGCTTGGCCTTGGCGCGGATCGCCTGGAGCACCTGTTGCTGGCGTTTCGAGCGGCCAAAGTCACTTTGAATATCGCTGTGCCGGGAGCGGACGTACTGCATGGCGTGTATGCCGTCCAGGTGCTGCGGGCCTGCAAGCACCGCAACCCGCTGGTAGCCGTACGGGCTGCCGCCGTAGATGTCTGCGGGATAGTAGTCGTCCATGACCGGGTTGCTGGTGACGATGTCGATGCCGCCGATGGCGTCGATAACCTTGATCAGCCCAAGCAACCCGACCCAGATGTAGTCGTCCACGTGTACCCCGAAGTCTTGCTCCACGGTTGCGATCGCTGCGCCCATGCCATAGTAATAAGCGCCATCGATCTTTCCGAAACCCCCGGTGGAGAGGTGCACGTAAAGGTCGCGCGGAATCGAAAGCATGACGACCTCTTTGGTCGCTGGTAGCACCCGGACGAGGATCATCGATTGGGTGAGAACGTGATCCGGGCTGAACTTCGAGTCATCGTCCGAACCCAGCAGTAGGACCGTGAACGCGCCCTGTTGCGCGACCGGGCTGGGCGAAGATGAAGGCGAGCCGAGTAACCCAGTCGGGGATGGCGAAGGAACCAGGACCGGGGATATGGAATTCCAGGCCACGACGGCGGCCGGGATGAAGTACGCGAAGCCGCCCGCCGCCGCAGATAACCCGATCGCAAGCGCCGCGAGGATAAGGCTTCGCAAAGGGCTGAGGCGCCCTCGCGATGCGCGGTGGCGCCGTCCTGTCTGCATTGATAGTCGGGTCTTCGTCTTCTAGCCCACCCTGCCTTCAGACACAAGCAGGAGGACAGCACGGGACGGATGAGACGTCGTCGCCCTGGGTCTCACTAAGAGGGTTCGATCTCCTGACTAGGGAGTCAAGCTCCCTTTCACTAGCGGTAACAAAATGGCTCATTCAGCTATGCAACGCTTCAAGGGCCGAATAGGTGGCAGGTGAACCCGAGAATTCGGATATCCTGCAATGTCTTCTCGTGGGCCCCACTGCCACCGTCGGCATTCGTCGTCTGCCCCTCGCACTTTTGGTTACCGCTGGTTCACTGGGCCAGACGGGATTCTGAGCCCCTAGGGGCAGTCCAACACCGGTCCGTTATCAATGAGTGTCGGGATGATGGCACCGATGGCCGATTTGTCGCGTTGTATTGAGCGTTGGATGACGCAGAGCGGCCAGTTCGGGCTGGTGCTTCACTCTGCTCAGCCGCCGGATTGGATGTCGGCTGACCTTGAAGCTCCTACGAAGTATTAGGACCGAAGATCTGTGCACCGGATCGTCATCCATTCTGCTGTCCATTGCTTGGTTGGCTGCCACTCCGCCCGGTGCAGCGCCTCACGAAGAAGCCCACTACGTAGTCCGGCAGCTCCTGTCGGTAACCGGTGTGGGTGGCGCCGCCGTTCAGATCACCGGTCGGAGCATCGTGGCGAGACGCAATTCGATAGGAATAGACGGACCTTGGTTATTCCCTTCAGCCGCGGGCGCATGGTCCCCTCCGGCGGTGCTGGCCGCTTCTGATACTAGTTGCGATCTTGGCGTGCCCCATCCTCGCAGCGTCTGTCGTGAGATATGCCGCCCAGGGCCGCCGATCCAAAGATTTAGCTGGCACTGATCCAGCTGCTGTTGCGTTGTATGTAAGTCGGTGAATTATTCGTTAGCCGGCCACGACCTCCTGGCAAGCGCTTTGGAGGGCGACGTCACCGCTTTTGCACAAATGATCGAACCACTCTGGGATCCGGCTTATCGACTGGCTTGCTCGATGCTGGGCGATCGCGAGGCGGCCGAAGATGCGGTGCAGGAGGCCTCGCTCAACGCTTGGCGAAACGTCCGCCGACTGAGACGCGATACATCGAGCCTCCGCCCCTGGTTCTTAACCATCGTCGCCAACCAGTGTCGATCGATGAGACGCGCGCCGTGGTGGCAGGTGTTGCGCCTGCCGAACTTTCCAGAACGCAGCGGAGGCTCCGGTCCCGGTAATGACGAAAGGCTCGATCTCGAAAACGCTTTGCGCGGGTTGACCTACCAGCAGAGGTTGGTCTTGGTACTCCATTACTACCTAGACCTCCCAATGGAGGAGGTCGCTGCAACACTCGGTATTTCCAAGGGCGCCGCGAAATCACGTGTTCACCGAGCAGTGCGGGCGCTGCGGCCGGCGATCGAAACCACGGAGGTAAAGAAGTGAACGACGATGACGCGCGTCGCATCGTCCAGGCGGCATTCAACCGAGCTCACATTGCGCCAGCGCCCGGATTTGAGGCGCGTATGCAGGTCGCGCTACAAGCAGCTGCGCTCAAGCAACCCGTTCACCGGCAGCGGCCACGGCTTCGTGAAGGTCTGGCCGTGCTGGCCGCTGTGGTTGCTGCAGTCGCCGTAGTGGCGACTCT
>Ga0208356_1000317_pt1 | contig 13866 bp, 11 predicted proteins | sample NGESurshal072012_4_FD_184467 | JGI IMG/M metagenome (GOLD analysis project Ga0208356, IMG submission 184467) | Arctic peat soil microbial communities from Barrow, Alaska - NGEE Surface sample 53-1 shallow-072012 (SPAdes) | ecosystem: Environmental > Terrestrial > Soil > Wetlands > Peat ... | reverse complement strand
CGAGGCGGCGCCCCACGGGACGGTCGATACCTGATGTTCGCGCGCATGGCCTGAAAGTCGTTGAAAACCGAGCAAGACGAAATCTCCAGGTAGCGATCGAGACCCGGACACCATACGTTGAGGTCGAACTTCTTGTATTGGGCGAAGCCCATATCGCCGGTGCACATCAACATGACCTGGTAGTGGAGACCAAGCCGCTGGAGGATCGTCTCCGCATCGGCTAGCAGCATTTCGAACTCCTCCATGGACTGTTCCACGGTAGTGATCTTCACAAGCTCGACCTTGGAGAAGTGATGCAGGCGGATGAAGCCGCGGGTGTCCTTACCAGCCGCGCCCGCCTCTGAGCGGAAGCAGTGCGAGTACGCGACGTATTTCAGCGGAAGCGCCTCCACGTCAAGGATTTCCTCGCGGTGGAAATTCGTTAGGGGCACCTCGGCCGTCGGGATCAGCCAGAGATCCTGACCCTCGACCTTGTACAGGTCACCGCCGAACTTGGGCAAATTGGCGGTTCCGACCAAAGACGCACTGTTGACGAGAGCCGGTGGCATCACTTCTTTGTAGCCATGCTCACGGGTGTGTACGTCGAGCATGAATTGGGCAAGTGCCCGCTCGAGTCTTGCCCCGTCCCCCACCAGGAATGCGAATCGCGATCCTGAGACGCGCGCCGCGCGCTCGAAGTCCATGATTCCAAGAGACTCGCCCAGGTCGTAGTGCGTCCGCGGAGGGAATCCAAGGTCTGGTTTGGAACCCCATTCCCGAACCACCACGTTATCGGCCTCGCTCGCCCCCACCGGCACCGTTTCGTCGAAAAGGTTCGGTACACGCAGTAATAGATCGTCAAGCTGTCGCTTGACCGCCTCCGCCTCGGCCATTGCCGTCTTCGACTCGTCGCCAACCTGTTTGGCATTGGCCAGGTCGGCGGGATCCCTAGTTGTGGAGTATCGCTTCGAAAGCTGGTTCTGCTGCGCGCGAGCCGACTCTGCAATCGTCTGATGCTCGCGCCAACGTCGGTCGAGCTCAAGGATCTCGTCGACCGGCGCCGGCTCGCCTTTCAGCTCTGCCGCGCGGCGCACCCGGTCCGGATCACGACGGATCAGCTCCAACGGCAGCATTACGACTCGGCCTTCATGACCGGGAACAGGATCACGTCCCTCACCGACGGTTGGTCGGTGAGCAGCATGACCAGGCGGTCGATGCCCACGCCAAGCCCTCCGCACGGAGGCAGCCCATATTCGACCGCGCGCAAAAAGTCCTCGTCCATCGGGTGCGCTTCCACGTCGCCCGCCGCCCGCCGCGCCGCCTGCGCCTCGAAACGCGCGCGCTGGTCGACCGGATCCGTGAGTTCTGTGAATGCGTTCGCGTACTCGCGACCCAGGATGATCAGCTCGAACCGCTCCACGAACCGCGGGTCGTCCTCGCGCGGCCGGGCCAGTGGCGAGATCTCGACCGGGTAGTCGATCACGAACGTCGGCTGGCGCAGCCGCGGCTCAACGTGCTCCTCGAACAGATCGTTGAGCTCCTGCCCGACTGCATGCCTTCCGGTGTGCTCGAGCACCAGGTCCGCCATCCGCTCGCGCCGGAATGGCGGAGTGAGGTTGACTGCCTCGCCCTGGTAGCTCGTCTCCAGCGGGCGGCCGGCGGCCATCGCCGAAACCACCATCAGGTCCTCGACCAGCCGCATCACGTCGTCGTAGTCCGCGTACGCCTGGTAGCACTCCAGCAGCGTGAATTCCGGGTTGTGGCGCGGGGAAAGGCCCTCGTTGCGAAACACCCGGCCGATCTCGTACACGCGCTCGAAACCACCGACCAGAAGGCGTTTGAGGTGCAGCTCGAGAGCGATGCGGAGGAACAGGTCGCGGTCGAGCGAGTTGTGGTGCGTCACGAACGGCCGCGCATGCCCGCCCCCCGGCACCTCCTGCAAGACCGGCGTGTCGACGTCCAGGAAGTTGCGCTCGTCGAGCAGACCTCTCATGGCGGTGATGATCTTGGTCCGCGCCCGGAAAACCTCACGCACGGCCGGGTTCGCGATCAGGTCCACGTAGCGCTGGCGGTACCGGATCTCCACGTCTTTCAGCCCATGCCACTTCTCGGGCAGTGGGCGCAGCGACTTCGTGAGCAGCTGGAAGGACTGGACCTCGAGGGTGATCTCCCCGCGGCGTGTCTTGAAGATCGGGCCTGTGACGCCGACGATGTCGCCCGGATCGAGGTCCGCGAACCGGGCGAACTCCTCCTCGCCCACCTTGTCACGGCTCGCCATCAGCTGGATGCGCCCCCCGCCGTCCTGCAGATCGGCGAAAACGACGCCGCCCTGCAGCCGCTTGACCATCAACCTGCCGGCCAGCGCGACCGGCTCGGTCCGCTCGCTCTCACCCAACAATGCCTTGGCCGCCTGGCTCGTCTGAGTCGGCCTGAACCCGCGCGAGTAGGGGTCGATCCCCGCAGCACGCAGCCGCTCCAGCTTCTCGCGCCGGTCGCGCATGACCGCTGGGAGGTCAGGCTCTATCTCTTCCGTCACGACTCGGAAAGACTAAAGGTTAGAGCGCGACCTCCTGTTCTTCGGCGGCCGGAAACGCGTTGATGTCCGCCCCGCCCGACTGGCGATGATTGCCCATCGCCTCCTCGATCAAAGCGTCGATGTCGCTGTCCGAGTGAACCGGGTCGTGGTGAAAGAAGCCGAGCTCCTTCACGCCCGCCTGCTCGGCCAGGGCCAGCGCCTCCTCGTACGTCGAGTGCCCGAACCCTGCGTGGGTCTTGTACTCCTCCGTGCTGTACTGCGCGTCGTGGACGAGCAGGTCCGCGTCGCGGCACCAGTTGGCAAGATCCTTCAAGGTGCCGTTCTCCTGGTTGGCGAACATCGCGATCTCGTTATCCGTCGCGAAGCAGAAACGCGACGATCCCTCGTCGATCCGGTAGCCGAACGTCGGGATCGGGTGCATCAGCAGGTGGGGTGTGATCCGGAGAGCGCCAACCTCAAACGTCTCGCCAGGATTCCGCTCGATGAACTCCATCTCCGCCGGCATGTGGCTCAGCCGCACCGGGAAGTAGGCCGGGTCCATCTGGTCGGCAAAGGCGGCCTGCAGCGATTTCGCCGACCCGGCGGGTCCGACGATCGTCAGGTGCGTGCCCGGCACGAATGCCGGCAGAAAGAACGGAAACCCCTGTATATGGTCCAGGTGCGTATGGGTGATGAGCAGATGCGCCTGCAGGGGATCGGTCGCGCTGAAACCGTTGCCGAGCTCAGAGATGCCCGAGCCCGAGTCGATGATGATGAGGTTGTTCTCCCTATCCCTCACCTCGACGCACGTCGTGTTGCCTCCGTAGCGGAGAGTTCTCCTCCCTGGGGTCGGCCTCGTGCCGCGAGTGCCCCAGAACTTGATTCTCACCGCGCACCGGCCGTTTGAAAGATCTGTTTGTCGATGAAGACTTCGAGCAAGTCTTTGTCGAGCTGTCCGTCGTTGGCTTCCGCATGCAGGATATCCAGGGCAGTGTTCACCGGCACGGCGCGCTTGTAGGGCCGGTCCTGCGCGGTGAGCGCATCGAAGATGTCGGAGATCGTCATCATTCGCGCCTGAAGCGGAATCTGGTCGCCCGACAGCCCCTGGGGATACCCGGTCCCGTTGAGCTTCTCGTGATGCTTATAGGCGATCTCGGGGATTCGCCGCATGATCGGGGTCCAGGGAATCTTGGTCAGGAAATTGAAGCTGTGGGTGACGTGTGACTCCATCTCGAGACGCTCGACGGGATCGAGCGTGCCTTTCCGGATGCTGAGGAACCGGAACTCCTGCTCATCGAGCATGTTGTGCGGCCTGCCGGCCATGTCGTAGTAGGTCCGCTTCGACAGGAATTCGAGCATCGAAGCCTTGTCCTCCGGAAGGACGCTCGGCTCGTTGGCCAGGGCGATGCTCTCCAACCACTGGACGAGCCGCGCCAGCTCCTCCTGCAGCCGCCCGTCGATTGCCTCGAGCTCGCTCGGGCTGCCGTGCCCGTTGCTCATGGCCTCGAGCTTCTCCGTCGCGTACTTCAACTGCAGCGACCGCTCGACGAACTCGAAGCGCGACTGGATCACATCGAGCTGGCCCGGCATCAGCTTCTTGGCCTTGACCAAAATGTGCTCGCGGACGCCGACCTTGCCGAAGTCGTGCAGAAGGCATGCGTAACGCAGCTCCTTGAACTGGTCCTCGTCGAGCTTGACGTCCCGAAACTTGCCAACCTCGATGGCGGTGACGGCGCGTGCGAGCGCCGAGGTCAGGCCTTCGACGCGGCCCGAGTGACCGGCGGTGCTCGGGTCTCTCTGCTCGATCGCGGTCACGCTCGCCTGTACGAAGCCGTCGAACAGGGCCTGGATCGAATCGATCAGGTTCTGTTTGTCGAGCGCAACGGCGGCCTGGCTCGCGATCGACTCGATCATCTCGACGTCGTCGGGTTGAAAGCTGACGACCTCCTGCTCCACGTTCTCGGTCGTCAGCCGCGTCTCCAACCTCCGCTTCGCGTTGATCAGCTGGACGGCGCCCACCACTTCGTTGTTGTAGTTGCGCATCGGCACGGTGAGCATCGACTTCGTCCTGTACCCGAACTGGGCGTCGAAGCTCTTGCCGCCGACCGGCTTGCCGGGAGGCGGGTTGTACGCGTCGTCGTAGATCTGGCTCGCGCCGTGAGAGACCGCGTAGCCGACGACCGATTTCTCGTCCACCGGCACCTTGAACGCGGAGTAAGTGCTCTTGTCGATCGAGTGGTTCTGGCTGGAGGCGAGGAACAGCTTGGCACCGCCTTCGTCGTCGGATTTCAACCACAGGCTCGCGCCGTCCGCGTGGGTGAGCTGACGCATCGACGTCAGGATGAAAGCCTGGAGACGGTCGATGTCTTTCTCTGCCGATAGGGCGATGCCGATCAGGTTCAGCTCGCGGCGCTGCCGGTCCCTGCGGGTGGCCTGCGCGTCGAGCTGCTCGACCTGGCGCTTGAGCACGACGTTATCCTTCGCCACCCGAAGCAGCTCCCGCAAGGCGGATGGAGAGGCATCGACCGGTAGGGTGAACGAGATGTCGTGGTATCCCGCGGGGGCCTCCTGGCCTCGACCGACCAGGATGAGCGCTGGCTCCGTGACCTCAACCGGGTCGCCGAGCGGCTTGGCCTCCATGCCGAGCTCGGCCAGCAAGGGGGTCAGCCCGGGCTGCTCGAGGTTGCCCAGCAGGTAGACGTGGAACACCGGAGCCGTCTTCATCGGGCCCTAATATCCAACATCAATGTCCAACCTCAATGTTTTGCATCGCCGTCCGAGTTTTGGGCGTATATAAGACGTAAACCGTCGAGAGTCAAAAGCGGGTCGGTGGTCTCGATCACGCTGGTCAGGCCGGCCACGAGTGCAGCCTGGCCGCCGGTCGCTATGACCTTGGCCGACCCGCCGAGCTCGGCGACCATGCGCTGGACCATACCTTCCACCTGGGCCACGAAGCCCCAGACAAGGCCCGACTGGATCGAGGCGACCGTGTTGCGCCCGATCACCGAGTCCGGCGCCACGGCCTCGACCCGGCGGAGCATGGCCGTGTGGGAGACAAGCGCCTCGAGCGAGATCTCGACGCCCGGAGCAATCGCACCGCCCAGGTATTCGCCGTCGGCGCTGATGGCGTCGTAGGTGACGGCGGTGCCGAAATCGATCACGACGACCGGGCCGCCGTACTTCGTGTACGCGGCCAGGGCGTTCGCGATCCGGTCGGCGCCGACGTCCTTCGGATTGTCATAGCGGATGCGCACGCTGGTCTTGACGCCAGGCCCGACCATCACGGGTTCGCACTTGAGGTAGCGTCTCGAGGCTTCGACCAGCGCCGGGTTGATAGTTGGAACCACGCTCGAGATCACGACCCCGTCGACGACGTCGAGCTCAAAGCCGCGCAGCTCGAACAGCTGTCGCAGCTCAATCGCCATCTCGTCGGCGGTGCGCTCACGATGCGAGGAGACCCGCCAGTCGGCGGCCAGGCGCTCGCCGTCGAACAGGGCCAGGGTCACGTTTGTGTTGCCGACGTCCACGGCTAGCAGCATCAGGGACCCGAACTCTAGCTCGGAAGTCGGGGGGGATGTCCCTTGGTCCAGCGGCGCAGGGCCGTGGCCTCGCGCCCGACAGCCGTGGCACGGGCAGCGACGCGGCGAGGGTGCGGCGCGCCTGGGAGGTCGCGCTTGGAGATCGAAACCTGGACCTTCCATGGCGCCTTCAGGCTTCCGTCGCGCACCTGCCGGCCGACCGTCTCGTGGGCCTTGCGGAACGGCACCCCTGATCTGACCAGCTCTTCGGCCACATCTGTCGCCAGGAGCGCCGGGTCGCTCGCCGCCGAGGCCAGCCTCTCGCGATCGAACTCCAGATGCTGGACGAGCACGGCCGCGGCATCCAGCGAGTCCAGCGCATTGTCGACCGCCGCGAACAGCGCCGGCTTGTCCTCCTGCAAATCGCGGTCGTACGCCAGGGGAAGGCCCTTCAGGACGGCGGCCAGGCTCACCAGGCTTCCGATCGAGCGGCCGGCGCGCCCTCGCAGCAGCTCGGCGATGTCAGGGTTCTTCTTCTGTGGCATCAGGCTCGAGCCGGTCGAGACCTCGTCGGCGAGCCGGACGAAGCCAAACTCCGAGGTCGCCCAGATGACGATGTCCTCCGCGAGGCGGCTGAGATGGATCGCCGCGGACGCGCAGGCGTAGACCAGGTCGAGCGCAAAGTCCCGATCAGCCACGGCATCGATGCTGTTGACGGTCAAGCGTTCGAATCCGAGCTCGTGGCGGACCCGCTCGCGCTGCAGTGGAAGAGTGCTGGCCGCAAGCGCTCCTGAACCAAGCGGCATCTCGTCCGCGGCTGCATACGCGTGGCGAAATCGCTCGGCATCGCGGAGCAGGGGCTCGGCATGGGCAAGCAGATGGTGGCCGACTGTGACCGGCTGTGCGCGCTGAAGGTGGGTGTATCCCGGCATCACCCAGCCTGCATGCGCACGAGCCTTGCCGGCGAGAGCATCGACCACCCCTGTGATCGCAGACACGAGCTCTGATGCGGCGACGCGGCAGTACAGGCGGAGGTCGAGCGCGACCTGGTCGTTGCGCGAGCGGCCGGCGTGCAGGGCGGCGCCTGCCGGCGTGATCTCGGTGAGCCGGCGCTCGACGGCCGTATGGATGTCCTCATCGGTGTCGTGGAAGGCGAATTCGCCTTCATCCAGCTCGCGCTTGACCCGGCGAAGGCCACGCTCGATCGCTGTGAGTCGCGTCCGCGACAGAAGACCTGAAGCGGCCAGTCCGCGCGCGTGCGCGATGCTGCCCGCGATGTCGAACGGGTACAGCTCGAAATCGATCTCCAGAGACGATGAGAATCGCTCGAGCTCAGGGAGGAGCGGGCGGCGAAACCGACCCCCCCACATTTTTCCCCCCTCTCCCCCTCCGGGTGAGGGGCTTAAGTTTGTTACGCGGTTCTTCGCTATGGCGTCAGCCTCTTGACATCGCCCAGCAGATTGCCCATCTCGCGAGCGTGCAGCTGCCCCTGGACCTGCGCCGACGTGCGCACGCCCATTCCCCACAGCTTGATGAACCCGGCCGCGGCCGACTGGTCGAACACGTCACCTTTCCCGTACGTCGCGAGCGACAGCTGGTAAAGCTGGTGCGGTCCCTTGCGGCCGACCACCTGCGAGGAACCCTTGAACAGCTTGACCCGCACGTCTCCTGTGACGTGGCGCTGGGTTTCCGCGACAAAGGCGTACAGGGCATCGCGCAAGGGGCTGAACCAGAGGCCGTCGTAGACCATCTGCGCCCATTGCTGCGCGACGGTGTCCTTGAATCGAGCGATCTCCTTGGGCAGGGTGATGTCCTCGAGCGCCTGGTGCGCCTGCAGCAGCAGCACGGCCGCCGGAGCCTCGTAGATCTCGCGTGACTTGATGCCGATAAGGCGGTTCTCGAGGTGGTCGATCCGGCCGACGCCGTTTTCGCCGCCGATCCGATTGAGCTCGGTCACGAGCTCGAGGGCGGCGACCAGCTTCCCGTCGAGCGATATCGGCAGTCCGTGCTTGAAGCCGATCTCGACATATGCGGGCTCGTTCGGGCAGTCGCGCGGATCGCGGGTCCAGCTGTAGACGTCGCGCGGCGGTTCGGCCCATGGGTCCTCCAGCACGCCCGCTTCGATCGACCGGCCCCAGAGGTTCTCGTCGGTCGAGTAAGGCGAGCGGACCGTTGCGGGCACCTCGATGCCGTGCTTGGCGGCGTACTCGATTTCGTCGTCGCGGTTCATGCCCCACTCGCGGACGGGTGCGACGACCTCGAGGTCGGGGGCGAGGGCGGCCGTGGTGACGTCAAATCGCACCTGGTCGTTGCCCTTGCCGGTGCAGCCATGCGCGATCGCGGTCGCACCCTCTCGCCGCGCCACCTCGACCATCATGGCCGCGATGAGCGGGCGGCCAAGAGCTGTCGCGAGCGGGTACTCCTTTTCGTACACGGCACCTGCCTGCAGCGAGGGCCAGACGAAAAGCTGCAGGAACGGGGCACGGCCGTCGGCAACGTAGGCCGCGGAGGCACCGGTTTTCAGAGCGCGCGCCTGGATCGCGTCGAGGTCCTTCTTCTCTCCGAGGTCGACGGTGAACGCGACTACATCCCAGCCGAGATCCTTCAACCAGCGGATCGCCACAGACGTGTCGAGGCCACCGGAATAAGCAAGGACCAGCTTTTTGGTCATTTGTGGGGGGAAAGCCCCCCTTGCGGTGGCCGGGCAAAGCCCTTCCCCCACCGCACCCCCCTAGCCGCCATGCGTCAGCAGTTCCTTCAGCGCCCGGCCGGCTCCCGGTTTTCGCAGCACCGCGATGATCGTGTCGTCACCGGCCACGGTGCCGGCGATGCCGGGCAGGGCCGCCTCGTCGATCCGCCTCGCGACGAGGTTTGCGGTTCCGGGAGGCGTCCTGATCACGGCCAGGGGCTCGACGAGCTCGATCGACAGCACCAGCTCGCGGACGAGTGATACGGAGCTGCGGTAACCCTCTCCGGCTCGGACGAGTCCGAGCTCCTGGATGTCGCGAGAGATGGTCGCCTGGGTGGTTCTCATTCCACGACGGGCGAGCGCAGAAGCGATGTCCTGCTGGGTGTGAGCCGAGCCCCGGTTCACCACGTCGAGGATCGCGTTGTGGCGCTGGGTCTTGGTCGGGGTCATTTCGCCGCCTTGCGCATCGTGGAGTGAGCCCGCTCGATCTCGGTGCTGTCGACGATCAGCGGCGGTACCAGTCGAACCGAATGATCGTCGAGGGCGTTGACGATCACCCCCGCCTCCAGACACGACTGCTGGAAGGCCTTCGCGCGGGGCTCGGCGAACTCGACGGCCTGCATCAGCCCAAGGCCGCGAACGTCCTTGGCCCCCAGGTCGAGCAGAGCGTCGTGCAGCAGATCGCCCATCTCCGCGGCATGCCCGACGAGCCCATCACGCTCGATCACCGAGAGCACGGCGATCGCGGCGGCGCACGCCAGCGGGTTGCCGCCGAACGTGGAGCCATGGTCGCCTGGCTCGAAGACGTCCGCGCGCGGGTTAGCCAGGCACGCGCCGATCGGCACTCCGCCGCCGAGCCCTTTGGCGAGCGTCATCACGTCAGGCTTGATTCCGTGGTGCTGGTGCGCGAACCACCGGCCGGTGCGGCCCAGCCCGGTCTGCACCTCGTCCAGGATCAGGAGCAGGTTCTGAGCGTCGCACCAGCTCCGGACGCCCTCGAGGTAGCCGGCGTTCGCCGGGATGATGCCGATCTCGCCCATCACAGGCTCGAGCATCACGGCGACCGTGCGCACGCTGGTGGCGTCCTTGATCGCGTCAAGGTCGTTGTAGGCGACGTGGATGAAACCTTCAGGGAGTGGCTTGAATGGATCGGAGTATTTGTGTTGGCCGCCTGCGGTGACCGCCGCCAGGGTGCGTCCGTGAAAGGAACCGGTCGTGGTGATGATTTCGAAGGCGCCATCGCGATTCCGTGTCCCCCACTTCCGCGCGAGCTTGATCGCCGCCTCGTTGGCCTCGGCGCCGGAGTTGCAGAAGAAGACGCGAGAGGGAAATGAAAGCTCCACCAGGCGCTGGGCCAGCTCGACCTGCGGCTGCGTGAAGTACAGGTTGGAGGTGTGGATCAGCGTGTTCGCTTGCGCGGTGACGGCCGCCACCACGTCAGGATGCGAGTGGCCGAGCAGGTTCACCGCGATCCCCGCCACGAGGTCGAGGTATTCGCGACCCGATTCGTCGTACAGGACGCAGCCGCGGCCGCGCACGAAAGTGACCGGCAGCCTTCGGCCCGTCTGCATGAGATAGCGATCGGCTAGCTCTGACGTACTCATTGCGATCAGGGCGTGACCATCGTCCCGATGCCGGCTTCTGTGAACAGCTCGAGCAGCAAAGCGTGAGGAGTGCGTCCATCGACGATGTGGGCGAGGGGCACCACGTCCAGCGCGCGAAGGCAGGCCTCGAGCTTGGGGATCATCCCGCCGGTGACTTCGCCTTCGTCGATCCGGTGCCGTGCGTCCTCACGCGACATCACGGCGACGACCTCACCATCCACGCCCAGGACCCCGGCCACGTCCGTGAGCAGGATGACCTTGGCCGCATTCAACGCGACCGCGATCTCCGCCGCCACCGTGTCCGCGTTGATGTTGTAGGCGTGCCCGTCGTAACCCATCCCGATTGAGGCGATCACAGGGATGTATCCGCGGCTGAGCAGCGCGGTGATCGGCTCCTTGTTGACCTGTGTCACGCGCCCGACGAATCCCATCGATTCTTCCAGGGGCTCCGCGATAATCGTCGGACCGTCCTCGCCGCTCATCCCGACAGCCTGTCCTCCGAGCCGGTGGATGGCGGCTACCAGGTCGGGACTGACCTTGCCGGTCAGCACCATCTTCACGACCTCCATCGTCTTGTCGTCGGTGATGCGCAGGCCGTTCTTGAAAGCCGGCTTCAGGCCGAGCCGCTCGCTCATCGCGCTGATCTCCGGGCCTCCGCCATGCACCAGGATCGGCTGCATGCCGACATACCGGAGCAGCACCACGTCGAGAAGGGTCTCGTCGCGCGCCGACTCGATGGCGTTGCCGCCCACCTTGATCACGACCACCTGCCCGTGGAATCGCTTGATGTAGGGCAGCGCCTCGACCAGGACCTTCGCCCGCTCTTCAACCGTCAGCGTCATGTCGTGTAGTCCGCGTTGATTCGCACGTATTCCTCCGAAAGGTCACATCCCCAGGCCTCGGCGCGTCCGTCCGCCAGCCCAAGGGTGGCCACGATCTCAATCTCCGGTTGCTCGAACGCGTGCCGAACGGCCGACAGGTCCACGTCCACGCCAGCACCGTGCGCGAAAACGACCTCCCCTCCGACTGTGAGGTGCAGCTTGTCGAGCGCAAGCTCGGCGCCACTGTAACCGAGCGCGCACACGATCCGTCCCCAGTTCGGGTCGCCGCCGTGTATGGCCGTCTTGACCAGGCTCGAGGCGGCCACGGCACGTGCCGCGAGCCGCGCGTCCGCGTCGGAAAACGCGTCCGTGACCTTGACGGTGATGAGCTTGGTGGCGCCCTCGCCGTCGCGCGCGATCGCGCGAGCGAGCTGCTGCGCGACCTCGAGCAGCGCCATCTCCAGCTGCTCGGCTTCGAGGGTGCCGCTCCGGATCGGCTGGTTTCCCGCCGCGCCGTTCGCCAGCATCAGAAAGGTGTCGTTGGTCGAGCTGTCGCCATCGACTGTCACCTGGTTGAAGCTGCGATCCGCGATCGATTTGACGAGTTTGCCCATCAAGCCGGGCTCGACGGCCGCGTCGGTGGTCACGTAGGCCAGCATGGTGGCCATGTTCGGATGGATCATCCCGGACCCCTTGCACATGCCTCCAAGACGAATTGTCGCGCCGGCCAGCTCGAGCTCGAGCTCCGCAGTCTTGGGCACGAGGTCCGTGGTCATGATCGCCCGTGCCGCCGCCGCTCCACCTTCATCGCTCAGCTTGCCGCATGCCTCCGCTATGCCAGGCTTGATCGCATCCATCGGCAGGTAGCGTCCGATCACGCCCGTCGAGCTGACCAGCACCTGGTCCGGGTCCAGGTCGAGCCGGTCGGCCGACAGTTTCGCGATCTGCAGCGCGTCCTTGAAGCCCTGCGCGCCCGTGCATGCGTTGGCGTTCCCAGACGTGATCGTCAGCGCCTGGACCCGGTTGTGCTGAAGGTGAAGCTGGTCGATCACCACCGACGCGGACTTGATCTTGTTCGTGGTGAAGACTCCGCCGGCGTCGCACTGGAGTGACGAATGGATCACGCACAGGTCGTCCCTCTGCCCAGTCGGTATGGCCGAGGCGCCGGCGGTGAAGGCTTTGATCCCGCACGCGGCCGTGCCTGCGCGAAATCCCCGGGGAAAGGTCAGGGCCATTGAGCCGGGCCCTCCAGCGCCGTCGTGCGGTCGAATCCGAACGCGATGTTGAAGCACTCGACGCCCTGGCCGGACGCTCCCTTGATGAGGTTGTCCAGCGCCGCGGTGACCACCGCTTTCTTGCCCTGAGCCGCGACGTTGATCAGGCACAGGTTCGAATGGCTCGCGAGCTTGGTCGTCGGGGTCTGGTCGACCACGCGAGTAAAAGGCTGGCCCGCGTAAAACTCCCGATAGGCGTCCTGCAGCTCTTCGAGCGAGCCTTTGAGATCGAAATAGCACGTGGCGAGGATGCCTCTGGTCATGGGGATGAGATGCGGGACGAACGTGATATGGACCTCGCCGTTCCGGCTGAGCTTACTCAACTCCTGTTTCAGTTCCGGAAGGTGGCGGTGCCCGCCGATCGCGTACGCGCCCACCGACTCGTTGACCTCGCTGAAGTGGACACCGATGCCCGGTGACCGGCCGGCGCCGCTGACCCCTGACTTGGCATCCACTACGAAGTCAGACGCGGCCAGGCCGGCCGCGACCACCGGGGCAAGAGCCAGGATCGACGCGGTCGAGTAGCACCCTGGTATGGCGACGAGTGCTGCGTCTTTGAGCTCGGCCGCGTGCAGCTCGGGCAGCCCGAAGACCGCCTTGGCGAGCAGGTCCGGCGCCGGATGCTCCTGGCGGTAGTACACCGGGTACTGGCTGGCATCGTTCAGGCGGAAGTCGGCGCTCATGTCGATCACGCGGGCGCCGGCGTTGATCCATCCGGCGACCTTGCTCGCACCGACGTTGTGCGGGAGGCAGCTGAATACGACATCGAGGCTGTCGGGATCCGGCTCCGGCCGGAACTCGCCTTTCAGGTCCAGCAGCGGAAAGACCTCGGAGTAGGGCTTACCCGCGTACGAGCGAGACGTGAGCTGGCTGAGCTGCACGCCCGGGTGGCGGGCCAGCAGGTTCACCAGCGTCATCCCGGCATAGCCGTTGGCGCCGGCCACGGCCGCCTTCACCGTCTTGGGCATGGACGCATGAGTATACAGCGGACTGCATAAACATCCGGCCCACTTATCTAACCATCGCCATTCGGGCACAAATGGGCGCATCCCGCGGCAGGGATAGCGCCGTTAGCGCCCACTTGGTCGTGGTTAAACACTTGCGCGAAGCAAATACCAGGGGTGCGCTCAGGGCTCGTTAAAGAAGCAAGATTCGGCGCCGGTGTGGCAGGCCGGCCCGGCGGGCTTCACCCGCAGCAGCACCGCGTCAAGGTCGCAGTCGAGGCGCACCTCGAGTACCTCCATCGTGTTGCCCGACGTCTCGCCCTTCCGCCACAACCCCCGCTCGCGCGAGTGAAACCACGCCTGGCCACTCTCGCGTGTCCGCGTCCACGACTCATCGTCCATGTAAGCGAGCATCAGAACGTTACCGGAGTCGGCGTCCTGAACAACTGCCGGCACGAGGCCCTTCGAAAAGTCCGGTTTCTTGTTTTGTGCGCCCTGCGCGCGCCCGGCATCGGGTTTCAT
>Ga0208356_1000316_pt1 | contig 13905 bp, 16 predicted proteins | sample NGESurshal072012_4_FD_184467 | JGI IMG/M metagenome (GOLD analysis project Ga0208356, IMG submission 184467) | Arctic peat soil microbial communities from Barrow, Alaska - NGEE Surface sample 53-1 shallow-072012 (SPAdes) | ecosystem: Environmental > Terrestrial > Soil > Wetlands > Peat ... | reverse complement strand
GAACCGCCGAGCAGGACCGCGGCCCGCCGCAACCGGGCCGCCAGCGGCCGGCCGGCGACGAACGGCCAGACGAGCAAGACCGACAGCGCGAGATAGCCGGTCTCGAAGTGCAGCGCGACGGTGAGCGCGATCAGCGCGACCGCGCGCAGGTAGCCGCGGCCGTCGCGGATCGCCCGCCAGCTCCAGCCCCAGGCGAGCGGCAGCGTCCACGACGCCCACAGCTGCGTCCAGACGCCGAACCCGGTCCATGTGTAGGCGTACTGCTCGTACCCGACCCCGGTAGCGCTCATCAGGAAGGGGGCCATCGCGGCGGAGGCGGCCGCGGCCGGCCGGCCCGCCCCGAACGCGCGAGCCGCCAGGTACACGCTGACCGGCCAGCTCGACAACAGCAGGTACAGCGACCAGCGAAAGGCGGCGTCAGGACCGATCAGCAGACCGAACGCGCCCGTCAGGATCGCGGGCAGGCTCTGGTAGTGCAGGAACTGCGGTGACCCCTCGCCCAGGAACGGGAACCAGCTCGTGAGCGGCAGCTGCCCGGCCCGCAGCTGCTCGGTCGCGAACCGCACCATCTGCTCGTGCAGCGAGCTGTCGTTCAGGTACGGGACCCCGAGCGTGAGCGCCCGCAACTTGAAGAGGTTCCAGCCGACCGCGGCCGCGACCAGCAGCCACGGCCAGCACGCAGCGGTCCGGCCCCCGCCATTGCCCGGGGGCCGGACCGCCAGCCGTGCCATCGCCGGCACCCGCGCCAGGCGGGCGCCGGCTGCCGTCACCAGATGATCACCCGACGCCCGTGTTGCCGCCGTCGGTCATGCGGCAGGCCGCCAGGTGCCAGCTGCCCACGCCCGTGTTCTTTCCCGTAGTGCCCGGGGCGATGACCTCGGTGCCGTTCGTGCCCACGAGAACCTTCACCGTCGGCCCCGCCCCACCTGGCGCCGGCGTGCAGGTTACCGGGCCGCTGGCGGTCGCCGCCCCGGACTTCATCTCGATCGAGACCTGCTCGTGGATCCCCATCGCGATGAGCTTTGCGTTCGCCTGGGGAAGGTTCAAGATCTGGCTGATCGTCACCAGCACCGAGCCGTCGGCGGTGGACGTGACCGCGAACGCCGGCGTGCTGCCGGTCGCGGTCAGCCCGAGCGCCAGCGCGACGCCTCCGCCGGCCACCGCGAGCGTGCTGCCCGCGATAACCCGCGGGCGACGAGCCCGCGCTGGCTCGGGCCGGTCGGCCTGCGCCAGCGCCGGCCCGTGCTCGCGAGCGAGATCGGCCCAGAGGCGATCGGTGTATCTACTCATTGGTTTTGTGCTCCCTTCGAAGCCGGGACCTAGCCCGGGACAGCCGTTTGCGGAATGCAACACGAGAGACGCCGAGGGCCAGCGCCGCCTCTTTCGGGGTGAGCTCCTCCAGGTCGACGAGCTCGATCGCCACTCGCTCGTCGATCGGCAGCCGCGCGTACCGCCGCATCAGCGCGGCGCCCTCGCGTCCGGCGTCGATCCGCTCGGCCAGTTCCTCGATCTCGCCGGAGTCAAGCGGCCGGTGGCCGCCCAGACGCTCGATCGCGTCCCGGCCGCCCGCCGACTGCTGGCAGTGCCGGGCGAACACGTGCGCGGCGATGCCGAACAGCCACGCCCGCTCCGATCCCCGGCGGGGGTCGAACCGGGCGAAGCCCTCCATCGCCCGGACGAACGTCTCGGAGGCGAGATCGGCGACCGTCTGCGGTTCTCGGCACCGGCGCGCGAAGTAGCCCATGAGGACGTCGACGTTGCGCAGGTACACCTGCTCGAATTCCTCAAGCGGCCCGGCCGGCCGGTCCCGCGACCCCGGCTGCACCGCCGTCGGCCGCTCCCGCATCGTGCTCACGGACGCTCTCGCCTCAGTGCTCATATCCCTAGTTGCGTCCCTCGCCTCCGGCTGTGACATCGGGATCAAAACCACAACCATTTGTCCGAACGGACCGTTGGCTCCACCCCGCCGTCAACTCAAGCGGGAATCGCGCCGACGCCGCCGCCCGGCCAGGATGCCCGCGCCGAGGGTACCGGGCATTCCTGGGTGATTTACGTTCAGGGCTGATGCCGACCTGGTGTCCTGTCCGCGCCGGAGTGGCGGGGTCCAGGTTTAGCTGGCGATTCGTGTGCGCCGGTGTCTGTTCCCGGCGATGCTGACGCTGCCTGCACCGGCTTGGGCCGCCCGCTGCTTCTCCTTGGCGTCGAACGGGAGACGCTGGCCAGGCACCTCAGGCGGCCGGCGGTGCCGTGCTCGTCCGTCCGCGCGCCGCCAGGGGTCATCGGAGCGAGGCGTCCAGCTGGCGGATCAGTTCCCCGGCCCGCCCTCCGCCACGCGGGGCGGCTGGGTAGCGCCTCAGGACCTCGACCACGGCCGGGGGTGCGAGGATCCGCGCCTGCGCGATGTGGCCGGCTCCGGCGGCGGGATCGTCTCCGGCGGCGAGCTCGAACGCTCGCGCGGCATGAGCGGCCGATCCGAGGATGTGCTTGACCTGGGCGGCTTTCGCCAGAGGGTGGAGGAACGCCGCGCCGGCCGCGGCGAGGGCCGCGCGCGCAGCGTCGCTCGCCGCGGCCTGTCCTGCGTCGCGGGCCTCCTGGGCTGCTCGCTGGGCCGCCCAGGCGCTGTCACGTAGCGCCCTGGTCCGCTTTGCTCCCTCCGCGAACGCCTGCGCGGTGTCGATCGCGGCTCGCGGGCGCGGGTCGTCAGGGCGCTCGCGTTCGAAGATCGCCAGTGCGGGCCGCGCGCAGGCCGCCGCGTAGCCGGCGACCTCGCGGAGTTCACGCAGGCTGAGTTCGATCGTCGTGGTGTCATCCGGCATGGCGTCATCCTTGTGCACAAGGGCCGGGGTTTCAACGAGATCCGCGTCCGCCGGGTCCGCGGCTGCGGCGGACATGATCTCCCGCATCCGCCGGCCGCTTCTCGCCCGGGTGATACGCCGGCGTCAGGCAAATGCCCTGATGACGCCCGCAGGGCAGGCGGCGGGGCGCGAGATCCGCGCCGGCCGGAACCGTGCCGGGCGGGCCGCGGGCGGCCAGCGGGCAGCCCGGGTCGTGTCCGTCCGCCCCCGGCCGTGCCGGGCCGTTTTCCCCTGGCGGTAATGGCACGCGAATGGCACACAGCCGCTCTTTCCCGCCGGCCTCGGGGACAGCAAGATAGAGGCATGCATTCTGCCCCCGGGGACGTTGATCGCGGCCGGGGTGCCGCACATGGCATCGGCGTGGTGGCCGGGCTCGTCGCGCGCACGCTCGGACCGGCGGCGCGACCAGCGCGGAGACGGCGGCCGGGGTGGCGCGAGCCGAGCGCGGCCTGCAGATCGCCCGGGTGGCCATGGACCACCCGATCCTGCCGGGCGGCGGCGCGGCCCTCGTGGACGCCGAGCGCGCCCTGGCCAAGTTCCCCGTTCGCTCCCGGGCGGGCGGTCCGGAGACGAGGCGGCCGGCGCGCGGATCGTGCTTGACAGCCTCACGGCCCCGATGCGCCAGCTGGCCGAGAACGCGGGCGTGCCGGCGGCGGCGATCGACAAGGCCCTGACGTCCGGCAAGGACGGCTTCGGCATCGACCCCGCCACGGGCAAGGCAGTGCCGGTGCGGCCGCACGCCGTCGACCTGCTGCCGGTCCTCGAGGCCGCCGTCGCCAACGCGACTGCCCTCACCGTCCGCGTCCTGACGAGCTAGCGGATCGGCTCAGACCTTGCCCGCGTTGAGGTAGCTGGCGTGGTTGTCGGGCGCGTACATGACCCAGACCTGGCCTGGGGCGAACAGCATCCGCTGGCCGTCGGGCAGCGTGAACGTGGTGCCGGCGTTGAGGTTCGGCCGTGACCAGTGCACGGTGAACGCGCGGCCGTTGCGGAGGATCACGGCCGTGCCCGATCCGGTCGAGATGGCGTAGGGCGGCCGACCGCCGTACTCCTCGAACCGCGAGGTGGCGATCCGGGTGTACTGGATGATCACGGTCGAGCCGCCGAGCTGGCCTCCCTCGGCCGCCCGGCCGGGCGCGCCGTCCATCCACACCAGCCATCGCCCCGCTCGCGCCGACCAGCGGAAGGTGTACGACGCGGCCGGGTAGCGCACGGTCATGGACTGGGTGACGCGGCCGCCGGCCGGCAGCTGCCCGAACCGGAACCCGATGTCGCGCGCCTTGCTCGCGTTCGGCGCCTCGCGCAGCAGCGTCCGCGGGTCCGCGTACAGATTCTCCGGCGCGACCCGGAAGCCGACCCGATAGTAGCCGCCGACCTTGACCGCGTACAGGTCGACCAGCGGCGCCCGCTCGACGAACGGCACCAGGTGCGGGGTGGCGCCGGACCAGGCGAACGCGGGCCGTCCGAACTGCCGCAGGATGTCGAGGTCGCTCTGCCTGGCACTGCGGACCGGGCCGATGACCGCCGGGATGCGCGAGGAGTAGACCGCCATGAAGCGGCTCAGTCCGCCTTCGACCGGGATCACGTAGATGAGGTCGGCGGACTGCAGCCCGGTCTGCGGCCGGGCCGTGACGATGTTGTCGATCTTCACCGCCAGCACCCGGCCGAGCGCCTTGACCGGCTCGCCGGTGAACGGGTCGAGCAGCCGGGTCGGGCGCTGCGGGGTCGGCGTCGGAGTCGGCGCGGGCCACGAGCGATGCGGCGCCGCCGTCAGCGCCTGCGGCCGGGCCGGCCCGGACGAGCCGGCCAGCGCGGCGAACAGCGAGACGGCGACGATCACGGCGGCGGCGGCCGCGCCGCCGACGATCACCCAGGGATGCCGTCGCGCGCTGCGCCTGATTGCCCGGACGGCTTCGCGGCTGCTGGGCATGACCTGGCCTCCCATCGATCCCGCTCGCCAGTTACCGGAAAGGCTATGCGGCAAACAGCGCGGAATCATGCGCTTCCGTGCGGTTGTGCGCGGTAGATCAGGGTACCGCCGGAAACGGGAGAGACCGCGCCCGCCGCGGCTGGCCGAACCAGGAAGCAGTAGCAAGCCCGGCTATTCGTATCCGCTCGCGGTGACCAGCGCCTGAACGAGCATCCGCCACGTTGGGGCAGCGGGGAACTCCTCGCCCCAGTTGGCGTATGCCTGCGGAAGCCCCCTCAGCGACGCGGATAGCGCGTCAAGGAAGCGTTCCAGGGTTGGATTCTCCCACTCGTCCGGATGGGCGAGCAGGTCGTCCAGCATGCGCTGGACGATCTCCGCCGCATCGGCCGGGGTGGCCACCTGGGCGAGATCGCCAACATCCGCAAATCTGCCGGTGTCGTATGGTCCCATCATGTGGCTATTGTGCCGCAGCCGGAGGTGAAGCGCCGTCGGCCGCTCCGCAGGGCGAACCCCGCGCAGTTGGCCTCCGGCGGCCGCCGGAGGCCAACGTGCTCAGGGCAGTGCGCCGGCTACGTCTCCCGGCAGTCCAGGCCCTTGCTGTTGCACCAGATCATCGCGCTGTCGAACTTCCCGAGCCAGCGGATGGGTTTCTGTATCGCCCGGCTGACCCTGGCCACGTAGCTGGAGGCGTCGTCGACATTGCCGTGCCCCTGATAGGCCGGCAGCTCCGGGTACGGGAACAGCGGCAGCTGCCGCACCTCCGCCGTCGCGGAGGCAGCGCCCAGCGTCGGGACGACGTCGGTCAGGTCAGTGGCCGCGGCCGGCGCCGGGCCGGCGGTCCCACTGCTCGCCGCCCGGGGCCTCCGGCTGCTGGCCGGGGGCGATCAGCGAGCTTAAACCGCGGCAAACCGCGCCAGAATCCGCGGCCGGCGACGCGAAGGCACGCGTCCGTTCGGGCTGATGCCCAAAGCTTTTTTCCGAACGGACGCTGGGCGACTCGGGAACCTCAGCACTGCCTTCGGCGACAACGTCCCCACTGTCACCACGTGCACCAAGCAGGATCGGACATAGGGGTCATTGTGTGCCGTTCGGGTCGTATAGCGCCCTCAACGGAACACGATGAGGCCTGCAGCCGCGAAGGCGAGGCGCAAACGGCACACAATCATGGTCGCCGCGCCAGCCGGCCCCGCCCGCCCGTCACCAATTTGAACACTTCACTGGTAACGTCCTCGCGGCCGGGAGGCTGGTCAGGAAGCCGGTCAGGCCGGCGAAGTAGGTTTCCTGGTCGTCGTACATGGCCAGGTGGCTTCCGTTGGGGCAGTGCAGGTAGCTGCCGTTGGGCAGGCGCCGCGCCATCATCTCCATGTGGGCCGGGTCCATGGTGTCGTGCGCGGCCCCGATGACCAGCGTCGGCACCTCGATCGAGGGCAGGTCGGCGACCCGGTCCCAGCTGGCGAGCTTGGCGTCGGCGCTCATCCCGAGCTCGCTCGGCCCCTGCATCGGGACGTAGATCTTGGGGTTGATGTGCGCGAAGCCGCGCACGGCCGGGTCGGGCCACTCGTCGGCGGGCATCCGCAGCGTGTGGTGCTCGTAGTAGTGCGGCATGAGCAGTTCCATGTACCGGGGGTTCTCGATGTCGCCGGCCGCCTCGAGCGCCTTGACCTCCGCGAGCGCGCCGGGGTCCATCGCGGGCATCAGGACCTGCTCGGCGTAGGCGGTGTAGGCGGGGGCGCTGGCCATCATGTTCGAGATCACGAGGCCGCGCAGGTGCTCCTGGTGCGCCAGGGCGTACTCCATGGCCAGGATCCCGCCCCAGGACTGCCCGTACAGGACGAAGTTCCGGCGGTCCAGGCCCAGGGCCTGCCGGACCTGCTCGACCTCGTCGACGAAGCGGTCCAGCTCCCACAGCGAGGGATCGTCGGGCTGGTCGCTGAACCCGGAGCCGAGCTGGTCGTAGTAGTAGTACTCGATCCCGGCGGCGGGCAGGAAGCTGTCGCATGCCTCCAGGTACTCGTGCGTGGCCCCCGGCCCGCCGTGCAGCAGCAGCACCTTCAGGTCCGGGTTGTTCCCCACCCGCTTGGTCCACACGCTGAACCTGCCGCCGGGGGTGTCGACCGGAATGCGGCGCGCACCGCCGCTCAGCCGGTCCGCGCGCCCCGAGTAGTCCAGGTAGCCACCGCTCATGCCCGCGCCTCCAGATCGTCAACTACACCGCGACAATAATTCAAAGTCATTCCCATTTCGAACGGACCGGGGCGACTCCGCAGCTCAACGGCTCCGCGTCAGGCGGCGACGTCGCAGCGCCGCCGATGCGGTTTCACCTGTTCTGCCACGTGACTCGCACCTTTTCTGCCACTTGGCGCCGATAGAACTGCGCCATGATATTCACTCCAGTACCCGCGCATACAACGACCGCGAATGTCCGGATCGCCCGATATGCCATTACCCTGGAAGGGGTGCCGTACGTGTGGGGCGGCACCACGCGGCGAGGCATGGATTGCTCCGGGCTCACCCAGTACGCCTACCGGCACGGTGACGGCCTGCGAATTGTGCGGACGGCCAATGAGCAGTTCCATGAATTCCATCGCGAAACGCATTCGGAGGCGAAGCCCGGCGACTTGGTGTTTTTCCATGACACATCTAACTTGTCCAGCTACGTCTACCATGTCGGTGTTTACGAGGGCAAGGACAACATGGTCGTCGAGTCGACCAGCCGCCGCCGGGCCGTCTGGCAGAACTTTTCCTGGGCAGGCGACACCGTGAGCTTCGGCACCCTTACCCATCGCGTGTAACGACCCGCCGGCCTTGGCCTGGCTGATCTCCACCAGGTGGCCGTCCGGGTCTCGCAGGAAGCAGCGGATTTCCGAGCCCCGGTCATGCGGCGGGGTGAGGAACGCGGCCCCCCCTGGACCGCAGCGCCTCGTAAGCCGCCCGGCAGTCAGCCACCCGCAGCGTCATCGCATGACTGACCAGGCCCGGGTCGGCCGGCGGCTGGAAGATCACGGTGGGCTTGTCGGCGGTCGGGCCGCCCCCGCTGACCAGCAGCAGCCAATGCCGTAGTAGTAGGTGATGATCCGGCTCGCCAGCCGCGCGTCGACGTCGTCGCGCAACGCGCCGATCTCCTCGAGATGGCGGCAGATGATCGTGAGATTGCGGTTGTGCCGCCGCTGCGCGGTGGCGAGCACGGCGCCGGACTCGTCGTCGTGCGGCGCGACGTCGATCACCACCCGGATGACGTCGCCCCACTGCCTGGTGATCTGGAGGTAGCCGGCGCTCAGGGCCTGCATCACGAGGCCGGGGTCGGCCGAGGCGAGCGACTCCTGGTAGGACTCGTCGACCGGCGGCGGCGAGGTGGCGCGCTACGTCGGCCGCCACGGCCAGGCCCGGGTGGCGAAGGTGGCGCTGATCAGCGCGGTGACCCCGTCGGTGCTGCAAACCGACAGCAACCCGGCCGGCGTTCCCCAGGCGGCCTTCGAGGGCCTGCAGGCGGGGCTGGCGGCGAACCGCTCGGAGTTCTACCGGGCGGTGGCTTCCGGGCCGTTCTACAACTTCGACCAGCCGGGCGTGAAGCCGTCAGAGCCCGTCATCGAGAACTGGTGGCGCCAGGGCATGATGGGGGGCGCGAAGGGTCAGTACGAGTGCGTCTCCGCCTTCATCAACGAGGACTACACCGACGACTTGAAGAAGATCACGGTGCCCGTCCTCGCCATGAACGGCGACGGCGACCAGGTCGTCCCCCACGACACCTCGGGCCCGCGGGCCGTCGCACTCGTGCAGAACGGCACGCTGAAGACCTACCCCGGCTTCCCGCACGGGATGCTGACCACGCATGCCGACACGATCAACAACGACCTGCTGGCGTTTATCCGGTCCTGATCGCTCCGTCGCCCGCCGTACCGGGCCGGGCCGCCTCAGGGCTGGGCCCGGCCGGGTGCGGCGGCACTGCGTCTGAGGCCGGCCGTGGCTGGTTATCCGCGTCGTCCTCGCCTACCAGGCACCTGAGGCGGAACCGAAAGCCCGCTCACAGCGTCCAATCAGCGGGTCCATACCGTGAGCGCTATGGGAGAAACCAATGAGACGCGGTCGCTGGCATCGTTATCCGGCCTTGGTCCTGCTGTTGAGCCTGCTGGTTTCCGGGTGCGCTAGCCAGCGGGGGCTGGCTGCCCGCACCGCTACGCCCGGTCATGGCCATGACGGCTTGGTCGGTGTGCGCTGGCAGCTCACGCAGGTGCGGGAGCCAGACGGCACAACCGCGATCCCTGCGTCCATCGACAGCTGGTTTGAGGCAACGACCGGGTACGCGGTGCAAGGCGACGACGGGTGCTCCTTCTTCAGCGGAACTGGACATCGATCGGCGCAGGGGTTCACCATCTCCGATGTCATCAGCGCGGCCAACGGCTGCGCTGACGTCCACGGCCCGCTTAACGCCGCGATCAACGGCTTCGGCCGCGTCCTGAACGGCCAGGACGCACGGGTATGGCTTTCGGGAACAGAGCTTCGCTTGGCGGCCGGAAAGTACACACTCGTATTCGGTGACTGACAGTATCGCGATAAGCAGCGAAGAATTTCCTTGGCCAGCAGTCCGTCGGTTCTTACGTATCTGCGGGCAGGCGGCCCGTTTTGCGGCATGATGCCTCGGTAGTCGCCGGTCGCTGTGAACGGAGGTCAAGATGCAGATCATCGAGAATGTCGCGCGCTATGACTGGTGGCCTTACCGTGCGGCGGACTCCGGTGAGGCGTCCAATGTGTCCAGCTTGTGGTTGCCTGTCGAGCCTGCTGTGACGGGTTCGTCACGGTCTGATCACTGCTGTCGTGGCCACGATGGCCACCGCGCATGATTCAGCGGTTCAGGCCGGCCGAGAGCAGCCGCAGCTTCCTCGCGCGCCGCACGGCCGCGGAACGATCCTGAGCCTGGAGCTTCGCGTAGATGTTGCGGATGTGGGTGTTGACGGTGTTCACCGAGACCGACAGCTGGCCGGCGATTTCCGGCCGGGACAGATTCGTCGGCAGATACCGCAGTACCCGCAGCTCGCTCGGGCTGAGCGGCTCGATCTCGGCCGGCGAGGGCTCATGGTCAGGCGCCAGGGACGATCCCCGGATGACTTCGGCGATGTCGGTGACCAGGGCCGCATGGGCGGTCTCATGCGACGGCACGGCGTCGAGCAGGTTCAGCGCGCCGGTCATCGCGAACGGCAGGACCAGCCGGTCCGCCTCGGCCAGGGCCAGGGCGCTCTCGGTGGCCGCGGTGGCGGCGCGCTGGTCCCCGAGCTCACGGTGCGCGAGCGCCGCCAGCAGGTTCGCCTCGACGACGGTTACGTAGCCGATGGCCGGAGCGGTGTCGTCCAGGACATCGCGGACCGCGGCGAGCGCGGCCGCCGGGTCGCCCTCGGCCAGGCAGATGGCGGCCCTGGCATTGCCGATCTCGGCCGAGCGGGCCAGTGCGTCGTCCAGTGCGGCCAGCGACGTCCGCGCCTCGCTGAACTGCCCCAGCCGGGCCTGAGTGGCGAGCCGGAAGCCGGTCAGCTGCCGCGCCAGCGCGTGCGAGCCCGCCAGCCGGGCCTGCAGGTCCTCGGCGGCGCGGTATTCCGCCAGCGCCTCGTGCTGCCGGCCGCGGCCGGACATCAGCATGCCCGTGGCCATGTGCAGCAGCAGCCTGATGAGGAGCCCGGTGTCGGTCTCGAGGGCGTCGGCGGTCCGGCCCAGCCAGCGTTCGCCCTCGTCGAATTCACCGGTCCAGATGAGCACGCCGGCCAGGTTCACGAGCGCCGGCGAGATGACCGGCTCGGCACCCCAGCCATGCTGCTCGGCCAGCGCAATCGCCTCCCGGCAGCGCCGCTGGGTGATGGCGAAGGGCTCGATCTTGGCCGCGAAGGCCAGCTCAGCCAGGCAGGCGACTTCGAGGTACGGACGCCCGATCCGCCGCGCCAGCTCCGCGCCCTGGAGCAGGTGCCGCTGGCTGTCCTGGTTACCAAGCGACCAGGCCTCGACGATGCCGAGGTTCATCAGCGCCATCGCGTGCAGGTCGCTGTCGAGCGCGATGTCCTCGTCCGACTGCCCGGCGAGCGGCGAGGCCAGGAACCTGACCTGCTCGACTACACCCTCGAGGTGGCCGCGCTTTCGCGCCAGCGACAGTCTCAGCGCCGCGGTCGCCACCTCGAGGCGGTGCCGGCGGTCGGGCGTGGTCGAGGCGATCGAGGCTTCGGCCACCGTCAGGTGGGCGGCCGCCTCGTCCAGCCGTCCCCGGGCAAGGTCGCTGGTGGCCCGGGCGAGCGGAAGATCAGGACCCGGTGTGACGGCACCGGGCGGGAAGGCTCGCACCAGCGCCTCGATGGTCTGGGCCTGCCCGTCGAGGGTCAGGCTGAAGGAGTGGTCGGCCAGCAGTCGGGCCGCATCTGACCAGTCGCCCGCGGCCTGCAGGTGCCGGACGGCGTCGACGATCTCGCCATGTTCGCTGAGCCAGCCAGCCGCCAGCCGCCGCAGGGCCGGAAGCTGGGCCGGCAGCCTGCGGCGGAGCTCGAGCCGGAGCAGGTCAGCGAAGAGATGGTGGTACCTGAACCAGGTCCGGGCCGGATCGAGCGATACGACGAACGCGTTGGCGTCTTCGAGATCGAGCAGGATCCGTTCGGAGCCGACCTGACCGGTCAGCAGGTCGGCCAGCTCGCCGTTGACGCGGCCGAGCAGGGAGGTACGCAGGAGCAGCTGCTGGACCTCCGGCGGCTGGGATTCCAGCATCTCGGCCAGCAGGTACTCGGCCACGGTCCGGCTGCTGCCGGAGAACTCTTCGACGAAGCGCTCGGGATCGGTGCTGTCGGCCAGTGAGATCGCCGCCAGCCGCAGGCCTGCGGCCCAGCCTTCGGTGCGCTGGTGCAGCCGAGCGGCCGCCGCTTCCGACAGGGCGATGCCCGAGGCCGCCAGGAGCTCGCGGGTCTCGCGCCGCGTGAAACGCAGGTCCGCGGTACGGATCTCGGCCAGGTCGCCGGCCAGGCGAAGCTTGTGCAGCCGCAGCGGCAGACTGCGTCGGGTGGCGAGGATCGCGTGCACGTGCGGGGGGAGCGCCTCCAGCAGCCGCGTCAGCTGGGTAAGCCCGTCCGGCGAGGCCAGCTCGTGCAGGTCATCGATGATCAGGAAGGTGCGGTCGCGGTGCTCGGCTAGCTCTGACAGAACCCGATCGGCGATCGCGCCGGGGCTGAAGCCGGGCGTCGCGGCCAGCGGCTCGCCGTCGCCGGGCCCGCCGTGCGCCTGCCGGATGGCGCTGAGCACGGCGAGCCAGAACTGCTGGGTGTCCTGCTGGTCGCGCTGGACCTGAACGACAGCCAGCCGGCACAGCTGGCCCGGGCCATCCGCCCAGGCCCGTAGCAGCGAGGTCTTGCCGCTGCCGGCCGGGGCCGAGATGAGCGTCACCTTGGCCTGCGCCGCACGATCGAGGGACGCGAGAAGCTCTTCGCGCCGGATGAGCCGCGGAGCGTCCGGACCCGGCGGTCGGTGATCGGCGCTGGACACCACACCTGAATTCTGAACTCGATTCCGGGCGGGCGCTACCCTGTCGCCTCTCAGCGTAGTCACCAGATCCCGGCGATGCGGGCTCACCTGGCCACGCCGGACGATCTGGGCATGGGCCCTGCATCTGCCAGGTACACGATACGGATCAACGGCCATCTCGGCGCCACGTTGCTGTCCGCGTTTCCAGCCCTGGCGTGGCAGTGGCAGGGTCCGGAGACGGTCCTGACCGGCCTGCTCGACCAGCCTGGGCTCTACGGCGTGCTGGCCGAGGTCGAGGCGCTCGGCCTCGACCTGCTCGAGGTCCGCCAGCTCACCCCCGAGGCCGGACCTCCAGAATGCGGCGACCCCTGCTAGCGGTCAGCGGGGGCGCGTCCAGACCGCAGTGCAGGCACTGCTCGGGCAGGGCGGCGTCGCCGGGCCCGCGGCCGGTGTTGGTGATCGTGACGGCGGCGAGCAGCCCTCCGGCGGCGCAGAGCGCCCCCGAGATCAGCACCGCGGTCCTAAATCCCGCCGCGAATGCGTCCGGGTGCAGGTAGGCGGATCCGGTGATTCCGGCCAGGGCGGGCAGCAGGGCGACCGCCAGCAGGCCGCCGAACCGGGCGACGTCGTTGTTGTCCGGGGCGAGCCCGCACGCGGCCGAGGCCACGGCGAACCACGCGGTGCCGATCAGGTACACCTTCCGCCGGCCGAAGCGGTCGCCGAGCGACCCGCCGATCAGCAGGAACGCGGCCAGCGTGAGCGTGTAGCCATTCATGACCCACTGCAGGGCCGCCACGCCGGTGTGGAAGTCGCGCCCGATCGTCGGCAGGGCGATGTTGACGACCGTGGCATCGAGCGCGGCGATCCCGGAGCCGAGCACGCTGACGGCCAGCACCCACCGCCCCGCCGCCGAGGAGTAGGAAAGGCCCGGAGCATCCACGCGTGCTGGTCAGGGGTGGACTGGTCCGCTGTGGCCGCGGTCCAGCCGGTACGACTGCATGATCTGGAACGTCGTGGTGGTGGTGAAGGCCTCGATGTCGGCCGCGGCGAGCACGCCGGTGTACTTGGCGATGATCGGCGCGGCGGCGACCTCGTCGACCGCCCGGCGCAGGTTGCCGCCGATGGACGGGGGCGCGTCGAACAGCACGACGCCGTCGGCGGTGGTCAGGAACGCGGACTGGTAGACGCCGTCGGTGACCCAGTACAGGTTCCGCTCGACCCGCCCGACGAAGTACCCCTGCTCGTTAGGGCCGGGCCCAGCGCGGACTGGGGGATCGGCGCGTAATCATAATGCGGCAGGTCCGCTGGTGAGGTCACGGTGTCTCCCTTGAATCCAGGCACGCCCGTGGCGGTCGTGCCGACGATCGCGATACGCCCACCGTCGCCGCCCACGTGGTGAACGGTCATCACCGGATCATGGTGAATCACCAGGATCCGGTGATGACCGCCCACCTGCCCGGCGGTGACCATAAACCGGACCGGACCGAAAGGAGAAACAGATGAGCGAGCGGGTGGCGATCGTGACCGGCGCGGGCGGCGAGCTCGGCCGGGCGACAGCGGCCAAGCTGGCGGCCGCCGGGTACGCCGTGACCGGGATCGACCGCAACGAGCAGGGCCTGAGAGAGCTGCCGGACGGGATCG
>Ga0208356_1000311_pt1 | contig 14034 bp, 11 predicted proteins | sample NGESurshal072012_4_FD_184467 | JGI IMG/M metagenome (GOLD analysis project Ga0208356, IMG submission 184467) | Arctic peat soil microbial communities from Barrow, Alaska - NGEE Surface sample 53-1 shallow-072012 (SPAdes) | ecosystem: Environmental > Terrestrial > Soil > Wetlands > Peat ... | reverse complement strand
CAGCAAGGCTGAAGTAGCCGCGGGCCGGGTCCCGGGCCAGGGTGAGCACGCCATGCGTCTGCTCGCCGTCCGACAGCGGCACGCTGAGCAGCGACCCCGTGCCCAGCAGGGCCAGCAGCGGCACGCCGTCCGGGGCCGTGCCGAGGATGCCGTTGTCCTCCGCGTGCGTCACCAGCAGCGCACTGCCCGACTCGCGGGCCTGCGCGGGCAGCGACCCCGGCTCCGGGTTGACCGCTGCGGTCATCTGGGTCAGCGGCCCGGACTCGTGCTTGTCCGGCCCGGTGACGAAGTGGCGGCGGAGCAGCCCGCCCCGGTCCATGTCCACGATGACCCAGGCCCCCAGCGCCTCGGACAGCAGCCGGGCGCACCGCTGCAGGGTGACGGACTCACTGAGGGTGACGTTCTCCAGCAGCAGGCGGCTGGCCGTCGTGGCCAGGTCAAGCCGCCGGGTCATCACCGTCACCACGGGATCAGGGGTCGCCTGCTCGAGTGCGGGACCGGCCGTAGCGGCGGACTTCGTGCTGCCGGCGCCAGCCGCCGGCCGGGCCCGGGCCGCGACGAGGAGCCAGTCGTCGCCGCCGCGCACGCTGACCGGCCGGACGTCCAGCGCACAGCTGATCCGGCCCTTGGCCGTCAGCAGGTGGCAGTCCAGCTGCCGGCCACCCTCCGTGCGGGCCGCCGCGGCGAGCAGCGAACGGAGCGCCGGGCGGCCGGACGGCTCGACAAGCGCGCTGAACGGTTTCCCGGTCGGATAGCCGCGGGCCGCCCCGAGCAGCGCGCTCGCGGCCGGGTTGGCCCGGCGCACGGTGCCGTCCTGGCCGAGCACGAACAGCGGGACCGGCACCTGCTGGAACACCGCGTGCAGCAGCCGGCGCTCGGCATGCACGGAGCCCGGCACCCGCTCATCCTTGCTGGCGGTGGCGGCGGCCGGCTGGGCCTGTGCCGCCCCCAGCGCGTCGATCGCGCCGTCCAGCTCGGCCAGGGCCGCATCGAGCAGCGGCCGCAGGTCCGCACCTGGCATCGTGGCGGTCTGCTGCAGGGCCTCCTGGCGGGCACGCAGCTCCGCCAGGCCGTCGGCGGGTGGCTGGCGGTCAGGGACGTCTGGCACGGCACTGGCCCAATCTGCGCGGGTGACCCATCACGTTAGCGCCTGGGCCGGGGTGTCTCGCCGGCCCGCCCGGACCGGGAGGCGCCGGACCGGGCCGCCTGGCCGGACCGGCGCGGCTGCGCCGCTCCGGCTGCCCGGGGCGCCTGCCCGGCCCGCCCTGCCCGGGCGCCGATGATCGTCTCGGCCACCTCGGTGGTCCGCATGTTGTTGCGCTGCGAGACCTGGCGCATCCGGTCCAGGGCCTCCTCGGCGCTGCACCCGAGCGCGTGCATCAGGATCCCCTTGGCCTGGTCGACCAGGGAGCGCGAGTCCGCCGCGTCGCGCAGCTGGACCGCCGTGCGCTGCGCCTCGTCGTAATCAGAGACGGCGGCCAGGGCCGCCCCGCCGAACGCCACGAGCAGCTCGGCCAGCGGGATTTGCGCCGGGTCCATCACCCCCGGCCGCGCGGCGAACAGGGACAGTGTGAACGAGTCCGGGGCGCCGAGGTAGGGGAGCGTAAACGAGGACCGCACGCCGAGGGCGAGGGCGGCCGCTGCGTACTCCGGCCACTGCTCACCCTCCAGGGTGTCGTCGCAGTTGACCGGCTCCCCGCTGGCCAGCGCGTCCAGGATGGGCCCGCGCCCGGCGCGGAGCTGCACCCAGATCAGCGCGGGCGATTCCGGGTGGCTCGACGTCACCACGGCGGGCTCACCGTCGCGCCAGAGCGCCACCGTGGCTGCCGAGCAGCCCTTGACCTGCTGGACCGCGAGCCCGGCCAGCCGGCGCAGCGAGCTGGGTTCGGACGACGCCGCCGTCGCCAGCAGGCTGGCCGCGCCTACCGCCAGATCTGAGCCGACCATGTTCCGCCTTCCGCCAGGTGCATGCTAGTCGGCGGCGGCGGCCTCCTCGGCCACGGCGCTATCAGCCACGGGGCTATCAGCCACGGCGCTGTCGGCCGCCGCGTCGGCCGGGCCGTCAGCGGTGCCCTGCTCCTCGGCGGCGATGGCCAGCTCGGCCGTGTCGTAGAGCGGCAGCCGGTCGGCCAGCCCGGTGATCCACAGGCTCTTCGTGTACCGGTAGCGCGCCCCGGCCAGGATCAGCGTCCCGCCCTCGGCCTTGAGCTTCTTCCAGTGCCCCACGATGACTGCGAGGGCGCTGGTGTCCATGAAGTCGACCCCGGCCAGGTCCAGGATGACCCGCTTGCTGGTCGCGCGGGCCTGTTTCAGGCAGTCGTCAAAACGGCCGCTGGTCACGATATCGAGGTCACCACGGATGGTGACGACCATGACGCTGCCGTGCTGCTCGGCTGACAGCCAGAGCCCTTCGCGTCCTTCCACGCTGCTCCCCATCCACACAGGCTAGGACTGGGAAGGTACACCTGTGATCGTAACCCGGTGCCACGCTTCTGCACATGAGCCGCATACCTGAGATTTGCCGGGGCAGATAGCAGCGCGTGCGAGGTAGTGTTCGCTCGGATAACGCGGCCCCAGCTGACCGGCGCGGCGGGGACATGCGCCGGCCCAGCCGCCCAGACCCTTCGCGGCCGCCCACTGAAGCGTGCTAGGCGGCTGGGTATGGGGGTGGACGTGGCGGAGGCGGTGGCCGCCAGCGACGGCTTGCTGCACAGCGCCCTCCTCTACCGGGGCGCCGCCGAGTTCCGCGCCGTCGTCGAGAGGTACGTGCGCGGGGGCCTGGCCCGGGCCGAGCCGGTGCTCATTGTCACCCCGCCCCGTAAGGTGAGCAGGCTCCGCCGCGAGTTCAACGGGGAGACCGGCGGGGTGGCTTTCACCGACATGACCGAACTCGGCCGCAACCCAGCCCGGATCATCCCGGCCATCCGCACGTTCATGGACCGCTACCCCGGGCGGCGTATCCGCTACGTCGGCGAGCCGGTCTGGCCGGAGCGCTCCGCCGCCGAACTGCGTGAGGCCGCGCGCTACGAGGCCTTGGTCAACACGGCGTTCTCCGGAGCCCCGGCCACCATGGTCTGCCTGTACGACAGCGCGGAACTCACGCCTGCCGTCCTGGACGACGCCGGCTGCACTCATCCGGCCTTGTTCCGCCAGGGAGAGGAGCAGGCCAGCCCCAGCTATCTCGGCCCGGATAGCCTCCCGCCCGGCTGTGACCACCCGCTCGCCCGCCCGCCCGCCATCGCGGAACGCCTGACCTACCAGCGCGACCTCCGGCCGGTGCGGAGCCTGGTCGCCCGCCGCGCCCGCCGCGCCCGGCTGCCCGCCCGGCGCATCACTGACCTCGTCCTGGCGGCCAGCGAGGTCGCGGCGAACACACTGCGGCACACCAAGGCGGGCGGGACCGTCCACTTGTGGCACGATGAGGACGAGATCCTCTGCCAGATCCACGACACCGGCGTTATCGCCGACCGGCTGGCGGGCTACTGGACGCCCGCCGATGACCTGCCCGGCGGGAAGGGCCTGTGGCTCGTCAACCAGGTGTGCGACCTGGTCGAGGTACGCAGTAGCCCCGGCGGCACGACCATCTGCCTGCACATGAGGCTGCGGTAAGTTGCGGAGATGCCGGTGATTGGCCTCATTGCGGTGACCGGGGGAGGTCGCGCGGCCGCGGAGCGGCTGGCGGCCGCCTGGCCCGGGCAGACCCGTACCTATGACGGCCCGGCCCGGCAGGCACTCGCGCGGGCCTGGGCCCAGTGCGACGGGCTGGTGTGCTTCCTCGCGGTCGGCGCCACGGTCCGGCTGATCGCCCCGCTGCTGAACAGCAAGTGGACCGACCCCGCCGTCGTCTGCGTGGACGAATCGGGGCGCCGGGCCGTCGCGGTGGTCGGCGGGCACGCAGCGGGCGCGAACGCGCTGGCCACCCGCGTCGCCGAGGTATTCGGGGCGGACGCGGTGATCACCACGGCGACCGATGCGATCAGCCTGCCGGGGCTGGACACGCTGGGCTGGGCGACCGAGGGTGCGATCGGCACGGTCAGCCGCGCGCTGCTGGATGGTGAGCGGGTCCGGCTCGAATCGACGGATACCTGGCCGCTGCCCCCGCTCCCGGCCAGCGTCGGGGACACAGGGGAGTACCGGATCCTGATCACCGACCGGGTCGTCGCGGCCGATCCGCGCACCGCGGTGCTCCGCCCGCCGTCCCTGGTGGTCGGGGTGCACCTGGCCACGCTGGCGGCGGGTCACGAGGCGGGCGCGGACGAGGTGCTGCGGCTGGCGGACCAGGCGCTCGGCGAGGCCGGGCTGTCCGCGGCCAGCGTGTTTACCCTGGCCACGCTCAGCGACGACGAGGACGCCCGGCCGGGGATCGCCGCGGCCGCCCGGGAACGCGGCTGGCCGCTGGTGAGCCACCCGTCCGTGCAGCTGGCCAGGCCGGGAAGCGGGGGCGGCGGTGTCGCCGCCCCGGCCAGGCTGAGCGTGTCCGAGGCGGCGGCGCTGGCCGGCGCGGCGGAGCTGGTGGTGCCCGAGCGCGGGTCCCGGGACGCGAGTGTGGCGATAGCCCGGATCCGGCCCCGCGGCCGGCTCGCCCTGGTCGGCGCCGGCCCTGGCGCACGTGACCTGCTCACCCCCCGCGCCACCAGCGAGCTGCGCCGGGCCTCAGTGGTCGTCGGCGACGGGGCCGTCCTGGAACAGGTGGCCGACCTGCTCCGCTCCGGGACCCGGGTGATCCGCGCCGAGCCCGGGGAGGAAGAGGCGCGCGGCCGGGACGCGATCCGGCAGGCCCGGCTGGGGCACGCGGTCGCGTTCGTCTTCCGGGCCGACCCCGGCCTGCACACGCTGGCCGCCCTGCTCGAGGAACTCGCCGGCGATGCGGTTGACGTGCTGCGGGTTCCTGGCGTCGTCTCCGGCTGACCGTCCGGCGTCGTCTCCGGCTGACTCCCGGCACACTTCACATCCGCGCCCGGCCACCCGGTCCGGGCTAGTTGCCGTCGGCGCCCTGGGCGGGCGGGTCGTCCCCGACGATGAACCCGCCGCCGCGCCGCCAGCTCAGGTACCGATACGACAGGTTGATCAGCGCGTTGATCCGGTTCCGCCCGCCCAGCAGCGTGACCAGGTGCAGGGCCAGCCAGGCCAGCCACGCGATCGTGCCGCGGATCCGTATCCCGTGGTTGAGCTGGACCACGGCTGAGCGGCTGCCGATCGTGGCCATGGTGCCCTTGTCGTGGTAATGGAACGGCTCAGTTTCCTGCCCCGCCTCCAGCCGCCGGATCTGTGTCGCGGCGTGCCGCCCCATCTGGATAGCGGGCTGGGCGAGCTGGGGCGTGGGGTCGCTGTCCGCCCGGGCGATGTCCCCGATCGCGAAGACGCGCTCCTGTCCCTCCACCCGCAGGTCCGGGCCGACCAGCACGCGGCCTCCCTTGCCCTGGGGCAGGCCCCACTTGGCGAGCTGCGGCGGGCCGGCCACGCCGGCCGCCCACGCGGTGAGGTTGCTGGGCATCTCCTGGCCGCTGGCCAGGATGATCTGGTCCTCGGTGATTTCCCGGATCTCCGCGTTCAGGTGCAGGTCCACGCCGCGTTTGACGAGCTGTTCCCGCGCGTACTGCCGGAGCGAGGGGTGGAACGGGCCGAGCAGATCGGGTGCCTGCTCCATCAGCCTGATATGCACCCGCTCCGGATCGATCTCAGGGTAGGACGCGTGCAGGCCGACGTTGCGCAGGTCGGCCAGGGTGCCGGCCAGCTCCACCCCGGTCGCGCTGCCGCCCACGATCGTGACGGTCACATCCTGATGGCCGTCCGGCTCGAGGCTCATCTGCTCCAGGCCGGCCAGGATCCGCTCGCGCATGGTGACGGCGTCGTGCAGCGTGTACAGGCCGTGGCTGAACTCGGCGGCGCCGGTGATCCCGTAGAAGGCGGCCGTGACCCCGATGGCCAGGATGAGGTAGTCGTATTCCAGCCGACCGCCGTCAGCGAACTCGGCCACCCGGGCCTCCGCGTCCACCGCGGCCAGCTCACCGTGCCGGAACCTGGCGCCGTACTTGTGCGCGAAGCCGCGCAACGGGTAGGCCACGTCGCTCGGGGCCAGCCCGGCCGTGGCCACCTGGTACAGCAACGGCTGGAATGTGCTGTAGATGTGGCGGTCGGCGAGCGTGACCCGGAACCCGCCGCGAGCCAGCCTGCTCACCGTGGACAGGCCCCCGAAGCCGGCCCCGACGACGAGGACCCGAGGCCCGTCATTGGCTGATTTCACGGCCTTCGGCCTACCCGCGACGAGGACGCCCAATCCGTCCGGATCATCCGGTGATCGCTGCGGCCGCGTTCGTCACCACGTCACGCAGCAAGCCGCTGCGCCGGAACGCGTCCCGCTGGAACGCGGCGCCATTGCCGCGGCGCCGCACGTCGGCCACCATGCCGGTCACCGTGCCGAGGTCGCCCGCGTCGGCCAGCGCCTCCCTCACGTGCTCCAGCAGCAGGCCGATCACCTCGGGCGCCGGAGCCGGTCGCCCGCTGAACGGGTCGACGAGCGGGCCGTCCAGGCCGGACCGGCTGGCCCGCCACGCCGCGAGCTGGAGCAGCTCGGTGCGCATCCGCAACGGCACCGCCCCCTCCTGCCAGGCCCGCGCCTCCGTCTCCACCAGCGCCCGCACCAGCGCGCCGATCAGCACCGCGTCCTCGTGGCGCAGGCAGACATCGGCGATGCGGACTTCGAGCGTGGGGTAGCGCTGGGACAGCCGTGCGTCGAAATACACCATGCCGCTGTCCAGCAGCGTTCCGGTCTGCACCATCTGATCCACGGTGGCCTGGTACGCCTGCGCGGACCCGAACCACTCGGTGGGTCCTGAGCAGGGCCAGCGGCCCCACGCCTGGTACCGGAAGCTCGCGTAGGAACTGTCCTGTCCCTGCCAGAACGGCGAGTTGGCGCTGAGCGCCAGCAGCGCGGCCAGCCAGGGCTGGATACGGTCCAGCACGGCCACGCCCTCCTCCTCCGAGCCGACCTGGACGTGCACGTGGCAGCCGCAGGTGAGCTGCTCGTGCGCGGTCAGCCCGAAGGCCTCGGCCATCCGCTCGTAGCGGGGCTTGCCGGCGGTCTCGGGCTCCACCGGGATCGGTGAGGTGGCCAGGGCCGCGACCTGGACGCCCACCCGCCCGGCAGCCTCCACGGCCGCGGCGCGGGACCGGCGCAGCTCGCCCTCCAGCTCGCCCAGGGTGCTGCAGGGCCGGGTGCTGGTCTCCACCTGCTGGAGCTGGAGCTCGAAATCGAGTTCCTGTTCCGGGTCGTCGGCCCCCGCATCTGCTGCCCCCGTGCGGCCGGCTTGCGCGCGGCCACCCCCCGAATCGCCAGCCCCGGAATCGCTGGCCTCGCTGTCCGCCTCCAGCACGGCGGCGGCCACCGCCCGGGGCCGGCCCGTACCCGGCTCCACGAGCAGAAGCTCCTCTTCCACACCTACGCTGCGCACGCCCATCCGCCCAGCATGCCCGCTGAACCGGGAGAGTGCGTCAACGGAAACGTGGATGTATACAGAAACGGATCATTGGGACTATGGGGTATCACGCGGCGGGTAACCGCATGCACGGGGCACCGCCCGCCGGGTACCTACCGATCGAGGAGCACGGCATCGTCGGCGACCTGAGGACCGTGGCCCTGGTGGGCACGGACGGCACCGTCGACTGGTACTGCCCCTCCCGCTTCGACGCCCCGGCCCTGTTCGGCGCGCTGCTGGACGCGCGCAAGGGCGGGTACTTCTCGTTGTCCAGCCACGTGACCACGCGCCCGAAGCAGATGTACCTCCCGGACACCAACATCCTGCTCACCCGGTTTCACGGGGCCGAGGCGGTCGGCGAGGTCATCGACTTCATGGTCCCGGAGACCAGCAGCACCCGGAAGGCCCGCGACCTGCTGGTCCGGCAGGCCCGGGCGGTCCGCGGCCGGGCGACGTTCGAGCTGGCCTGCCACCCGGCGTTCGACTACGGCCGGGCCCCGCACACGGTCGAGGTGGTCTCAGGGGTCGGCGCCGTGTTCCAGTCCCCGGCCGGGCACTGCGTACTGCGCACCACCGTGCCGCTCAAGATCGAGGAATCCGGCGTGGCCGCGACGTTCACCCTGGACGAGGGCGAGTCCGTGGACATCCAGCTGGAATGGCGCGGCGAGGCCCGGCCACTGGGTGAAGGGGAGACCGCCGACCTGTTCACGCTGACCTCGGATTTCTGGCAGAACTGGGTCAGCCAGTCCCGCTACCACGGCCGCTGGCGGGAGACCGTGCAGCGGTCCGCGCTGGCCCTCAAGCTGCTCGTCTACCCACCCGACTGGCGCGCTGGTCGCGGCGCCCACCACGTCGCTGCCCGAGGAAATGGGCGGCGGCCGGAACTGGGACTACCGCTACAGCTGGCTGCGGGACGCCGCGTTCACCGTCTACGCGCCGATGACCCTGGGTTTCCTGGAGGAGGCCGCGTCATTCATGGAATGGGTGCAGGCCCGCTGCGAGTCCGCCACCCCGGAAAACGACGTCATGATCATGTACGCGGTGGACGGCAGCCAGGAGATTCCGGAAACCGTCCTGGACCACCTGGAGGGCTACCGTGGCTCGCGGCCCGTCCGGATCGGCAACAACGCCGTGCACCAGCGGCAGCTCGACGTGTACGGCGAGCTGATGGACTCGGTCTACCTCTACAACCGTGAGGTGCCGATCTCCTACGACCTGTGGGTCGGGCTGTCCAAGCGGCTCAACTGGCTGGCCAAGCACTGGCAGGAGCCGGACGAGGGGGTGTGGGAGATCCGCGGCCCCCGGCAGCGGTTCACCTACTCCGCGCTGATGACCTGGGTGGCTTATGACCGGGCGGGCCGCCTGGCCCGGGACCGGGGCCTGCCCGCGCCGGTCGAGCGCTGGCGCAAGCTGGCCGCGTCCGCGCACCGGTTCGTGCAGGACTCGTGCTGGGACCGCGACCTGCAGGCCTATGTGATGCATCCGGGCAGCCGGCTGCTCGACGCGTCGGTGCTGGTCATGCCCCTGGTCAAGTTCGCCGGGCCGACCGACCCACGGTTCCTGTCCACGCTGGACCGGATCGGCGCCGAGCTCACCTGGGACAGCCTCGTCTACCGCTACGCGATCACCGGGCACGACGGGCTGGACGGCGGGGAAGGTACGTTCAACCTCTGCTCGTTCCGGTACGTGGAGGCGCTCACCCGGGCCGGGCGGGTGAAGGAAGCCCGGACGATCTTCGAGAAGATGCTCACCTACTCCAACCACCTCGGGCTCTATGGCGAGCAGATCGGCGCGTCCGGCGAGGCGCTTGGCAACTTCCCGCAGGCCTTCACCCACCTGGCCCTCATCAGCGCCGCGGTCAACCTGGACCGGGCGCTGGACCGCCGCTGACGGGCACGGCCCGCGGTCCCGCCGGCCGTGCGCGAGCGAAAAATTCTCCGCAACGATCCGTCCGACCACGCTGACTAGCGTTCCGCGCGGCACCTTTTATGGCTTTCGCTCCTATTTCGGGCCGGGTGACAACGCGATTGCTTCCTGTTTCGGGTACTTTTGCCGACCGGGGGGCAGGTATCTGCCGAATGGGCGCTCCATGCCGGACGCCTGGATTCCGGCACACAGGAGAGGCTCGGGATGGGAACGAGGCGCGTCCGCGTCAAGCCTTGGTATGCCGCCGGGGCCGGCTTGCTGATGGCCGGCCTGCTGGCGGCCTGCGCGGGGACTGGCCGGCCAGCCGCCCAGCCTCACCTCGGCAAGGCGAAGGCGGCGTCGGTTAACGAGGTCGCGGGCGGCCCGACCGGCCGGTACGTGGTTCCCCCGGGCATCCACAAGATCAAGCACGTGATCATGATCATGCAGGAGAACCGCTCGTTCGACAGCTACTTCGGCACCTACCCCGGCGCGGACGGCATTCCCATGCGGGACGGGAAGCCGACCGTGTGCATCTCCGACCCGGGGGGTAGCTGCACCCGCCCCTACCACGACAAGGCCGACCGCAACGGCGGCGGCCCGCACGGCGAGGGCAACGCGGTGGCCGACGTGAACGGCGGCAAGATGAACGGGTTCATCTTGCAGCGGGACGCGGCCCGGGCGTCCTGCCAGGTCCCCGACGACCCGGCCTGTGTCGCGACCGGCAGCCCGGACGTGATGGGGTACCACACCGCCGCGGAGATCCCCAACTACTGGAAGTACGCCCACGACTATGTGCTCCAGGATCACATGTTCGAGCCGGTCAAGTCGTGGTCGCTGCCGGACCACCTGTACATGGTGTCGGCGTGGTCGGCCAAATGTAAGAATCGCTCGCCGATGAGCTGCGTCAACGACATCGTCGGGCCGTACGGCGTGGACAAGTTCCAGAAGGCCGTGGACACCGAACTGGCCAAGGGGAAGACCAGCATCGACCTGGCCTGGACCGATATCACCTGGCTGCTGTACGCCCACGACATCAGCTGGCGGTACTACGTGCAGGCGGGCGTGCAGCCCGACTGCGGCAACGATTCCGCCGAGACCTGCGCCGCGGTCAAGCAGAACGTGCAGACCCCCGGGATCTGGAACCCGCTCCCGCTGTTCGGGGATGTGCAGGCCGACCACCAGCTGCACAACATCCAGTCGACGCGGGCCTACCTGCACGCCGCCAAGAAGGGGACGCTGCCCGCGGTGAGCTGGATCGTCCCCTCCGGCCCAGACAGCGACCACCCGCCAGCCGGCGTGCACCGGGGGCAGGCCTACGTCACGGCGCTCATCAACGCCGCGATGCGCAGCCCGGACTGGAAATCAACCGCAATCTTCCTGTCCTGGGACGACTGGGGCGGCTTCTACGACAACGTGGTCCCCCCCTCCGTGGACCAGAACGGATACGGCCTGCGGGTGCCGAGCCTGGTCATCTCCCCGTACGCCAAGCGCGGCTACATCGACCACCAGACGCTCAGCAGTGACGCCTACCTGAAGTTCATCGAGGACGACTTCCTGAGCGGCTCCCGGCTCAACCCGGCCACCGACGGTCGCCCGGACCCGCGGCCCGATGTCCGCGAGATCGCGCCGATCCTGGGCAACCTGGTCCAGGACTTCAACTTCAGCCAGGCGCCGCGGGCGCCCATGCTGCTGCCCACCAACCCGCGCACCGACTCGCCGACCATCCCGGCCTACTTCATCGGCGGGGCGGCCTGTAAGGGCTGCACCAAGGTCCTCTCCGGCCAGCCCGACGCGGCTGGCCCCCAGGAACACCAGCCGGTCCTCACATCTAAGTAGCCGGCCCGCACCGTCATCCCGAGCCGCCGCCCGGTTCCGCCACCCGGGCCGGCCCGCAGCCACGATGAATGAAGGTTTACTGCACTCTGGTGTGCACCATTCCTTCATTCATCGACGCCCCGTGGGGCGCAGGTCAGGTTGGCGTGGAGAGCTGGTCGCGCTGGTGGCGCAGGAAGGCTTGCTCGGCCGCGTTGGCGGTGCGGGCCAGGGCCGCGTCGTAGGCGGCCGCCGCGTCGGCGGGCCGGCCCAGCCGCCGGAGCAGGTCGGCCCGGATCGCGTGGAACAGGTAGTAGCCGGCCAGGCCAGGGCCGGTGCCTGGGCCGGGCGCGGCCCCGAGCTCGTCGACCAGGGCGAGTGCGGCGGCTGGCCCGCTGACCTCGGCCACTGCGACCGCGCGGTTCAGGGCCACTACCAGGCTGGGCGCCACGGCCAGCAGCTGGTCGTAGAGCTGGAGGATCTGGTCCCAGTCCGTGGCGCCGGGGGTCCTCCTGGGCGCGGTGTCACTGTGCACGGCGTTGATCGCCGCCTGGATCTGGTACGGGCCCGGGTGTCCGCGGCGTAGGCACCGCCGCACCAGCGCCTGTCCCTCGGCGATGAGCCCGCGGTCCCATCGGCTCCGGTCCTGGTCGGCCAGCAGGACCAGGCTCCCGTCCGGGGCGGTCCGGGCCGCCCGCCGGGACTCGGTCAGCAGCATGAGCGCGAGCAGCCCCATGACCTCCGCCTCGTCTGGCATCAGCGTGGCCAGCAGCCGGCCGAGCCGGATGGCCTCGGCGCACAGGTCGGGCCGGGTCAGTTCGTCGCCGGTGCTCGCCGTGTAGCCCTCGTTGAAGATGAGGTACACCACGGCCAGCACGGCGGCCAGGCGGCCGGGCAGGTCGGCCTCACCCGGCACCCGGTAGGGGACCCGCGCGTCCCGGATCTTGCCCTTGGCCCGGACCAGCCGCTGGGCCATGGTCGGCTCGGGCACCAGGAACGCGTGCGCGATCTGCTCGGTGGTCAGCCCGCCGAGCAGCCGCAGCGTCAGCGCGACCTGGGCAGCCGGGCTGAGCGAGGGATGGCAGCAGGTGAACAGCAGCCGGAGCCGGTCGTCGCGCACGGGGCCCTCCTCGCCGTATCCGGTGCCGCCTGCGACGCTGCGGCCCCCTTCCGGGCCCGCGTGCAGCAGGGCGGCCTGGGCGTGCCGGTCGGACCGGGACGCTTCCCGGCGCAGCCGGTCGATCGCCTGGTTGCGGGCGGTGGTGATGATCCAGCCGGCCGGGCTCGGCGGCAGCCCGTCAGCCGGCCAGCGCTCCGCGGCGCGGGCGAAGGCGTCCTGGACCGCGTCCTCGGCGATGTCGATGTCGCCGAACACGCGGACCAGGACTGACACCGCCCGCCCGTATTCCGCACGGAACACCCGCTCGATGTCCGGGCCGGGCACGGCGTTCTCAGCCTCCGTCGCTCATCCGCAGCGGCCACACTTCGCAAGGCAGGGTGGTGATCTCGGAGATCCGCCTGCCCCACTCCAGAGCGGCGTCCAGGTCGGGCACGCTGATCACGGTGAAGCCGCCCAGGTGCTCCTTGCCCTCGGCGAACGGCCCGTCAGTCATGACCACGTCGCCGTGCTGGGACCGGACGACGGTGGCCGTGCTGGCCGGATGCAGCCCCGCGGTGAAGACCCAGGCCCCGGCATCCCTCAGGTCCTGGTTCCAGGCGCTCACCTTCCGCATGATCGGGCCCAGCACCTCCGGCGGCGGCGGGTCACCATCAGGCTGGTACATGCTCAGCAGGTACTGCGGCATCGCTTCCTCCTCGGTCGGGCCGGCGGCGGCCGGCTTCTCACCGTCTACACGATCCGCCTGCCCGGAAATCGACATGCGCCCGGCGGGGATTTGCCTCAGTAAGCGAAAATAAAGAGCCTAAGCGGGTGGATCGGTGGGCTGCCCGCTGCTGAGCTGGGGGTTCCATGCGGGAAGCGCTTCGCATCGCAGTCGCTCAGCCGCTCTGCGTGCCGTACGACGTGACCCAGAACGCGGTCGCGCACGCGGCGGCGGTGCGGGCCGCGGCGGCGCGGGTGGTGGTCTTCCCTGAGCTCTCGCTGACGGGGTATGAGCTGGGGGCCTCGGCTCTCACGGCTGGCGATCCGCGGCTCGCCCCGCTCGCGGAGGCGTGCGCGGAGACGGGGTCGGTCGCGCTGGCCGGCGCGCCGGTCCCGGGCGAGACCGGGCGCCCGCACATCGCGGTGCTCGCCGTGGACGAGGCCGGGATCAGCGTGGCCTACCGGAAGCTGTGGCTGGGCGGGGCCGAGGCCGAGCGGTTCGCCCCGGGTGACAAGCCCGCCGTGCTGGAGGTGGACGGCTGGCGGCTCGGCCTCGCCATCTGCAAGGACGTCAGCGTCCCGCAGCACCAGGTGGACACGGCTGCCCTCGGCGTCGACGCGTATGTGGCCGGCACCGTGATGTCCGCGGACGAGCGGGCCCTCCAGGAAGAGCGGGCCAGCCGGATCGCGGCCAGTTACGGGATGTGGGTCGCGATCGCGAGCTTCGCGGGGGCTACCGGCGGCGGCTACGCCGAGTGCGCCGGCCGGTCCGGCGTCTGGTCTCCGGACGGCGCGCTGGCCGCCCAGGCGGGCACCGGGCCCGGCGTCGTCGTGTCCGCACTGCTCGGCTGAGCGGCCTGCGGCGCGGTTACCTTCGATCATTCCGCCGTCACGGTCCGCGTCAGAAGTTGGCAATAGGGTTACTAAGGAGTTCGAAAGTAGCCTGACTTTGATCTTGTGATCTGGCAGGATTGCAGTGTGCGGGACAACGACGGCCGGAAGCTTGATCACAAGACG